>Ga0157379_10000044_pt1 | contig 75399 bp, 76 predicted proteins | sample S25metaG_FD_121802 | JGI IMG/M metagenome (GOLD analysis project Ga0157379, IMG submission 121802) | Switchgrass rhizosphere microbial communities from Kellogg Biological Station, Michigan, USA - S2-5 metaG | ecosystem: Host-associated > Plants > Roots > Rhizosphere > Soil | place: USA... | reverse complement strand
GGATTCCGTGCGACGAGGCGCTCACGGGCAAGGGAACCACATCCCCATCCTACGTCGGGGGCCGCCAATGCCGCAACCACCATCTGCGCCCCGCTCGGCGGAAAATCGCGGGCCCGACGACCAAGGTCCGAAACGCTATAATCCTCCCTTTTCCGCCGTCCGGTCATCCCCATGAAAATCCTGGTCCCGATCAAGCGCGTCATCGACTTCAACGTCAAGGTTCGGGTGAAGCCGGATGGGTCGGGAGTCGACACGGCGAACGTGAAGATGTCGATGAATCCGTTCGACGAAATCGCCGTGGAAGAGGCGGTGCGCCTCAAGGAAAAGGGCGTGGTGACGGAGGTCGTGGCGGTCTCCTGCGGCATCGCGGCCTGCCAGGAAACGCTGCGGACTGCGCTGGCGCTCGGGGCCGACCGCGCGATCCTGGTCGAGACGGATGTCGAGCTGCAGCCGTTGGCCGTGGCCAAGCTGCTCCGCGCGCTGGTGATGGAGGAAAAGCCGGAGCTGGTAATTCTTGGCAAGCAGGCGATCGACGACGACGCGAATCAGACGGGGCAGATGCTGGCGGCCTTGCTGGATTGGCCGCAGGCGGCATTTGCATCCAAGGTGGAGATCGCAGGCGGCGTCGCGACGGTGAAGCGCGAAGTCGACGGCGGCCTGGAAACGATCGAAATGAAGCTGCCCGGAATCATCACGACCGATTTGCGGCTGAACGAGCCTCGCTACGCCACGCTGCCCAACATCATGAAGGCGAAGAAGAAGCCGTTGACGACGACGACGCCGGCGACGCTCAACGTCGACGTTGCGCCGCGGCTGGCGACGCTGAAAGTGGTGGAACCTGCGAAGCGCAAGGGAGGTGGCAGAGTCGCCGATGTGAAGGAGCTCGTTGCCAAGCTGCGCAACGAAGCCAAGGTTATCGCCTGAAGACGCCTCGCCATGACCATACTCGTCATTGCCGAACACGATAACGCCGAGCTCAAATCGGCCACGCTGCACGCTATCGCCGCGGCCGCCAAGTTGGGTGGCCCGATCGACGTGCTGGTCGCGGGACATAACGCGCAGAGCGTGGCGCAGGCCGTGGCGCAATGCGCCGGCGTGACCCGTGTGCTGGTCGCCGATGCGCCGTATCTCGCGTCGCCCACTGCCGAAAACATCGCGGCGACGGCGCTGTCGTTGCTGCCCGGCGCCTATACGCACGTTGTGGCCGGCGCGACGGGGTTCGGCAAGAACGCAATGCCGCGCATTGCGGCGAAGCTCGATGTGGCCCAGGTCTCGGATGTGATCGGGATCGAGTCGGCCGATACGTTCGTCCGTCCGATCTACGCAGGCAACGCGTTCGCGACGGTGCAGTCGAAGGATCCGATCAAGATCCTGACGGTGCGCACGACGGCGTTCGACGCGGCGGGTGGCGGAGGCAGTGGCGCGGTGGAATCGGTCGCCGCCGCGCCGGACACGGGTTTATCGAAGGTGACCGGCCAGGAGCTGACCAAATCGGAGCGGCCGGAGCTCACGAGCGCGCGCGTCGTCATCTCGGGCGGACGCGGCCTGGGCAGCGGCGACAATTTCAAGATGCTCGAGGCGCTGGCCGACAAGCTGAATGCGGCGATCGGCGCGTCGCGTGCGGCCGTCGACGCGGGCTATGTGCCCAACGACTACCAGGTCGGACAGACCGGGAAGATCGTGGCGCCGGATCTGTATATCGCGATCGGCATTTCCGGCGCGATCCAGCACCTGGCGGGGATGAAGGACAGCAAGGTCATCGTCGCGATTAACAAGGACCCCGAGGCGCCGATTTTCCAGATCGCCGACTACGGTCTGGTCGGCGATCTGTTCGAGCTGATCCCCCAGTTGACCGCTGAGCTGGGCTGACGCCCACGGCGCGGCGCGCCTCGCGATCATTAGAGCGTTCCTTCTAGCGCCGCGGTCGTACGCTATCGGAATCCCTCCACCCTTTTCAGGTTGATCCGCGCATGAGCACCTATCACGCACCCTTGGCCGACATCCTGTTCGTGATGAACGAGTTGGCCGGACTCGAACAAGTGTCGAAGCTGCCGGGTTTCGAGGAAGCCACGCCGGACACGGTCGCGGCCATTCTCGAAGAGGCGTCGAAGTTCGCCACAAACGTGCTCGATCCGCTCAATCGGACCGGCGATCTCGAAGGCGCCAAATGGCTGGAAGGCGGCAACGTCAAGACGCCGACGGGTTTCAAGAGTGCGTACGAGCAGTATTGCGCGAACGGCTGGAATGGCCTCACCAAGAATCCTGAATACGGCGGGCAAGGCTTGCCGCAACTCGTTTCGACCGCCGTCGAGGAAATGTGGCACGCGGCAAACCTCGCGTTCGATTTGTGCCCGCTGCTGACGCAGGGCGCGATCGAAGCCATCGAGCTGCGCGGAACGGACGAGCTCAAGGAAAAATTCCTGCCGAAGATGGTGGCCGGCACGTGGACCGGCACGATGAACCTGACCGAGCCGCAAGCGGGCTCCGATCTTGCCGCGGTGCGCACGCGAGCGGTACCGCAAGGCGACGGCACCTACAAGCTGTATGGCCAGAAAATCTTCATCACGTTCGGCGAGCACGACTACACCGAAAACATCATTCACCTGGTGCTCGCGCGCACGCCCGATGCACCGGAAGGCGTCAAGGGCATTTCACTGTTCGTCGTGCCCAAGGTCCTGGTGAACAAGGATGGAACACTGGGCGCGCGCAACGACGTCCATTGCGTATCGATCGAGCACAAGCTCGGCATCCATGCGAGCCCGACGGCGGTGCTCGCCTATGGCGACCACGGCGGCGCCGTCGGCTATCTCGTGGGCGAAGAGAATCGCGGCCTCGAGTACATGTTCATCATGATGAATCTCGCGCGATTCTCGGTGGGGATGGAAGGTGTCGGCATTTCCGATCGTGCGTACCAGCGCGCGGTCGCCTACGCGCGCGACCGCGTGCAAGGCAAGGCGGTCGGAATGGAGAAGGGCGCGAAGGGTGTGACGATCATCGAGCATCCGGACATCCGGCGCATGCTGATGACGATGCGCGCGTATACGGAAGCAGCCCGCGCGGTCGCCTATGTCACGGCGGCGGCGCTCGACAATGCCGGACACAATCCGGATCCGGCCGCGAAGGCGAAGCACCAGGCGTTCGCCGAGTTCATGATCCCCATCGTCAAGGGCTGGTCGACCGAGATGGCGCAGGAAGTCACCTCGCTCGGTATCCAGGTGCACGGCGGGATGGGTTTCATCGAGGAGACCGGCGCGGCGCAACATTTCCGCGACGCGCGGATCATCACGATCTACGAGGGCACGACGGGCATCCAGGCCAACGACCTGATCGGCCGCAAGACCGCGCGCGATTCCGGTGCGGTCGCCAAATCGGTGGCGCGCGAGATCGACAAGGTGGCGGCCAAGCTTGCGGCGCGCACCGAGCCGTCGCTGCAGGCGATCGGCGTGCAGCTGGCGTCTGCGACTGCCGATCTGCAGGCGGCGATCGACTGGATGGTGACGGCCTACGGGCAGCAGACGCGTGCGGCACACGCAGGCGCGGTGGCCTATCTCAGGTTGTGGGGGCTCGCGGCCGGCGGTTGGCAGATGGGACGTGCCGCGTTGGTCGCGGCGGATCACATTGTGTCCGGCGTCGGCGATCCGCAGTTCATGCACGCCAAGATCGCGACGGCGCGCTATTTCGCCGACTGTTTGCTTCCGCAAGCGTCGGGTTTTGCGCACACCGTTATCTACGGCGGAGAGAGCGCGCTGGCGCTCCCCGCGGAGGCGTTCTGATCGGGCGTCGGCTGGCCTGCGCCGGCGCCTTGCTGTTTTCATGCGCGGCGTTAGCGCAATCTGCCGCGATCGGGCCGGGCCCGGTCATGGGCGATGCGCCCGCGTACACGAATCGGACGCTCACCGACGTGCCGAACGCGCAGGCGATGCGCACGCGCATCTGGTCGCCGCGGCTTGGCGACGGGTGGGTCCCGCAAGGAGTGGCAGTTGGCGGTGGATTCCTGTGGGTTTCCGCCTATCAAAGTACGGATCCGAAGCAGGACAAGGGTCCGTGCCGCGTGTTCCAGCTCGATCCGACGGACGGCGGCATCGCGGGTCAATTCGCGCTGCCTGTCGCATGCGGCCATGCGGGCGGCATCGCGCACACCGGCGATCGCTATCTGTATGTCGCCGATACCCGACTCCTGATCCGCATCGATACGCAGGCGGCGCTTGCGGCAGGTCAATGCGAGCCGCTCGGCTGCACGACCATTCCACTTTCGGGGAGCCTGCGCGGGTCGGCGGTCGCATTCCGGCAGGGCGTCCTGTGGCTCGTCGCCTATGTGAAGGCGGGCGACGGAGGCGGGCGCCTGTGGCAAATCTCCGAGCAAAAAATTCTCGCGTTGATCGCCAACGGGGGCGGTGCACTGGATCAAGGCGCCGCGGAGCGCGAGTTGCACATCGCGGATCAAACGCAAGGCGTGGCGGTGGCCGCGGATGGCTCGCTCTGGCTCACGCAGAGCAGCGGCCAATTCGGACGGCTCCAGCATATCGACGTTGAAAGCGGACGGGTAATCACGTCCTACAAAATGCCGGCAGGAATAGAGGACATCGAATTCGGCCCCGACGGAAGATTATGGGCGCTGTCCGAGGCAGGAGCGAAACGATGGAATGCATGGCCGACATTTTTTCCCGTAGTGTTTTCGCTCGACATGAATTCGCTGCAGTAGCCGGCAGCGCCGCATCCAGGGGCGCGCTGCGCTGGCTGCTCGTCGCGCTGGCCTTGTGGTTCCCCGTTGGCGTGCAAGCCCAGCCCGCTTACAGCATTCCACCGATCGGTGCCGGGCCGTACGCGGTCGCCTGCAGCAACGTCGAGCAGGACTTCACGCGGATGACCGCCGGCGCGTCGCCGCGCGAATACTGGGAGGGCTTCGGGGGCCGGTACGTCACCGACCTGCTGGTCGATCCGGCGCACGCGTTCGTCCTCCAGCTTCCGATACCGGGCGACTCGAATCTGTTCGGGTCCTATGCCGGCTCCATGCGCGCATACGCGAACCTCGTTTGCTATCCGACGGACCCGGGGAACCTGCGCACCGACTACGTATTGCCCACGGGCAACGTCGTGCCGCACATGCAGCGCGGCGCGGAGCCCCCGATCTTTCCGGCCGGAAGCGGATTGTTTCCCGTGCTGTTGTTCTCCTCCGGACTCTCGGGCAGCCCGATCTCCGGCGACTACATCGAGGTGCTGAAATTCCTGGCGAGCTTCGGCTACGTCGTCGTTGCGCCGTTCCATGGCGATCCGCGTTTTGCCGACGTCAAGCTCGACGGCTTCAAGGATACGATCTATGCGTTTCTCCACCTGAGCGATTTTGTCGCGATGCAGGCCGTGCGGCCGCTGTCGCTGTCCGCGGCGCTCGATTCAGTGCTCAATCATCCGGACTATCGCAACCACGTCGACGCGGCGAACATCGGGGCGTTCGGCGCGAGCCTCGGCGGCGAATCGGTCATGCTGATGGGCGGCGCCATGCTGACCACGTCACTGTTCCAATCGTCGAGTCGCGTGACGCTGGATACGCGGGTCAAGGCGGCCGTAGGCTATGTCCCGTATTTCGGCATCGACGTCTATCCGGCCTTCGGGCGGGACCTCGCGGGCCTCGATGCCGTCACGCTGCCGTACCTTGCGATCAGCGGCACGGCGGACACGACGGCGCCGATCAGCGTGACCGAACGGGGTATGAAGCGTCTTACCAACACGCGCCAGCTGGTGGCGCTGACCGATCTCGTCCACGGATTCGACAGCCGGTATTCCAACGATATCTTCACCTGGACGCTCGTGTTTCTCGGTGGCCAGCTGTCGGGAGACCCGACGGCGCGTGCGCTCAGCGCGCGCATGACATCGGTGAGCGGCGGCATGGATGACGTCGAGCGCATCGATTACATGGCGCCCACGCCGGTAAAAAGCGTCGGCGGCGTGCCTTCCGAGGCCATCGTGGTCGAGTACGAGAACACGACGATCGGCCATTTCTTCATCACCGCGGAACCCGCGGAAGAGGCAATGCTCGACGCTGGCGTCATCGTCCCGGGTTGGGATCGCACGCACTATGAATTCAAGGTGCGCCCGGCGGGCAGCCCGCTCGGCTTGTCGGCCTGCCGTTTCTTCGGCACTCCACCACTCGGGCCGAATTCGCATTTCTTCACCATCGATCACGACGAATGCAACAAAGTGAAGGCGAATCCGCTGTGGACGTACGAATCACTGGCGTTCAACGCCGATCCGCCGTTCCTGGGCGTCTGCGGACTGGACCGCATTCCGGTCACCCGTCTGTACAACAATGGAATGGGTGGGCAGGCGAGCCATCGCTGGACGACAAGCCGCTACGAAATTGGCGCCATGCTGGGTCGAGGCTGGATCCTCGAAGGCACGGTGTTTTGCGCCATTCCCTGACCAAACCCGCAGCCACGCTGTCACAATCGCTTCGCACCTGGCGCGCGCGCATTTGCGCGCGTCGGCCTTCGGGGGAGGGGACCTGTGAAGCGGCTCTGGAATGCGTTGCTCTATTCGCTGGCGGGACTGCGCGCGGCGTGGGATGAGCCGGCGCTGCGGCTGGAAATCGGGATGCTGATCGTGGCGATTCCATTGGCGCTGTGGCTGCCGGTGGGCGTGCTCGAACGGCTGCTGCTGACCGGCAGCGTCGTCGCGCTCTTTGTGGTGGAGCTCCTCAACACCTCGATGGAGGCCGCGATCGATCGCATCTCCGAGGAACGGCATCCGCTGTCGAAGCTCGCCAAGGACCTGGGCAGTGCGGCGGTCTTCGTCGCGGCGCTCTTTGCTGGCGCCGTGTGGATCGCACTGGCGGGGCCGATCGGATTGCGGATGATCAACGCATGAGCGCTGGCCTGCAGCCTAAGGGGTGAGTGCCGCCGGGCCGTCCCAAGGCACGAACTGCGCCCCCTCTGGGGGCAGCGCAGCGGCGAAAGCCGCAAGCGTGGGGGTCGTCCCTCAGTCGAGCGCCACGCTCTCGATCCACATGATTTCGCATGCGCCGGCGCCGGTATCGTCGCGGCGCAGCGAGGTATTCCACGTGAAGCCGCCAGGTCCCCGCACATCCACCAGATAACCGGAGAGATGAATGATCTGCCCGGGCCGAAGTTTGCGCAGCTTGTGCTCGATGCTCGCATCGGCCGGAACGGCGTGGATCTGCGCCGCATGCGAGATCAGCTGCGGCACGGTGAGCGGGAACGACTTCCAGTCTTTCGGTTTCCAGAAGAGAAACCGGCCCATCTGCGAGAACTCGAGCTGATCGACGACCTGGGTGTCGGACATCGCGCCCCATCCAACGCCAAGGTCGACAGGCGCGAGATCGGCACCGCCGTCGATGCGGTAAATCTCCTTGCGCAGCACGCGCGCGGTGATTTCATAGCGCGCCCGCCTGACGAACGTGTGATCCTTGGCCGAAAATGTCGTGGGCGGGTCGAGATTGGTCTGCACGGGATCGTCGGGCGCCACGATGCCGGGCGGAACGTGCTCGTGGCGCTCGCTCGACCACCAGTTCCAGGCGCCGAAGAGGCTCGCGACGAGCAGCAGGGCGACGATCCAGTGCACGCGCCGCCGATCAGGAAGCGGCGGCGGGCGGGATCGCCACGACACCATGATTCGCCAGCGCCAACCCGACGCCGGCCCCGACTGCGAGCGGCTGGTCGACGGCAGTCGAAATCACGAACAGCGCACCGATCGGCGAGTCGAGCGTGTACTCCATGAGGCCGCCAAGATAGGAGGCCTTGCGGACCGTAGCCCGCAGCGGCGCCGCGCCTTGCGGCAGCAGCGTGATCGCCTCGGGGCGGATCGACAGCTCGACTTCGCCATCCGGCAGCCCGCGATGCAGCACGTCGAGCGTAACGCCGCCGATCACGACGTCGCCGCGCTCGGCGTCGCGCCGTCGCAGGATTCCGCGCACGCGATTGGCATCGCCCATGAAGCCGGCGACGAATGGATCGCGCGGCTGCTCGTAGAGCTCGCGCGGCGCGCCTTCCTGCGCGATCGCCGCCTTGTTCATGACGATGATGCGGTCGGAAACCGCCATCGCTTCGGCCTGGTCGTGCGTCACATAGACGACGGTCAGCGCCAGCCGCTGCTGCAGCTCGCGGATTTCCTCGCGCATCTGCCGGCGCAGCCGCGCGTCGAGATTGGACAGCGGCTCGTCGAACAGCAGCACGGCGGGCTCGAGCACCAGCGCGCGCGCCACGGCGACGCGTTGCTGCTGGCCGCCCGAGAGCTCGGAGGGCAGCCGCGCGTCGAAGCCGGTCAGGCCCACGGTCGCGAGCGTGGCCTGGGCGCGCGCGTCGGCCTGCGCCTTGGCCATTCCGGAAACGATGAGACCGTAGCGCACGTTCTCCAGCACCGACATGTGCGGAAACAGCGCGTAGCTCTGGAACACCATCGAAACGTTGCGCTCCGAAGCCGCGATCTGCGAGACATCGTCGCCGCCGATCAGGACGGCGCCGCGCGTCGGCAGCTCCAGGCCGGCGATGAGTCGCAACGTCGTGGTCTTGCCGCAGCCGGAGGGTCCGAGCAGCGTCACCAGCGTACCGGCGGCGACGGTGAACGAGATATCGCGCACGGCCGCCACGTCGCCGTACAGCTTGGTGACGTCGCGCAATTCGATCGACGCGGCTTTCATGCGGCCGTCCCGCCGAGTTGCCCGATGCCCGCGGCGGGCACCGTGACGGCGGCTTCGCGGCGGCCAAGCCGGCGCTCGCCGATGACGCGCTGGATCAGCCAGATCACCGCGAGCATCAGCACGATCAGCACCGAGCTGTAGGCGATCGCCACGCCGTAGTCGCCGTTGACGACGCGGTTGATGATGTACGTCGTCGCCCATTCGTATTCCGCGGAGACGAGGAAGATCACGGCCGACACCGTGGTCATCGCGCGCACGAAGCTGTAGACGAGCGCGGCGATCACCGCGGGCTTGAGCAGCGGAAGCAGCACGCGGCGCAGCGTCGTTGCGCCGCGCGCGCCCAGTGTGTTCGAGGCTTCGTCCAGACTCCGGTCGATCTGGGAAAGCGAGGCCATCCCGGCGCGCACGCCGACCGGCATGTTGCGAAAGACGTTGCAGACGACGAGGATGAGCGCGGTCCCGGTGATCTCGATGGGCGGCACGTTGAACGCGAGAATGTACGACACGCCGATCACCGTGCCGGGAATCGCGAACGACAGCATGGTGCCGAATTCGAACGCGGCCTGCCCTGCGAACTTCTGCCGGGTCAGCAGATAGGCGGTGAGGATGCCGAGCGCCGCGGTCAGCGGTGCCGCGATCGCGGACAGCTTCACCGTCGTCCAGAAGGAGTTCCAGGCGGCGCCCGCCCAGATGAGGCCGTGCGGCCCCCATTCGATGCCGAACGCTTTCACATAATGCTTGAGGGTGAACGTGTAGTCGCGGCCCCAGGTTTCGACAAAACCGCCGGCGAGCGCCATCGCGTAGATCACGATGGTCAGCAGCGCCCACGGCAACGCGACGCCATAGCACAGCCATCGCGCGCCATCCGGAAGCGCGATCGGCACCCCGGCATCACCCTTGCCGGAAACGGTGGTGTAGACCCTGGCCCCGAGCACCCAGCGCTGCGCGAAGAACGCGCCGAGGGCGAACAGGAGCAGGACGATTCCGAGGGTCGCCGCGCGGCCCTGGTCGAGTTGCGCGCCCACGACCGAAAAGAAGATCTCGGTGGACAACACGCCGAAGTTGCCGCCGAGAAGGATCGGATTGCCGAAGTCCGCGATCGACTCGATGAAGCTGATGAGGAACGCGTTGGCGAGCCCGGGCCGCATCAACGGCAGCGATACGTCGACGAACGTGCGCCAGCGGCCGGCGCGCAGCGTTTGTGCCGCTTCTTCCAGCGACGGCGACACGCCCTCGACGACGCCGATCAGCACGAGGAACGCGATCGGGGTGAACGCGAAGATCTGCGCGACGAGAATCCCCTGCATCCCGTAGATCCAGCGGGTCGGCTGGATGTTGAAGGCCCACTCGAGGAACTGGTTGATGAGCCCGGAGCGTCCGAACAGGAGTATGAGCCCGAGGCCGATCACGAACGGCGGCGTGATGATGGGCAGCACCGACAGGATGCGGAGCAGCCGCTTATAAGCAAAGCGCGTGCGGGTGACGATGAGCGCGAACGCGAGCCCAAGCGCCGTGCAGCCAAAGGCGCAACACAACGCGAGGAACAGCGTATTCCACGCGACGCCGCAGCGCACCGTCCCGGCGATGCACGACACGCCCCAGATTTTTTCCGTCGTGAGCCGGGCGAAGAATGCGGACAGCGAAAAGGCGCCGTCGTTGTTCTCGAGCGCCTGCAGCAGGATCCTGGCCACGGGGAAAAAAATAAACACCGCGACCAGCGCGCCCACGGCAACGACACTGCCGGCGACGAAGGCGTCACCCTTGAAATAGCCGCGCTCGGCGAGCCCGAGCGACAGCAGCATCCCGAACGCCGTGATGACCAGGAACGCGCCGCATCCCATTCCGTACTGGCCGTTACGCAGCGCACCGGACAGCATTGTCAGCGCGGAGTACGACCACCCCGTGGGTCCGATCGCGAAGCCCTGCACGAACGCGTAGGCGAATCCCGCTGCGCCGACAAGCACGAGACCGTTGGCACGCGCCCGCCGATCGAGCGACGCATGCAGCAATGCTCCGCCCGCGATCAGCAACAACCCGAGGGGCGCGAGCCAGCCGCGATCGTGGCGGACGATTTGCAACAAGGCCGGCGCGGATTCCTTGCCGGCCCAATCACGCAGCCACGCCAGCCCGAGCACGGTGTCGGGCAACGCATACCAGGGGAAGATGAGATAACCGGCGGCGCCGACTGCGAGCCAGCACAGGAGCGCGCGGCGGTGCCGGTTCATCGCGGCGCGGCGTTGACTTCCTTTTCCCAGCGCTCCAGCAGGCGCTTGCGGGTTTCGCTCGAGCCGTATTTCGCGAAATCGTAGTTGATGACCTTGATATCGGTCAGCTTCGGCACCTGCGGCGGCAGCGCGACGCTGCGATTGGTAGGAATGGCGAATTCCTTGACGTCGAGCCCGATCTTCTGCGCATCGGCGGTCAGCGCCCAGTCGTAGAACTTCTTCGCCGCATCGAGATTGCGCGAGCCTTTGATGATCGCCATCGAGCCGATCTCGTAGCCGACGCCTTCGCAGGGAAGGATCGGCAGCACCGGAAAGCCGCGGACGATCTCGTTGATCACGCCGTGGAGCACCGTGCTCCCCACGTACACTTCGCCGCGCGTCACCGCGGTCATCGGGCCGATGCCGGAGCGTGCATAGCTCGTCACGTTGGGATTGAGCGCGACCATGTAGCGGAACGCTTCGTCCTCGCCCATGATCTGCACCAGCGACGCCAGCATCAGGTAGGCGGTCCCCGACGAGTTCGGATTGCCGAGCATGACTTCGCCTTTCAACGCCGGATTGGTCAGGTCCTTCCAGCACTTGGGCACCGGCAGCTTTTTCTTCTCGGCGATTTCAGTGTTGTAGCCGAGGGACAGAATGCCGCCATACACGCCGGCGACGTGGTTCTTCGAGACATCGGTGATCCGTTGTGCCCAGTCGTAGAGCTGACTGACATTGGGAGATCGGTATTCCTCGAGCAAGCCCTCTTCGGCCGCTTGCAGATAATTGTCGGCGGCGCCTGCCCACCAGATGTCGCCCTTGGGATTGGCTTTCTCCGCCTTGATCTGCGCGAGCATTTCGCCGGTGGCTTTCTGCACGACCGCCACCTTGGTGCCCGTCGCCTTTTCGAAACCGACGGCCATGCCCTGGCACCATGCGGTGTTGGGCGAGCTGCAGTACATGTTGAGCTGCGCGTGTGCGAACGCAGGAACGACGGCCAGGATCAGGGCGGACCAGAAACGGTTCATGGCTTTGCTGCGCTCCTTCGATGACTTACTGCGTCTTTCCCAAGTGGACGCCAACATCCATAGGACTCCGTCGTTCCCGCGGAAGCGGGAACCCAGCGTCGTTCATTCACCGACGCTGGGTTCCCGCCTTCGCGGGGACGACGACAAAGGCGGCCGGTCAGCCTCGCCGCAGGGCCGCCCCAAGGCGAGCGCCCCCTTTGGGGGAGGACGCCGCAGGCGTCTTCGGGGGAGCCTACTTCGCCTGCGCGCCGATCTCTTTGTCCCATTTTTCCAGCAGGCGCTTGCGCTCGGCCGATTGGCCGTATTTTGCGAAGTCGTAATTGATGAGCTTGATGTCGGCCATTTTGGGCGACAACGGCGACACCGGCGTGCCGACGTTCGACGGAATCTGGAACTGCCTGGCCTGCGCGGCAAGCGCTTGCGCTTTCGGCGTCAACGTCCAATCGTAGAACTTCTTCGCGTTGTCGAGGTTGCGCGCACCCTTGATGATCGACATCGACCCGATTTCGTAGCCGGTGCCTTCGCAGGGCGCCACGCCTTTGACCGGGAACCCTGCCTGTGCTTCGGTGACCGCGTCGTGGATGAACGAAATGCTCGCGATGGTCTCGCCGCGCGCCACGGCCTTGATCGGCGCAGTCCCGGAACGCGGATAGGTGTTGATGTTCTTGTGCAGCGCCTTGAGGTAATTGAACGCCGCGTCTTCGCCGAAGACTTGAACCAGCGTGGCGATGGCGGTGTACGCGGTGCCCGACGCATTCGGATTCGCCATCTGCACCTCGGCCGCGAATTCGGGCTTGACGAGATCCTTCCAGCAGACAGGCGCCGGCAGCTTTTTCTTGGTCAGGAGCTCGGTGTTGTAGCCGAGGCCAAGGACGCCGAGGTAAAGTCCGACGCTGCGATATTTGGACTGTTCTGCCTGTTTCTGTGCCCATGGCTGCAGTTGGTGGATCAACGGCGACCGGTATTCCTCGGTCAGGCCGAGCTCGGCGGCCTGCAAATGCGGATCGCCCGTTCCACCGAACCACAGGTCGAGCTTCGGGTTCGCCTTTTCGGCGGCGATTTGCGCAAAGGCTTCGCCCGACCCTTTCAATGCCATCGTGGCCTTGATGCCCGTTTCGCGTTCGAACTCGGTGGCGGCCAGCGTGCACCACTCGGCTTGCACGGCGCAGATCACATTGAGCTGCTGGGCGCTCGCGGAAAGGGCAGCGCCCGTACCAAACATCGCGGCGGCCAGCCAAAGAAAAGCCTGGCGCATCATCGACCGTTTCGTTCGTTGCAATGGGATGATGGCCGGATCCTCATGAGTTTGTAATATTCGGGCATCGCGGCAGGGGGGTCAACTTCAGGATGAGCCGGCCACTCCAACCAGGAAAGCTACCATGACGCAGCATTTTCGGCTTGGGATCGATCTTGGCGGCACCAAGATCGAAGTCGTCGCACTCGATTCCGACGGACAGGAAATGCTGCGTCACCGCGTTCCCACGCCGCATGGCGATTACGAGGGCACGCTGCGCGCGATCGCCGGTCTCGTGGCCGACGTCGAGCGAAGATTGAATGTTGTCCCGGGTGCGGCTTCCGTGGGGATTGGCGCGCCGGGCTCGCTGTCGCGCGCGACGGGATTGCTGCGCGGATCGAACTCCGTGTGCCTCAACGGCCGGCCGTTCAAGAACGATCTCGAAGCGCTGCTCGGCCGGACGATCCGGATGAGCAACGATGCAAATTGCTTTGCGCTGTCCGAGGCGATCGACGGCGCCGGCGCGGGCAACGCCGTGGTGTTTGGCGTGATCCTGGGCACGGGCGTGGGCGCGGGCATCGTCGTCAATGGACAAGTGCTCGACGGCCGTAACGCGATTGCCGGTGAGTGGGGCCACAATCCGTTGCCGTGGCCGCGCGATGACGAGCGTCCCGGGCAGCCTTGCTACTGCGGACGCCGCGGATGCATCGAGACCTTTGTGTCGGGCCCCGCGTTCGAGCGCGATCATGCGACGGTCACGGGTCACGACGTGCCGACCGCGCGGATCGTCGCCGACGCGGCGGCGGGCGACGCGGCGTCGGTGGCTTCATTGCAACGCTACGAAGAGCGCCTGGCACGCGCGCTGGCGCACGTCATCAACATTCTCGACCCGGATGTCATCGTCCTCGGCGGCGGCATGTCGAACACGGACCGGCTGTACGCAACGGTACCGTCGCTATGGGGACCGTGGATATTTTCCGACCGCGTCGACACCAGGCTCTCGCGCAACGTGCACGGCGACTCGAGCGGCGTGCGCGGCGCGGCGCGGCTGTGGTAAGGGTCAGATTCGAATTTCGAGTGAATTTACCGAAATTCGAGTCTGACCCTATTTCGCCGTCACATGCTGGTGTAATTGGGCCCGCCGCCGCCTTCCGGCGTGACCCAGTGGATGTTCTGCCTGGGATCCTTGATGTCGCAGGTCTTGCAGTGCACGCAATTCTGCGCATTGATCTGCAGCCGTTTTCCAGTTCCGCCTGAAGCCTCGTCGGCGACGAATTCGTAGACGCCCGCCGGGCAATAGCGCGCTTCCGGTCCGTCGTACACCTTGAGGTTCACTTCGACGGGGATGCCGGGATTGCGCAATTGCAGATGGATCGGCTGATCCTCTTCGTGATTCGTGTTCGAGACGAAGACCGAAGAGAGCTTGTCGAACGTCAGCACGCCGTCGTACTTCGGATAATCGATCCGCGGCATTTCCGCGGCGGGCTTGAGCGATTCGTGGTCGGCTTTGTGATGACGCAGCGTCCACGGCGCGAGTCCGCCGAGCCCGAGGTCGTTCAGCCACATGTGGACGCCGCCGTGCAGCGAGCCCAGCCACATGCCCCAGCGCAGTCCCGGCTTGACGTTGCGCACCTTGTACAGGTCCTCGTAGACCCACGACTTGCGCCACGCTTCCGGATAATCCGCGAGCTCGTCGTGCGCACGGCCGGCACCGAGTGCCGCAAACGCCGATTCGGCAGCCAGCATCCCGGTCTTCATCGCGTTGTGACTGCCCTTGATCCGCGGCAGGTTGACGAAGCCGGCCGAGCATCCGATCAACGCCCCGCCGGGAAAGGCGAGCTTCGGCACCGATTGCAGGCCGCCTTCGTTAATGGCGCGCGCACCGTAGGCGAGGCGCTTGCCGCCTTCGAACGTGGGGCGGATCGCCGGGTGCGTCTTGAAGCGCTGGAATTCATCGAACGGCGACAGGTACGGATTCTCGTAGTTGAGGTGGACGACGAATCCGACGGAAACCAAACCATCGTCGAGGTGATAGAGAAACGAGCCGCCACCGGTTTTCGAGTCGAGCGGCCAGCCCTGGCTGTGGATGACGAGTCCTTTTTGATGTTTTTCCGGCGCCACCTGCCAGAGCTCCTTGAGACCGATTCCGTACTTCTGCGGATCGATGCCGTCGCGCAGGTTGAATTTCTGCATCAGCTCCTGCGACAGCGATCCGCGGCAGCCTTCCGCGAACAGCGTGTATTTGGCATGCAGCTCCATGCCTGGCGCGTAGTCCGGCTTGTGCGTGCCGCCGCGGGCGACGCCCATGTCGCCGGTGGCCACCCCGCGTACCGCGCCGTGGTCGTCGTACAGGACTTCAGCGGCGGGAAACCCGGGATAGATTTCCACGCCCAGGGCTTCCGCCTGTTGCGACAGCCAGCGGCATACGTTGCCGAGGCTCACGATGTAGTTGCCGTGGTTGTTCATCAGCGGCGGCAGCAGGAAGGCGGGCGTGCGGTAGGCCTTGTCGGCGGTGAGGATGAGGAAGCGATCCTCGGTCACCGGCGTCGTAATCGGGGCGCCCCTGGCTTGCCAATCGGGAAGCAGTTCGTTGAGCGCCTTGGGGTCGATGACCGCGCCCGACAGGATGTGCGCGCCGACCTCCGAGCCCTTTTCGAGGATGCACACCGAAACCTCGCGCTCATGCTCGGCCGCAAGCTGCTTCAGCCGGATCGCGGCTGCGAGGCCGGCGGGGCCCCCGCCGACGATCACGACGTCGTATTCCATGGCTTCGCGGGTCATTGCACCACCTGATTTTCGTTGTCCGAATGCCCGAATAGCCCCGGCATTATAATTGTTGGGTGCCTAAGAGAACGGTTGAGGGTCAGTTAACCGGCCCGCGGAACGGCGTCGCGCGCCCGTTAACTGTTTCGATGCCTTAGGGCGCGAACCCCGTATGCCGGCGCTACTGGTCCTGCTTTCCTGAGCTGTGTGATTGGGTCGGGCTTCGGTCAAGGAACTTTGATGCGTATCCATCCGGACGGCGCGCCTGATCCTGCTTTCCTGGGCTAGGCGATTGGGTCGTGCTTCGTCAATTCATCTTGATGCGTCCGCACGGCCGCGTTTTGCAATTCAAGACCCAATGACCACTCCGCGCGTTCTCGTTCACACGACGACCCAAGTCATCCGCTGGGGCGACATGGACGCGTTCGGCCACGTGAACAACACCGTTTATTTCCGATTCATGGAGCAGGCGCGCATCGAATGGCTGTACGCGCAGGCGAAGGCGGTCGGTCATACCGGCAATGACGGACCGGTGATCGTCAACGCGAGCTGCAATTTCCTGTTGCCGCTCGTCTACCCCGGCGAGGTCGAGGTCCGGATGTACCTTGGCGAACCAGGTCGTTCGAGCATAGGCAGCTTCTACGAGATTCTTGTCGCGGGAACAAAATACGCGGACGGCGCCGCGAAGATCGTATGGATCGACCGCGCGTCCGGCCGTTCGGTACCGTTGCCCGAGCCGATTGTCGCGCCGCTGCGGGCCGTTTCCAGGTGAGCGATCCGTGACCAAGCTTTGGGAACCGTCGCCGCAGCGTATCGCGCAAGCGCACCTCACCGCGTTTGCGGCAGCGATCGCGGCGAAGCATGACGTCGACGTGGGCACCTACAAGAAGCTGTGGCAATGGTCGATCGACCACAAGTGGGACTTCTGGCGCGAGATGTGGACGTACGGCGGGGTGCTGGGCGAATCGGGCAACCGCGTGTTGCTCGACGCGGACCGCATGCCGGGCGCGCATTGGTTCCCCGATGCCAGGCTCAACTTCGCGCAGAACCTGCTCGAGCGCCGGCGCGCCGACGATGATGGCGATGCGCTCGTCTTCTGGGGTGAGGACAAGGTGCGCCGGGCAGTCTCGCACGCCGAGCTGCACGCGTTGGCCTCGCGCGTCGCGAGTGCATTGGCCACGCACGGTATCGTCGCCGGCGATCGCGTGGTCGCGTACATGCCCAATATGCCCGAAGCGATCATCGCGATGCTCGGCGCATCGTCGCTGGGCGCGATCTGGTCGTCGTGCTCGCCCGACTTCGGCGTGCAGGGCGTGCTCGATCGCTTCGGACAGATCGAGCCGCGGATCCTGTTCACCGCCGACGGTTATTGGTACAACGGCAAGGCGATCTCGATCGTCGACAAGGTGGCGCAGATCGTCGCCAGGCTGCCATCGGTCGAGCGCGTCGTCGTCGTGCCCTGCCTGCGGCAGGGCGCGGGGGCGCCCGACGACATGACGATGGTCCGCGATGCGCTGGCGTGGGATGTATGGCTCGCGCCGTCGATCGCGGGGCCAATCGACTATCCACTGCTGCCGTTCGATCATCCGCTGTACATCCTGTACACGTCGGGTACGACGGGCGTGCCGAAGTGCATCGTGCACGGCGCCGGCGGGACGCTGCTGCAGCACCTGAAGGAACATTTGCTGCACGGTGACGTCAAAGCGGGCGATCGTCTGTTCTACTTCACGACCTGCGGCTGGATGATGTGGAACTGGCTGGCCTCGGGTCTCGCGGCGAAAGCGACGCTCCTGCTCTACGACGGCTCGCCGTTCATCGACCGCGGGCGGATTCTGTGGGAGCTTGCCGACGCGGAGAAGATGACGCATTTCGGGACGTCGGCCCATTACATCGAAGCGCAGAAGAAGATCGCGCTCGTCCCGCTGAAGGATTTCAAATTGGCCAGTGTGCGCACGATGTTCTCGACCGGCAGCCCCTTGGCGCCCGAAAGCTTCGACTATGTCTATCAGTGCGTGAAGCACGATATCTGCCTGTCGTCGATTTCGGGCGGCGCCGACATCGTGTCGTGCTTTGCGTTGGGAGCACCGACGTTGCCGGTCTGGCGCGGCGAGCTGCAATGCCGTGGCCTGGGCATGGACGTCGACGTGTACGACGAGAACGGCCACTCGGTGATCGGCGAAAAAGGCGAGCTGGTGTGCAAGTCGCCGTTTCCGTCGATGCCGGTGCGATTCTGGAACGATTCCGATGGCGGCAAGTACCAGGCCGCCTATTTCGAGCGGTTCCCCGGCGTCTGGTGCCACGGCGACTGGGTCGAGCTCACCGAGCATGACGGTCTCGTCATCTACGGCCGTTCGGATGCGACGCTGAATCCGGGGGGCGTGCGGATCGGCACCGCGGAAATCTACCGGCAGGTCGAGCAGTTGCCGGAAATTGTCGAAAGCCTCGTGATCGGCCAGGATTGGCCGCCCGGCGATGTCGGCGACAGCCGCGTCGTGCTGTTCGTCAGGCTGCAGGAGGGCGTGACGCTCGATGCCGATCTCGTTGAACGCATCAAGGCGCAGATTCGCGCGAACACCACGCCGCGACACGTGCCGGCCAAGGTTGTGCAAGTCACGGACATTCCGCGGACCAAGAGCGGCAAGATCGTGGAGCTGGCGGTACGCAACGTCGTCCACGGACGTGACGTCCGCAACCTCGAGGCGCTCGCCAATCCCGAGGCGCTGGAGCAGTATCGGGATCGTGACGAGCTCAGGACGTGAGAATCGGGAAATCTTGAACCACGAAGGACAGCACGAAGGGATCCAGACTCGCGTAACCGATGTTGGCTTGCTCCGCTTCGTGTTCTTCGTGGTTGAGGTTTTTTGGACGTGGACGTAATTCCCGGGCTGTCGCGCTGCCGAACATGAGTCTCATTGCCATCCTCGCCGCGCTGGGCCTCGAGCAATGGCGCGCCTTCGATTGGCGCGCCAGCGTGGAACGCGCTTTCGTGAGCTACGCACGAACGCTGGAACGCAAGTTCAACGGCGGCACTTATCAGCACGGGATCTTCGCGACGGTGGCCGCGATCGTACCGCCGGTATTGCTGGCCGCGGGCGCGTACTGGCTGGCCGACGCCGTGCACTGGTCGCTCGGGCTGCTGGTCAACGTGGTCGTCCTGTATTTCCTGATGGGCTTCCGGCGTTTCAGCCACGCGATTTCGGCGATCGTCGCCGCGCTGCAGACAGGCGACCTCATCACGGCTCGCCGGGTCCTCGGCGCGTGGCGCGGCGGATCGACCGCCGATCTGGGCACGCCGGAGATTGCGCGGCTGGCGATCGAGCGTGGCCTGGTCGATGCCTATCGCCAGGTATTCGCCGTGTTGTTCTGGTTCGTCGTGCTGCCCGGGCCCGCGGGGGCGGTGCTCTATCGCGCGGCCGTGCTGCTGGCGCAGGAGTGGAAGGGCCCGGTGCCCGGCGTCGAACCGTCACCGCTCGTGCAATCGCGCACCGAGTTCGGACGCCCCGCGCGTGGGTTGCTCGCCCTGCTCGACTGGATCCCGGTGCGGCTTACGGCGCTATCGTTCGCGGTGGTCGGCGATTTCGAGGACGCGGTAGCCTGCTGGCGGACGCAGGCATCGCGCTGGTCGCAGCAGGACGGCGGCATGGCGATGGGCATCCTGCTCGCGGCCGGTGGCGGCGCGCTCGGCATCCAGCTGGGCGGCATGCTGCCGACCCTCACCGGCGATCCCGATGTGCGGCCCGACCTCGGCATGGGCGATCCGGTCGAGCCGGATGTGCTGCCATCGGCCGTCGGCCTGGTGTGGCGCGCGCTGGTGCTGTGGCTGTTGTTGATCCTCCTGCTGACGCTCGCCAACCTCGCGCCTTGACGCGATCAGGTGCCGAGCGCCACGGCGAAGTCGGCGCCCGTCTTGGCGCGCACCTCGTCCAGCGTCACCCCCTCGTGCAGCTCCTTCAGCACGAGGCCGACGTCGTGCACGACCTCGAAAACAGCCAGGTCGGTGATGATCATGTTGACGACGCGCTGGCCGGTGATGGGCAGCGTGCAGTGCTTCAGGATCTTGGGAGTTCCGTCCTTCGCTGTGTGATCCATCAGCACGATCACGCGCTTGACGCCCGAGACGAGATCCATCGCACCACCCGGGCCTTTCACCATCTTTCCGGGCACCATGAAGTTGGCGAGGTCACCGTTCTCGGCCACTTCCAGTCCACCGAGGATCGAGAGGTCGATGTGACCGCCGCGAATCATCGCGAACGAATCCGCCGACGAGAAGAAGCTCGAGCCCGGTATCGCGGTGATCGTCTGCTTGCCGGCGTTGATCAGGTCCGGATCGATGTTGTCCTCGGTCGGAAACGGACCGATTCCCAGCAGTCCGTTTTCGGATTGCAGCGTGACGTTGATATCTGGCGGTATATGGTTCGCCACCAGTGTGGGGATGCCGATGCCGAGGTTGACGTAATAGCCGTCGCGCAATTCGCGCGCCGCCCGTTTCGCCATCACTTCGCGGATCGGCGAGTCTTTTTTCGATGCGGTGCCCGCGAGCGTCCGGAACTCGATCCGCTTTTCGTAGCGCGCGCCCTGGAGGATGCGGTCGACGTAGATGCCGGGTGTGTGGATTTGGTCGGGATCGAGCTGCCCGACCTCGACCAGTTCCTCGACCTCCGCGACAGTGATCTTCCCGCACGTCGCGATCATCGGATTGAAGTTGCGCGCCGTCTCGTGGTAGACGAGGTTGCCGGCATGATCGCCCTTCCAGGCCTTGACCAGCGACACGTCGGCGACGATGCCTTTCTCCAGCACGTACTCGCGCCCGTCGAACACGCGCGTAGCCTTTCCCTCGGCCAGCACCGTGCCCACGGCAGTGCGGGTGTAGAAGCCGGGGATTCCTGCACCGCCGGCGCGCAGCCGCTCGGCGAGCGTGCCCTGCGGCGTCAGCTGCAGCTCGAGCTCGCCGGCCAGCACCTGGCGTTCGAATTCCTTGTTCTCGCCGACGTACGACGCGATCACTCTCCTCACCTGCCGGGTCTTCAGCAGCAGGCCCATGCCGAAGTCGTCGACCCCCGCGTTATTGCCGACGATCGTCAGGCCCTTCACGCCACTGTCGACCAGCGCACCGATCAGGTTTTCCGGTATGCCGCACAGGCCGAAACCACCGGCTGCAATGGTGATGTCGTCACGCAGCAGGCCCGCCAATGCGGACTTGGCATCCGGATAAACTTTTTTCATATGCAGCTCCGACGAGGATTGACGGGTATTGGCCTGTGTTGCGCTCCGCAGGCAATTATCCCGGAAATGGCACGGCTTCGCGCTGCCACGGGTAAACTCGCGCAGGACCACCGTCTCCGACCCCAGCCATGGACCCGCCCGGCCTCAAGCGCCGCCTCACCTGCATTCTCGCGACCGACGCGGTCGGCTACAGCCGGCTGGTCAGCGAGGACGAAGGGAGCGCGTTGCGTATCCTGGCGGCGCACCGTGCCGTCATCGATGGCATCATCGCGTTCCACGAAGGCCGCATCGTCAGCACCGCGGGCGACTCGGTGCTCGCCGAGTTCCGCAGCGTCGTCGACGCGGTGCGCAGCGCGGTGGAGATCCAGGATGCGCTGAGGACCCGCAACGAAGCGCTGCCCGGGGCGCACCGGATGCTCTTTCGCATCGGCATCAACCTCGGCGAGGTCGTCGTCAAGGGCGACGATCTGCTGGGCGACGGCGTCAACGTGGCCGCACGCCTCGAAAGCCTCGCGCCACCCGGTGGCATCCTGATCTCCTCGTCGGTCTACGACCAGATCACCGGCAAGCTCGACCTGGGATTCCAGGACATCGGCGAGCAGACGCTCAAGAATATTTCACGGCCCATCCGCGCATTCCGGGTATCGGGCGCAGGCGGCACGATCCGGGCAGATCCCGCGTCGCGCTCGGCCTTCGCCGCATCGCGCCGCGCGCTGCCGCTCGCAATCGTTGCGATCGTGCTCGCGGTAGGCGCCGGCGCCATCGGATGGACGCAGGGCTGGATCGGCGGGGCGCGCATCGCGGAGGTGCCCGTCGCCTCTCCCGCGCCCGCGACTGCGAAACTCGAGGCCGATCTTGCAGCGTCCGAGAAGGCGCGCGCGAACGCGGAGCAGCGCGCGAGCACCGCCGATGCCGACGCGATCAAGGCGCGCGCCGAAGCGGAAGCCGTCGCGCTGCGGGCCAAGGCAGAGAACGATGCAGCGGCAATGAAGGCCAAGGCCCAGGCCGAAGCGGCCGCGATGCGCTCGCAGGCGACGCAGACGCAGGAAGCGAGCCGCGCGAAGGCCGTCGACGCCGATGCGATCCGGGCGCGCGCGGAAACGGATGCCGCTGCATTGCGACAGAAGGCCGAATCGGAGGCCACGGCACTCAAGGGGCAAGCCGAATCCGAAGCGGTAGCGATGAAAGCCAGGGCGCAAGCCGACGCCGCCGCCGTGCAGGCCGCCAGCGCGGCGAAGACGGTCGCCGCGGCCACACTCCCGGCAAGCGCGGACGCCTCGCGCTACGACGGCGCGTGGGTTGCCACACAGAAGTGTTCGGCGGTGGGCCGCGAACCCCCATTCACGCGCACCGCAAATATCATCGCGCAGGGCGGCGAGTTCGCATTCGAACGCGGCGTCCCCGGGCAGCCGGGATTCCACACCCAGCGCGGACGCGTCGCCCCGGACGGCACGCTGGTGATGATCGGCAACGGCATCGCCGGGTCGAGCAGCTACTACGGCCAACGGTTCGAGATCCGCTACGGGGGTCGCTGGACCGGCGATCGCTTCGTTCTCCACGGCATGTTCGGCGGGCGCACCTGCGACGTCGAGATCGCGCGTTTGGGCACGGCGTCCGAGCCGCGCGGGAAGTCCCCCGGCTGATCTTGCTTTCGCGACTTGCGCATTGCACGGCACGCCGATTCGAATCCCGATCGATGACCAATAAGGCTTCTCCTTGACTGCCGACACGCCAAGCTCCCGCCGCAAGGTAGCGCTCGACGCTTTGCTTCTCACGCTTCCGGGCGTCAGCGCGAGGTCGATCAACGGCCTCGACGCCTATTTTGTCGCCGATAAAATGTTCGCCTGCATCAGCGGCGATGGCGTCGGACTGCGCCTGCCCGTCGCCGCCGCGAGGGACCTGCACTTTTCGCGCGATGACGTCGTGCCGTTCCAGCCTGGGGGTATGGCGAGCACCAGGGAGTGGGTACAGATCGACCGCGCGGATGCGGCTGACTACGAGAAGGATCTTCCGCTGTTCCAGGCGTCGGTAGAGTTCGTCCGAGGTGGGCCGACGCGCTAGCGCCCCTTGGCACGCGCGTAGTTGGCTTCGGCGAGTAACGAATGCAGCAACGCGAGCCGGTGCGGCGCCACGCGACCGGCGGCGACCGCGGCGGTGATGGCGCAGCCGGGCTCCTCGTCATGCCGGCAGTCGCGGAAGCGGCAGTGACCGAGAAACGGCCGCATCTCCACGAAGGCTTCGGCAATACGCGAAGGTTCGAGATGGGCGAGGCCGAACGCCTTCATCCCAGGCGAGTCGACAATCCACGTGTCGCTTCCGACGCCAGGCAGCGGATACAGCGTGGTCGACGTGGTCGTATGGCGCCCCGTTTGCAATGCATTGGAGATTTCGGTGGTGCGCACCGCGGCTTCCGGCAGCAGCGCATTGATCAGCGTCGACTTGCCCATGCCGGACTGGCCGACAAGCACCGTATGCTGGTCCGCGAGCCACGGCAACGCCGGTGCGCCTTCCCGCTTGGCGGAGAGCTCGACGATCGCATAACCCAGCGCGGCGTACGGCGCGAGACGCGTCCGTAGTTCGGCAAATTCCGGCAGGTCCGTCTTGTTGGCGAACAGCAGGAAGCGGCAATCAGCGGCCTCGGCGGCGATCATCCACCGGTTGATCAACTCCTCGTCGAGGGACAGATCGGGGGCGACGACGCCCGCGATCTGCGTGACGTTGGCAGCGAGCAGCTTCTCCTTGAAGGCGTCGGACCGATAGATGAGGTTGCGGCGTGCGTTGACCGCTTCGATCGCGCCGCCATCGTCAGTCCGCTGGATCTCCACGCGATCGCCGACGGCGATCTGCAGCGAGCGACCCTTGAGTACGCACGCGACATGTTCACCATCGTCGAGCGCGATGTCGTAGTGGCGCCGATAGGTGGCGGTCACCAACCCGGCTTCGTTCTCTGCCGCGGGTGGCGTCAAGCGAAGAGACGTTCGGTCTTGGCGGCGCAGATGACGTCGTTCAGCGTGACGCCGCCCGCGTCGTGCGTTGCGAACGTCACCTCGCATTTCGCGTAGTGGACGGCAAGATCAGGATGATGGTCTTCGCGATGCGCGATCCACGCGAGCGCGTTCACGAACGCCATCGTTTCGTGGTAGTTCGCGAACGCGTATTCCTTGACGAGCCGGTCGCCGGCATTCGTCCACCCCGGCAGCGTGGCGACATGCGCCGCGAGCTCGTCGGCGGATAGCCTCGGCGCGCCCGCGCGGCAGCGCATCGCGGCGAGCGCCAGCGTCTTCGTATCGAGCTCGCGCCGCTCCGGTTTGGTCATAGGGGGCCTTCGCGCTGCGCGCTCCGGTATTCGCCCTTGGGGCGGCCCGGCGGGCGGATAACAAGACCTCCGCGCTGCGCGCTCCGGTATTCGCCCTTGGGGCGGCCCGGCGGGCGGATAACAAGACCTCCGCGCTGCGCGCTCCGGTATTCGCCCTTGGGGCGGCCCGGCGGGCTCATGGGGCGAACTTGTAGTACTGCAGATTGAGATACGCGGCCACGTGTTCCTCTTCCTCGGGAAAATAGCCGGCCTTCAGCTCGCTATTGCAAAACTGCACCTGGGCAAGCAATTGCTCGGCGGTGCGCACCTTGCGGTCCGCGCGCGTGTAGATCGTCGTCGCATCGCCAAAGCGGCGCACGTGGCAGCCGACGCAGTCTTTTTCCACGAGCTGCCTGCCGGCAGCAGCATCGCCGTGGGCCAGAGGCTTCGGCTGCTGCGCAAGCGCCGGCGCGGCGACCAGCAGAACCACCGCAAGGATCGTCGTGCGCAGCATGATATCGACACCGTTCACGCCGCGGCCGCCAGCGGCGCGGCGCCCGCCAGCGCCTCGATGTGCGCGATCCGGATCGCGGCCGGCGGATGCGAATCGTAGAACGCCGAATGCAGCGGATCCGGTGTCAGCGTCGCGGCGTTGTCCTCGTACATCTTGACCAGCGCCAGCGTCAGCGCCACCGCCGAAGCATGCTGGGTGGCGAATGCGTCGGCCTCGAATTCATGCCGCCGCGAATACAGCGCCGACAGGGGTTCGAGCATGAACGTGAACACCGGCAACGCCAGCAGGAACAGTTCGAGCGCGATGCCCGGACGGCTGAACGCGACCGGAAGCATCGCCTCCGGAATGCCAAGCCCTGCATAGAACCAGGGCTCGACGGCCAGGAATGCCAGCAGCGCCAGAATGCCGAGCGACAACGCCGCCGACCACGCGATGCGTTTGGCGACGTGCCTCAATTTGTAGTGGCCGAGCTCGTGCGCAAGCACCGCCTCGATCTCGTCAGGGGCAAGCCGCGTCAGCAGCGTGTCGAAGAAGACGATGCGCTTGGCCTTGCCGAACCCGGTGAAATACGCGTTGCCGTGTCCCGAGCGCTTCGATCCGTCCATGACGAACAGCCCGGCGCTCTTGAATCCGCAACGGGCAAGCAGCTCTTCCACGCGTTGCCGCGCGGGACTCTCGCCCATCGGCGTGAACTTGTTGAACAGCGGCGCGATCAGCGTCGGGTAGAGCACGAGGATCAGCACCTGGAACACCATCCACGCGCCCCATGCCCACAGCCACCACAGCGTGCCGGCGGCGCCCATCAGCCACAGGATCAGCACGAGCAAGGGCAGACCCAACACCACGGCGATCGCCAATCCCTTGGCGAGGTCGGCGAGCCATAGCGACAGCGTCATGCGGTTGAAGCCGAAGCGCTCTTCGATGCGAAACGTGTGCCACCACGAGAACGGCAGATTGACCAGCCCGAAGATGACACCGGCCACCGCGAACATCAGCACGTCGCGCCAGAGCGGCCCGACCGCGATGGTCTCGGTCCAGCTGATGATCGCGGCGAGGCCACCGCCCAGCGTCATCGCCAGCAACAGCACCGCGTCGGCGAGCGTGTGAAGCATCGCCAGCTGTTGCTTGGCCACCGTGTAGTCGGCAGCCTTGCGATGGGCGCCGAGGCCGACGCGTTCGGCGAATGCGGCGGGCACCGCGTCGCGGTGCGCGCCGACGAAGGCGATCTGCCGGCGCGCGAGCCACAGGCGCACCCCGACCGATACCGATAACGCGACGATGAAGACGACGGTGAACAGCGATGCGGTCACGGGGCAGCTCTTGACGGGCGTGCGACAATCGAGGTATCCATTTTACGCCACCGGCTCATGCCCCAAGACGCCAACCACCTGATCTGGATCGACATGGAGATGACCGGCCTCCAGCCGGCCACCGACCGCATCATCGAGGTCGCGCTGATCGTGACCGATGCGAATCTCGTCACGGTGGCCGAAGCGCCGGTGTGGGTGCTCCATCAGGAGGACGCCGTGCTGGCCGGGATGGATTCGTGGAACCAGGGGACGCATGGCCGGACCGGTCTCACCGCGAAGGTGAAGGCGTCGTCGCTGGACGAGGCGGCCGTCGAAGCGCAGGCGCTGGCTTTCCTCCAGCAATACGTGCCGGCCAAGGCCTCACCGATGTGCGGCAACTCGATCTGCCAGGATCGCCGGTTCCTGGCGCGCTGGATGCCGGCGCTCGAGGATTGGTTCCACTACCGCAACCTCGACGTGTCGACGCTGAAGGAGCTATGCCGGCGCTGGAAGCCCGAGCTGATGAAGGGGATTCCCAAGGAAGGCAAGCACGAGGCGCTGGCCGACGTGCACGAGTCGATCGAGGAATTGAAGTACTACCGGGAACACTTCATTCGAACCTAGTGCTTCCGCGCGAGCAGCACGCCGTCGCCGATCGACACGAGGCAGCTCGTCACGCGCGAATCGTCGCGGACCTTGAGATTCAGCGCGCGCAGTGCCACCGTATCCGGATCGTTCTGCCTGGGATCGGCGACCGCGCCGCTCCATAACATGTTGTCGAAGGCAATGAGACCACCGGGCCGCAACAGCGTCAGGCACGCCTCGTAATACCCGTCGTACCCGGTCTTGTCGGCATCGACGAAGGCAAAATCGAAGCTGCCCGGGCCAGGATCGCGCTGCAGGTTCCGCAGCGTCTCCAGGGCAGGCGCCAGCCTCAGGTCGATCTTGCCGGCCACGCCCGCTTCGCGCCAGTAGCGCCGCGCAATCCGCGTCCACGCTTCGTTGATGTCGCAGCAGACGATTGCGCCGTCAGGCGGAAGCGCCATGGCGACCGCGAGCGCGCTGTATCCGGTAAATGTTCCGATCTCGATGGTGCGGCGCGCGCCGGTCAATTCAACGAGCAGGCGCAGCAGCGCGCCCAGGTCCGCGCCGATCTGCATGCCGGCGCCGGGAAGCTTGGCCGTTTCGTCGCGCAATCGCTTCTGCAGCGCGCTCTCGCGCGTGGCCACGCGATGAATGTAGTCATCGACGACGTCGGGCAGCAGCGAACGCAGGCTCATGGCAGGGTCGAATCGCGATCGATCGCAAGTATCCCGACGCCGATTATGCGGCAACTTGTGCACGTGGGCGCGTCGCGCTGCGATAATCGAGGTATGAAGTTCTGCAGCCATTGCGGGTCCGACCGGCTGGAACTGCGCATCCCCGACGGCGATACGTTGCCGCGCCTCGTCTGCGCAAGCTGCCATACGATCCACTACCAGAACCCGAAGGTCGTCGTCGGCTGTCTGCCTGAATGGGGCGACCGCGTGCTGCTGTGCAAGCGGGCGATCGAGCCTCGCCTTGGCCTGTGGACGTTGCCGGCGGGCTTTCTCGAAAACGGCGAAACCGTCACGGCCGGTGCGGTGCGGGAGACACTGGAGGAGGCGCAGGCGCGCGTGGACGTCGGCGACCTGTACACGCTGATCAGCCTGCCCCAGATCAACCAGGTCTACATGATGTTTCGCGCGCGCCTGCTCGATCTCGACTTCGGCCCGGGACCGGAGAGCCTCGAGGTGACGCTGTTCGACGAGGCGGACATCCCGTGGGAAGCGCTGGCGTTTCGCACGATCACACGCACGCTGCGCAATTTTTTTCTCGATCGGAAGCTCGGCCGATTCCCGCTGCGCGTGTCGGCGCTCCAGCGGCGCCCGCCGTTGCCGCCCGATCTTCGCGGCGCGGGCTGACGGCGGAACGGCCGCCCCGGAAACGCCCGTCCGCGGGAATTTCGGTACACTGCGGCGGTCAACGAAAGACGCGCCACGACGACGGGCGGGACGATTGCCGGGATTTTTCGCGGCGTGGCTGTTCGGACCGGTGTGCGTTGCGCCGGCCATCTGCACCGGAGGTTTCAATGATTTCATTGCGTTCTTGCGCCGCGCTTGCGGCGTTGGCGGCGGCTGCGCTTGTTGCCGCGTTGCCCGCAACGGCTCAGCAGGGTACCCGGATTTCCATCACCACCGGCGGCACCGGCGGCGTCTACTATCCGTTGGGCGGCGGGATGGCCAACATCCTCTCCAAATACATTCCAGGCCTGCAAGCCACCGCGGAAGTCACCGGCGGCTCCATCGACAACCTGAAGCTCCTGGGCGCCGGCAAGACCGAAGTGGCGTTCTCGATGGTCGACGCGGCGTGGGAGGCCGCGCAGGGCGAGGATAAATTCAAGAGTGGCAAGGTCAACGCGCGCACGTTGATCGTGCTCTATCCGAACCGCATGCACGTCGTGACCGTCGACGGCACCGGCATCACCAAGCTTGCCGATCTCAAGGGAAAGCGCGTCTCGACGGGTTCCGCGGGTAGCGGCACGGAGGTGATGGCGTGGCGCGTGCTCGAGGCAGTCGGCATCGACCCCAAGAAAGACATCAAGGTCGAGCGCCTGGGGGTCTCGGAATCGGTGAATGCGATCAAGGATCGCAAGATCGATGCGTTTTTCTGGGTAGGGGGCGTGCCGACGGCGGCGATCACCGATCTTGCCGCAACGCCAGGGACCAAGATCCGCCTGCTCGACCACGCCGAAGCGCTCGATGCGATGAACAGGAAGTACGGCCCGCTCTACGCGAAAGGCATCATCGCGCCGACGTCGTATCAGGGGATGGACAAGCCGGTCGAGAACGTCGACGTCTGGAACGTCCTCGTCACCAACGACAAGATGAGCGACCAGATGGCCTACGACATCGTGAAGACGCTGATGGAGAAGAAGGCCGAGCTCGTCGCGGTACACAAGGAAGCGCAGAACCTCGATCTTCGGTACCAGAAGATCGGTTCGCCGATTCCCTACCATCCAGGCGCCAAGAAATACTTCGAAGAGCAGGGCATCAAGTTCTAGATCGGCGGGGCGCTGGGCCCCGTCACCGAAATGCGGAGACGCGATGAGCGCATCAGGTCCGCGTCCCCCTGAGCCGGCGATCGTCGCCATCGGCGATGCGCAGCTCGCGAAGGCCGCGGCGTTCATCGAGGAGGAGGAGGGCGCCACCAGCCGGCATCGAGGCTGGCTTGGCTACCTGGCGGCGACGTTGCTCGTCGCGATGTCGCTGTTCCACCTGTATGCGGCGGTCGACATCGTCCCGGCGCAGGTCTTGCGGCCGGTGCATGTCGGCTTCACGCTGCTGCTGGTCTTCCTGCTGTTCCCGATCGCCAGGCGCTTCCGCAACCGGCTGATGTGGTGGGACGTCGTATGCGCGCTGCTCGGCGTCGCGACGATCGCCTACCTGCTCGCCGGCGGCGACGAATTCTGGGATCGCAACACGCTGCCGAGCAACTCCGACGTCTTTTTCGGCGTGGCGTTCGTGCTGCTTGTGCTCGAGGCGTGCCGGCGAACGTCCGGCTGGATCATGCTGTCCGTGATTTCGCTGTTTCTCGCGTATGCCTTCTGCGGCCCGTGGCTGCCCGGTTCATGGCAGCACCGCGGCTACGACGTCGAGAGCATGAGCGGATTTCTCTATCAAACGCTCGAGGGCATCTTCGGCACCGCGGTGGACGTCTCGTCGTCGCTCATCATCCTGTTCACGATCTACGGCGCGTTCCTGCAGCAATCCGGCGCGGGCAAGTTCTTCCTCGACTGGAGCTTTGCCGCGATGGGCGGCAAACCCACGGGCGCCGGGCGCACCGTCGTGCTGGCGTCATTTCTGCTCGGCGGACCTTCGGGCTCGGGTGTGGCGACCACGGTGACGATCGGCTCGGTCGCTTATCCAATGCTCGCGCGCGCGGGCTACGGCAAGAACGCGGCGGGCGGACTGCTCGCTGCCGGCGGGCTGGGCGCGATCATCTCGCCGCCCGTGCTGGGCGCGGCCGCGTTCCTGATCGCCGAGTTCCTGAAGATCAGCTATCTCGACGTGCTGTTGATGGCCACCATTCCGACCATCCTGTACTACCTGTCGCTGTTCCTGATGGTGGAGATCGACGCGCGCAAGTTCGGATTGCGTGAGGTCACGGCCCAAGTGGAATACAAGCTCTCCGAGCTGACCCGCCGATACTGGTACCACTTCGGCTCGCTGGTCTCGATCGTCGTGTTCATGGTGCTCGGGTTCTCGCCGATTCTTTCGGTGTTCTACGCGACGGTGGTCACGTATCTCGCGTCGTTCATCCGCCGCGACACGGCGATGGGCTTGCGCAAGCTCCTCAAAGCATTGAAGGACGGATCGGGGCAGATGCTCAACGTCGCGGCGACGTGCGCGGCCGCGGGCATCATCGTCGGCGTCGTGGCCAAGACCGGCCTCGGATTGAAATTCAGCGCCATCGTCATTGCCTATGCCGGCGGCAGCCTGCCGCTGACCGCGCTCTACACGGCGCTGATCGTGTGGTTGATCGGGCTGGCCGTTCCGGTGACCGCGAGCTACATCATTTGCGCAGTCATCGCGGCGCCCGCGCTCACCAAGCTGGGCGTGCCCGACTTCGCCGCGCACATGTTCATCTTCTATTACGCCGTACTGTCCGAAGTGTCGCCGCCGACCGCGTTGTCGCCGTTCGCCGCGGCGGCCATCACCGGCGGCGATCCCTACCGGACGACGTTGCAATCGTGGAAGTACACGCTGCCCGCGTTCGTCGTGCCGTTCGTGTTCGTGCTCGACCCCGCAGGTATCGCACTGTTGCTCAAGGTCCCGCCCGATGCGTCGTGGCTCCACGTGGGCTGGATCGCGTTCACCGCCATCGTCGGCATCGCGGCGCTTGCCGCCGGCGTGCAGAAGTGGCTGCTGCGCGCGTGCAATCAGCTGGAGCGGTGGATCCTGGTGGTCTGCGGCCTGCTGCTGATCTATCCGGAACCGCTTGCCGACTGGATCGGTCTCGGTGGCTTGATCGGACTTCTGGCGTGGCAGCGGCTGGTGCGGCCGACGGCTGCCGCCATCTAGTCGACATCATGCGCAAAGTCGACGAGCTCTTCGCGCGCTACGCGGAATCGCACCAGCATCCCGCGAACAAGGTGATTCACTGGGTCTGCGTCCCGCTCATCACGTGGAGCGTGCTCGCGCTGATCTGGGCGTGGTCGCCGGTCGCGGCCTACGTCTTCATCGCCGCGGCGCTCATCTTCTACTTGTGGCTGTCGCCGGCGATCGCCGTCGGCATGCTGGGCGTCACGGCGGTCCTCGTGTATCCGATGACTTTGCTCGGACCGCACGTGTTGACGACGGCAATCGTCGTGTTCGTCGTGGCGTGGATCGGCCAGTTCATCGGCCACAAGATCGAGGGCAGGAAGCCTTCGTTCTTCGAGGATCTCAAGTTCCTGCTGGTCGGGCCCGCGTGGCTGCTGTCGTTCGTCTACCGGCGGTTCGGGATCACGTACTGAGAATTTCAACGTCGCGGTTGTCAGGCATCGTCGACGCCTCGGCACGCGCCTTGTCGTCGATTCCATTGCAGTCTCGTCTCGGGTACGGGGAGGCCTGCTGTGCGCCACTGGAGCACTGATACGCACGTGCTAACCTGCGCTCACAAAATCGCCTTGACCCAGTGACTTCCCAATGAACCCTCCGCTCGTCAGCATCATCACACCGACCTTCAACCGCGCGAGGTACCTGCCTCTGTTACATCGATGCGTGATGGCGCAGGATTTGCAGGACTTCGAGTGGCTGATTGACGACGACAGCCCGTCCCCCTCGTCGTACATGCAGGGACTCACCGACAAGCGAATCTCCTACGCACATGTCACCGCGCGCCGGGCGATAGGGACCAAGCGCAATGCGCTCATTGAGCGTGCGCGCGGCCGTATCATCGCGCAGTTCGATGATGATGACTATTACAGCAGCAGCTATCTAGCCCGCATGGTTCGCATCATGCGCGAGAGCGGGGCTGCGTTCGTGAAGCTTTACGGGTTTTTTCTCTACAGCAAATCCCTCCGTATGTGCGGTTACTGGGACCTTCTTCAGCGCACCGGCCGTCACATGGTCTTCTCGAAGGAACCGTTCAGCGTAGTGATGCTGGATGAGGGCAACAATGCGTCGCTGCGGGAAGTTCACCTTGGGTTCGGCTTTTCTTACGTGTTTGAGAAGGCCGTGTGGGAGCACGCTCGCTTTCCCGACATCGACTGGAACGAAGACCGGCCTTTCGCAAAGCAGGCGATGGAACGCTTCCCTCTTGTCGGCGTGCAAGACGAGGCATGCACATGCATCCATGTTCTTCACGAATCCAGCACTTCGTGGTGCTTCCCGCAGTATCTGCTCCCGCGATTTCTCTTTGACCGCCTCTTCCCCGAATCAAAGGAACACATGGAACCGTAGTACGCGCGCAACGAGTCGACTTGCGTCGTCGGGGGGTTACTGATTGCACGCGGGTACAGCTTTGTGGAGCGCGGTGATACGCGTGGGTCGTACGCCCAGGCGCCGCGTCGTTCTCGCCACGGCAGACGCTGCGTCGCCTAAACCCGGTTCGTCCGACCCTGAGCAGTCGGTCGGGGTACCGCAATGCTGTCGTTCAACAAATCAAATTACCCGGCGATCCCTGGCCCGCGCAAGTGCTGTGGACGACTCGGAACGATCCATCACTGAATCACCTCATCCGCGCGCAGCAGAACCGACTGCGGGATGGTGATGCCAAGGGCTTTCGCGGTCTTCAGATTGATCACCAACTCGAATTTCGTGGGCTGTATAACAGGCAGATCTGCGGGCTTCGCGCCCTTGAGAATCCGGCCAGTGTAAATGCCAGCCAGTCGATACGCATCCGTCACGCTACTGCCGTAACTCATCAGCCCGTCTGCCGCTACCTCCTCGCGCAAATTGTAGATGGCGGGGATGGCATGCTGCGCCGCCAGAGCGGCGATTTGTTCGCGCTGGTTGGTGAAGAGCGCGCCGCTGCCGACGTTGAGAATCGCTTGACGCCTGTTCTGTTGCATCAGTACAGCCGGATCGCCACGTCGAAGTACCAGGTTCGGCGGATCTCGATCACGTCGAACTCGGCGGCCAGGCCCGGCGGGAACACCTGGTAGGGCGTCTGGCTGTGCACGACGCGTCGTATCGCTTCGTCGAGGGCCGGCACGCCACTGGAGAGAACGAAGGTGACCGACTCCACCGAGCCGTCGCTACGAATGGCCACGGTCACCATGGGATCGGTGTGAGGCTGCTTCGCCGCTTCGCGGACCATGTCGAACGTCATGTTCAGCTGGATCTTCCGACTCCAGGCTTCCGCGTACAGGATTACGTCCGCGTTGGGGTCAGTGCGACCCCAAAGCCGGTAGCGTCGTGCGGGACTCCACGAGGGTGCCGAGGGTGACAGGCGCGCGGCAACCGTTGCGGCTTCACGCCGCGCGGCCTCCTCGTCCAGCTGTCGTCCGATCGCCCGAAGCGCCGCTTCCCGTTTTGCGGCCGCATCTTGCGCAACCTCGACCCGTGCGGCCTCCTTGCGTTCTGCGTCCTTGCGTTCTGCGTCCTTGCGCTCTGCGTCCTTGCGTTCTGCGTCCTTGCGCTCCGCGTCCTCGCGTTCTGCGTCCTTGCGCTCCGCATCCTTGCGTTCTGCGTCCTTGCGCTCTGCATCCTTGCGTTCTGCATCCTTGCGTTCTGCGTCCTTGCGTTCTGCGTCCTTGCGTTCGGCGTCCTTGCGTTCGGCGTCCTTGCGCTCTGCGTCCTTCCGCTCTGCGTCCTTGCGTTCGGCGTCCCTGCGTTCTGTCTCCTGCCGTGCCGCCTCCTGGCGTTCAGCCTCGTGCCGTACCGCCAACTGTCGCGCCGCCTCTTGCAGGTCTGCCGCCTGCCGTGCGGCATTCTGGCGTTCTGCGTCCAGCCGTGCGGCCTCCAGTAGCGCGGCCTCATGCCGTGCCGTCACTTGTCGCGCCGCCTCTCGCAGGTCTGCCTGTCGTGCGGCCTCTTGGCGCTCGGCCTCCAGCCGCGCGTTCTCGGCCCGCGCCGCTTCTTGACGGGCGGCGTCTTGCCGCGCCGCCTCCAGCTGCTCCGCCTGCCGCTGCCCCTCCTGCTTGGAACGATCGAGCCGGGCGATCTCGACAGCCCGTTCCCCCACCTCCTGGTCGATTCGCGCCCGCGCTGCATCGCCAGCATCTCGCTGCGGCGGAATCGCGGTCTCCGGAATCGAGACGCTTGGCGTTGTCACGATGACGGGCGTTGGCATCGGTGGAGTGGCGGGTACGGCCCACGTGGCCTCGTCGTTCGGCGCCACGGCGATCACGGCTGGCGCGGGGATCGGCGGTGGCGCCGTGTCACCGGGCCGATCGCCGCGCAAGGGCGTTTGCGCAGGGGCCGCACCGGGCGCGGCGGCTGTCCTTGGATTGGCGTCTGCCCTAGGATTGGCCTCGGGCATGATCGCTGCTGTAGTCCGCCGCGGGGTTCGCGCACTGGACACCGACGGCGCCAGTGCCGGTCCACTGGCAACGGGTTGCTCGACCCGCACCTGCGGCAACGGCTCCGCGGCCGGCGCGACCGCCGGCTCCGCGGCTGTGACCTGCGGTGGAACGACTACGACGCGCAGATCGGGTGCCTCGATCCGGCGATCCCGCCAAGGGAAGCCGAAGCCCGGAAGCCACAATCCCTGGCCACCGAAAGTCAGGCTCAATAGCAACGTGTGAATCAGCAGCGAGAGCAGCAGCGCATACGTCAGTCGGCTGTGCTCAGGGCTCATGCGTTGGCGCGGCGCATCGCTGGAACCCTTGGAATTCAAGTGTGCTCCGGCTTCGCTGCTCGGGCACTGCTGGCGGCGCGGGGCAGGATGGCACCATGTCCGGCGCGCCTGTCGAATACCTGACGCGCACTGGTCATGACCTTGTCAAAGCACCTCGGCGACATTCGCGAACCGCATCCGGTCAATTGTCATATCCACACCGTCAGACCTCGGGGCCGATTCTCACATGTCCAAGAAACGTCGAAGCGTGGAGAGCCATCGCATACTGAACCTATGTGCCGATAAACCGCGGAAGGCTCAGGTCGTGCGCACAAGATCGACGCGGTCCGCCGCACTCCACGAGCAAGACGCGTGCGGCCTCGCAGCGGACGGCGTGCCGGCCACCCTTGCGCTCGCCCTTCCTGAGACCGGAAGTTTCCTACACTAGCAATTATTCATCTCCGACAGACAGCTTTTATCAATTCGACCAAACTTGTTTATCGGCGTCATGAAGGCGCATCCTGCCAAGGAGCTGAACCATGAAGAAATTTCTCGTCACCTATCTTGCACCCATCTCCGTCATTGACGAGTGGAAGAAGACGGAACCCGGGAAGAGGCGGCAGGAAGAGGAAAAGATGCAGGGCGAATGGAAAAAGTGGATGGGCGATCACGCCAAGATGTTCGCTGACACCGGAGCCGGGGTGGGTAAGACCAAGCGTATTACCAAACAAGGCACGGCAGACACAAGAAACGACATTATGTTGTATGCGGTCGTGGAGGCAGACTCCCACGAGGCGGCGGCGAGGACGTTTGAAGGCCACCCGCACTTGCAGATCCCGCAATCCTCTATCGAAGTCATGGAAATCAATCCGCTCCATGGCATGTGAGGGAGGCGACTATGCTCCAGAACTTCCCGATGTACGCCTACATACCCGCGAAGGACGTCGCGCGGGCGCGACAGTTCTACGAAAGCAAGCTCGGCTTTCGCGCCAAGGAGGAAGTCGCCGGCGGTGTGATCTATGAGTTCAAGGACAAGACTGCCTGCTTCCTCTATCCCACCCCTAACGCGGGGACCTCGCTGGCGAGCCAGGCATTTTGGCAAGTCGAAGATATCGAACGCGAAGTGAGTGAGTTGAAAGCCCGCGGCGTCGTATTCGAGGAGTATGACGTTCCCGGCGAAAGGAGCCCGAGCGGCGTCGTCACTGCCGGTGGCGCGAAGGCTGCGTGGTTCAAGGATAGCGAGGGAAACATTCTCGCAATCATCCAGAGCGTTTGATGATCATCGGGCGTCGCAAAGTCGCAATCTGAAGTATGAATCCATTTCCGACGCCCTCGCGTAACGACTCGGAGGCTGGCGCGCGTGCCGACTGAAGGCGGTGCCAAAAGTGCTCGCCGAGCCTAGCCAATCCGTTCGTGGGTGCGTCCGACGCGACCGTAGACAAGAATGGGCGGTACGCGCGGATGGTTCGACGACTCCCATCTTCGCGTTACCTCACGAAAGACCCAGGCACAGGGCTTGTGTTGGAAAGTGCCGTCCACGAAGCCGTTGCACGGCTTAAGGTACCGCCCGCAGGGATGATCGGCACGTGCGCAGCTCACCCGAACTCGTTGTCGTGCATGCACGCCCTGTGTCCGCCGAGAATTCCAAAGCGGCTTTCGACCCATCGCGGACCTTCGGGCGAGCGACCGGCCATAGCGTTGGATCGCGAAGCGCTGCTCGCTTGTCGCTGCGCCTTCGGAGATAGCCCCGACACCGCAATCTCCGCTAGACTTGCAATGGAGTCGCCGGCATCATCCCTGCGGCACACCGGTCCCGGTTGACCACGCTCACGAGGAGGAACCCGATGAAGGCCATGTTTCGCCGCGGCGCAGGACTCGCCGTGCTTGCCTTTACGCTGACGACAAATGCCGACGTTCCGGTCCCGGCTCCTGGTGCGAGTCCGCGAATCGACGCGATCAAGAAGGCCGGCGTGCTGCGCATTGGCGTGCTCGCCAATGCACCGTGGCTGGTGGAGAACACTTCCGGATCGGGCGAAACATGGAGCGGCCCGGCGTGGGTGCTGGCGAACGAATACGCGAAGCGCCTTAACGTGAAGCTCGAGGCGGTCCCTGTCAGTCACGAGACCAAGGTGCCGGTGCTGGCGTCGAACCAGGTCGACATTTCGGTTACACCGCTTGCGGAAACACCCGACCGACTGAAGGTAGTTGACTTCGTTATCTACTCGAGCACCAGTGTGTGCATGTTCGGCCTCGCCTCCAATCAGAAGTTTGCGGGCGCCAAGTCGGTGGACGACTTGAACAAACCGGAGATCACGATCGCCTATTACACAGGCGGCGGCGAAGAGGGTTGGGTGAAGGAGCGCTTCCCGAAGGCGCAGTTGCGCGGCGTGGCCGGCTCCGGTGTCGCGCCCGTGGAAGAAGTTCTGGCCAATCGCGCCGACGCCGTTCCGATCAACCGCGTGCCGTGGGTGGCGATGGGCCGCAAGCTCAAGCAACTCGCCGTGCTTCCCAAGGACAACAACTGCCAGAACAGCACGGAGAAAGCGGCGCCGGTCGGCATGGCTATCGACAAGAATCAACCGGCGTTTCTGTCCTGGGCGCGCGCGGTGGAGAAAGAACTGGAGAGCAAGCTGAAGGCGGACGAGGCGAAGGTCATCGACACGATGAAATAACGTCCCGCTTCACGCCGCCCGCGCCTTGCCCGGGAGCCGTTGGCGCATCGCATGGACTTCGACTTCTCGGTCGTCACCGACCATTGGCGCTTTCTCGCGTCCGGCGTCGGTATTACGCTGTTGCTGTCCGTGGTGTCGGGACTGACCAGTCTTGTGGCGGGCCTGGTCGTCGCGCTGCTGCGGCTGTACGGCCCGCGGCCGTTGCGGCTCGTCGTGGTGCTCTACATCGATTCGATGCGCGCGATACCGGTGCTGGTCGTGCTGGTGTGGTCGTTCTTTGCCTTGCCGATCCTCACGGGCCTGACCATGCCGCCGTTTGTCGCAGCGCTGGTGGGCCTGACAGTACACCTCGCGGCCTACGCCGCCGAGATCGTGCGCGCCGGCATCGAGTCGGTGCGCCCTGGACAGACGCGTGCGGCTCTCGCGCTCGGCATGTCGAGGGCCCAGATCGTTCGCCGCATCATCCTGCCGCAGGCGATTGTGCGGATGCTGCCGGCTTTCGGCTCGCTCCTGTCGATCACCATCAAAGACACCGCCATAGCGTCAGTGATCGCAGTGCCGGAGTTGATGCGCCAATCGGAAACGCTGGCCGGTCAGAGTTTCCAGCCGATCGAGGTGTACACCTTCGCGATGCTGGTCTATTTCGTCATCCTGTTTCCGGTCACTCGCGGCGTAGACATGTTCTACCAGCGGGTCGCGCACCTGGGGCGCTCATGACCTTCGACTGGAGCGTGGTGTGGCAGCACCGCGATGCGCTGATCGCGGGTACCGCAACTACGATCCTTCTCACCGTGGCAACGATGGCGATTGCCGTGCCTTGCGGCATTGCGGTGGCGATCTTGCGCCTGTATGGCTGGGCGCCGGTACGCGCTCTCGCGGCGGCGTACGTCGAATTCTTCCGTAACCTGCCGCTGATCCTCGTCGTGTTCTGGGCGTTCTACGTGCTGCCGATTCTGACCGGGCTCGGCCTGCCGCCGCTCGCGACGGGCCTCGCGGCACTGGCGCTCAACGTCACCGCGTACAATGCAGAGACGTTTCGCGCCGGCATCAATTCGATCCGCCGCGGCCAGGTCGAGGCGGCGATGGCGTTGGGAATGAACCGAGTGCAGGCCCTGCGCCGCGTTGTCGTACCGCAGGCGCTCCGCCGCATCCTCCCGGTGTTGGCGAGCACCTGGGTATCGCTGTTCAAGGACACGTCGCTGGTGTCGGTGATCGCGGTTACCGAACTCGCGTACGTCGCGATGCAGATTCGCGCGCAGAGCTTCCGCGTGCTCGAAATGCTGACTGCGATGGCCGCGATCTACTGGCTGCTGGGTTACCCCCAGGCAAAGCTCGTCGACTGGATCCAGCGCCGCTTCGCCGTGACCGAATGAACGCCGACACATCGTCGCCGCAACGACCCAAGTCTTCCGGCGCCAAGATCATCCGCTATCGCGGCGTGATCAAGCGCTACGGCGGTTTTCAAGCGCTGGGGGGCGTCGACCTGGACGTGCACGCCGGGGAGGTCGTATGCCTGATCGGACCGTCGGGCTCGGGCAAGTCGACGCTGCTCCGCTGCACCAACGGGCTCGAAGCACTCGATGGCGGTGACATCGAGTTCGAGGGCGCGATGCTTCCGCGCGACGAGCGCGCACTGCGCGCCGTGCGAACGCGCATGGGCATGGTCTTCCAGAGTTTCGAGCTGTTTCCGCATTTGACGGCACTGGAAAACGTCGCCGAAGGACCGCGCACGGTGCTGCGCAAGGATCTCGCCGAAGCCAATCGTCGCGCCACGGCGATGCTCGCCAAGGTCGGCCTCGCCGACAAAGCCGCGAACTATCCGTCCGCGCTGTCCGGCGGTCAGCAGCAGCGCGTCGCCATTGCGCGCGCCCTGGCGATGGAACCCGATGTGATGCTGTTCGACGAGCCGACGTCAGCGCTCGATCCCGAGACGATCGGCGAGGTCCTCAGCGTCATGAAAAAACTCGCCGATGAAGGCATGACCATGGTCGTCGTCACCCACGAGATGACCTTTGCCCGGCGGGTCGGCGATTGGGTCGCGGTTTTCGAGACCGGCCGCATCGTCGAGCAGGGACCGCCCACGCAAATCTTCGATGCCCCGACGACCGAGCGCACGCGCGATTTCCTGAGCCATCTGGGGTGGACGGGATAGGCGCCGGACAGGTGGGCTCGACCACGCCCGCGTCGTGGCGTCGACGCTGCTGGCGGCCATTCTCCGCATACGCGGCAACGAAGTGTCCGCCGCTTCAGACAGGCAAGGGCCGCGCGATTACAACGCGGTAAGCCGCCGCCGTTCTGGGTCGAGAAAGGCTAGGTCGCGCCTTTTTTCCCGGCGCCCGTACTACTCTTCTTCGCGTCTTGCCTGCCAAGCTCCTCCTTGGTCGGCTTGACCTGTTTCACTTTTTCCGTCTTGACCTTTTCTTTCTTCACTTTTTCCTTCTTCACTTTTTCCTTCTTGACGGCCGGCCCCGCCAATGCCTGCGCCGCCAGCCGTTTGGCCTGCTTGGTTGCGACAGCGAGAAGTTTCTTGGTTTTTTGGTGCTGCCGTCTGGCTTTCAGCATGGATGCGTGACTCATTTTGACCTCTGATCGATGAAAGATTGAATTCGACTTCAGTTTGACCCGAATGTCCGCGGATGGAAGTTTGCATTTTTGCCAACCGCGCTCCCGACAGCGCCTGAGCCCGATGAGCCGTCAATGTTCGCGCTCAGCCCGAATACTGCCGTTACTTCTTTCCTCGCGCGGGCTAACCGACCACCGACATGCCCGCCGCCGCGAGCGCGGCGTGCAGCTCGTCCACATGGGCGTGGCCGGTCGTCTCCACGACGCAAATGACGCGCACTTCCGACAAGTCGGGCCCCGAGAATGCGCGGTCGTGCACGATTTCCTTGATCGATGCGCCGGTGGAAGCGATCGTCGCGGCGAGGCGCGCGAGGCCGCCGGGCCGGTCGCTGATCGATACGGTGAACCGCGTCAGGCGTCCGTCGGCCACGAGCCCGACCTCGATGACGCGGTCGAGGATCGTGAGATCGATGTTGCCGCCGCACAGCGCCAGCACCACGCGCCTGCCTTTGAGCTCGTCGAGCTTGCCCGCGAGAAATGCGGCAAGCGGTGCGGCGCCCGCGCCCTCGACGACGCTTTTCTCGAGCTCGATCAGCCGCAGGATCGCCAGCGCGATATTCGCCTCGTTGACGGTGACGACCTTGTCGACGACCTTGCGCAGCGATTCGAAGGGCATCGTGCCCAGCTGCGCGACCGCGAGGCCATCGGCGAGCGTCGACGAGAGCGGCACGGTCACCGGACGTCCCGCGGCCAGCGCGGCGGTGAAGCAGGCCGCGTGCTCCGGTTCGACGCCGACGACGCGTACCGAGGGCTTGCGCGCTTTCATGACCGTGCCGACACCGGCCAGCAGCCCGCCGCCGCCCACCGGCACGATCACCGCGTCGAGGTCGGGCGTCTGCTCGAGGATCTCGAGCGCCATCGTGCCCTGACCGGCGATGACGTCGGCGTTGTCGAACGGATGGATGAACGTGAGGTGCTCGCGCTGCGCCAATGCTTCCGCGTGCGCGCGCGCTTCGGTGAGGTCGGTGCCGTGCAGAATGACGCGAGCGCCGAGCTGCCGGCAATTGGTCACCTTGACGAGCGCCGCGAACTTCGGCATGACCACGGTGACCGGAATGCCCAGCAAGCTGCCGTGATACGCGACGCCCTGCGCGTGGTTCCCCGCAGACGCGGCGATCACGCCGCGCTTGCGCTGCTCGTCGGACAGACGCAGCAGCGCGTTGCGCGCGCCGCGCTCCTTGAAGCTGCCGGTGCGCTGCAGGTAATCGAGCTTGCAGTAGATATGCGCGCCGGTGAGCTGCGACAGCGGAATCGACTCGACGCATGGCGACTCGTAAATGCCGCCTGCAATGCGTTTGCGCGCGGCCTCGACATCGGCGAGCGTCAACATGGTCAGAACGGCAGCACGGCTTCGGGCTTCGCCCGCGCCAGCACCCGGCGAAACTCGCCCTGGATGCGCTTCAGCGCGGCGTCGTTGTCAGCCTCGAACCGCAGCACGACGACCGGCGTGGTATTGGACGCGCGGGCGAGCCCGAAGCCATCGGGGTACTCGACACGCAGGCCGTCGATGCGGATCACGTCGGTCGCGCCGGGAAAGGCTTCGGATTGCGCAATGCGCGCGACCAGGGCCTGCGGCTCGCCCTCGGCGCATGGTATGTTGAGCTCCGGCGTCGACACGGCATCCGGCAGACCTTCGAGCGTGGCCGATGGGTCGCGTTCGCGCGACAGGATTTCCAGCAGCCGCGCTCCTGCATACAGGCCATCGTCGAAGCCGTACCAGCGCTCGCCGAAAAACGTATGGCCGCTCATCTCACCGGCCAACGCCGCGTGCGTCTCCTTCATCTTCGCCTTGATCAGCGAATGGCCCGTTTTCCACAGCAGCGGCACGCCGCCGTGGCGCGTGATCCACGGTTTCAGGTTGCGCGTTGATTTCACGTCGTAGATGATGGTGGCGCCCGGTACGCGCGCAAGTACGTCCGCCGCAAACAGCATGAGCTGTCGATCGGGATAGATGGTCCGCCCATTGCGGGTGACCACGCCCAGCCGATCGCCGTCGCCGTCGAAGGCGAAGCCAAGCTCGCAATCGCCTTGTTCCAGCCGGCGCGTGAGGTCGGCGAGATTGGCGGGCTGCGACGGGTCGGGATGGTGATTGGGGAAATTCCCATCGACATCGCAAAACAGCTCGACCACGTCGCAACCCATGTTTCGGTACAGCGCCGGTGCGAATGCGCCGGCCACGCCGTTGCCGCAATCGACGGCGATCTTCATCGGGCGCGCGAGCTTGACGTCGCGCGCGATCCGGTCGAGATACGCCGGTGCGATATCGTGCGTGGAATAGGTGCCGGCGCCACTCGCGAGCCTGCCGCCCTCGATGCGGCTTCGCAAATCCTGGATCGCATCGCCCGACAGCGTCGCGCCGGCGACGACCATCTTGAGCCCGTTGTAATCGGGTGGGTTGTGACTGCCGGTCACCATGACGCTGCAACCGGTGCGCAGGTGCTCCGCGGCGAAATACGTCATCGGCGTGGCGACCATGCCGAGGTCGATCACGTTCGCTCCTGCCGCACGCAAGCCTTCGCTCAACGCCGCGGCCAATTCCGGTCCCGACAACCGGCCATCGCGGCCGATGGCAAACATGTCGCGGCCGGCTTCGCGCGCAAGGGAGCCGACCGCGTGGCCCACCGAGCGCACGATCGCGGCGGTGAGCGTCTTGCCGACGATCCCGCGGATGTCGTACGCCTTGAAAATTTCGCGTGGAAGAGAAGCCATGAGCTAGTTTCTCACGATTCGCACGAAGTCCCGCGCAACCTCGTCATGACAATTCATTGTCCGCGCACGAAATACGCGAGCAGCCTTTGCGGAAGCCATTCAATTCGTCCAGGGGCAGGGCCGGTCATGAAGCCGACGTGCCCGCCGTCGTCGGGCTGTTCGAGCTGTACGGCCGTCGACACTTGCGTTGCGTCCGGAAGCGATGCCGCGGGCACGAACGGATCGTTGCGCGCGTTGAGCACCAGCGTCGGCAGCGTGACCTCGGCGAGCCAGCGCTTCGACGACGCTCGCCTCCAGTAGTCGTCGGCGCCCGCGAAGCCGTGCAACGGCGCCGTGACCGCATCGTCGAAATCCCACATCGTCCGCACCCGCGCGATGCGTCGCGGATCGAGCAGGCCGGGGAAGCGCCGCGCCATGTCGAGGCTCTTCGGCTTCAGCGTGCTCAGAAAATACCGCGTGTAGATGCGGTTCAGGCCCTGGCCGATCGCGATCCCGGCCGCCCCGAGGTCGAGAGGCGCGGAGACCGTAGCGGCGGCGATCAGCATCTTCGGGGCGTCGCCGCCGACGCGGCCGATCCAGTTGAGCAGCGCGCTGCCACCCAGCGATACACCCACCGCATACATCGGCGTGCGGGACCCGATGTGTTGGCGCAATGCGGACAGCATGGCGCCGACGTCCTCGTGATCGCCCGAGTGATAGGCGCGCGGCAGGAGGTTCGGCTCGCCGCCGCAGCCGCGGAAATGCGGAATGACGCCACGCCATCCGCGCGACGCGAGCAGCGCCATCAGCACCAGCGCGTAATGCGATTGCGCTCCGCCTTCGAGGCCGTGGAACAGCACGACCAGCGGAGTGTCGGCCGGCATTGCCGGCGGCTCGGCCAGCCAGTCGAAATCCCAGAAGTCGCCGTCAGGTGTGGCGATACGCTCGCGCCGATACGTCACCGAAGGTCGCGCCAGGAAGTACGGGTAGATCGTCTGCGCATGGCCGCCCGGCAGCCATTTCGGGCATCGATAAGGCGCCGGGGCGGAATGCGTCGAACCGTCGGGCATACGGCGGCTCCCGGTCAGTTGCGCGACCAGAACGGACGCGTCTTCGCGAAGCGCGTCCAGACGGTGGCGAGGTCTTCGCTGCGCGCCGCGCCGCGTGCCGCCGCCCAGCCGCCGAACGCCGCGGCGGCTGGCGAATGGGCGCCCGCCAGTTCCCCGGCAAGGCGCGCGGCCACCGCCGCGTCGTTCCACGCGCCCAACTCGTCCTGCAACGCGGTCAACGCCTTGCGATAAGTGCGCGTGCGCTTTTTCGGAAACAACGGCGCAAAAAACTCGGTCGCGTAGCGAAGCTTCTTCGCCGCGAGCCGCGCGGCGTGGCGCGCTTCCGGCGCCGCGTGCGCGAGGTCGTTTCCCAGCGCAACCAGGGCACGATGCCGGCGCTTGAGCAAAGGCCGCGCAAAATCGCGCGCGGGCGACGACAGCTTGTGCTCGTTGGCATGACGGCGCTCGGCGTCGGCGCCCGGCGCCGCGGCCAATGCGGCGGCCGCCAGCACCAGCCTCACGAACCGCGGCGAGGCGACGTCCGCTTGCGCAATGCCGCGTGCGTCCTTGCGCCAGACCGCGGTTCGCGCGGCGAGTCTGGCCAGCGCCGGCTCGAGCGAAGCGGCATTGCCGCCTTGCGCGACGGCCTCCTGCACCGCGGGCAGCGTCGACGTCGCGAACACATCCAGATCGCGCGCCGTGCCCAGTGGCTGCGCCAGCCAGCGCAGTTCGACACGCAGCGGTTCGATGCGCGCCGGCGCCATGCCCTTGCGCGCCAACGAGAGGCACGCACGCAAGCGGCGCACGCCGATGCGCATCTGATGAATCCATTCCGGATCGTCGTCGGTGCGCACACCGTGCGCATTGCCTTCGATCTGCGCGAGGCAAGCGCGGATGATCGCCGCAAAGGCCTCCCCGGCCGTGGCTTTCCCGGACAAGTCGGCATCGGAAGCGTGCAGCGGCGCTGGCGCGCGCGGATGCCGCAACGCATGGCCGCGCTCCGCTTTGCTCGCCGGTTCGAACGCCAATGGCACGCTGGCGGCGAGCACATGCGCAAGCTCGAACAGCCGCGCGGCATTCCCTGCTTCGAGCTCGAGCTCGATTTCGTGGATCGGATCGCGGAGAACGGGCGGGCCGTCTTCGGTGCGCACCTCGCCGACGTCGATGCACAGCAGCGCCATCGTGCTGTCGGGAAACGTGAGTGGAATCGTCGTGCGCGTGACGTCGGTCGTGAAGCGCGGGCGGAGGCCGCGCTTCTCGGCCTTGCCGAGCGTCCGGCGGAATGGTGTCGTCGCAAAGCGCAGTGGATCGGGATTCGGTCCCGTCACCGGCCACTCGAATTCCGCGCGCGCGCTCATGCCGCCGGCGCTGGATGCGTCGGCGGGCCCTTTGATCGTCTGCATCCAGTGCCGGCCGTCGCGGCGTACGCGCAATGCGATGCCCGCCGCCGCGAGCGCGCCATCGTCGGTGTCGTAGTATGTGGAGAGGAGGCGCGCCTTGCGCGCCGGGCCGCGCTTCAGCGTTTTGATGACCGGATGCCGCGCCAACTTGGCCGCGGCCTCCGGCGTGATCCGCAGCTTGAGCTCGGTTTCGGTGGGCACGCGGACGGTCGCGCCGCGGCGCACGCCTGAAGCACGCGGGTTGCGCATAGCGTCAGCAGGCCCCAGGCCCTAAGCTTCGTCGGTCAGTCGCAGGCGGCGGTGCCGCACGGCTTCCGCCAGCATGTGCAGCGTATCCACCGTCGCGTCCCAGCCAATGCACGCGTCGGTGATCGAGACGCCGTATTGCAAGGATTGGCCGGGAACGAGATCCTGCCGGCCGGCATTGATATGACTCTCGATCATCACGCCGCAGATGCGCGCGTCGCCGCCCGCGATCTGGGTGGCGATGTCGCGCGCCACGTCGACTTGCCTGTCGTGCTGCTTCTGGCTGTTCGCGTGCGAGCAGTCGATCATGACGCGCGCGGTGAGTCCGGCGTGCGCGAGCTCCTGGCACACGGCCTCGACGCTGGCGGCATCGTAGTTGGTCGTCTTGCCGCCGCGCAGGATGATGTGGCAATCCTCGTTGCCGGCCGTATGCACGATCGCCGAATGGCCGCCTTTCGTCACCGACAGGAAGTGATGCGGCGCCGACGCGGCCTTGATCGCATCGACGGCAATTTTCACGTCGCCATTGGTGCCGTTCTTGAATCCCACCGGACACGACAGGCCCGACGCCAGTTGGCGGTGCACCTGGCTCTCCGTGGTGCGCGCGCCGATGGCGCCCCACGCGATCAGGTCGGCGATGTACTGCGGCGTGATCATGTCGAGATACTCGGTGGCTGCGGGCAGGTCGAGCTCGTTGATCTCGAGCAGAATGCGCCGCGCGAGGCGCAAGCCTTCGTTGATGCGGAAGCTGTCGTCGAGGCGCGGATCGTTGATCAGGCCTTTCCACCCGACCGTCGTGCGCGGCTTCTCGAAGTAGACGCGCATCACGATGATGAGCCGGTCATTGAGCTCGTTCTTCAGTGCGGCAAGTCGCGTCGCATAGTCGATGGCCGCATCGTAATCGTGGATCGAGCAGGGTCCGACGACAACGAGCAGGCGGTCGTCGGCGCCGTGCAGCACGCGATGGATCGCGTGGCGCGCCGCAAAAGTGGTGGCGGCAGGGGCCTCGGAGGCCGGAAATTCGCGCAACAGGTGCGCCGGCGGCGACAGCTCGGTGATATCGGTGATACGGGTATCGTCGATCGGCAGGGCGGACGCTGACGCGGGTCCGGAACCCGGTTTGGGGCGATGGGTTGTCGAGGTCGGCACGGCGGAGAATCCTTGCGGAAATTTAAGCCAAAACAATATATTACCGCGTCCGGGCCGGGCGAGGTACTGGCCGCTGCAACGGGTTGTTGCGGTGCGGGATGGCGCCGCTGCAACACTCGGCCCGCAGCGGTCGGCGAAACCGTTGCTTCGCGCGTTAGGGATGCCGTAGACTCGCCCGGGAACGCTCGAATTGGCAGCAGGCATCGACGAAGCGCCATCAGGCATGGGTCACCAACCAGGTTTCATTTTTCCGAAGGTATTCGCATGAACAAGCTATTGGCATTGATCGTGGCGGGCGCATTTGCGTTCGCTGCGCCCGCGTTTGCGGCCGACCCTCCCAAGACTGACGCGCCCAAGGCCCTCACCCCTCAGCAGGAGAAGATGAAGACCTGCAACGCGCAAGCGGGCGACAAGAAGGGCGACGAGCGCAAGGCATTCATGAAGACCTGCCTGTCGGCTGCGCCGGCGAAGCCGGAAAGTAAGATGGCGATGTGCAACAAAAAGACCGCTGGCCTCGCGAAGGAAGAGCGTGCCAAGGCTCAAAGCGAGTGCATGAAGGCGCCCGCATAGCGCAAAAGAGTTACTGAACACGGCCGGGTGACCTCCTGTCCATCCGGCCGAGGCTGACAAGGCCGCATCGGGTAATTTCCGTTGCGGCCTTGTTTTTGGTTGACGCCGCTTTTTCTCACTATGCGACGCCCAGGGCGCCGAGAAATCGCTTGCGAAGCCTTTCTCTGCGCCTTAAAAAGGCTGTTGAAATTTCCCAGCCTCATTCCCAGGAGCGAAGCGACGAGGAATCGGTTTTTCGCAACCCACTGATTTCGCGAAGAGCCAGATTTCTCGCTGCGCTCGAAATGAGGCTGAAGCGAAGGTGAGCGCGCGATTTTCAACAGCCTGTCAGGCGTCTCTTGGTGAGATTTCCATGCCGGATCAGCTCTTTCGGATCACCAGCCCCTTCAGGTAGTCGCTTTCGGGAAAATTGAGCGCCACCGGATGGTCGGCGCCGGCGGTGAGCCGGCGCAGGATCTGCGCATCCGCCGCCGCGTCGAGCGCGGCGCCCGCGACGATCTTCTGGAACAGATCGGCCGCGATCCCGCTGGAGCATGAGAACGTGACCAGCAGCCCGTCGCGCGCGAGCAACTTGAGCGCGAGCAGATTGATGTCCTTGTACGCGCGTGCCGCGCGTTCCACATGCGCGGCGGTCGGCGCGAACTTCGGCGGATCGAGCACGATGAGGTTGAATGCCGCCCCTTCGTTGCGCAGCCGGCGAAGATCGGCGAAGACATCCGCTTCGAGCCACGTGTTGGCTGACGCCGCAAGCGCGGGGTTGAGGGCGAGGTTTTCGCGGCCGAGCGCCAGCGCGTCGGCCGAGCTGTCGATGGATGTCACGTGTGCGGCGCCGCCGGCCAGCGCCGCGAGCGTGAAGCCGCCGCTGTAGCAGAACGCATTCAGCACGCGCCGGCCATGCGCAAGCTCACGGACCAGGCGCCGGTTGTCGCGCTGGTCCAGATAGAACCCCGTCTTCTGTCCCGCGACGGGGTCCACGCGATAGGTGAGCTGGTCCTCGCGCATGGTGACGATTGGCGGCAGCGTGCCGAGCAAGGGGCCCGTGCGCACGGGCAATCCTTCCAGCGCGCGCACCTCGGCGTCCGAGCGCTCGAATACGCAACGCGCGCCGGTGGTTGCCGCCAGCGCGGACACGAGCACATCGCGCCAGCGCTCGGCGCCCGCGGACAGGCATTGCAGCACGATCACATCGCCGTAGCGATCGGCGATGACGCCCGGAAGACCGTCCGACTCGCCATGCACCAGCCGCGCGCCGGTATGTCCTTCGTCGAACAGCGGCGCACGCGTCGCGACCGCGCGTTCGATCGCGCGCGCGAAAAAAGCATCGTCGATGGACTCGTCGGCGGCGAATGACCACACGCGCGCGCGAATCTGCGAGGCGGGCGAGTACGCGGCGTGCGCAAGCCAGGTGCCGTCGGCGGCAATGACGGCGACGGTGTCACCAGGCGCGGGATCGCCGTCGACGCGCTCGATGGCGCCCGAGAATATCCACGGGTGTCGCTGCCGCAGCGACTTGTCGCGGCCGGGTTTGAGGGTGACGACGGGGCCGGCGCAAGTCCGCGGTTCTGCCAATGGCGCCGGAACGGAAACGCCTACCGGCTTGCGGCCGCCGCGGCGAAGGCCGCGCTCAGCCGAGCGCGACACCAAAGAGGCGTCCGATGCCGAACGTGACCCCGCCTGCGAGCGCGCCCAGCAACAACATGCGCGAACCCGAATACCACGCGCTGCGCCCAGTGAACAGCGAGAGCGTGGCGCCGATGGCGAAGAGTGAGATGCCGCTGACGACCACGCCGAACAGCAACGCGCGGGATCCCGTCGCGAACAGGAAAGGCGCGAGCGGCAGCGCTGCGCCGGCGGCGAACGCCACGAACGAGCTCGCGGCCGCGCCGATCGGAGACCCGAGCTCGCCCGGGTTGAGCCCCAGCTCTTCGCGCGCCAGCGTGTCGAGCGCGTGTTCGGGATCGGCGACGATCTGTTTCGCGAGCTTGTTGGCTTCTTTCTGCGGCAAGCCTTTCGCCGCGTAGATCAGCGCCAGCTCCTGCGCCTCCGCTTCCGGGTATTGCTTCAGCTCGTCGCGCTCGAGGGCGATCTGGTATTCGAACAGCTCGCGCTGCGAGCGGACCGAAATGTACTCGCCGGCCGCCATGGCGAAGGCCCCGGCGGCAAGTCCCGCGACGCCGGAGACGAGTATCAGCCGCGCGTCGCTGCTGGCCCCGGCGACGCCGAGGATCAGGCTTGCATTCGAGACCAGCCCGTCGTTGACCCCGAAGACCGCGGCGCGCAGATTGCCGCCGCCGCCAAGATTGCGATGGCGGAATTCGATGTTGCCCCCGGCGGTCGGTGTCGCGTGACCGGATTCGGCGCCGAGCGACGTGCCGTAGATCGCCATCCCACGCACCTTCATCGCGGCCAGCACCGATTTCATTCGCCGCGGCCCGAGCAATTTCACCATTCGTGCCACCAGCAGCGTGCGCGAGTCGGGCGTATACGGGGGCGGCGGCGGATGGCCGCGTGCCGTCAGTTGCGCGCGCCAGATCGCCCCCTGGGCTTCGGCCTCGCCGGCGAGACGCGCGAACAGCTCGGCGCGCACCGTGCCCCCCTCGGCTTCCGCGCAGGCGCGGTACAGAAACGCGGAGCGCTGCTCTTCGGTCCAGCTTGAAAGAGGATTCATGGCGCGCCCTTGGCCAAAGCGGCGCGCAGCGCTTCGATGCGCTTGCGATTGACGCCGAAATCGCTAGTACCGAGCCGCGACGCGGAACGCACCTGAATCACGCGCTGCGCCGGATCGACGAGGAACTCGACATCGTCGACGAAGCCCATCAGCGGCGTCTGGAACGTCGCATAGATGTAGCCATCGTGCTGCGCGACGATCGTCGCGCCGGGCTGTCCGGCAATCATGTGGGCCAGCCGCACCAGCGCGGCGGCGGCGTCGCCCGTGTACGCAATGGGCGCGACACGGTGATCGGCATCGGTCGCCTGGCTTGACACGCAGTTCGGCGATGCGGGACATGGCGCAAGGCGGCCGTCGCGCACGCCCAGGGCGGCCGGCGGACTGCCCGCCAGGAGATTACCGAACAATGCGGCCATCGCCACACCCGCCAAGGTCGGAAAGGAGGGCGCCGCCACGCGGCGCAAGCATTGTGTTGGTCATAGCGATCGGGTGAGCCCGCCGTCGACGCGCAGGTTCTGCCCCGTAAGATACGCCGCATCCGGCGACAGCAGGAAAGCGACCGTTTTCGCGATCTCCTCGGCCCGGCCATAGCGGGCCGCCGGAATCGTCGCGCGAATGGCTTCGTTCACCGGCCGCGTATCGATAAAACCGGGCAGCACGTTGTTCATCCGGATGTTGTGTTTCGCTTCCTGGTCGGCGTACATCTTGCAGAAGCCCCCGAGCGCCGCGCGCAATGCGGACGAAACGGGGAACCGCGCGTCCGGTTGGACCGCGGTGAACGCCGAAATGTTCACGAACGCACCGCCGCCTTGCGCGCGCATCACCGGCGTCACCAGCCGTGCCACCCGGATGACGTTCAGCAGCAGTATGTCGAGCCCCGTGCGCCAGTCGGAGTCGGCAAGCTCGAGCAGCGGACCTTTCGGCGGGTTTCCCGTGTTATTGACCACCGCGTCGATGCGCCCATACGCCGCGATGGTCTCGTGGACGAAGCGCTCGAGATCGTCGGCGGAGTCGACGCTGCCGCGCGTCGCGCCGCCGCCGAGCTCGCGGGCAAGCGTCTCGACGTCGGCGGAACGCGCGAGCAATGACACGCGATAGCCACGCGCCGCGAGCTCGCGTGCGCACGCTGCGCCCATGCCTTTGCTGGCGGCGGTAACGAGGGCGACGGGCGCGGCCATGACGTCGGTTCGATCATCCCGACACGATGCTGTCGATGCGCGCCATGATCTCCGGCTCGAGCTTGCCTACGACGCCGAGCGCCTGCATGTTCTCGCGGACCTGCTCTGGCCGGCTGGCGCCGGTGATGACCGTCGACACGTGCGGATTCTTGAGGCACCACGCCAGCGACATTTGCGCGAGCGTGCAACCCAGCTCCTGCGCGATCGGCATCAACCTCTTGACCTTGGCGATCCTGGCCGGTTCGGTCAGGCGCTCCGCCAGCCATTCGTAGCCCTTGAGCGTGCCGCGGGAATCCGCCGGAATGCCCTCGTTGTACTTGCCGGTCAGGAGTCCGGAGGCGAGCGGACTCCAGACCGTGGTGCCGATACCGAGATCGGCATAGAGGCGCGCGTATTCGCGTTCCACGCGGTCGCGATGGAGGAGGTTGTATTGCGGCTGCTCGGTGACCGGCTTGTGCCAGTGGTGGCGGTCGGCAATGTGCCAAGCCGCGGCGATTTCGGCGGCGCTCCATTCCGATGTGCCCCAGTAGTTGGCCTTGCCGGCGGCGATCATGTCGGACATCGCCTGCACGGTTTCCTCGAGCGGCGTTTCCGGATCGGGCCGATGGCAGTACACGAGGTCGACGTAGTCGAGCCCAAGACGCGCGAGCGAACCGTCGATCGCCTGCATCAGGTATTTGCGGTTCAGCGTGCTCTTTTCGTTCGGTCCGTCGTGCAGTCCCCAGAAGAACTTGGTGGAGATGATGTACGACGAGCGGCGCCAGCCCATCTTCTTCAGCACGGCGCCCATGATCGTTTCCGACGCGCCCTTCGCGTAAACCTCGGCGTTGTCGAAGAAATTGACGCCTGCGTCAAAGGCCGCCGCCATGCATTCGCGGGCGAGATCGTTGCCGAGCTGGTTGCCGTAGGTCACCCACGACCCGAAGGAGAGCTCACTGACCCTGAGGCCCGAGCGGCCCAGGCGGCGGTAGTTCATGTGGTCATCGCAATGCTGACGAAGCGGAAAGGCGTTCGAGGAAGCGGGATCGTCGCGAATCAATCAGCGCGCGCCGATCCCTTTGTATTCTAACCGAACGCGATGGCACGGCGCGTTACCTCGCGCGCGCCCGCGGCGTACGCCGGCGAAAAGCGTTAGCGGGCTGTTGAAAATCGCGCTCTCACGTCACTCTCAGCCTCATTTCGAGCGCGGCGAGAAATCTGCGCCTTCACGAAATCAGCGGGTTGCGAAAAACAGATTCCTCGTCGCTTCCCTCCTCGAAATGAGGCTGGGGAATTAGAACAGCCTGCTAAAGCGATGCGGAACCTGTACGCCGCGTTGCGGCTTCCAATCTCTCCTGGCACGCAATGCAACGGGGCGCGGAAGGGTTGGCCGCCAGCCGTGCGAAAGGAATCGGCTGCCCGCATTCGAGACACGTGCCGTAGTTGCCGTCCTCCATCCGGACCAGTGCCGCCTCGACCTCGCGAAGCTCGGCGGCGTCGCGCGAAATTTCCGCCACGTCGAGCGCCGTTTCAAGATCGGCCACCGCCCAGTCGTCGGTCTCCTGCATCCGGTTTTGCAGCCCGAGCAATGCCGGATTGTCCTGCGTGTTGAGCTTGGCCTGCAGCTCGGCGCGCAATAACCGGCGACGCGCCTCGAGTTGCGTCGCCAAAGTACGGCGCTCCGCCGCGGTCAGTGGTTGAGTCATCGTCGTTCTCCATCGGCTGCAAGGGCCCCAATTTCCGGGACCCGCAGCCATCGTCCGGCCGGCGCTCCGGAAAGGCAAGCGGAATCGGGCCCCATGGGCTTGAAACGGTTGCCGCCGGCCCTAGATTGGCTGTGCCGGCGGGTGAACGCCGTGGCCGCATCTCGAGGCTGGTCGCCCGCGCCCCAAAAATTCGACAGGAGCCCTACATTATGAATACGTTGCGAGTCTACGATCCCCTTGCTGACGCCGGGATCGATCAGTTGTTCCGCGGTTTCTTCACGCCCGTGCGCGCGCGGCGCGATACGGCGGCCGCGATCAAGATCGACGTCACCGAGAAGGCCGATGCCTACGTAGTCCACGCCGAGATTCCCGGCGTCAAGAAGGAAGACATTCAGGTGACGATCGAAGGCGACCAGGTCACGATCGCCGCCGATGTCAAGCACGAAACGGAAGCCAAGGATGGCGAACGCGTATTGCGCAGCGAGCGCTACCATGGCGCCGTGTACCGCAGTTTCGTATTGCCGGTCGAGCTCGACGAAGCGACGAGCCAGGCCAAGTACGAAGGCGGCGTGCTCGAGCTGACGCTCGCGAAGAAGCCGCAAGCGGCCGGCCGCAAGCTCACGATCCAGTAACGATTGGCGTACCTGCTGTCACGCGCACCCGAGGCGGCGCTTCGGGTGCGTTGCATTGCTGCCGCTAGCGGATTCGCTTGGCGGCGAATTCCTCTTCGATGTTGTCGCGGAAATAGCTCCACGGCGAGGAGGCGGTGGAGAAGCGTCGCCATACCTCCGGCGAAACTCCGGAATATTGGAAGGTGCCAGCCGTAAGCTCGACCACCAGCAGCTGCTCGCGGGCGTCGTAGCCTGCGGCGCGCAGACTGCCGCCGGTGAGCCGTTTCATCTCCATCGCTGCCTCATGCGATCCAGGGCCTGTTAACGCTATGGACGCCCGCTCCCTTCGGGTCGCTGCCGCGCGCTCGTGCCCATAGCGTTAACAGGCCCTAGTGCGGATCGCTGCCCCACAATGATTTGAGGCGGGCGTCACGTCCGCATCCGGTCCGATAATACGTGTAGCGGGTCGGATTCTTGAGGTAGTAGTCCTGGTGATAATCCTCGGCCGGCCAGAATTCCGTCGCGGCGACCACCGGGGTCACGATCGGCTCCTTGAACGGCTTGGTGGTCGCGAGCGTGGCCTTCGATTTCTCGGCCGCCGCGCGCTGCTCGTCGGTGTGGACGAAGATGGCGGTCCGGTATTGGGTGCCGACGTCGCAGAACTGGCGGTCCTTCACCGTCGGATCGATGTTTTTCCAGAACACTTCCAGCAGCTTTTCGTACGACACTTTTTTCGGGTCGTAGAGGACCTGCACGACTTCCGCATGGCCCGTGCTCCCGCTCGAGACCTGCTGATACGAGGGATTCTTCACCGTGCCGCCCATGTAGCCCGACGTGGTGCTGATCACGCCATCGAGCTTGTCGTACGGCGGCTCCATGCACCAGAAGCAGCCGCCGGCGAACGTCGCGACGGCGCTGCCGGCTGGTGGGGCTTTCGGCGCTTGCGCGGCAGCGGCGGTGAACAGCAACACGGCGGCGAGGCCGATGACCGCGGTCGCGGCGCGTCGAATCAAGACGAAGAGTTGAGGCATCATGGTTCCAGTAGTTTGATGGCTGGGGCGGGTGGGGCGCACCGGATGTGCGAATTGTAGTCGGCTTCGCGGGCAGCAGCCTTACAGCCACGCGGGCCTTCGCTGTCGTCAGCCGTTGGACGCTCCGGCATTGCGCAGGCTCCATTGCACAATGGCCGCGTCGTCGTCGTCGCCAAACCCCGCGGCCACCGTCGCCGCAAACGCCGCGTGCGCGGCTTCGGCAAGGGGCGCGGCCACCCCGTGCCGGAGTGCGAAATCGACGGCGATGCCGACGTCCTTGGTCAGGATCCGCGTGGCGGCGTGCGGCGCGAAATCTCCAGCCAGCGCCCGCGGCATGCGATCGGCGAAGATCCAGCTGCCGCCCGAGCTTGCATTGACCACCGCGACGACTTGCGCCAGATCGAGTCCCGCCTTGGCGGCCAATGCAAGCGCTTCGGCGCCGGCGGCGAGATTGACGGCGGCCAGCAGGTTGTTGACGATCTTGAACTTCGCTGCGTCGCCCGGTCGCGCGCCCACGCGGAATACCTTGCTCGCGATTGCCGCGAGAAGCACGTCACATCGCGCGAGCGCCGCCGCCTCGCCGGCGATCATCATCGTCATCGCGCCGTCGGCGGCACGGCGCGGTCCGCCGGACACGGGCGCATCCACTAGCGCGCCGCCCGCGGCCGCGATACGAGGCGCCAGCGCCGCCACGTAGTCGGGGTCGACCGTCGACGATACCATCACGATGCCGCCCGCGGGCAGCGCCGTGATCGCGCCGCCCGGACCGAACAGCACGTCGTCGATCTGCGCCGCGTCGACGACGAGAATGATCGCGACTTCGCACGCGGCGGCCAGCGCGCCCGCGGATGCGTGGCAGGTCGCGCCCAGCGCGGCCGCCTCGCGCTCGGCCTCGCGCCGCACGTCGCGCACATGCGTCGCAAATCCGCCGCGCAGGAGGCTGCGGACAACGCCCATGCCCATGGCGCCGGCGCCGATGACGCCTACCGCTCGCACGCGATTCTCGAAGGAAGGTTCGCTGCTACTTCGCGACCGGCGGAAGCACTGCGTACGGCTCGCAATCGCGCAGCGGCGTCGTCACGTTGTCCGTGGTGAACTGCAACTCGGTGCCCTTCCCGCGCAATTCCATGGTGCCGTTGCTGTAGCGGACGCCGGAAGCCGTCGGCAGCTGGTAGAGCGTGACGCGCTGCATGCCGGGCATCAGCACGCGCGCCTCGCCTTCGACGAAACGCACGACGAAACGCTCGCCGTTGAGCTGGCATGCGAACGTGGTCTTGGCGAGCTCCTCCTCCTTCTTTTTCTGCATCGGATCGCACGCGGACAACAAAAGTCCGGCCACCAGCGGAAGGAGGACGTAGCGCGCGTGCTGCCGGGACATGCGAGGACTCCGGACGGGAATGGACGCGAGGATAGCACCGATATCCGGCAAGGCTGAAGCCTTGCTCACAAGGCAGTTCCCGCATCCATGCCGGTGCGTGGTGCGAGGCCACAACGTCGTAGATGATTAATCAGCGCCAGCGCTCGCAACGCCGTGTAGGGCCGTTGACCGTCAGCGCACAAAGACTGCTTTTGTTCCGGCGTGAACCGCTGACGGTCCAACGGACCTGCACGTCGGACCACAGAACTACGCAAGCCCCAGATGCTCAACACTCAACGACGTTGACGGCCAAACCACCGATGGACGTAGATTTGGGCCGGGTGGTCATCGCGCGCCCCGCCGCCACGACCGAACGGGCCAGCATGTCGAGCCCCACCCGTGCTACCGGCGCCCGCACCGCGGCCTCTGCCGCGTGGTAAGCGCGCGTCGCGGCCAGCGCGTTACGTTCGATGCACGGGTCCTGGATTCTTCCCCCGGCGGGATCGCACGCCAGCCCGAGATGCGGCTCGAGCGCCCGCTCCGCAGCATGCAGGATTTGCGCATTGCTCGCGCCGAGCACCGTGGCATAGCCGGCCGCCGCCATCGCGGCCGCGACGCCGACTTCGCCCTGGCAGCCCACCTGGGTAACACCCGCACAGCGCAACAACCCGCCCACCGCAGCGCCGGCGAGCAGAAAATCGATCGCGCGGTCGTCCTGCTGCAGCGATCCGCTGTCGCGCCAGTGTTGCAGCAGCGCGGCGACGGGGCCCGCGGCACCGCTCGATGGTGCCGCAACGACGCGGCCACCCGCGGCGTTCTCTTCCGCCACTGCGGTCGCGTACACCGCACACCGCTGCGGCGGCAGCCCGTCCGTCGCGAGCAGCGCATCCGCCCAGGACGGCGCAGTGCGCCGAGCTCCGCCTGGCAACACGCCTTCGGTGGTCAGCCCGCGTTCGACGGCGCTGCCCATCGCCTGCGCGACGAGCAACAGGCCCGCGCGCACTTCGCCCGGGCTGTGCAGCGCGCATTCATTGGCGCGCACGAGGTCGGGAATCCGCTTGGCGTGCGTCCGGCACACCTCGAGCAACTCGTCGGCGGTCGCATAGGGATACGGGATGCGCGGCATTTGCGGCGCGGCGCCTGCGTCCTCTTCGGCCAGCACCGCCCCGCTGCCGGTCGAGAAATACAGGCGCGATGCGAGAATGTCGCCACGGGTATTGCGCGCCAGGAAACGCACGGCGTTCCCGTCGAAGGCGAGCGAGCGGTCGACGACCAGGCGCACGTCCTGCGCGGGCTCGAAGCGGATCCGATGGCGGCCGTCGAGCAGCAGCCAGCGCTCGGCTTCCACGCGGGTAACGGACGACGCCAATGCCGCGCTGTCGCAGCGCTCGGGAGCGAGCCCGTTGAGACCGGCGACGATTGCCTTGTCGCTCCCGTGCTCGCGGCCGTTGAAGGCGAGCCCTCCGTACAACTCGGCTTCGATCCGCGTGGTCATGGGGAACAGGCCGTCGGCGGCGAGTTCGTGGACAAAGCGCAGCGCCGCGCGTTGCGGACCTACCGTATAGGACGACGAAGGCCCCGGCCCGATCCGGTACAACTCGAACGCGCTTGCGTACACGCCGGCCTCCCCCGATCTTAAGGAAGCTTCCGCAAGGTCACCTCACGGGCGCTGCGCCGCGCTTCCTCGTCGCCGCCGCCGATGGGTCACCCTGCTCGCGCCGACATATTGCTCTTTTGAACGCAAGTATGCGCAGCGCGGGGTTGCCATCCTCCACGCAACCGAGGACTGGTCGTGCTCGTCCGCCGAGCGGTCCAGGCCGCGCCGACGTTCGGATGCGGACGTCCGCGTCAGCGGATCGCGGGAGACTAGGCGGAGGGCGCGGGCGGCGGCGCAAACCGCACGGGTGCCGGGTACGAAAGGACCTCGGCGAGGTCGCCGCGCGCCAGCAGCGCTTGCGCATCCTGCCACCATTGCGCGTCGAGCAGCTCGCGATGAAACGCGAGAAACGTTTGCCGAACCTGCGGATCGGTCAGAAGAAAGGTCGCGAATTCCTCGGGAAACACATCGAGCGGCCCGACGGGGTACCAGACGTCGCTTGCCATTTCGTCGAACCCCGGCGGTGGCGGCGGTATCCGCCGGAAACGGCAGTCGACGAGATACTCGATCTCGTCGTAGTCGTAGAACACGACGCGGCCATAACGCGTCACGCCGAAATTCTTGAACAGCAGATCGCCGGCGAAGATATTGACGGTGGCCAGCTCGCGGATCGCATCGCCGTACTCACGCACGGCGTGGATGCGCTGCGCTTCGTCGGCCGATGCGATGAAGATGTTGAGCGGCGTCATCCGCCGCTCGATGTAGAGGTGACGGATGATGATGCGGTCGCCGTCTTCCTCGACCTGCGAAGGCGCCACCGCGCGCAGCTCGTCGAGCAATTCCGGCGCAAAGCGGTCGCGCGGAAAGGCGACATCCGAATATTCGAGGATGTCGGTCATGCGGCCGGCCCGGTCGTGATGCTTCACCAGCGCGTACTTCTGCTTCACCTTGGCGCCGGTCGTGTCCTTGCTGGCGGCGATGCGGTCCCTGATCACCTTGAACACGTACGGATACGAAGGCAGTGTGAACACGCTCATCACGAGCCCGCGGATCCCCGGCGCGATGATGAAGCGGTCGCGCGAGTGGGCAAGATGATGGAGGAAGTCGCGGTAGAAGAGATTCTTGCCCGCCTTCTGCAATCCGACCATCGTGTACAGCTCGGACGCGGTCTTGTCGGGCAGCATCCCGCGCAGGAAGTTGACGTACGCCGACGGCACTTCCATGTCGACCAGGAAATAGGAGCGGTTGGCGGAAAACAGCAGTGCCAGCTCGTTGTCGTCCATCAGCAGCGCGTCGATGTAGAGGCGGCCGTCGGCCGTGTGCTTCAGCGCCACCGCGAACGGCGCGTTGTGCATGCCGTTCACGACGCGGCCGACCGCATAGGCAGTCTGGTCGCGATAGAACAGCGTCGAGAGCACCTGGATCTGGTGATTGGCCTCGGGCCGATACGGCCGCGGCGTGTGCGCGCGAAAGGCGGCGAGGAGGTGCGCAAGATCGCGGCGGAAGTCCGCGAAGCGCGTCTCGAGCCGGAAGTCGAGGACGATATCGATCAGCGCATTGCGTGCGCCCTGCACCAGCGGATAGTAGCTGCGGTACGTGGGCGGATCGGCTTCGATGTGCTCGGTGGACACCGTCGGGCGCACGAAGATGAAGCGATTGTGGAAATACGTGCGGTGCAGGATCTTGCACGACACCGAGTTGAAGAACGTCTCGGCGCACTCGGGCTGCTTGTGATCGATGAGCAGGCCGATATAGTGGAGCTTGACGCGTTCCCACAAGGCGTCGGCGCCGACGCCATCGAGACCCGCGGAGCGGAATTCGCGCTCGATCCGGTCGACCGTCTCCAGCACCCGCCGGTCGTAATAGTCGATGCGGTCGTGCGCGACATTGCGCAGCGCACGCCAATCGCGGGTTTCGAAGTGCCGCTTGGCTGCCCGTGCGCAATCGCGAAACAGCGCGTAGTGGCGGTCGAAGCCTTCGCGCAACGCCCACGCGATGGCGCGCGCCGTGTCGTCGGCGACCGAGGCACGGTCGGGCACGACCGCGGCTAGTGCGCGCGCGGGCATCGGCGGGAGCCGCTTTGCGCTGCCGCGGCAGGGAACGGCGGGCGCGACAGCGGGTCGAACGACCCGCGGCGCAAGCGGCACTGGCCATGGGCGCGGAGCGCGCAGCCAGCGCAATATTCGATGCGCAACCGGGTCATGATGAGGCATCATAGCGCAATGAAACGCCGCTTCCCGCGGGGCGTCGGGATCGTTGGTGCGTGCATCGGCATCGCCCTGGCGCTGCTTGCCTTCCCGGCGACCGCCCAGGGCAACGTGGTCAAGTGCGTCGATGCCAACGGCAATATCACGTACCAGGACGTGCCGTGCACACCGGGACAGGCGGGACGCAGTGTGGAGCTGCCCAAGGCCGAGGCGCGCGAAGACACGTCGGCCTGGGAAGCCGCGGCGCGTGATGCGCGGGTGGTGAAGGGAATGCCCAAGCGCTGGGTGTTGCGTTCACGCGGCGCGCCGGCCGAGATCAGGCCGGCAACGATCAGCGAGCAGGCCACCGAGGTCTGGCGCTATTCCGCAAAGGACGGCGCGCTGCTGGTCGGATTCGCGGGTCCGGACGTGGCGTGGGTCCGCGATGAAGCGACCGCGCGTGCCGCCGCCCCGCCGTCCGCCGGACCGCCATCGGCCGGCGTCGACGCGAGCAAGCGCGGCGCGCAGAATCGTCGGTTCGTCATCGCGGGCCGTTTTTGCGAGCACGTGTTCGCGGAGATCGGCGCCGCGGACCGGGAAGAGCCGCTCGCTTTGCCGCCGGACGCCGCGGGGGTGCCGGCGCCGGCTGGTACGCGCTACACGTACGAGCCGAGGGCCGGCGATCCGCAGATGCGGACGGTGTTCAACTGCGTGGGCGGCAAGGTCGCCGATGTCGAGCGGACCGTCGTACGATGAGCGGCGGCATGAGTCCCGCGGCGCTGCGCCGTCGACGCGCGCCTACTTTGCATTCGCATCGGCTTGCGCCTGCAGCTCCTTGACCGTTGCGTTGTAGGCGTTGATCGCGGCGTTGGAATCCGCCACGGCGGCGTTGGCGGATTTTACTGCCGCATCGGCCTTGGCCTGGACTTCGGCAATGTGCTTTTTCATGCACTCCTGCCACACGCTCACTTCCTTGTTCCAGGCGCGGATCTTCTCGTTGGAGGCGAGGCGGCCGGGATGCGCGTCGGGCTTGGCGCACTGGGACGAATCGGCCGCTGCCGCCGGCGCTGGCGATTGCGCGAGCGCCGCGCCGGTGGCTGCCGATGCCACTAGCAACGCTGCGAAGATGCGGGGTACGGACATGATCGTATGGCTCCTCTTGGGATGGACGGCCTCATTTTAACGTTGCGCAGCGCGGCGGGTCTGCTAGGCCGCAAGTTGCGTCGCGCCGCGGTGCTGCTGGTCGTGGGGATGTCGGCCTGCGGCAATCCCGCCGAGCAGGCGGTCACCGTGAATCCGCCGGTGGCCGATCCTTCGGCGATTCCGCGGGCGCCCGCGCTGGCGCTGGTGCTCTCGTCGGGTGGACCGCGCGGCTTCGCGCACATCGGCGTGCTGAAAGTGCTGGAGGAGGCTGGCGTGCATCCCGATCTCATCGTCGGCACGTCGTCGGGCGCGCTGGTAGGCGTCCTTTACGCCGCCAATCCTTCCGCGCGGGACATCGAAGCGCAGGCGCTGGCGCTGGGCGGCGCCGACGTGTTCGACTACGACGTCTTCCGGCGCCGCGTGTCGGGCGCCGCGCTGCAGGCCTGGGTCAACGGCGCGCTGGCCAACCGTCTGCTCGACCGGCTGGACGTGCCCGTCGTGGTGGTCGCGACGCGCCAGCGCGACGAAATTCCGGTGGCGTTCACGCGCGGCGACGCCGGCGCGGCGGTGCGCGCGTCCAGCGCGGTGCCGGGAAGCTTCGCCCCGGTCGATATCTCCGGCATCACCTACATCGACGGCGACATCGGCGCGCCGCTGCCCATTGCCATCGCCCGTGGACTTGGGGCGCGGCGCATCATTGCCGTCGACGTCGCGCAGAACGTATCGCGGGCGCCCCCGCCGCCGGGCGCACCGAAGGATTGGACGCTCGAGGCGGTGGCGCGGCGTAGCAAGATCGAACGCGAGGAAGGCGGCGCGGACTTGGTGATCGTGCCGCTGCTTCCCTATCGCACCGGGTTTTCGCTCGAGTACCGGCAAATGGCGATCGCGACCGGCGAACGCGCTGCGCGCGCGGTATTGCCTCAGTTGCGCGCGCTCGCCGCGCACTAGCGTCCTGAGTCAGTAATTCGCTGGTGAAAAATGCGAAAGAATCGCCGCCATCCAGCGTGGCGAATCCTCGCGAGGTGTCCAACCCCGCTCCGGTTCGCGCCTTGTCTGGCACCGATTTCGAGATTTTTCGCGAGCGGCGAAGGCCTGGGCGTACATCCTTCAACGAATCACTGACGCAAGACACTAACGAAACGCGAGCGACGCCAACAGGCCCAGCCCGACGCCGACGAGATCGATGCCGGTGGCGCGATCGTCACGCGCCTGCTCGCGCGCCATGGCCTGGTCGAAGAGCGCGCCCGCGAGAATGCTCGTCGCGGCGGCGTCCGGACTCGTGATGGCCGCGCGCCGGGCTGCCGCGGCGTCGAGCTCCCGCAGCGTGCTCGCCACCGCGTCGGGATCGAGCACCGCGATCGGCGCGCGGCAATAGCTGCAGGCCGTCTGCGTCGAAAGATCGACGGGGGCGCCGCAGCTCGAGCAGCGGATGATGCGCACCAGCTTCTTCAGCTTGTCCAGATCCGCGACGGATATCTGCCGGATGAAATTCTTTTCGCGCAGAAACTGGACGAACGGCGTGAAGCGGCCGTGACCATGGCGGCAGCGGTAGTAGGTAAAGCGCGTCGCGCGCAGCAGATCGTGCGTCAGATCCAGCGGCGTGTCGCAACGCGGGCAGGACACATGTTCCGGAAGCGGGACCGCCGCGGTCGCTGTCGTATCATGGATTGCGCGAAACAGCTGCAGCGTGCCGGCCGGCGACAGCTGGACGCTTTCGAACGCGTCGAACCACAATGCCTTGCACTGACCGCACAAGTCGACCGTGACCACGCCCGGGAATTGCCGATCGAGCTCGACCGTCCGCATGGGCTGGCGACAGCCGGGACACGCAATCGCACCCAAATGTGGTGAACCTCCGGGAAGGCGTGGATTTCATGCGGACAGCACGGGCGGGGCCGATTATGGGCACCGGCGCCGGCGCCCGCAAGCCGCCCTTGCGCTCGCGCCGTATTGCGTGCGTCGCAGTCAGCGTGGTTTCATAAGATGATGGCCATGCGATGCGAACGTCCGTGGCGTGCGTTGGCGGCAGCGTGGCTGGCGGTCGTCGTGGCCGGATGCCAGCAGGCGCCGGCGCCGCTGCCCACCGTGCCCCCTCAGCCGGGAATGATCACGACGGTTCCTCCCACACCGCCGGCGCCTCCGCCCACGACGCTCCCGATGCCGGTCCCGGCGCCGGCCATCGCGATGCCGTCACTCGACTTCCTGCCGGGTCCGCTCTATTTTTGCGCGGCGGCGGGCGAGCGTACGCCGATCGTGTACGAGCCGCGCGTGGAAACGCTGTGCCGCCGGCATCCGGAAATGGGGCCATGCCAATACGAGCGCAATGCGTGTCGCGCCAATGGCGGACGGGTGTTCACGGGGCGCGGCGAGGAAGTGACGCTCGTCGTCGAAGCCGAATACGATCGCGTCGTGCGCCGCGTACGTTTCCAGGGGGACAGTGGCGTCGCGCCCGCGAAGAAAAAATGACCGGCTGCAGTGCCGCCGCGTTCTGACGCGTCCTTACGAATTTGCGGAAAACGTGTTGCAGCTGCGCGGGTCGCCGGACGTGAAACCGGTGCGGAACCAGCGCACGCGCTGTTCGGCTGTCCCATGCGTGAACGCATCCGGCACGACATGGCCCTGGGTCCGCTTCTGGATCGTGTCGTCACCTACGGCGGACGCCGCACGGATTCCTTCTTCGATGTCCCCCGGGTCCAGCAGGTTGCGCTTCGCCGCGGACGCGCCCCAGACACCCGCATAGCAATCCGCCTGCAGCTCCAGCCGGACGCTCAGCGCGTTGCGCTGGCGCGCATCGGCGCGCGCCGCAGTCTGTTCGAACTTTTCCATCGTGCCCAGCTGGTTCTGCACGTGGTGACCGATTTCGTGCGCGATCACGTAAGCCTGCGCAAAATCGCCCGGGGCGCCGAACCGGCTTTGCAGCTCGCGGAAGAACGCCGTGTCGAGATAGACCTTTCGGTCGACCGGACAATAGAACGGTCCCGCCGCGGCGCTCGCGTTGCCGCAGCTCGACACCGTCGCGCGCGTGAACAGGACCAGCGTGGGCGGCTCGTAGCGCGTGCCCATCGACTTGAAGATCTGTGTCCAGACGTCCTCGGTGTCGCCGACGATGCGCGCGACGAATTGTTTTTGCGGATCCGGGGTCGCCGCCGGAACGTGCGGTCCGGCAGGAATCGACTGCGGGGGCGGCGCGACCGGGCCGCCGCCTTCCATCATTCCCAGGATCTGCAGGGGATTGACGCCGAACAGCAGACTGACGATGACAATGATGATGATCGCACCGCCGCCCAGCCGCATTCCTCCGCCCAGCGGGAAGCCGCCGCCGCCCGAACTCATCCCGGTCCGGTCTTCGACGTTGTCGCTCGGTCGCATGTCGCCCCAGCGCATGGCGTGCCCTTCCGGTGTTTGAATCCGGCTAGTTTACTTCGCCTGGGCGATGGCCTTTGCTAAGTCCTGGTACTCCTCGCAGCCCTTGCCGCAAATGCGCTCCAGCGCTGCCAGGTGCTGCTGCGCCCTGGCCTTGTCGCCGGTCAGCACGTACGCCTCGCCCATGTACTCGTGCGCGCCGCGATGCTGCGGGTCCAGCCGCAACGCCTCGCCGTAATGCTTGAACGCGAGGTCGAACTTGCGCTGGTTGCGATAGGCATAGCCCAGCAGGTTTTGCGCGTCGGCGTTGGCGGGCTCGGCCTTGGCCACGATGCTGAGATGGTAGACCGCCTGGTCCCAGTTCTTGCTCTTCACCGCGTCGGCACCGAGATCGAAATCCGGGCTGTTCATCGGCGGGTTGGTCACACTGGCGTCGGCGAGCACCGCCGGCGCGCACAACAGAGCGAGAACAAAGATGCCGGCCCTCCATGCGGCAGAACGAAGATCGCGCATCGTGGCTTTCCTCAAGGTTTGAGCGCTCCATATAGAAATGGCAAGCTTACGTCCATCCGGTAGTCGATCGACGAGTGGCTGTCGTCGAACTCTTCGTAGAGATGCTTGACGTTGTGCGCGGCGAGCTGCCGCGCCAGGATGCGGGCGCCGAAATGCAGGTGATACTGGTCGCGCCACCCGCAATCGAGATAGATGCCGGAAAGCGTCCGCAAGTTCCGAGCGTAGCGCCCGACGAGATGAATGGGATCGTGGTCCTGCCACTTCGCCCAGCGCTTCGGCAGCAGCTCGCCGGTATCGAGATCGACCGGCAATCGAAACCCCAGCGGCGCCTTCGGGTCGGGGTCGTAGGTCGCCGCCATCGCGATCTCCATGAGCGCGTGGGCTTCGGCGTCGTTCAGCTTCTCCTTGGCCCATGCGGTCTCGAGGAAGCGCCTGACGCGACCGTCATCGACGCCGTTGCCCGTGCGCGGTGTCGATCGGCGCGCGTCCTGCCGGCCGGGCCTTCTTGGCGGCTTGCGGAACCGGTCGAGCTCGTTCAAGGTCCTCGGCCAATCCGGGAGGTAGCAGAAGTCGAAGTAGGCATCGCCCGAATGATTGGCGATCGCGCCCCAGCTCTGCGGGTACTTCATGCCGTGGATGATGGCGCCATAGCCGCCCGAGGATTTGCCGAAGCAGCCGCGGTGGGTGCGCGAGGCCAGCGTGCGGAACTCGCGATCCACATGCGGAATCAATTCGCGCGTCAGATAGTCGGCGTAGTTGCCGATCGCCGACGAGTTGATGTACTGGTTGCCGCCGAGGCACGTGAAGCAATCCGGGAACACGATGATGCAGGGGCCCATTTTCTGCTGATGAATGAGCCGCGTGGCGCGCTCCGGTACGTTCTCGTCGAACGGCCGCCAGTTGAGGTGCGCGAGCCCGGACCCGGTATAGCCGACGAGGTCGAACAGCACCGGGTAGCGGCGGCCCGGCCCCGCACTGCGCCCGCGGTCGGTGCCTTCGTCATAGCCTGGCGGCAGCCATACCGCGAGCTTGCGCACATGCGGGTCGCCGAGCGGGTTGTCGGCCAGCACGCGTGAATCGTGCTCGACGATGACGATGGTGCCGGTGCTTCGGTAGCTGCGTTTGCGCGCCATGGGGGTTTTTGGTGGGTAGAATGCCGCGAAGGGTCGATTGTGCCGGGGCTTGACCGGCCCGGCAACGAGGCGGCGCGCTGCCGCAGGACGTGGCTGAACGTACGAGTGGTTCTGCAGCGCTTAAGCATCGCACGAGGAGGACTGAAGATGGCGAACTGTTGGCGTTGGCTGGCCGCCATCACGGCGTTTGCAGCGATGAGCGCCGGCGCGAGCATGCTGAGCGTCGCGGACTGCTTCGAAGGGTCCGACTTCATCGCCAACGCCGCCCTGGCGCGTGAGAACGGCATGTCCCGCGATGCCTTTCTCGATCGGATGGAAGAGGATTTCCAGCTGATCCGGGCGTTCCCGCCGGCGCTGCGCTGGTTCGCCCATGACGACGAGGACGCGCGCTTCCTGCTCCAGTCCGCGCGCGCGGTGTTCGATGCGCCGGACGCGCCGGAAGGGCATCGGGCGCACTTCCTGGCGGCGTGCTTCGCGCGCTCGACAGTTTGAGCGCAGCCGGGTCTTACCGCGGATTATCGAAACGCATTGCAATTTCTCCGTCGTTCCCGCCAATGCGCACGCGCATTCGCGCGCGCCCCAGCGACTTTCGTCGGATGCCACCGGCTCCCCGCCTTCGCGGGAACGACAGACATCTTGCGGACGTCGCCACCCATTTTGGCAATCGTGAATGCGCTTGCCTCAGGCCGCGATCGGCTCTTCGCGCGTGGCTTCCGCGGCCAGGACCTGCGCCGCCGCGTTGATCACCGCGGCAATGCGGCCGACGTCGCGCAGCTGTTGCGTGGTCAGGCCGGTTTCCTGCAGCAGCTTGTAGTGCGAGCGCACGCAGAATTCGCATTGGCCGACGATCGAGGCCGCCAGCGCGTAGAGCTCGAAACTCTGGCGATCGACGCCGCCGTGCGTGGCGTAGGCGTTCATCCGCAGCTCGGCACGCATCGTCTTCAGATCGGCGTCGTCCGCCATTTCGACGAACGGGTACCAGACGTTGTTCATGCCCATCAGCGCGGCGGCGGTCAGCGCCGCCTGCCGATGCTGCGGGTCGAGGGTGCCATCCGCGCGAATCGCTTCCACGATCGGCGCCGACTTGGCGGCGAACGCGGCGGCGAGCGCCGCACCTGCCGCCGCGGCCGGCGCCAGGCTCGAACGCCCGATCACGGCGTCCAGGTTGAGGCGGATGTCCTTGGCGTAGTCGGGCAGCCGCTCCTTCAGCGTAGTGATGAATTGCATTGGCAGTTCTCCAGTGTTCGCAAAGACCGCGGTCGCGGCACCGAATCCGGTGCCAGCCAACCGCAGCTGATCATTCCGTCCGTCTACAGCGTCCCGCCGCCCACCGTACGGTTGCAAGGGCAGAGCTCGTCGGTCTGCAGCCCGTCCAGGATGCGCAGGACCTCTTCGGGGTTGCGCCCGACGTTCAGGTTGTTGACCGAAACGTGCTGGATGACGTTGTCCGGGTCGACCACGAACGTCGCGCGCAGCGCGACGCCTTCGTTGGCATCGCGCACGCCAAGCTGATCGACCAGCGAGCCGGTGACATCGGCGAACTGCCAGTGGTTGAGACTGGTGAGATCCTTGTGGTCGCGGCGCCAGCCCAGCTTGGCGAACTCGTTGTCGGTGGAGCCGCCGAGCACCACGGCATCGCGGTCGGCGAAGTCCTGCGCGAGCTTGGCAAAGCCGACGATCTCCGTCGGACACACGAACGTGAAGTCCTTCGGATAGAAGTAGATGATTTTCCACTTGCCGGGGAACGAGCGCTCATTGACGGGCTCGAATGCCGACACGCCGTTTTCCTCGTGCTGGTTGAACCCGGGCTTCACGCCCACTACGTTGAATGCTTCGATTTTCTGGCCTACGGTCTTCATGAATGCGCTCCTTGTGCGACGCGCCGGCGGATCCGGCGCAGTTGCTGATGAGAACGCTTCACATGGTAGGGATGCCTAGGCCATAATTCAATTTGATTGTAGTTATCGTTTGATTAGTCCAAGGCTATCGACGCGACCGACGGGGCGTCGAATGGCCGTCGTTGGCCGCTGCTAAGCCGGCTTGGCGAGCAGCGTCCCGCGGCATTTCGCGGTGCCGCAGCGGCATGCGTACTGCGCGCGCTCCTTGCGGGTGAGGCGTCCCTCGACGGACAGCCGGTAGTCGTAGGTCAGCTCCTCGCCGGGCTGGATCCGTCGCTTGGCCTCGATGAAAACACGGCCCGCATCGTCTTCGTGGGTCACGCAGTTCGGCGCGCACGAGTGGTTGATCCAGCGTGCAGCGTTTCCGCGCACCCGCGCATCGATGACACGGCCATCGTCGATTTCGAACAGAAATGTGTGGGCGGGATCGTCGGGGTCGCTGTCCGGCGCGGCGAGCGCTTCGTCCCACGATGTGCGCTTGCCCTTGTATTCGACGATGCGCGTGCCGCGTGGAATCTCGGCGGACGCGAACACGCCGCGGCCATGAATCGCCGAGTTGCGTACGGTGTAGAGTCTTATTCCTGCGGATGCGGGCATGATCGGTGCGTTGATTCGGAATTCGATATTTTCGCACGAGCGGAGCACGACGCCCGCGATCGCACGCAATGCGGAGCGTCACGAAACGCCTGCGACCTCATCGCATCCGAATCGACGAACACGATCCGGTGCCGCTCCGCGCGAGGCGCGGAGCGGACACACGGCAACGAGAACGTTAGCGCCCTTTGGCGCTGGCCTTGGTGCGCGGCACGATCCGCGGCACCGACACCGCCGGACGCCGGCGCGGGTCTTGCGCGGGCACGGGTTGTCCTTGCTTGCCCTTGGGGGCGGGGAACGTGATACCGCTCTTGCCTTTCGTCATGGCTCTTTGGCTCCTGCGCACATGGCGCCGATCGAGGATGTCAGTCGATCAAGTATCCCCGGCGACGCCTTCCTAGGTCAAATCGCGCGTGGTGACGACGCGCTCGGGGCCCGCGTCCATCTTGAGCCGAACCTTGCGGCCGGGCGCGGCCTTGAGCTCCGTGCGCACCGCCGAGAGCGGCAGCAACGTCCAGGCTTTGCCATTGATGCCGACGATCAGGTCGCCGGCCTTGACGCCGGCAGCGGCCGCCGGACCGCCGGCCACGACATCGACGACCTCATATCCCTTTGCGGCGCGCTCGATCCAGAGGCCCGCGCGGTCATAGACATCCGGTTTCCCGTAGTTCGCGTTCTTTTCGAAATAGAGGACACTGTTGGGATAGTCGAACGTGATGTTGAACTGCCGCAGGATGCCGAACCCGATGTTGCCCGCGAGATCCGGATCGGCGAGCGCGCCCCGGCTTTGCAATGACAACAGCGTCACCGGCTTTTGCACGGTGATATCCCCCAGCTGCAGTGTCGTCGCCCGCGCGAGCAGCGCGCGCACGTGACCGCCGACACTCGCGCCGGAGATCGTCTCGAGCTTCGCGCCGTACTTGGCCGTAAGCTCATTCGCTTCGACGAACGGCAACGTGAGCGTGAGCGAGCCGCGGCTGCCGGTATCGATGTGGAATACGCCATCGATGCCGTCAACGCGTCCCCTGGCTTGGGGATTGGTTCCGCGGAACAGGATCGGCAGCCGCGCACCCGTTCCCGCGTATTTGAACTTCGCCGGATCATAGAAGGTGGCGCGGGAATGCTCGTAGTCGAGCTTCACCGGGAAGCGCTTGAAGATCTCATAGCCGACCACGCCCGCGACGTCGTCGAGGCCCTCGACGCGGCGCATGAACTCGTCGAGATCGAACGTGGCGAATACCTGGCGCTCGACAACGATGCCGCCGAATTCCAGCCGGTCGACGCGCGTCACGCCGACGTTCTGCCTGTCGTCGTCAGCGGCGCCCCCGCTCATCGCACCCTCTGCGCGGGCGCCTATTTGCGCAAGCACCTGCGGGAGCAGCACGTTGACGCCGCCGGAATCGAACAGCATCCGGAACGGCCCTTTGCCGTTCAGCATGACCTTGACGAAGAGGTGCCCGCTGTGGATTTCGAACGGGACCTCGACGAGCGCGCGGCCGGCGGGAAACACGAAATCCGGCTTCGGGGCCGTCGGCTGCGCGAATTGCACGCCGGTCAATGGCTGATTGAAGTCCATCGCGTCGACGACGACGAGCTCGTCGTACTTCGGATCGCCGCGCGACGCTCGCACGCGAAACGGAATCTTGACGCCGGCTACGTCGCGCACGTCCATGTACGTCTCGGTGCGCGTCTCCTGCGCTTCGCGCTCGACCAGCCGCTCGATGAGCTTCGTTTCCGTGTTGATCCACAGCTCGAACGCACGTCCTCCCTCGGGCACGATCCTGATGACGTCGAAGTCGGCGCCGTCTGCGTTGGCGCGTTCCTTGTATGTGATACGCGCGGGTGCGCGCTCTGGATACCAGAAGGCCAGCCGGTCCCGGTAGGCGGCATTGACGGCCAGCTCGCGCGCCGCGTCGACAGTCTCGACCTGCGATTGGCCCGATGCGTCCTGCGACCACGCAACCTTTCCGTCGAACCCGGCCGCGCCGGTGACCGGTCCGATGCTGTAGGTGAGCTTTGATCGTCCCGTCGCGTATTCGCTCCAGCGCTCGGCCGTTCCGACCAATCCCGCCGTGTGGATGTTGACCTTGCTGTGCTGCGTCGTGAGCGCATCCCAGGCGGCGCCGCCGCTCGCGTTCTTCGCCGCGGCCAGGATCGCCGCTGGATCAGGCGGTGGAGGACCGCCAATTTGCGCATAGGCGCATGCCGAGACGAACGACCAACCCAGTAACGCGCAAGCGCGCGTCAACGAACGATTCATGGAGTCTCCGGCAGATTCGCGCCGCAAAGCCGCCATTATGGCGCACGGCCAAATGTGCGTTGGTCAGGCCGCCGTTGCCGAAGGTTGCCGGGTCGCCAGCGTATCGAGCGCTGCGCTGACCGCACGATCGAACAGCGGCACGGGTTCGACGACCAGCGAGACCTTCCCGGCACCGAATTCGTAGGCCAGCTCTTCCGGCGTGTAGACGAACGCCCGCGCGCGCGACCGACTGGTGAAAAGATACTTGGTGCGCAACGGGCTTACCCAGGTCAGGCGGGCGCTGATGACGCGGCCTTCCTTGTTGAATCCGAGCCACGTGCCGACCGCCATTTCATTGACGTAGTCGTGGACGTTGACGATCGCCGCCGGCGCCGAAGCGGGCGGCGGCACGGGCGCACCGGCGGCTGTGCTTTCGACCCTTGGTTTGATCGCCGCGATGTGCAGCTGGTAGAGCGATTCGAAGAAGGCGCGGGTGCGGTCGGGCGCCACGCTCAGTGCCGCGCAGCCCTTGCGCAGGGCGCCGATCAGCGCCGGAATCATCTTGGTGAGGCGCGCCTTTTGCGCGGTGCGCTCCTTGGCCACGATGCTCCACAGCATGTCGTCGAGGGTGCGCACGGCAGCGTTCCATTCGTCGCTGTCCGGCCCATGGTCACGCCGCAGCGTCGCCATGTGCTCGGCCCAGACGGTTTCCACGAACGAGCGCACGTCGAACGGCACGTCGACCCCCGCCAGCCGATCGCGCAGGAACGCGCGGACATGCGAACGGTCGGACTCGCTTTCCTCGGAGGTCAGCGCGGCGGCGACGTCGTCGGAGGTGGCCGACGCGACGCGCTGTCGTTCGCCGTCGATGAAGGCCGAGAGCTTCAGGTTGGCGATGCGGAAGACCGCCACGTCGATCTCGAAATCCCGGCAGATGTCCTCGACCACCTCCGTGGCGAGCGTCGTGAACGCGACGCGATAGTTCTCGTCGTTCGTGGCGCCCACCGCGGCTTCGGCAAGATGGTCGAGCAGTTGCCGGGCCGGATGTTTCTTGTCGGAGAAAAACGTTCGGTCGAGAAGCGCCGCTTTCACGATCGGCACCTGCAGGCGCCCGAACAGGATGCGCAGCGGCTCCGGAATCGAGCCGTCGCGGAAAATGTAATCGAACAGCAGCGAGATCACGTTCATCGTGACGCGATCGGTGTCGTTCGAGATCTGGTCGTCGATCGCCGCGCGGATGTGCGGAATGAGATTCAGCGGGACGACCGTGCCCTCGCTGGAGCCGGAGGCCGACTTGGGCGCCGCTTGTGCGATCGCCGTCGGCAGGTCGAGGCGCTGCCAGCGCGCCAACGTGGCGAAGAGCGGCGTCGATGCGCCCAGCGCCATCAGCGGCTCGAGTGACGGAAACCCGGCGGCGCCTTCCGGCTGCGCGCCAGGAGCCGACGTCGCCGTTCCGGGCGCGGCCGGCACGTAGCCGACGACGAACGGCTGGCCGCCGCCTCCCACCGGGGCCGCGCTTCCTCCGGCAACGACCCCCTGCGTGCTCGCCGTTGCGAGATTGGCCAGTCCCGCCAGAATCATCGACGCCGACATTTCATTGGCTTCGTGCGAGCCGGTACGCAACATCGACATCGGCTTGTCCGCGAACACCAGTCCGGGGCGCGCGCCCGGCTCGGTCAAGGTCTCGGGAACGACGATATCCTGTGGCACGTCGGGCAGCGCGTCGTGCAGCATCTTGGTAAAGGTCGGAAACAGGTCCTTGTCGTCGTGCGGCCGGTACTCGCTGCGCGCGCGCAACGCGGCCTTGATTTCCGGCAGCACCCCGCGATCGGCGAGGAAGCGATTGAGCGAAATGTAGAGCTTGTTGATTTCCGACGTGAGATCGGCCAGCACCCGCTCCATGAAGGGCCGCCATACGCGGGGATTGGGATAGATGGCGCGGGCCGACGAGCCGACCGCATCGAGGAGGTAGGTGATGGCGAACGGATTGTCGATGTCGCGTTGCGTCGTGTCGCCCAGGATCGTCTCGACGCGCAGGTCGAGCGCCGCCAGCTCGCGATGGGTATAGCGGTCGAGGAATCGGGTCGCGTCCTTGAGCGCGGTCTGCTTGTCGTGGTCGAACGCCGTCAGCACGCGCAGCGTGGCCAACGACGCATCGGCATCCGGCCGCCGGCCTTTGCGGCGCATGCCTTCGATGCGACGGTCGAAGAGGTCGCACAACGTCTTGTCGAAACGCTCGAGCCATTCGCCTCGCTTGTTGCGAAAGGTCTCGACCTCGCCGTCCGGAATGTGGCTGTTCGTCTCGAACAGATCGTTGGTCTGCTCGAGCGAGGCGCGCACGACGTCGAGGAGCTTCACCCGATACTGCGCGAAGCACGCCCGCAGCATGGCGCGGCCTTCCTCCTTGCCCATGTGGAGCGACCCGCCGGGGGGCGCGGTGGGCGCAAGACCCAGGGTTGGGATGGCGGCCATGGCCGCGATTCTACTGCGCTGCCCGGACTTGGCGCCAACGCCAATCGGCTGGTGGTGACGGGCTGTCGGACCCTGAAGTCATTTCACGCTGCCATGTGCGCGCCGGGCCGGCAAAGGCTCGCAGCGGTGCATGCACGTACGTTTCGTACACTCCGATATGTTTCGACGCGTGTTCATGGACGCCTTCGCTCTGATCAGCGAGCCTGTGCCGAAAGGTTGACGTCTGGCCAGCAACGCCGGGCACGGCGGCCGCGCCTGGCGTGCGGGCCGCAAGGGCGCCGCTCGCCGCACGCGAAACGCGTCGGCGCGACGCGGGCGCTGGAGCGGGGCGGCGCGGGGGATGGTACCCGGTAGAATAGCGGGTTGTCCGATTGTGCAACAAGGGTGGCGATGGATGTTCCGGGAGTGCTTCTGACGGCAACGATCTGGTCTTACTGGATCGGCGTGGGCGCGATGATCGTGCGGATTCGCCGGCACACGCGCGGCGGCGTGGGCGTGGTCCCGCAGCAACCGCTCGAACGGCTGATGTGGCTGATCTGGGTGCCGCTGGTGATCGCGTGGATCGCGTTGCCGTGGCTTGCGCTCAATCGGCCGCAGCCGCCATGGGCATTGCCCGAGTTCGCGCGATCGGAGCCGGCCTATGCTGCGCTGCGGTGGATCGCGGCCATCGTCGCCGTCGGGTGTCTGGCGGCGACGATCAAATGCTGGGCGCGGATGGGCCGCGGCTGGCGCATGGCCGTCACCGACGAGGCGAACCAGACGCTCATCACCGACGGGATGTTCCGGCGCATCCGTCATCCGATCTATGCGTTCTCGATCCTGCTCATGTTGTGCACGATGGTCATCGTCCCCGCGTGGCCGATGCTCGCACTCGGCGTGGTCCATATCGGTCTCATGGTGGTGAAGGCGCGCAACGAGGAGCGTCATCTGCTCGCGAGCCACGGCGAGGCTTATGCGCGCTATCTCGAAGCCACCGGCCGCTTCGTCCCTCGTTTTCGATAAGAATCAGGTTTTCCTGCCCGCCTGCCATAATCGGCCTCGAAGCATTTCCAATCGGTCGCCTCGCGTTCCTGCCCTGCATGGTATTGCGTCTTGCTCGCGCCACTCGCGCACGTCGCCATGCGCTCGTTTTCGCCGCCGGTTGCGCGCTGGCCACGCTAACCGCCGCGACCGGGGCTCCGGAGATCGACGCCACCGCGCGGGCGCGGTTCCTCGCACTTGATTGCACGCGCCCGGCCGACGTGGCCGCCACGGCAGCGCGCGTTGGCGTGCCGGCGCCCCGCATCATCAACCTGCAAGGCAGTGTGCCGATCGTGAATATGGAGTCGTTCGCTGAATTCCTGACGGGCATGGGGTATCCGGAAGCGTCGCTGCGCGACCCGCACGACGGCAGCCTTTCGTACAGCAGTTACGCAAGCAGCGAAGAGCTCGCGGGCATGCTTGCGTGGTATTACGAGCGCGACGGCATGCGGCCGATGCTGATCGGGCACAGTCAGGGCGGCATGCTCGTCGTGCGCACGCTCCACGAGCTGGCCGGCGGCTTTCACGATGCGCTCAACGTCTACGATCCCGCCACGCGCAGCGTGCAGCCGCGCACCACAATTCGCGACCCGTATTCGCACACGGAGACGCCCGTGGTCGGGATGAAGGTCGCTTTTGCGGCCGCGCTCGCGACCGGTACGCTGCCGCGCATCCTGCTCGGCCAATGGTCGATGCTCCCGAAGCTGCGCAAGATTCCGGACACCGTCGAAGAATTCACCGGATTCGCGATCGCCTGGGATCCGATCGCCGGTAATTTTGCGACGGCCGAGCCCTATGTCGCGCTGGGGAGCGCCGTCGTCCGCAACGTCCTGCTGCCCGCGTCCTACAGCCATATCGGCCTGCCGATCACCGCGCATCTTGCGTCGCACCCGGCGACGCGCGCATGGATCGAAGACTACCGGCCGGATATCGCCCAGGCGCCGATCCCGGCCGATCCGGCCATCGACGTACGCAATCTGCTGCATGCGGCCGATCTGTGGTTCAGCGTCCGCCGGCACTGGTGCGCCGAGGGGCAGCGCTGGCTTCTGGGACAGAGCTAGGATGAATCCCCCACGCTGGCTTCATTCGCTGCCCCCGGAGGGGGCGGGTCAGTCCCTTGGGACGGCCCTGCAGGACTGGATGAAACGTCCCCCCAGGCTTGCTCCGCTCGCTGCCCCCGACTGACATGCGCGGCCGACTCAACCTGTTCCAGGCGGCGATGTTGCGGTGGCGGGAGCTGTATCCCTACAACGCCGTACATGTCGCCGAACTTCCGGGTCCGCTCGACGTCGCGAGGCTCACCGAGGCGATTGCCGCGCACCTCACGGCAT
>Ga0157379_10000043_pt1 | contig 77643 bp, 60 predicted proteins | sample S25metaG_FD_121802 | JGI IMG/M metagenome (GOLD analysis project Ga0157379, IMG submission 121802) | Switchgrass rhizosphere microbial communities from Kellogg Biological Station, Michigan, USA - S2-5 metaG | ecosystem: Host-associated > Plants > Roots > Rhizosphere > Soil | place: USA... | reverse complement strand
TTTTAGAGGGGCCCATCCCTGAAACTCTTTTAATTTTATAAAACTCTTTATAAAACTCTTTATAAAGAGTTTTATAAAGAGTTTTATAAAATTAAAAGAGTTTCAGGGATGGGCCCCTCTAAAACAATCAATCAATCAATCAATAAAATGATTAAGACGATTGATTTAGACGAGTGATTCTCATGAATCCCACTACAGCGGATAAAATCCACCCCGCCTTCTCAAAACCCTGACCTAGCTAGCTAGGGATTTGAGAAGTATCCGCTCCCCGTAATTATTAAGCTTCCCCGTAATTATTCAACTTCCCCTAATTTTCCGCTGACTTTGTTAGGGTAGGATAGGTTAAAAATAAGAAAGCCCGACTACCCCGAACTGAAATATTCAACCCTAAGGGTTGAATACCTCTTTAGAATATTTCAGTCGCGATTATCTACTTCTTCTTCAATAAATCCTTTCCATAGAAACCCGGCACGCGTTTTTCAACATACTCAAAAAACGACGTTATTTCAGGTAGATCTGGTACGGTGTTTTTGATATAGTTGATGGATTTCGTGCTAGAGTTTAATTGCGAGAGACTTTGTTTAGATATTCTCACCTCCTTAATACCTCTTTCCAGCGTGTAGTCCCTTACAAAAGCTACTATTTTAACGTATGTGTTAAATTTTTCGCTGCACTTCATATCGCGATCGAATATTCAACGACCAAAAGCCATGACGCCTATTTCAAGAGGATATTTGTAAGATTTTCCACCCGCTCATATGAGATATTTATACGAGAAGATTTAGAAGACACGGGGTTAATGTACTCCATCTCATATTCATATTTTCGAGGTATCTTTAAATACACTGCCGGTGTTACCGGTTAGTTGTGATGAAAGGATCTCGTTTGTATTAAATTTACCTAGAGCTCGAACGAATTAGGCGTCATAACCAACGTACAGATTCATAAATATCTTTACACCGCGAGTAGATAATGCCTTTTTTATGGAAGGGTGTAATCTTCCTTGTAATTCTCGAATCAATTCTTTTATGTTTACCAACCCGCCCCCCCGCCTTAGCTATTATCCGTTTTAAAACGCTTTCAGCTCAGATGAAAAGGTTAAGTATAAGCAGATTATATACCCCCTCGTTTACAAAGACCTCGCCTTCAGGGTGAGCTTGAAGCTTGTTATTTGAGACCGGGTAAAGAAAGAGGGTGTTTAAAACAGCATCAACTATCGGCAGATTTTTGTATCCAGAGTGAAAGGCTTTATTTTTATACGCGTTAAATTGGAAAGAACATCTCAAATATTTCTCAACGACTTGAAAATATCTTACTCAAATCGTTCAAAGTATATAGCCACAGCGACGTCGCTCTCACGTAAGAATAATTAGGTCAATCACTTCTCGCTGTAACCCTCTTCAAGGGTGACTTTACTATCCGTGAATAAATCCTCTCAAGAACCCTCGTTACTAGGGATTGAAGGATCTGAGCAAGGATCATAAGAACTCCAGCTTATCTCACAAGGATCTTGGTAAGGACCTTGGTAAGGATTCGTGCTTGGTGCGGCTAAGGTGTGGCTAAGGAGCATTTGTAGCTCGTAATTTGCGTGGATCTCGGGAGGGTTGAAACGCAACTCGCTAAGATCTCGATAAGAATTAGGATCCGGTGTTGGACTCCGACCAAGTCAAGGTCGAGAAATAGGACGTCTCATCGGTACTTTATTAGGCTGCTGCGTCAAGCTATGTTAGGTAGAACTACCAAACCTGGTTCAAGTTTAGACGCAGACGCAAGCGCTGGCGCAGGCGCTGGCTCAGTCGCTGGAACCATTGCTAAGCTAGGCTCAAACGCTTGTACCATTGCTAAGCTAGGCACCATGTTTCGCTTGCTCTTAACTCCCGTTTTTAAAGGCTCTGAAACAGGGTCTGAAACAGGGTCTGAAACAGCGCAGAAGCAGCGACTGACTATTATATATAAGTACCCTTTGTAAAACTCTTTACTAACCGCGCCAGCTCTTAAATCTTTATTAAGCACGGGTTCTAATTCAGGGTCGTACTCAAGCACCGACATAGGTTTTGGTTCGGGCTTAGACTTTGGCTCGGTTCGGGCTTAGGAATAAAAGGCGGCAAGTATTCAGGATCATTTTCTGGTTCATTTTCAGGTTCAGGTTCAGTCGCGTTTTTAGATCCGTTTTCTATGCCGAGGTCTTCTATATCGATATCGAATTCCTCTTCAGATTCACGCCCGTCCTTAGACTTATTGGTTCCACGTTCCGTTTTTAACGCTTTTTTATGCTCCTTAAAAGCTTTTTGCATGTCCTTAACAGCTTTAGCATATCCTTCACCTTCGCTTTTAAATCTTTAGCTACAGCGCTTGCGCTTGTAGTGGTTAAACTATTCAGGAAGTTGGTCACCCGGTTAGTTATTTCATTTTCCTGCTCATCAAAATAACAGGGATCTATCTTTTTTAGCTTGGCCTTGAAAAGCTTCAACTCGTGTAAAAATACATCGACTTCATAGTCACGTTTTATTAAAATGTTTTTGACTTTCTTAACTACCGATTTTATCTCCGGGTCTAATGCACGTGACGGTCTGGATTTAGACGCTTTTGATGGACTGGGTTTAGACGCTTTTGTTGGACTAGATAGGATTTCGTCGCTAGCAATGGGCTGGTTTTCTAACGCAGATTATGAGTTGGATTCTAAAGCATGCGTTGGACTGGATTCTAACACAGGCTCGTTTTGTTTTGTTTGTTTGTTTCTCATTTTTCGAGGGGCGAGGCCCCATCCTTAGCCACCTGGTTTTTTTTTGATTTATAGAATGAATTTATAGAATCAAAAAAAAAATAGGCGCCCAAGGTCATTTTTCTTAATTTATATCGGATTTTTGGAGTCCCTTTCAACCTCAAGTATAATTCTACTTGTAGAATCCCTCGTATATCTTTATCGTTTACACTAACCATTCCGATAAGGAGGGAGCTTATTTAACTCAAAAAAGCTCAAATCGGTTGCCGGATAACTTTCTATCTCGGTTTATATCCAAACGGCGGGGCTGGAGTTACCAGCAACTAACACTGATTGAAAGGTCGCTTGCAAGCGAGTGACTATAAAAGTAAGCCCCGCGCTTGTCGGTTGATTGAGAGAGTATAGCGATGCTCCGATGCAGCGATGCTGCGATGCAGCGAAGAAAGGACCCGTCCCGCTGTTGGTTAGTCAGCAGAGCTTACAGTTGATAGTGACTCGATGGTCAGTCTCCAATCAGCCAATGTTTCGTTTTTCTCAGAACGTATAGATCCCGCAACTCAATCAGAATTTGGTGCGTAGGATAAATAGACAAGCTCAAACGGCTCAACGGTATAGAGAGCAAATCTTCGCTAGGTGGCTGACACAACGTAATCCTATAACTGGGTGAGATACAACCGGAGTATAAACCGCTCGTTATATTACGTTACCTACGTCCTTAATAGGGCTTTGATGAAGCGATTCGGTTGATTACACATCAGGCTCTATCATCATGTCAGGTCTGGTCTGGCTCTATCATCTGGTCTGGTCTGGCTCTCTCATTTTGGGTATTTACTCGACGCAATATACTTTTTTATATATGAGATCCTTGAAATAAGGCGGCTTAACAATTCTCTCTTATCTCTCGCTTTTAAGTTTTTTATCTCCCGCATTTATATAGTATACGTCTTCGACAAAACAACTTGCACTTAAACTAGGTGTAGGAGTCATCCACGCTAAAATCTAATCCACGATAAGTGGTTAGACTCGATCTGAATGTCCTAAGCAAGAGGTATAAAAGAAAGGACCGACTTAAAAAATGCTATGATCCTTAAAAAATGCTATGATCCTTAAAACCTCCAAACGCGAACGCAGGCGTTGCTTTTTTCGGTTCCAGGGTTAAGTCGCCTGCGTTAGTACGACCAATTGGTTTAGACATTCCTTCTAGTTAATGCTCCCAATTAACACGTTTCTAATTTATTAGCGCAAGCGTACCCTATTCCATGTTTGCTCCTAAGAAAGGCGTGTTTATAACATTAAGCGCGGTGTTTTGTGTGTGGACCTACCAAAATTCCCTATTGCCACCCGCTAGCTTGCGTAACGAAACGTGGCTAGCTTAGCCTACCCTCGTGTAGTAAAAATATATATATATATTTTTTGACTCGGGACAAGCTTGTTTTGTCCCTCGTACAAGTTTGAGATACAAAAACTAGTTTTGTCCTTCAAACAAGTTTGAGGTACGAAAACTAGTTTATAATATTACGCTCTTAGCTGTTATCGCGCTAGGGTATTTTTCTGATCCTTTGGTCCACCGGATTTTCAAAAATAAAATCCGGTGGGACAAGGTTAATGTTATAAACTTAGGAATAGAGCCGTAAAATATATAAAATATATATTTTATTAGGCCTTGTTATAAGTGCAGCACCCATTTTTTCCCACAACTGCACGGGTTTAGGAAGCTACCTTACTTTCATTATACCCCCCCCCCTTCCCTATATAAGGAAAGGGGGGGGGACATAATGAAAGGTATTCTTCGAATTCGTAGCTTACCTAAACCCCCTCAAATTATAATATCTTAAATCAACGGGGCTAACCTGCGTACTAAAGATAATATAATTCTACAAAAAATATTCTTTTTTTTATTAGATTGCTAGCTTAGCTACTGAAATACGCATGCTCCCCCATTTATAAAAGGGGCTTTAGTGCATTAGAAGCTACACCTGGTTTTTAAATGATTAATATTACAAAATGGACTAAACCTCGTACGCGGCTGGTTATCCATAAGCTCCTGTTCCCTAGAGCTTAACACCGCGGTTGAGTTAATAATATTAACCAGTTGTAGTACAAAGGCAGAAGCTCAGCCCACCTAAGGCGGCTGCTACCTGCCACGGGCTAACATGGTTAATGTTATTAACGTGGGGTTTCACCCCCCCCCCATGGACGCGATGGAAAACCGGAGGGTATTCTAAAAGATTTGTATAAAATATAAATTCAGGATGTCTAATGGGGTACATTTTATCTATCAAACAGGTTCAATATAATTTGAATTTTTCTTATAACCCATAATAAATCTAATGCAATTAAACTATGTATAGGATTTCTTCTTACTTGTATATTGTTTACAAATCGCATAACACCAGATAGTTCTCTAAGTATACCTACTAGAATTGTTCGTATAATATCTACTTCATCCGTAGAGACTTGATCAGGTAAATAATGCCCATCCATAATATTTGTTATTATAAAATCTAAAACCCTATTTATAGTAAAAAAGATCCAACGATAGGCTTCTAGATTTGGATTATTTATTAAAGATGCTAAACTTGGAAGAAAATTCATTAATCAATTTATCACTAGGCGAACATTTAAGTCAGTAATATTGTCTAGAAATTCGTAATTGTCCTTACCACCCCCCCCTGTCTTTATCGCCCCCTCCTCCGTTACCGCCGCTGTTAGCCACGTTTATTACGTTTACATCACCGGAACCTTCTTCGTTTAGATCTTCGTAATCACCCTTAGTCCCCTTTCCTCGGTATTTTCACTCGTCATAGCCGTTAGCCCCGTTTATTCCCTTTATTCAGTATATACCTTCGGTTATCTCATTATTTGGACTAGATCAAAAGGCCCTCGGCTTATATCAGCCACCATTATATCTTTTTTTAATAACCTTCCACATTTTTCCAATAATTTTACAAATATAGTTAAAATTATTTATAATAAATGTTTCTAAACCGTTAAATATATTATTAACTAAATTAATAATACTATGAATAGTAAATGATACTACGACTAAAACAATATAAAAATAATTAGACTTAATAAAATTTATTAAGGTTAAGTGGTAATATCATATTATATGGTTAAAATGAGGAAGATTACCTGAAAATTTATTAGTATTAGTATTAGTCGAGATACTTGTTTGTGTAAACTCTGCATTAATAGAGTTAGATGGTAAATTAATTATGTTATTATACGTTGGGGTTTTTAAAGTAATGTCTTGAATTACAGGTAAATATTCAGTATAATTAATGAATCCAATTTCATTACCCATACTTAAAGTATTTACTAAAGTCCCACCTATGACAAAACTAGCTGTGATAACTATTATACTAGTATTAAACTTTGAATAAATAATTATAGTGGTTCCCCCCCCTTTTTTAATTTACCTAATGAATTGGCGGTCTCGCACATTCAGGCTTTACATTTATTTAATTTTATTAGAGTATTTTCTACTAAACTTGTAACCCCTAATAAGATAAAGTAGAAAAAATAGAAAGCGGTACTAATTTGACCAAAAGCAATATAGGGGTCTTCTACATGACAGGCACCTAAAATCATTAATATTACAAAATTGGCTACAAAGGCTCAGAAAAGTATTTTAATTGGTCTGAATTGTAAACCTTTGGATCTACCTAAATCCGTTAAAGGTAATAACAATATAGCTAATATAGCACTAAACATAGCTATAACTCCCGCAAGTTTATTTGGAATAGATCTTAATATAGCATAAAACTTCCCATCAGATTTATCATACAAATAGTAGGACTCAAGCTATGAAAAACATCCCATGAAAAACGCAAGCCTCGTAATTAAATAATACTATTTGCTTATAAAGGATTCTGATTAAAGGTTACTTTCGAAACCTAGAAAAGAGTATACCTTAACACTAAATGTGTAACTACCGTCTACTCGTTGCTCTTTTACATAATATTATGATTTAGATACGCGATATCCCATTTATTTTTCAACATTTTTTATCCCCCCCCCCCTTTTTCCTTAAAAAAGGGGGGGAATAAAAAAATAAAAAAGTGCAGTAGCTAAACTACTCACCGTGCACCTACGGTAAAAAAATATACATATTTTTTAAGTTGAGCCGCGGGCAGCCCAGCTCTGTGCTTGAACTAGCGCAGAGCGAAGGGTAATCTTCTGACTTATTACTATACACCAGTAATTGTTTGGTCCACTAATAGCCTGGCGACTAAAGCTTAGTATCAGAAGCTTTAGGGGGTTCCCGTAATTTGGCAGCTATACCCTAAATTAACAATTTCCTAAATCGTTAGGTCCAAGGTAAAAGATCAATAAATGGTTATTATAATGTTTATTATATTTTTTTTATATTTAAACATTAATTCATAGTATTTCTACTATGTTCGGACTATCTCTTCAAAAAAAAATTTTTTTTATGTCTCGCGTATAGTCTCTTAAGATTTTAAAAACCTATTGATCCGGTCCCCAACGCGGATCCTCCCGGACCCCATCAATAAATGTGTGCTACTTCGTCAGCAGGGGGGGGTAATTCGGGGTGGATCTTTAACTTTCCTACTGATTATCTCAATATATTGGAACTTCCAGTAATTAACGAGATTAAGTGACATCTTTTCTTCTATCACTCCGGCACACAAATTGTTATCATAAGGGAAAACTAATTCCTTATTTCCATCTATTACTAGATGGTTCAGACTATGTCTTCAACTCTTCTTATACAAAAAGCCAGAAGAAGGGCATATAAAGGGTGAATGTAATCTACATTCACCCTTATAGTCGTTGAACGTTCTTATTATTAATAATGTAAAATTTGTCGCGTTCGAAGTTTATAATATAAACCTTAGCTTCGCACAAGGTTTATGTTATAAACGTGTTTAAAAAAAACTCGTAAGGCTACTACATGTTATAATAAGCTTCGCTGCATATTGACTTGAGGGTATTATAGTACTCAATAAGCTAACCGAAATATAATAACCTTATCAAGTCGTCTATGTCAATTTACCCATTTTTTTCTAGAATAGTTATATTCAAGGCGACTGTATTGAATAGTAAAAAAAAAATTAATTTAAAGACATTAGTAGAGTTTCTTCGAAGAGGTGCGGGACCTACGCTCCGCTAGACAAGGTCCGGATACGAAACGTATTTCACGAGCCTTGAGGCACGCTTTTAAAGTAATCCTTGTGCTACTTCGTAGCGCAAGCTTTTCCACCGCCCCATTATCATTACATTGGATAAAGGGGTAAAAATAGGTGGAAGAAGGATTACATCAAAAAACTCGCAATAAAAAAAATTTTTATTTTTTACCCCTACATCACTACATTTTTCTCATTCCGTTCTATGTAGGAAAGGCTGGTTAGCGCAAGCTTTAACTTTAGCTCGGATTTTTACCTTATAAAAAACTTATAAAATTTTCGGTGCTGCGCTCCTTATTTAACTTTAAATCCATTATTAATTAATCAGTTGTTTAAAGAATTGTCTCTATACTCAATAGCTGCTCTTAAAGCTTTTTCTTTGTCACCACCATAGGTTTTAAAGAAAAAATATTTTTGTTTTGGCTTAATTTTTAATGCAGTAGGAAGGGTCACTAATCAAGATATATTTTTACTTACACATATATAAAATAAATCTTCTTTAGGTAAACCTTCACTAGATATTGAACTACTAATAGATTTAGGGCTCTTAAAAGAAACTAACCTATTTTTAAAATAAATTTCAATTTTATTCTTGTAAAATTCCAAATTATTTTTTTTTAATGGGAAAGCATTAGATGAATAAATCTCTCGTAATAAAGCTAATTGACCATTTTTCCAATGCCTAGATGCTACATTGGATAAAAGTACATATTTACCTATAGGAGAAAATTGTATTTTTTTTCAAAAGAACCATTTAGAATATTCAGATAGTAAAGCATAAAAAGCTTTGGCTTCTTTACCTTCAATAATTAAATAAAGTAATCGTCCATTTTCTTTACCCGCTGCAATACGCGAATTTATACCTAACCCTTGTAAGAAATTGGCAATATTTTCTAACAATTTTTTATTAAATAATACGTTTTTTTGAAATATTCGGAAAATAGGTATAAATCACAATCCTTTCCCGGTATCTCTTATTCGAATGGTAAAATTACCATCTCCTAAAATAAAACCTAATAAGAATAGTAAACTTAGCGGTTTATTATTTTCGCTATAACTATTGAAAAGTGCAACCTTTTTATGACCCTGCGCAGTAGTCTGAAGGCAGAAGCTGCTACCTTCGGATAACGCGTGCTGGATAATTTTTCCTGCCCGCAAAGGCGGGCTGGAGTATAATTTTTCTATATCTGTATCCGAAGAATAAAGATGGTGACCTTCCGGGTTGATATTACGATCTCGCTCGAGCGTAGCGTCTTTTTTTTTTGCTGCTGCTTCGAAGTTGCAGCATAAAAAAAAATCTTTTCCTAAAACAACTAATAATTTTTCATTTAACCTTATCCTATTTTTGGATAGTTCAACCAAATTATAACCCAAAATAATAATTTTGGCTATGGTTTCATTAGTTAAGTTAGCACTTTTAAGTAAAAAATGCATATCTTTTAACATTAAAAAACCTCTATATTTATATCCATAGAGATAAGAAAAATAAGGAATTAAATTAAAAATAGTATCTCAACCAGATCTTGAAAGTCTAATGTGGTAAATATTTTGGGTAGTTTTAGTTATTGTAAATATAAGATTTTTTCCTAAAACTACCCAGAGTTTAGAGAAAAAATCTATACTAGCAATACTAGCATTTTTACTAAGACTTATGCTAGGTGTAAAAGAGTATTTAGAAGTATAAGGAAAATACCCACCTACATAACCCTCTGCTTGAAAAACACCGTTAACCAAAATTTTAAAATCCTGAAAATCTTTTCTCTCTCAGTTTTTTATTTGAAGTAATGCTTGTTTCTTGCGGATTTCTATTAATTTAACCAACTTTGATTTAGAAATAAGAGTTTTTTGGTTATTAATTACTATATAGCCTCAATTATAGTATTTATCCTTGGAGGCGCCTCCTCTTGAGAGTAATAAAGAAGTTTTGTTTATTAACCTTATTCCACTAAAAAATGTCTTCTGCCCCGCCTGCGGGCAGTCCCTAGCGCGAAGCGCTCAAGCGCAGGATATATTATTAATTTTTAAATCTATATTTGCCCGGATCGCTGGCGGTGTTTGCATAGGATTTGCCCAGATTTACCTTAGCCAAATCTATTTTTTATGTATATCTCATTAATAAAACTCAAATAATCCATTATTGGATATTTAACTTATAACCATCATATAATAAGGTGGGCCAATAACCTAAAATTTATTAAAGGTTTAGGTTATTATCATTACCCATACTTCCTCCTAAGTAGTTCTTATCAGGGATAGTAAATAAAGGCAAAAGGGCTATTAAAATGAAACGACTTTCCTCCTTATTTGGAGGCGCATTAGCTAAAATTTTTTCATTTACTAATACTTAATTATTTCTGCGAATAATTACGCTATTAAATTTATAATCTAAACCTTCTAGCTACGCATTGAATTTATTAGCACAAGGTTTATGTTATAATACGCAGGCTAGTGTTAAAAAAAACTCGACCCTATCGGGTTGAACGTACACTATTAGAAGATTGTTCCCTTACCTTATTAAGCTGGCCACACTCTATTAACCTTAGCCACTTTACAGTATATACTTTATTATCCTAAAAATTTTTGTTAATTCAATCGTAAAGTATTTTATCTCTATATTGCACAGCAGCTAATAAAGCATTATCTTTACCCCCACAAGTTGAACATATGAAAGCTTTATTTGACTTATTAGGTAATTTAACAGTAGAAGGAAAACGTACTTGTCAACCTCGCATTTGTTTGGGGTGGTTCGAAGTATATATCGCCGAAATATAATACTCACCGCACTCTCTCCGACCTGATACTTCATTTAATCAAGTATCAATGCGATCCATTCATACTTTTTTATCTGTAAAACGCTTATTATAACTATCGTATATCTTATTAATAAGCGCTTTTAAACCAAAATAAGTGTGATGACCCCCTGATCGTATAAGTCGATCTGCTCACATTAATAAATTAAAACTATCTGTTTTTCAGTATAATAAATGTGAATATTTTTTTAATAGAGGGAATAGTGAATTAAATACGTTATTAATACCTTTAACTCTTAAAGTATAAGTATTAGAACTTATTTCTAGGGAAGTTTTAATGTCAAGAGAATTTAAAGTGTTAGTCATTAGTTCCATTATATATTTATTAGATTCAATATTAGATTGCAATATATTAAATAAAGGAAGAATAACAACAATACTATTTTTCTCTTTTCATTCAAGTTTCAAATGTAAAGTACCGTCCCCTAAAAAGAATCCTAATATAAATAAAAAATAAGGTTTGATCTCATTTTCCTTATAGTTATCTGTAGGCAATTCCTTCAATATTGAGGGGTTTAACCCTAAAAAATTAATTTATCTTCCTTATTTACTTTATAGTTAGAAGAATAAGAAGTTAAAAAATAAACTAAGCGTACTAAAAGAGCTTTATACACATCATCCTAATTATTATTAAGATAATCTTTTAATTCAAATATTTTTTTTAGTTTTAAAATAGCTTGGTGTTTTTGTCCGTATAGCATATAGAAGTACGGAACAAATATAGAAAAGAAAGTATCTCAACCAGACAATCTGTAAGCGATAACAAATTTACCTAAATTATTTAAAGTTATACTAAAAGTACCTTTATTATTTAAGGCATTGTCTAATTTAATTAAAAATTAAGCGCATTCAACTGAAAACAATTGAGTAGCTGAACATATAGGATAAAAATTAATATCTGATCTAAAGATACCACCAACATACCCTTCGGCTTGTCAAAACCCATTAGCAAGCATACAAAATTCTTTATCTAAATCTTTATCCTTCTTTTCATTTTTTATCGTTAGGGATAGATTATTTTTCAAAGTAATAAAAAAATTTTTTACTTGAGGAAGGGTCATTTCTTTATCTCCTACTTTACCCTTGACAGGAGATTTAATCTCCTCATCAGCTTCAAATAGGAGAAATGTACTAAGATATACATAACTTTCAGTCTTTAAAAAAGTATAGAAAGTAATTAAATTACAGATATGCCTGACTAAGGCTTTATCCCTAAACAAGTTTAAACAAGGCTTAAATGTGCGAAGCAATAAGCCAATTAAAACCTATCCATTTAACGGAGCCTTCTTATGCGATAATTGATAATTTGAAACTCCTGCCTTATCTCGAAGGGAGCTTGACTATCTCTTAAGCTTGCGCCAACCAACATATAGTCGATGAACTGCACACCGTGCTGCTAGATTAACACGGATAATTGGCTGCAGATTGCCCATTTATCTTATTCTAAGATAATCCATTTCGATTTTACCTAATTTTTAGCGTCTTCTATTACCCCCCCCCCTGCCCGCACTAACTTGTGTTTGGATCCCTTCCAACAAATAGCCAGGAGGGGTGGTACAGTTAGGGTATAAAAAAAAATACCACGAGTCATTACCTGTGCCACAAACTGTGTTACCCACTGGTTTGCTTGGTTGAAATAGCTTTAGGGTGTTCCGCAATTTGATGGTTTCTAATAGCCAAAGGTTCACTCTGACAATAACTAGCTCTTCCTAATTATGTTTTGTTTAATTAACAATCTGATCAATTAAAGGTAAAATAACTTTTTTGATCTTATTCTTATACCTCCGGGGGTATTACCGGAGGACTAATTGATCCTTAAATAAAAAGGACTTGCTATTCGACTTTTATTACATATATAAAAAAAAATGAAAACTCCGTTTTTTGCAAATTTTTTTTAAATAACACATATAAGTAGGTATCACGAATAAGTTGAATTTTACTAAAAAGATATTAGTTAGTATTTTGAAGAGCGAAGCTACGCAATAATACGAGCCCGGTGCCTTGCAAGGCACCCTCAGCGTAGACACGCCAGTCCTAGGTTTATTTTTGCCCACTTCTCCCTACAAAAACTTAAAAAAAAAATACCTAGTTGCGGACGCCTATCTTCGTACAGAGCGGCTGCAACCGACCCGGCTACGCCGGGTTGGACCTCGAAAAGCGACAGATTGATAAATTAAAATAAATATAAAAAATATAATCAAACTAAAAGTTTTGTGTGTGAACCTATCCTGCGCAGTACCCGCTAAGCGGGAACGTGCTGGACTGCCCTTCCTCCGGACTAGCGGGGCTGGACATAGGTTCACTCGCTTGCTGGTGAAGCCAACAAAACGTGCGGAGCTCGGAAAATTATTAGATAGTTTACCTGCATAAACAGTTTTATAAAGTTTTGAACTTAGATATTTGAGAAAATTACATAGAAATAAACAATAGATATGAGTAAGGCTTTCTCCCTAAATAGGTTTAAACCGAGTCGGCCGGTTAAACCATGCCGCTATAGACAGTTTAAACACTATCCATTTAACAGAAATTCTCCTTGAAGAATTTCCTGCATTCTTTCGAATGAGGCTTGACTATAACTTAAGCTTGCGCCAACCAACGTCTAGTCGATGAACTGCACACCCATTATATGGTGCTTGGTTGCGGATTACCCATTTATCTTTATTACTACTCACTCTCCTTAGAGCAATAATATTATCTGCTTCTAGGTAAAAAGAGCGAAAATAGCCATAAACATATATAATACATTTCTATTTTACCTTACCACGAGTCACTACCTGTGCCACCAACTCTATTACTAGGTTGGTTTGGTTGAAATAGCTTTAGGGACTTCCCGTCAATTTGATGGTTTATAATAGCTAGAGGTTCACTCTAACAATAACTAGCTTTTCCTAGTTATATACTTTTTCTATCTTATATATTATTTACGAATCCTTTAGGATACCTTTCAGCCACCCTAATCCCCTCATCCACCTCAATGAATTGAGGTGGTAGAGGGGATTAGTGAGGTTTGACGCCATTCAGCACTTTAGCAGTAGTACCTAACTCCACCTCCAAATAATTTTTTTTATGGTCTCGTTATTAATTTTAAACTCCTTTGAACAGTGAGACTCATTGACCTTTAAATAAAAATGCCTTCTCTCCTTGCACTCTAGTCGTTACGGTTTTCTCAGACACTCCTAGAAATTTAGCACATTCACCTCACGTGCTAAACGTAGAAATTACGGACCCATTAGAATCCTTTAATGTAAGAAATAGGGGTTTTCTTATCCCTCCAGTATGGTACTTATTTAAAGAAATGATATAAACTATTCCATCTTCCTTAATTTGAAAGTTAGAGGGCCCACTAAGTAACTTTTCTATTTGAACATATAAAAGCGCCCTATGGACTTTATCGAAATTATTGGTGGGTAATCGCCTACTATTCATTTGGCTTAAGATAAGGTTTATAACTCTAACCCCCTCTTCTGTATGATGTAACCCCATACTTTTAAGCTTTAATATAGATTTAAAATCTTGATAATCTTTTTCCTTCTTAGTATGTCAAGTTAATGAATCTAACCAAGGGATAAGGTGATCATTAAAAAAATCTAAATTATAAATGTATAATTTTCCCTCCGGTTTAGTTATTCTTACTTCTGGACTGACTAAAGGAGATTGGGTGTAAATACTAATATTTGCGGCAAGGTTATCCGAATAGCGTCCTTGATTGACACCTTTAAAACTGTTAAAATAGTCTCGTATGACTTCTAATAAAGCAGAATCAACCCCTGATTGCCCAATATTAAAAACTAAGCGCAACTTAGTTTTTATCACTGCAAAAGAGGCTTCACCTTCAATAAACCCTAACAATCAATGAGGTGTTATCTGATAAATTTTACCTTCTGGCATTAAATAGTCGGTTATTCCTCAGTTCATAGTACTTCAAAACTCATTAATCTTCTGGTTTAAATCTTCTCTACTATTTGTACTGTTATAACTAACATATAGCTCAAATGCCTCTTTAAACTTAATAAAGTTAATGAATTTTATAGATTGAAGGGGATAATGAAAATATCTTAATTATTTCCATTATTTCTTTTTGGCTTTGAACTATAAAACGCGACTTTCTACCTTTATCTGTCGTAATTACCTTGCCCAAACCTAAAGTTTTCTGGATGAACTCTAAGGCAGGAGAATCGTCGACATGAAGATCGATTATAAATTTAAAAACAAAGTATTTGTCTCCTGTAGATGTAATATGAAAACAACCTCCGCCATCAACCCTTTAGGGTGCTTTATATATATAAAAAAATGTAAATCCACAGAATCACATATAAAAATCTTTAGAAGGCTCACCTCTGTAGATGGAGTATCGTATGTTTTGCATTACCACTCTATTAGAAGAAGAAGTAACCCCACTCCCTGTGCAAGGTGAGGGCTGAATTTATTAGCCAAAATCTGTGTTTCAGCTCCGCCTGGTGCGACACAAAACTAAAAAATAAGAGCGAACTTTTTACGCGCCCCTCCGAATAAATTACTGCACATAATAAATTAGGCGAGGACAAAAAGTGGCTAACTCATTCTTTTCCTCCTACCGGTGCAATTAATTGCATAGCTAGGAGAGGAATGAGAATTAAGAGAAAAAGTAAATTAAATATAAAGATAGAAAACATAATATAAAGTCTAATTATATAATTTTCGCTCAATTGTGTTATTTTTAAATGATGAGCTTTTAGTTACGGCTAGCCTAAAACTTATCATCATTTAATTCCATCTCTTACGAAATGGTTCAGACTATGTCTTCGTCCTCTTTTTTAAAAAACTTTTAATTCTTTAAGCTAAAATTTATTAAAGAGGCGGAGGATGCTATGTGGAAAGTTGTAGCCGTATGCACGCTAGTCACTTATTAGGCACTTTCCAACTAGTCGTTAAACGTTCTTATAATTAATTTCATCGAGTAGGCAGTAGGTATTTTTTGCCCCTACTAAAAAAAAATATAAGCTCCGCTTCAAGTTGACTTATTATAAGTTATTCTTGAAATTCTTCCTCTTCTAGCTTATAGTTAATAATGTTAACTATAATAGGACTAAAAAATTAATCCCCCAGGACGTTTGGCATTAATGCTACAAATGCACTTAATACAAAGATAAAAATAAAAATAGTAATTAAATCTTTGAATGTGAAGTACGGCGAAAACGTAACTCTATCAAAATTTCCTGATGTACCTAATGGGTTTGAAGAGCCCGCTCCGTCGTGTAATGAAATTAAATGCATTAAAATTAAGGCGGCTAAGATAACAAGTTGTATTATAAATTAAATTAATAAATATTGTATATATAAATAGAATATCTAAGCATATAATACCCCTAATAGCCTATATAAAAGCTTTAGGCCCTGAAAAAGGGTCGCGAATAAATTATGCCTGCTTATAATTTTACTGCGAATGTCGGTCCGCATGACATTAAGTCTAAAAAAATTAACAGCTACGACCTTAAGGAACTTAGATATTCTATATCCATCTAATATAATAGAGGCATTGCAGTTTTACTTTAACCTACAGCAAGAGCACCTTGATCATCCCGTAAAGTCTTCTAAGTAATAGTTTCGGTATTGACACTCCATTATTACTAAAGCTACGGTAAAGAATAAGGTATTCCACCGTAACCTCGGTCGTCGTTAGGCGACAGGGTGCTCCTCTGAAGGAGGACTCTCCCTAATTTATCCCCCCCCCCCTTTTTTCCTTACATAGGGGGAAGGGAGGATAAGGATAAAACTGCTAATTGTATTGATTTTTGCCTACGAAGTAGCACAGCACTATGAAAGGTAGAAGCGGTAAAACTTAAGGGTACGACTTTATGGACCTTTAAATAAATTCTATGCGAGGTCCCTAAAGGTTCATTATAAAAACCAAGGTGGACCGCCCCCCCCCCCTGCACCTTAAGGCCGAAAAATTTTTTTTAAGGTCGGACCTTTAACTTCGCACTAAATCAAATATTTATAATAAATTCTAATCTTTAGGAAACTCTAGACTTTTATATCTGGCTGATTCCTTCAGACCATCTAGTCAAGCTAGATAGGATTCTTTTTTTAATCCTATTAAAGGGTAATGATTTTCAAAAGAAAAAAAGTTTATAACCTTTTGGATATCTTTAACTGCTGTCATTCGTACAAGATATGCTTTATTCTTTTCTGAATAATATATCTTTCTACTTGGTTTAAACAACAAATAGATAGCTTCCATTAAAATACTATTTCCTTTCTGGCCAACACTGAAACCGATTTCTTTGTTGGCTTGAATGAAAAATGAGCCTTCAGCTACTACAGACCCAACAAATCAGTCTTTAAAGTATCAAACCTTTGATAAGATATCTTGCGGATTATTAAAAACCAGAGGGTTGTAGTTAGGAATTACTTCTGGTAATAATTCTCATTTTTTAATATTATTTTCTAGAGTATATAAAAGTAAATTGTATTGTTTTGCCCTATTCTCTGTTAAAAAAAATAAACCATGGCTTAATAATAACGGAACTAATACGTATTTTAACTCGTAATTATATAAAACCAACTTACTTTGAATGGCGTTTATTTTATTAATAGTTCCACAATGTAATTTACTTAAGATATACTCTAGTGTTCCTAAATCTCTGTTATGAAGACTTATGACCAAGTTAAACTCAATATACCCGTTAGATTTTTTTCTCGCAAAGATATAACCATCCCCATCTATCAATCCTACTAAAAAAGCTAAAAAACTAACATCCACAGGGCTTATACTTTTTTGAAGATATACTGCTTTTTATAAGGACTTTTTTGGTTGATTCTAAAGTATGACGAAATTGTCGATTGAGGTATTCCTAAGGCTCTCGCCGCAGCTTTCATTGAAGAATATATTGTTATTTCGTTGCTCAAAATATCAGTTACTTCTAATTTTACAGCTTTATCCTTTTTGGCCTCAAACATTTTAGCTTTAGCTTCCTCGGAGTGTTTTGTCCCTAATTTAGTCGCAGACATTTTTAATTTAGTCTCCTCGGTGAGTTTTAACCCTAATCTAGCTTCAGACATTTTTACTTTAGTTTCCAAGGTATGATTTTTTCCCTTCATTGGGTGATTTTCACCCTGTTTGGCTGCTGACATTTTTACCCGAGTTTCTTCTTTAATCCTTTGGCCTTTTCTAGATTCATAAATTTTGGCACGAATTTCCTCTTTAAGAATTTGCCCTGTTTTAGCCATTGATATCTTAGTACGTACCTCTTTGGAATGTTTTTCCCGTACCTAGGACTTTCTTCCCAAGTTTTCCATACATTGGGTTATTAATTCCCTTTTTAGCCTCAGAAATTTTTAGCAAGCTCTTTAGGGAATGTTTACGATTAAGCATTGCCGCTCTTGTAGCCGTTTCTGAGATATTATAAAGTGGTTTTAATAAAACTAAATAAAAATTTTCTCTCTCAATGCAAAATTCCTTATCACAATATTCCAGGATTTCTAATCTGAAATTCGAAGTACCATTCTTTAATAACGCATTGTATATTTTGCTTCTTTGAGAAGAAGTCTTGGTTTTTAAAAACCCTGGGCTAAAGTACTGACCAAACCTTTTACCTAAATTTACACTACTACCTACATACGAAGATCCATTTATTATGTTGATTCAGCGGTAAATTCCTGATTTATTAAGATTATCTTTTATTACTTCCTTTTTTTGAGAAAAAGCATTAATATATACTTTTAGCGGGACAAGAAGTCCTAACAATTCCAAACTTTCTCCGGCGGGTCAAGCCAAATTCGTCGTCTCGTAGTAGGTGTAAAGAAAAATTGAGGATATAATTAAAGCTACTACAACTAAGATATCTAATTTGACCAACCCTCAGGAAGTATCCCGAGGGGAGAGAAAAATTCCCTTATTCGGGTGGGGGAGAAGAATAGAGGTAAATAACTAAAGAAGCACTTCGTCACTTTAGCAGCTGATGCAGCAGTTAAAGCTGCTGTTAATGTAGTCAAATATAAACCAAGCCTAAGTACCTTCGCGCGAATACTGCAAGCAACTATAAATATATTAGATAGTAGAGGATGTATTAATTCCCTTTTACTAGTAACAGAAGTTTTGGTTAATTCTATTTTATTAACTCAATATTCGTAAGTTTTAGTTGTAAAACTATTAAATTCTGTCACTAATTTAGGAATATGCATTATCAAAAATACAATATTTATTAATACCTACCTGTCTTAGCTTTAGGTTACTTATAATTTTTTCGATAAAATATTTATATTTACGCGTTTTTAACACAAACCGTCCCCCCCCCCTTTCAGGGGGTTGGGGGGGGGACTGGTTTGTGCCAAAAACTAGCTCCGCAGTGTGTCTAATAAACTCCGCCGCGTGAAAACCTTAAAAAATGACGGGTTAGGCTGCTTAATCCGACGTACATACTTAGCAGGAAAAAGCCGCTAATATCATTATTTCACAATAATGTTTAGACTATCTCATATAAAACATAATAAATATATTTTATTTTGCCCTATAGTCGTTGAACACATATAATGAAAATTTTCGTGATGCTAAAAAAAATTTTTTTTATAAAACTTTTTTTTTACAAAAGGTACCTCCCTAGGCAGGCTCTATCGCCTTAGAGGGTAACTTGCGCACCCTCGCTTCAAATATATAACCTAATGTTTAGTTTATAAATTTTTGGCCTATCGACCTTTAAAAGCTACCAGTGCTTATATAATACTAAATTTTCATTATACTTTGCTGCTTATTAACAGAAGAATATTCTTTTGTCTTTCAAGCAATTAGACAAATTTTAATGCCTCTATCTCTAAAGGCAACAGATAATGTAATGCAAAAAATCTATTTAACGTTGCGTTGTTTACAGAGCATTAGTGTAGGTAGTCCCGTATTTAATATAAAAATTTAAATACTCTCACTACGCTCAACGACTCTCGTCGCCGATCGGATTATATCATGATCTATCGCTTAAGTAAGTTAATTTATTTAATAATTTGATGGTATATTTATCTTTTGAGAGTATCTAGATATTGTACGTAATTGCTTTATTCATAGTAAATATTGTAATCTTTTATTACCTAATAATTTTACAGGTGCTTTATTTAAAAATTTAATTACATTTTCAATAGATCTTACACTTGTAACTTTTAGTTTAAAATTATTAGTTTTATCCTTATATGGCATAGAAGTTAAAGATAAGTATTTACGAATAGCTAAGATTAATATTTCCCCGTCAGTTTGATTAACATCAAAACTAGCTACATGATAACCTTCTGGTTTTTGGATTATATATACGCTAAAACAACCTTCAGCTTCAATAAATCCTACTAATCAAGCAGAAAAATATGAGGCATTAATAATAGATTCCATAGAATTTATAGGCTGGTTACTTCTAGTATATTCTGGTAAATCTTGGGAATAAATAATACCTGAAAGTAAAGCATTTTTAAATCTTAAGTAATCATACTGTTTATTAGAAAACATAGAGTATTTATCAAATATAGGAAAAATAAAATTTTTTAAATGGTTTTTATCTCTAATTCTTAAAGATACCCTTTCAACTTCTTGCCTTTTCCTAAAACTTACAACACCTACACCTAATAAATCTTTAATTTTATAAATTAATTGTACATCTTTAATGGATAATTCGATACCAAGTTCATATGTTAAATATTTACCTTTTTTTGTGATGGAAAAAAATCCATCCCCTTCAAATAAACCAACTATGTAAGCTAATTTTAGATCTCCAGCGTGTAATCTCTGAGAGGCTTCTGAAGTATGTAGACTTCTCACCCCTGCGGATTTTCTCCATGTTTTTGCAGTTTTTACGTTAATAATTGATGGCGATATCAAGAATAAATCGTATGCAAATTCTAAATTAGGAGATTTTCCCGCATTAAGCAGAATTTTTAACACAACCTCGCGGTTGTGTGGCTCATCTGTAAATAAACCTCCTCAAATGACGTAATAATTCGTATAATATTTAACTTATACTTTACACCCTTAGGGTGTATTTAGACTATATCTTAAATCTTCGTCTTGCTTGCGTAGTACACGGCGAAGACGAAGATTTTGGGGGTATCGTGTTGAGCTTATTGTTGGTATAACTCACTCATTAGTCGTTGAACGTTCTTAATCCCTTTAATATATACCGGGTTAAACTCCGCTACAAATAATATAATAAATTGGAGGTAATTTATTAAATGTCCTTGTAATTTTCCCCATTGTACATTTAAGCATTAATAATGCTTAACGGAGCCCGATAGTGTCACTACTAAATATAAGATTTACCGCCCTCCGGGAGGTACAATCACCAGAGGGCAATTTACCTATTAGGTATATTAAGGCTATTATATTTTATATTATTATTTAAACTTTCCAATCATTTTAAATATTGTATATTCTTTAATCCCACTAAAGGATGAAGCCCTGAAAAAGAAAAAAAGTTTATAACCTTTTGGAGGTCAATTTTAGAACTTACACTAAATTGGTTATAAAGATTTTTTTCTATATAAATCTTTCTTTTGGTATTAAAAATATTTTTGAAAGTATTAAACAAATTAGTATCTATGTTATGTTTTATTTGAAAACTTGAATAACCATTATTTTTAATAACAAATGAACCTTTTGCTACAATAAAACCTACTATCCAATTTTTTATATAATAAAGCTCCATATAACCTGCTACAGAATTAGGTAATTCAAATACAGTAGGGATAAAATTTTTATCTGGTATTTCATGAAAAATTTTTATATTATTATTTAATATATACATTGCTGTATTAAATTGATTTCGCCGAGTTTCAGTTAAAAAATTTATTTTATGGTATAAAAAAAGAGGAAAGAGGATTTCTTGCAAATCTGATTTATTAATAATAAGCCTACACCTAGGATTTCTTATATCTTTACTAATGTGAATTTTTCCTAATTTAAGTACCGAATGTATATATTCAATAGTGGAAATATCTTTTAATTGCAAAGTTATTTCTAACTTAATTTGAATATAATTTTTAGTAGTTTTAGTTATACCTATATAGCCATCCCCATCTATGAAACCAACTAAAAAAGCTATAAAAGAAAAAGGTATTGAGAGATACTCTTCTTCACTTAACCTTTTATTACCTTTTTTAAAGAGATGAGGACTCACAACACCTATAGGTAGTAAAGAGGAAAATGTATCTCACAAGTAACAAATTGTAATATTTTTTGACTCGACAACGTCCTGTCCAATTCATGGAATTGCACTAATTAGATTTGTAATACAATCAACCTTTAGATTAACAACTCTAATCCACTATGTCCTTATATATCATAAAGTTTCGTGTGTGAACCTCAACATTATGCGGGAGCCGCCCCGCGTCGTGGTGTAAAAAATCGAGTATCAAAAAATACTCGTGAGTCCACCGGCGGCGTAGCCGCCGGCGGACTCCCTATATTTTTTCATGCCCTCCGTCGCAGGGCTGGAGGTTCACATTACCTTCGGTGAAACGTGCGAAGCTCAAACGTATGTTTGTTTATTTATTGGCGCAAAAGCTCCCAAGGACTAGAAACAAACATATATTCGTTTTAATCATGATCCCTAGAGATCATGATCAAAACGACCCCTTCGGGGTTGTAGAAAAGAAAAGTTTACGAGGCCTCCGGGCCACCCTCAGTCGTCTTGCGTCGCCCGAGGTTATTATAAAAGGTTTATCGCTAATTTACATTAACGGATCGGACTATATCTTCATCCCTACTTATACATAATCAAGGTAATTTGTAAGTTTCATGTCCAAGCCTCGTGAAAACACGTTTATAACATAAACCATGTCCAACCGGGAGCTTGCGCCCCGGTCGGTTGCAACCACCACTAGCTTGCTACCCATAAATAACATTTTTTTGGTGTCGTAGGCTCCTAAAAATGTAAAAAAAAAATTATAATTTTTTTCAATGTGATAGGGGTAGTTTGTGGTGTTGGCTCCGCTCGCAACAGGTTTTTATATTATAAACTAGCTTGCGTTCCGAAAAAATATATATATATTTTTTTTTATTTTTAGGGGTGCTTAGCGAGTACGCAAGCTACACGTTTCGTATCCGAACTCCTGGAATAACCCCCCCCCCTACACATTCATTGTAGGGGTCGGAGTTCGCACACGAAACTCCGGATATGAAACGTCTTTTTTTTGTCCCCCCCTGTCCACAGGGCAGCCTGCACGCTACGCTGCGCAGGGCTTTTTTAATAGGAAAGGGAAACTCGTAAATAGAGATGTACCACGAGTAGTCTCTGAAGATTCAGCTTATAAATTTTATTTATTGCTGATTTCCTGCTGATTGCACTAATTTTTAATTATATAATATATTACATATTAGTGGTTTCCAGCATATAGTGGTATTTTTCTACAGCTATTACTTATTCTAAACTGTAGCCAAATCTTTAATTTTCTCATTCTAGCTAATTAGCTTTTCATGTTTAAAATAAGAAAACCCTTGTGCTTTATACTTAGTATTATTATAATTTAATTTTATATACTTTTCATATACATATACCTTTTTAGAGAGAGGGCACACATAAAACGGTGCTAATATATATAAACCTTTGTGTTGGGCATGTATAAAGCAGCCTTATGTCTCAATATGTCAACGTTCTAGTTTTATATTGAGAAAAGATTCCGACTGTACATTAAGCATCATCTCAGACACCCACCAGTGATCCAGTCTGTAGCGATAGTATACTCTACCAACGGTCTTTATACTAAACAAATATATTAACCGTTTTCACTAGCATTGCTGCAAATTTTATAGCTTTAAATAGCCTCCCAAACTAAGTGGAGACTTTCGGCCTCCTTGAGGTGGCTAAAGGTAAAATGTACTAAATTATGCAACTATATATAACTAATAAACTTTAAATCAATTATGTATCCTAGTTAATCATCTTTTCCGCCTATTACATCATTCACCTACTTACAATACCACCTGTAGAAAAATTTTAAGTATCTTTAAGAGAAGTATTTCATTCCTCCTATAAAATATTACCATACTTTAAATTTTTATAAAGTTTATAAAGGGTCCGCTTTATAAGTTTGGATAAATTTTTCTATCTTAAACCAATTAATAAAAAGGAACTCCTATATGGTCCTTTTAAAACGAAATTTAGACAGCTATGATAGTGTTGGAAGGCTTAGAAATAAAGAATAGTCAGTAGCTTGGGTCGGAGATCTTTAAATTAAGAATTATAAAATAAAAACCATCCAAAATTTAGTAGTACCCCTCTAAAAATAAGTGATTTAATTAGAGAGTCCATTGTTAAAGATCAGGCCACTAGGCACCTTTAAATAAAGAAGCGTCTTCCGATTCTCTCCTACATAACCAGGTTGCTTCGCAATTACACACTTAAAAGGTTAAAACCTCCTCTTTCGTCTGTCTCCAAATTATATTCATCCTCTCTTACCCATTTATTCAATACCACATCAGAATCCACAACTCCTCTTCGGTGCAGCCAGCAAGCAAGTTATCTCTCTCTATACCAGTTCTATTCTACCACCATCGACCTTTGACTACTCAAATTCGACGGGAAAGGAGGGTTCTATCTTCTGTCTTCGAACCGATTTCAGCCCAAAACGCTGCAGGTAACCATTTTCTCCTGTAAAACAATAGATTTCCCTAGTGAACCCAGTTAGCAAAGAATATTAATACAAGGTGGGGATTTAACTGCTTCATATGGTAGCGGCGGTCAATTGCAGGAAAAGGGAAGTAAGGCTGTATTCTAGTATTATGTCGCTGTTCTCTCGAGCAACTGAGTGTAGCTGGGAGATAGAGGATGGAAAAAAAGGGGGAGGGATATGAATTTGGCTAGTCCCGGAGGGACTCAGCAAGCTCTGGGAATTTGTATTTTTAGTTACAAACGAGGAAAAAATATTTTTTTTTATACACCAGAAACAACGGATACTTCTTTAAATCATTTTGTGTGGTAAAACTCCCTTAGGAAACACTAACGCGATAGTAGCTAGAACATCGAAAAGCGATAGCTGAATTTTATTTTTAGTTATATATTTGGGGCAAATATTTATGCTTATGCTTTACCCTTGCAATATAGTTTATCGGGTAACTAGGTAAAAAAGATAAATACTTCTTATGGGGCGCAGTAGAGAACTGGTAGAGCTGGTGACTTGAATATGAATATCAATATTAACCTAACCCTTGTTTATTTTACACACTAGAGCTGATCTGGGAATTTAATATTTTTATATCTATTACTCATTTTCAAAGCGTTAAGTCACTGCTTATACTGGAGTAATTTATGACCGTAAAGAGCATTATCTGGAGAAAAGAAAAATTTAACAACTTTTTCTACATCTAATTTAGAAGATAACGTCAACTGGTAGCAATCCGCAGTATCGGCTTTTATCGGTCTAGCTTCTCTTCCAGTTATTAACAAGCATATTGCTTTGATTATATTATAATTCTCCAACCCTTTTTGTTTTAGACTGAAAAAGGCAGACCCATCTGACTTTATACCAAATGAGCCTTCAGCTATAGTAAAGCCTACTACTAAATTCACAAAAAAGTCTAATTTTAGTAAAGATTCCACACCTAGAGCAGCCACTGGGAAGTTAAAACCCTCCGTCAACGAAGTTGATGGAGCCTCGCAGCCAACTAAATTTGTATTAAATTTTACATTTTCCCAGTGTATGATTTGGTTATCTATAATATAATTAAGTAAAGAATACTGCTTAACTCTATTAAAGGTTAAAAATTGCAAGTTGTAAGATTTTATTAATGGCACTATTACATTTACCAAATCTTTTTTAGAAAAAATTAATCTGGTTTGACTTATTGAATCTAAATTAGAAATTGAACCAACACCTAAAACCTTTATTAGATTGACAAGCAAATCCTTATCTTTATTGTGTAATCTGATTACTAAACGGGCTCTAATAGTAGATTTAGGCGCTAAGGAGGATTTGTTATATTGTTTTTGTGGTCCGATTTCAATATAGCCGTCACCGTCTACAAGGCCCATAAACTTACCCATATAGTTTTTATCTAATTTTAACCCTAAAGGTATTGCACTTTGCATAAATAATGAAAAAAAACTTTTCATATTTTGCCCCTTTGTATACTAATTAATTAATAATTTTTTTTACTACTTTTATCCATCGCGAAGTGGCCGTTGTCAGGAAATTTAGCGGTAGGAAATATCTTTTAACTTAGTTATAGAAAAGATTACTCATAGGAGCTTAACCAGCCCTCCGGGATAGAAAAAATTGAGGCAATATAATCTTATTACTATAGTCCAGATCAGTGCTAAGCCACGATATGGGCCTGCCAAAGGCGTTGAAAATAATTTTTATTAGTTATACATTTGAGGCAAAACACCCCTAGTATATACATTTTTTTACTTTTAATTAGTTATTATTTATTTTGTTTTTCCTAACTAAAGGTCCCACCCACTTATCTTAGAATAACGGCTACTGGTTTTTAGATTTTCAATCCATAGTTTATATTGACGGGCTTTATACCCATATAGCGAATGGTAATTATTAGATGAAAAGAAAGAAACCACTTTTCCTATATCTATTCGAGAAGATAAACTTAATTGATAAGCATCTACAGAATCAGCCTTCATAGGATAAGCCTCTCTACCTGTAATTAATAAACAAGCAGCTTTAAGTAGATATAAATTATCGTTCCCTTTCTGTTTAAGCTGATAAAAAGCAGTACCTTCGTTCTTTATACCGAAAAAACCCTCAGCTATCGTAAAACCTACTAATCTATCACCAAAGAAATCGAGCTTAACTAAATCATCTGCAGGTTTACTTGTAAATAAGGGCTCTTTAAATTGAACATTGTCTCAATGCGTAATAGAATTTTCTAGTATATAATTAACTAGAGCAAACTGTTTTATACGTTGAGTAGTTAAGAACTCTAGCTTATACTCTTTAATCAAAGGTAGTATTGTAGTTATTAAATCATTTTTAGAAAAAATGACTCTTACCTATTCTCTATTAGACATATTAGATATTTTTCCTACTCCTAAAACTTTTACAAAGTATTCTAATAATGAAGTATCTCTAAGATGAATATTAGAAGCTAAACGTATTCTAATAGTACTTCGAGCTAAAGCTTTACTTTTTTTGTAGTATTGTTTTTGCTCACCGATATCGAAATACCCCTCATTTTAACTTGTTAAACTCGAATTGTTTCGAAAAATTTTCACTAAATATATTTTCTTTATTGGGCTATTAATCCCTTTTTCTCGTAAAGATATATCAGCTAATCTAATGGTACGGTGAACACAACCTATAGCTTCCGCAGCTTTTCGTATCGAACTGTAAACTTCCGTTTTGCCAGTTTGCATGTTAAAGACTTCAACTGAAATTCCTTTCAATTTGTTAATCTGTAATATTCTGTTTCTGGAAAGTTGCTTATGTTCAAAACTATATTTTCGATCTTTAAGTTTAACGAGAGTCTCTTCTGAATGTTTATATCCTAATCTTGACCCTGCGGTAGGTAAAATATTATATTGAGGTTTTAAAAGATCGATATAATGCTGTTCTCTTGTAATCGTTACAGATAAATTACAGTACTCTAATATTTCCAAACTAAAATTAGAGTATCCATATTTCAAAAGAGCTTTAGCTATAGTCATTTTTCCGCTATGTCTATTAATATAATTATAATTGTAATAGCTGGTAAATCTTCTACCTAAATCAACACCAGATCCTATATAGCTTTTCCCATTTAATTTATTAATTCATCTGTATACTCCACTCAATTGCCTATTCTCTTTTATTATAGATTCCTTTTGTGTATCTGCATTTGAATAGATTTCTTTATATAAAGTTTTTGGTAGAATTATATAAATTATCATTACCATCAGTGGTTAATTTTTGAAGAGAGATGTTACTAAATCCTTTATTTCCTATTATCCTTATCTTATCAATTAAAGTATCTAATTTTGCTTTAGCCTCTGGCGAAGTTAAATGTGTTTCTGAATCAATAAAAGTAACAATTTCACTGAAAATATTAAAAATAGATAATTTGTGACCTATTAACGGATACTTATTAAAATGAGGGATTACTCGCTCAAGTATATCTGACCTTTTGTAAATAATAAATTCTTTAGATTTATCATCATAATTAATATGACCTAAATTAAAAAATTTTTTAATTCTCAATAAAAGTGATAACTCCTTAATACCAATTTTAAAAACCGCTTGTACATCATTTGTTTGAAGGTTTTGAATAATAAAAAAAGAGGAGTCACCTTCACCATTACAAAATCCTGAAATTCATTGAGAATCTAATGGAAAACTTTCCTCCTTATCAGTTGCAAGATTAGAGAAAGAAGATTTTTCTATTGGCAAAACTTCAGGGTGTTTCTAGGGTTAAAGTAGGAGAAAGTCCTTTATTAAGGGCTCCCTTAATAGAAAGGATTTTATCTAATCCAGCCCTGGGTCAAGTGTTCATTATTTTCCATTAATTTAATACAATTTAACCAAAGTGAATATTCTATTAATTTAGAGCTTTGTAAAGGAAATTTTTGAAAATGTGGGATAATTAAATTAGTTAAATCTGAAAATTTAGATATGGTAAACGAAGCTTTATTTGTTTTTTTATCTAGAATAACACTTCCGGAGTCTTCAAAGTATGATTTTATTAAATTCAATAAAGATAAATTTTTATCGTCAGCTAAATATATTACAAAACGAGCTGACACCATTCACCCTACTTTGTTTTCAGGTCTTTTAGTAATATTAATCATAAAAGAAGACTCCGCATCGCTAAATCCGGTTACAAACCAAGGATCTAATTTTGTACATGGTACTAAATCAGTTTTAAATCTAAACATAGCCATAAATTTTTTATCTGGCTTAACCGTCGCTAATGATACAGCAGGAACAGACAAAGAAAAAAAATGTATATGTAGGTTCTTCTATACCTCATAAAGCAAGTCTTAGCGAGATTTTCCCTTGATTAAATGAACAACTCATGTAATTTTAGGGCTAGCTTCTCGTATAACACCTTCTTTCGTCGGCTTTTGGACCCTCCCGAATTACCCCTAGCTTGCGTACACACTTGTTGTAGCTTGCGTGGGGTTAGGACAGGCCGCCTCCATAAATACAGGCGGTGCGGGGGGGGGTGGTCCTCGTATACCTTACAAAAATTACATAATCCTTAAGGACCTTTTAGGTGGATAATTAATTTCTGTATAACCATCTACTCTCTGCTCTTTTACACGTACCCTAGCTTCGCTAGGGTACCCTACAGCCTGTTTTTCTATTCCGTCCCCCCCTTCCCCATAAAAATGGGGGGGGTGGAAAGGGAACCGAAGCTAGTCAATTTATTGAAGTGGTAGAAAAAAAAGGCGGAGGTTCAGGTAATTTATAACTTGAACAAAGCTTGGTAATTTTATACCAAAACTATAAATTTAGCCGCCGTATTCCGTATTGGTTGCAGGCCCTGATGTGTTTTAGATCCGCGATTACCTATTAAATCTTTCGATTCATCTGTTATCTTGTTACCATACATGATTGATTAAAGCATCCGCATTATCCCTTTTAAGATAATGTTTGGTAATAACCGCTTTAAGACTTCCCCGGAGTTTGGCTATAATATGCTATATTGTTTACTGCTGACGTAAACTTCAACATTTGACCATACACTTTATCAGATTAATCTTACAAATAATAGATTCATTATTTTACTATATTATAATAAATCATACTATGTTAGAAAGGATTCTGATTAAAGATTTATTTATAAATCTAGCAGAGTACACCTTAAATGTATAATATTAATACATTAACTACCGTCTACTCGTTGCTCTTTTACATAAACTGCATATATATACAGTAATTCTGACTTAGATACGCGATATCCCTTTTATTTTTCAATAATCTTCTGACTTATTACCATATATGACCTCGGTCGTCGCCCCTTTTTTTATTTAAAGTTTACCAACCTTCGGCTAAAAAAAGGGGGGGGCGACTGAGGGTGCCCCCTCTAAACCCCACCAATAAATTAAAAAAAAAATAAAAAAAAATTATATATAATTTTTTTTCAATGTGATGGGGTAGTTAGTAGGGCTCGTAATTAATTCATCCACACATAGACTTTAACCTATGGCTTGGTATCAGAAGCTTTAGGGCGTCCCCGTAATTTGGCAGTTATACCCTAAATTAACGATTTCCTAAATCGTTAGGTTCAAGGTAATACATACAAACTTACTTATAAAATAAGCTAGAATAACTTTGAATTCGTATATTCCACCCACGAAGCGGGTCCGTCAGGATTACTGAAGAAATCCCTCCGGAGTAAGTTAACTTGAGCCTGGCTAATTTTTTTTTACCTACCCCCGGTGGGTAAGGGGGGGGGATGCTTAATAAAAATTTAGCGCGCTCCGCCTTAACTATAAGTTCCGACTGTGCATTAAGCAGCATTTCAACCACCCATTAGTGAACCAGTCTGTCGCGATCGTTTATTCAACCGACGATCTTAAAAACTATTGATCGTTTTCACTAACATCGCCTAATAGTCAGCTTAAACTATTATATATCCTTTATTGCTGAAAATTTAGAGGCTAACCTAAAGGTAATACCCGGCTTAAACTATTATATATCCTTTATTGCTGAAAACTTAAATCGAAAGGTAATAGGATATACCACTTGAATCTTTTTTTCAATAAAGATTGCAAAAGATTATTACGAATAAAAATCGAGTCGCTTCGCGCCTAAGGAAAAAAATACATTTTTTTCCTCCGGAGGCGGGTAGGTAGTCGATTTTTATTCGTTTCGTTACCGTACTGACGTGGTTAGGTACGAAACTAAGTGGGACTATGATTTAATATAAAAATATTTTTTTAGGCGCAGTCCGCAGCGTCTCCTTCTAATTATTTATAATACCTTTCATTCTATGTGCATAATGAAGATCCCCCTTAGGTGGGTCAAGTAAACTAATACATTTAATAATTTTCAAGGTACGATTTATCATACAAAAAAAATACTTAATTAATTCGAAGTTCGAACCCTGCTAGGGGTGCTTTTTATCAAAAAAAAATATATATATATATATATATATATTTTTGAAAAAATACATACACTACCTTAGGAACCAAAGGCGTGTATGTATCTTTTCGATCGATGTATATAAAAATGGTTTGTGTTATACACCTTCGTAGTAGAATGGTTATAGGTAAACCGATTATCTTTTAAAGCTTAACACCCCTGTTACATGAGTTACTTTACGCATAATACTCACCTTTATTTGCTAGCCAGCTCCGCTAAACCCTCTCCTAGCTTGTTAGGCAAAGCCTCAGGTGTTTAATATTAACCTTGTCAGGTTAATATTAAACACCTTCGGTGAAAAATAGTTAGATAAACCGATTATCTTTTAAAAATTTTCTCTTAGTACTTGTTACATAATCTACTTTATCCTTAATTTGTTTATCATTGTTATTCTCTAGAGTAGATCAATTCTCTGATCATCTTATATTACTATCTTCAAGATAACCTATATTATATTTAGAACTAGCACTTATAACACTCGTACTTTTTGTGTTATATTTTTCAGTTTTAATATTTAATTTTTTATATCCATTTTCAACTTTTAGGAATATATCTTTATTTTGCATAACCGGAATTTCTGGATCATAAGGTATATATTCATTAATGATTTTAACATATAATATTCTATTATTATAATTAAGGTCTAATTTACCTATTAATCGTAATAAAGTACTTGTTCCTTGGTCATGTACAAAGAACATTTTATTTATATTTAAACTTCTTACGTGATTTTCAACCGAATCTTTATTAAAAAATTTACCTTCGTTATTAAATATATGAACATAACTAAGGGGTGGGTTTTTACTAGCCTCAAAGTATTTAAGTTTATTATAAGGTATTAAATGATAATGTAAATGACTAATATAAAACCCACAAGGATTAGAAGCTCTTGGTTTTAGAAAATCAAACATAACTATTAAAGTTTTATAATCATCTTCTGATAAATTCAATTGTATTTCCTCTTTAATTCTTTGTAATAAAAAATTATTTATTATCTCTTTATGTTCAGGTAAAAAACTAGCCGCCACACTTAACCTATCTGATATTAATTTTTCCACCATTGACGAGGGTGATTTAGCCCAAGGCTCTAATTTTAGGTCACTTATAATATATTTTAATAAATAAATTTTAATATAAAAAGGCGCATAAAATATTTTCAAAAGATATGTACAGTCAAAAAGTTCATGTAATACTCATAATATTTCTATATTAAATTGTTGTACTAATATTATTCAACAACATAAATAAATTTTTTGAAGTATATAAGTGAATGGATTTTTTTTTAATGTCAAATACGATTTAAATAGTTTAAATTTTAATAACGAAAAATAATACAAATAAAAATATAAAAACATATAGAAGATAGGCACAATAATAAAATTTATAACGTATATATTATTTAAACTGTCTAGATCTATTTCTGATCCGTAAAGCAATATACTTCCAACAAACATTCAAAATAAAGTATACATGAAATATTTTTTTGAATTATATTGTTTAAAAAATTTATTTCACCTTGCGCGGGATTTTAAAGCTGCTTTTTTACTAGGTACGAACCTTAAAAAAATTTGGAAAATTTTCGGATTGATCATTAATTTATAAAAAATATATAAAGCAAAATAAAAAAATAATATGGTATAATAATTGCATAATATCATACAAATAAACAATAGTAATTTTTTTAAAAAGAATAACTTTAACGTTACAATATTAAAGATTATAAAAAAATATTTTAAAACTATTGGTAATATGGTACTATTATAATTAAGTAGTAGTATTATTAAAATACCCTGTAAACAACTACTTTGTAAAGGGGGATTAATTTGAAAATTCTGCCGAACTCCCCTAGTGTTTTTAATTTCTCTATAGTCGCAACCCATAGGAGAGCTGTAGCTTGCCCAGTCGAACTCATTAAATGAATAATAAAAATATTTTTTATGCTTAGAATGGATTCTTTTCAGATTAAAGGTTACAATTTCCTTGTAACCTTTATTACCAATTTATTGGGTACTTAGAGCACACCTTAAACTATGTCTATTTTCGTCTGCTCTTTGCTCTTTTACAACTGTCTTCACTGATTCACTAATATGGACACCTTTTCGAGCTTACGTCATTTTAATAAAAAACATATGTCTATGTTTTTTATTAAAATTATCAGGGCCGACACTTGATTTAGATCCGCGATAACCCACGTTCTTTTCATCAGTCTTCAAAATTGTTACCTTACATGATTTATTACTTCACCCACAAATATTATTTCTAATATTGCTTGGTATTTGAAATTCTAGGGCGTCCCCGGAGTTTGAAAATATTAGGCAATTTTTCCAAGTTCCAGACACACTCGTCCCTCTTGGAATCACCAATAATTAAATGTATAAAAATAAGTTAGTTTGTACTAGGAGTTTATAAGTTGATCCAAAGGTGAAGCTTATAAACAAGTTTAAAAAAACTCGTTTATAAGCTTAACCTGCCCGGCTGGTGAAAGTCGTCCGATGTTTACAATTTTTATATTAAACCATTTTGGGCTATGTTACCATAACCCAAGAAAGCTGTAGCCATCATTGCAATTAGTATTATAGTCCCAATGGATCATACCAAAGTTCTAGGAAGTCTATATGATCCATAGTACATTCCTCGGCCGATATGAAAAAAGACCAGGGAAAAAAATGCACTTGCAGTGTTTGAATGTAAATAACGAACTAGTCAGCCATTATTTACGTCCCGCATAATCTAACGGTTTAGATTGAGTCTGTGCTGATCTAGTTTATATAATTTATACACCACAATAAGTAACGAAGTTCGAGCTATACGAGTTTATTGTTATTTCCTTACTAATTCATTAACCTCAAGAGGAATAGACGAAAATATATATTTATCTTTATATTTTTTTCCCGTATCGATATATCTTCCGATTACTCTACTTCCTCGTCTTAAACCTAAAACTTCATGCCCTTCACCGTAGGTAGAAAAAGGTGAATTTTTTAATTCTTTATACTTATGAGAAATCACCTCATAGATATAAACTGTAAAACCTTTACGTCCTCCTTTAGTAATAGTAAATTTTTTAGCTAACTCCAAATGATTACTCCCAGTCGAAATATCAAATGGCGGTGTTTGAGAGAAGAGTTTAGATATCGACTCAGTACTAGGTAGTTCGAATTTTCTTAAATTGTTAGTGGTATAACGATATTTATTTGTGGCAGATGAGATTTCTAAAGCCATTTTTTTACCTTCAGGTAAATAATAATAACCTAATTTATGTATTATTACCACAATAACTCAATAAAGATAATCTATATTTTTTCTACTAAAAAATGTCATGGATTCAAAAAAAGGTAAAAGATAATAAAAATTTATATCTACTGTATAAATTACCAGAGAATAGACACCGGTTCCTTTATTTAAATAACGATTGAACACTTTTTGACTACTTGATAATTTAAAAGTATTAAGCATATAGCCTTCAATAGCCTCTAAAACAAATAAATTTTTTAGATTTTGGGCTATTTGAAAATAAGGAACCATATGCCTATACCCAAAAGTTCCTTCACCTTCCACAAAACCTAATAATCATCACTTGTTAATAGAAACTTTATCTTTTAATAATTTTTCTTGTTTTGGTCTTATAACCAATCTTCCACTATTCATACATTCTTTTAATTTTTTTAATTTAACCAGATCAGCTTTAGAAAAATTAGTATACGAGATACGGCCTCTATATATACCTTTTGAATTTAATTTTATTAAAGCTGCATCCCTGAAACAAGTGAAATCTAAATATTTTGTGGTCTGTAAAGGAAATTCTTTAAAAATAGGTATAATTACTGAAGTTATATCTTCAAATTTTTGAACATAAAATATAGCAGATGGACGAGTTTTACTAATTTTTATTACACCTATGCCTAAAATTTTAGCGATTTTATGTAAGATTTCTAAATCGTCTATGTGAACTTCTATTGAAAAAATTAAACTTACAAAAGTTCAAATTTTTTCAGGTGCAATATAAAAAGTTCCCTCTGCATCTGTAAATCCTACTAATCATTCTAAAAATTCTTTGGAAGCTGAAGGTAAAATTTTTTTTAGGTGAACAGGTAGATCTGAAGATATATTATTTGATAAGGAAAGTCGAAAATTTTCTCGTAATTTTTCAACTAAGTTATTTTTAAGTTGTAGTGGAGTACAAAACGCAACTAAGTAATCGGGGCCTCTCATAATCTATTTATTATTATTATAAATTAATTGATTATCTAATTATCTTTCTAGTGATTATAAAAATAAACATTTACGGATTATTCATCTTTCATTAATCCCTAGACGTACTATTTATGGGCTTAGATGAAAAAATATATTTACCTTATATAATCTATTGGTATCTATATAATGATTACATGTATTACTACTTGATTTTAAACCTAACGCCTTATGCGCTAAACTAAAAAAAGCAAATGGAGAACCTTCTATTAAACCTTCATTTGTATAAATATATACTAATCTAGGTTTATCTGATTTATTTGCTATTCTAAATTTACGCTCATTATCTACATGAGGAATAAAATGTTTAACGTTAAAAGGAGGTTCTATTTTTGTAATATTTTCAAACCTTTCAAATATATTTTCAATAGCTTTATTTATATCCACAGAATTATTATTTATACTATATCTTTTATTAAGAACATCTGAAATATCTAAAAATAATTTTTTACCTTCAGTTAAATAATAATATCCATTTACTTTTAATAATAGAGCTAATTTTCATAATTTAAAATCTTCGAGTTTACGTGAATAAAAATTAGAAGAGTCTAATCAAGGTAAAATATAGTAGTATAAAGCGTCTACACTACTAACTACTATAGATACTACATTTGTTTTAATATTTGTTACACTTGTAACATTAACAGGTAATATTCTGCTATCATTAGGTATCTCTGAATTAGTCAAGCCAGCTAAAAAAGTAATTATTCTATCTAAACTATCTTGACTTGTTATTTTTTGAGCTACTTGAAAATACAATGAAGATCCAGTTCTAATTCCAAAAGTACCTTCTGCTTCTATAAATCCAATAAATCAATGAGGGTTTATTATAATTTGAGGTCCTATAGTATCATATTTAAAGACCGTTCTACCTAAATTCATTCCATCTTTAATAGATAGAATTTTTCCTTTATCTGAATCAGATACATTTCCATTTTTACTTTTAGCTTTAAGAAGAATAGCCGTGTAAAAATCTTGAAAATCTAGTTTTTTACTGGTATGTAAAGGAAAGTTTATAAATATAGGGCATAGTACGTCTTTTATCTCTGAAAAGTTTTGTACTACAAATGCACAACTACTTCTCTTTTCTTCTACTATAATCCGACCTATATTTAAATTAGATTTAATAATGTTAAGAACTTGTAAGTCATCAATGTGCAAATTTATTTTAAATCTAAATCTAATATAAGTACGATCTAAAGTAATCAAAAAGTTTCCTTCTCCGTCCGTAAACCCTGAAAATCATAAAAAAAACTCTTCACTAGGGGTGCTGCGCACCCCTCCCTCTGCCACCTGGGAGGCGGCCGAGGTTACATTTAATTTATTTTCACTTAATTTAGTTGAAAAGTTTCTTACAAAGCCTGATCTCCTTGTGATCAAGTTAAAACAACCTGAACACGAAATTAGAGATAAAGGCCTGAGCCGGCTGTTTACTTTAACAGATAAGGATTTATAAATAGTTGAAAAGCCTTTAGACTCCATTTTATTTTTAGAACCCTCTGCATTTAAATACATTGATAAATGTATATTATCAATGAAGGATAAAAAGATAATCATTATTTATTATTCCACTGCTCACGCAGTGGATTGGACTATATCATCCACGTCGTATGGTTACAGACGACGACGTGGTCAAGCGTTTAGTCTATGAGGATCCTAAATTTCGTGTCCGATCCTCGTCACTGGTTCGCCGGGTATGCTAAGCTATCGTCGAATCGTATAAAAAGTTATTATTTTTTAGGGGGTGGCCTACCCTCCCCGATAATACTTATTAAGTTTCCTGCTGATTATCTAAAATTATTTTTTTAATCAGAATTTCCAGCATACAGCCTGATTTAATGAGCACATTATGCCTTATGCTCAATACTGTTAAAAGCTTCTAAAACATTAGGAATGTAATGCATCGCTAAGGTGATTCCAGTTATTAATTGGAAAACCAAACATACGGCTAGTAAAGAACCAAAATTTCATAAATAACTTATATTACTAGGTTGTGATGCATCTATAATATAAGAATTTACCAATTTTAAAATTGAATTATTTTTTAATAGTCTCATTGTAGTTAAATATAAAACAAAAAAGAAATGAAGATTTTTTTAATAAAGATCATTAAACCCAAAAAACGGCACATTTTAGGACTAAAACTTTATTATATAATTTATATATCATACATTTAACCAAAGAAATTTTTATAAGCTTTATGGGCTACCAACCTACAAATGCTACTGTATTAAATTAGCGGTCCCCTAAGTTAGTTTATATTATTAACCTGCCCTCTCCCTAACAAATGGGAGGGGACAAGGTTAATGACATAAACGTGTAAAAAAAAAGAATTTTTTTTTACTCGTCTCGCTCCTACCTTGCTTAAGACTAATTTATGTAATACGCTCCGCTACGAAATTTAGAATGTTACCCCCTTATAGCGAAGCTAGCCTACACCATTTTTTTTGGAGGCTTCGCCTAAAAAAATGTAATAAATTAGGGCACGTTTTTGTACAGCACCCTCTTACCCACCGCTGTACGGATTTAGTGCGGAAGCTACCCTAGGTACGACCCCTGGGGTTGTATCCCCCCCCCCTCCCCTGAGGGCGATACTCAAAGCTTCCGCACTAAATCCCCTCAAATTATATTATAATATAATTCTACAAGGGCGCGTACTATATAACGCGGGCCCACCTTTCAGAGTCGTTAACCCTATGCTAAAAAGTTAGCGTTCGTTGCGTACTAGCTTGCTCCGAGCCTTTAGCTCGTTTAGAATTTATTCGCTGTAATGAAACGTACTACGCTACTGCCTACGGACTACTGCGCTCAGCGAGCTTCGCTCGTTTATAACATTAACCTTGCCCTCCCTTCCCCCCCCCCCTTCTGCGTAACCATTGATGAACTGAACTAGAAAGCTAAGTGGTAAAAAAGAGCGAAAACTCTAATAGCATATTAAAAGATTATAAATAATTTTAGTTTATAAATCGTAAGATCTAGCCGAATTCATACCCGATTTTATTTCTTGTAACTGAGCTAATCCTTCTGAGGTAAGATGACCTTTCTTCTCAATAATTTCCGCGGCTCTAGATCAATCCTGGTAATCTAGGTATTTCAATCCTAAAATTTTGTGTGTTTGAAAAAACACCCTAATTATCTGATTAATATCTTTGAAAACTCTACACCTGTACTCTCATGCGGGATATTTTCCGCTTTTTTTTACAACTTTACCACTCCCAAAGAAAGAAATAAAACTATTCAAGAGCTCTTTATCTCTCTCATTTTGAGTAACCTTAAATTCAAGGCTTACAATATAAAGTTGTTTACCTGAAGTAGGTTTGATTATACTTACTTAAAATTCACCGTCACCTGAAACAAAACCTGCCACCCAATCTCCATTTAAATTTAAGGGTTTTTCAATTAAAGGCCTCGGTGCTGGTACAAGATCAGGAAAACTTTCCTTTAATTCTAAATTAGCACCTAAATTAAGACTGGCTTTAAGAGATAAAATTTCCTGAACCCCTTTAGAAGTTAAATGGGCTTTTTGTAAATACAGCTTAAAAATCTTATTAAATAGAAGATAATCGGCTAACTTTTTGCTAACTAAAGGGTATTCATCGAAATGAGATACGATTACTGTTAATGCATCTATGCCCGTTACAACGTACTGAGCAGAAAATTTTCCATGTTTTTCTGTAATTCTTCCGTGACCCTCATAAAAAAGCTTGAATCATTTTCAATAAAGCTAAATCTTTTTTATGAAGTTTCGTGTGTTCACCCTTCAGGTCGACATATGTTCACATTACCTTCGGAGAAACGTGCGGAGCTCGACTTATTGAAAATACTAGTCTAATCTCTCAGCCTACCCTTAACTCGGGGTTTTTTACAACTACAACCCCAAAACACCCTTCTGCATCTGTAAAACCCGTTACTCTTTCGGGTTTTAATTTCTCAGTATTATCACCTAAATCTTTAACTATTCTAGCATCTGAAGAATACTAACGTTTAGATTTAAGGTGGGTGGGAGAGCTTTTTAATGTAAGCTTTCCCACCCTTCTATGTAAATTACGATTATCTCTTTCCATAGAAAAAGTTGCAAATACAGCTATTAACAACAACACCAATAAACTACTGTGTGCGTCTACTATAGAAGAAATAACTCAAATATAGAAAATAAACCCTATAAGTATATATAAAGCGTAACTAGTAACCATACTAGTACTTAATCTAGATAAATCTTTACTTAAGCTAATTAAGGCCTTTTCTAATCCTCAGGGTCCGATTAATTCCACGCTACCTTTATCTATAACTTTAGTTGTATGTCCACCTAGATTTAGGACTAAATTAGTTATATACTTATTATAGAACATTTCGAATAGTCCACGTTGATTAAAAAAGCCAAAGATATTATAACCTAATCTAGAGAATTTAAAATTAATTAAAAATTCCGGGTAGTATTCCGGTATAACTATAGCTATAATACTGAATGATATAGTAAATATAAAAGGCAATAGTTTAAATAATGTAGGTACAGCAAATTCCGTATCAATAACGATTTCATGGTTAGGGTGAATGAATAAGCTATTATCCACAAAAAAGCTAGAACCTAAACCTATGAATAGGTCTTTAGCCAAAAATCCAAAAAAGATGGAGAATACTGCTAAAATTACTAACACGGCTATTAGATTTATCATACAAATATAATGATTATTAAAAAAAATAAAAATACATTTAATTTAAAATTTTCTTATTTATTTATGTAATTCTTTGAGTATTCATTCCTGATTTTAATTTTTCAATTTTTTCTAACCCCTAGGGTAGCGAAGCTACCCACCTTCCAGCCACCTAATGGCGGCCGGAAGTCTTTTGTTAAATGTTCTTTACTTTTCATTAATTCTTCTATTTTACAAAAATCTTCAAAATCTAAACTTTTTATCCCTATTATATCCTGCGCAGCGCTAATGAAATGTAGCGCGTGCTGGATAATTTTTCCTGCCCCCACCCATGGAAGGGAGGGCCCCAGGGATAATCTTTAAAAAATGATATAATTTTTAAATCTATATCTGAAAATTTAGTAACAGTTAATGTACCTTCTTTTCTCTTACTACTTGGATAATATTTACCACACTCTAGATAATTACAAATATTTTGTAATAATTCTGCATCTCTAGAATGTTGAGAAATATTAAACATTAGCATAACTTGTTTTCCAACTTTCGTCTTAGAATTAGTAATACTTACGGTGAAATTAATAGAAAAGTTGCCACCCTGGGGGGGGGGGAAGCTTGCAGGGACAGCTTGCTAGTTTTTAATTAGAAGCATTAATTTTAAACTAAAAAGAAAACCGAAGCAAGCACTACTAAAGGTTTTCCTTATACTCCCCCTAATTTATAATACATACTAGGTGTAAAATATGGTTTTACTAATTTTACTACTTTACTTACAGAGTTTCGAGAAATATATATTCTGTACCCTATACCATTACTAGCTCTATGAAAAGTACATTTTAATTCATAACGTAGAATTAATACATTCATTAACCTAACTGTATCCTGAATAGTATAAGAATCAGTACAAAGAAAAATTCCCTTACTTTTAAATCCACCATCTCCCATGATGAGATGCGCAAGAACAACGGGTGTTAAAAGTTCATAGATATTAGCTGGAATAACTTTTATCTTACTAAGTTCAGGGTAAAATAAACTCTTTAATTCTGTGATACATGGCATTGCGCGAGTTTTAAATTGTAAAGCGTACAATCGTTCTCCTTTTCTAACACTAGTTACTAAGCGCGGATAACTTGAATAATAGTGAGATAATAAATTAAATACAAATCATAAATAACTAGAATTAGATACAGACTGTGAAAAGCCCATCAAGGCATTTTTAGATCTTGTACTATCAAAGGTAATCCAAGCATCTGAAAGAATCAATCCTACCATAATGCTTCGGATGTGTAATGGTAGTTGAACCATAGCTAATTGAGAACGAGTATAACGTTCTCCAGTTGTTGAAGAAAGGTTAGTGCCTCATAATACTAGATTTGTGCAAAGCGATCTTCCAGATTCTTTATGTCTTATACCAGTAGAATAAAATCTTATATTTTTAAAAGGATCGCTTACAAATCCAGATAATCAATTTGGATCTTGTATTAAATAATTTGAAACTGTAGGTATAATTATTGGATTTATATCAGGAAAAGCTAATTTTAATTCATTACCTAGTCCAAAATTCATTGAAGATTTAATACTAATTATTTTATTTAAACCATCTTGAGTTAAATGATTTTTATTTTTAACTATATCGAAAACTAACTTAAATAATTGATAATCAGATCATTTTTAAGTTATTAAACTTCGGACGCCTAGCGGCTGAAGGTGGTCGCTGCGGCCGACCTCGGATAATTATCAAAATGGTTAATAATAATTTCTAAATCATTTAGAGATGTTACTCTATACAGACAGGTTTCATTTCCTAATCTAATATTTCCTACATTAAAATATTCTTGTATTAAATTTAATAATTGATTATCTTTAATATGTAATCTGATACCAAATTGTAAATAAACTACTCAACCCATTTTCATTCTTGGAGATTTTACTATATTTATTGAAAAATAACATTCCCTGTCAGAAAAGCCTGTTATAAAAAAAGGATGTAAATTAATTTGTTTGTTTAATTTTGAAATACTACTATATTTTCTTTTTATGGTATTACCATTATATAACCCTATATTTGCCAAGAAAGGATTCTAATTGGATAATTTCTTTCAAAATCCGTAAGAGTACACCTTAACACAGAATTTTATTTTTCTATATAACTACCATCTACTCGTTGCTCTTTTACAGTATTAAACACTACTGATTTAGATCCGCGATTCCCCATTTCTCTTTCGATCATCTTATGACTTATTACCTTACATGAGTAATAAATTCATCCACCTACAAGGTTTCCCTGCGGCTTGGTACCATAAGCTTTATGAAGTCTCCGGAGTTTGATAGTTTCACCCACAAATTAAATATGTGAATTTCCTAATTCACTTGGCAGGTAAAGTCATAAACAGATCTCCTTCGTGTGCTTTACTATAATTAACTCTAGGACCTGACGGATTTGCTAAGAAAGTTAGATATAGAACTTTCACACTGTAAAGTGTAGTAAATATTGCACCTATAGTGGAGATAACATAAACGGCTATACCGCTAAAAGTAAATTGACCAAAAGCAGATTCCAATATAAAATCTTTACTGTAGAAGCCCGCCATAAACTATTATCAAACTTATTAAAACAAATACCCTAACGAAGCGTGAAATTTTTCGAGTTTTTATATCACCCTACCTGGGTCGAAGCATAAAGCTATGAGTAAAACTGGCGTTTGAAGCGCTTTACAGTAGAGGGGGATTTATTTCCATTTCGCACCCAGTTACTTAATTTTTTAGATTTTAGGTTACCAAAAGCATCGCTTCAATGCTTCTATCCTTGGCATCATAAAAAAAACTTAGCCTAATTGGCTTTTTAGTAAACTTCGAAGCACGCACAGCAGCCTCGTTCACTCTTTAATACCCTTATTCATACTGATAATAAAGAGGAATAAATATAATAAGGAAACTATAGGACTAATAATGGTTAAGAATCTATTTTCTCCGATTTCGTCCCCATTAGGGTTGCGGGTAGGTACGGGTTTATTTTTTTGAATTCAATATCTAACTGTCTTAGGATCTACTTTAAAATACCTAGCAACTTCAGCTATAGATTCAAATGTTCTTTCTATTAGTCCATTTTCATCGTAAAGTTCCACAGTTAAAGAATCAAGTGAGGAATAAAATTTATTTAAAGACTTAACAAAGATTTTACCTCCGGGTTCCCTTAGTTCGTAGTTAGAAGGTCCACTAAGCAATTTATTAAGGCGTTGCTGTAGAAGGCTATTATCAACAACTTCAGAGCTCCTATTATTAGTAGATAACCTCTTACTATTTATTTGACTTAGAATTAATTTTATGACCTCATTTCCTTCTTCTGTAAAATGTAGACCTTTTTCTTTAAGAATTGCTATAGATTTAAAATCATTAAAATCTAAACGTTTCTTAGTATGTCAAGTAAGTGAATCCAAAAAAGGTATAAGAACATTATTTATATATTTGGTATTATTAACTCATAAACCAACCAGAGGCACTCAATCACGACCTTTCCTTTTTGTTACGGAAAGGCTAACAGCACCTATAAAATTTCTTCGGCCTACAATAACTACTGATTGTTCTACAGCTAAACTGTTCAGAAATTTTTTTATTTCAACCATTAAAGCTAAATCTTTAGTAGACTGTTAAATTAAACCTTAAACGAAAATTACCTTCTTCTAGGATTATAAATGAACCCTCACCTTCTATAAACCCAAGTATCCAATCAGAAGTAATAGAATAAGTACGAACTTGACCATTAGGTCATTCAAAATTTGATCGATTTTTATTCATTGAACTTTTAATAAGATCGATTTGTGTTTTGATTTCTAAACTTTTTTTATTACAGGTATATAATTCAAAAGCTTCAGAAAAGGCTAAAAATCTAGCTGTTTTACTGTGTTTAATTCTGCTAATTTAAAAATATCTATTATTTTTTTTTATATCTTTTTGCCGTGTAACTGCTCAAGTAGCCATACTACCAACTATAAAAATGTTACCCATTTTAAGAGTTTGTTTAATAAATTCCAAGGTTTTTAAATCATCAACGTGTAAGCCAATTGAAATAGTAAACTTAAAATGAATCTTTCCTACTTCGCCTATTGAAAAACAACCCTCACCATCCACAAAACCCCGGGGAATCATTCAAGAAAATTAGCTCTCCCTCGCTCGGTCGAACTGGTCATTCTACGAATATGTTCGACCCTTAATGGGCCCGCACTGCTATATGGTAAAACACTTGCTTTATTTACTATACCTTTGAAAGGCGTAGTTTCAATGACAGGGCTATTCTCTTCCCTATTTTTACTCCTGGGCTTATTAAATTGCAAATATAAAATAAGTTCGTATAGCAAAAGCAAAGAAATCATAAACAAACTATCAGATTTAGTAGGCAAAGCCTACAAAAATATTATTAGTTTCACCTTTCCCTATATTTGTTTTTATATTTTTCGAATTTTTGTGCGAAGCAGCACACGTTTACATTAAAAGCGTGCCTGCCGCCAGGACACTAAACGTAAGGAGCGAGGGGCTGGCCTTGCAAGGCAACCCTCTCATATAAAAATTTGTTATTTTAATAAAATCTGAATTTAAGTTTATTTCTAAACCTTTGAGAATACACCTTAAACATGGTAACTCTCACCATGCCAACCACCGTCTACTCGTTGCTTTTTTACATAATTTAACTAAATTATGGTTTAAATCCGCGATAGTCCATTTATTTTCAAGCGAACCGCTTCGCTAAAAGACAGCTCAGCTCTAGTGTGATCTTTTGACTTATTACCTTACATGGGTGATTACTCCATCCACTAATAATCTTTCGATAATAGCTTGGTATCAAAAGCTTTAAGATTTACCCGGAGCTTGGCGGTTTTCCCCTTTATGGCTAAAAAGGGAATGCGACTAAGGAAAGGCTTGCTATTAACATGACGGAGTAAGTTAAAGGTAAATAGTTAATTAATCCACCATATCGACGAAAATCCTGATTGTCTGCCACCGCATGAATAACGGAACCTGCTCCTAAAAATAACAGCGCTTTATAGACTTTAAAAAACCATCGTCTACTACGATGATTTTGGGTTATCAGGTAAATTAGCAAGCTGTTCTTTATTAAATTGAAATGTAGCACCTTCTTTAATGACAGCCCCCTGGAAAATGGGCAATAAATATGTCTTCATTTATGTACTCAAAACCATCCTTTGTAATAGTATTATTATTTCTATTACGCCTGACTGTTCCCCGGTTACCTCCTATTTGAGAATTATTTGCGAAATATTTAGCCAGTCCTGTTAATGTATTAACAGCAAAAAAACCCGAAGCTTTGATAGTTCCTCCGGCCAAATGATCAGGATGTTTACAGAAATAATAATTACCTAAATCAGTGCTAATACCACCTGGTTTAACCAAACTAAAATATCTACCTATTCTATTGTCAAGAAAATAACGTTGTTGCCCTGAAGATAATCCTCCAATTCGTCAGAATTTGGATTTAAATTCTTTCATAATTCTCGCTGATTTTTATAAATAGCCACGATTTCCAGAGTTTCCATGTTTATAACATATATTTTACCAGGGATTAAATCATACAAGGATCTGTCTTTTAATTCAACTAAGGATACTTATCCTTAGGTTTCAATTGAGAATTCAATTGTTCAAACCTTCAGGGTGCACCTTTTTCCTTTAAATATATAAGAATGTTCTCCCCTTTTTTATTCATTATATAAGTACCTTGATCCCCCTCCTATCGATTTTTTTTTGATAGGCTTGGGTTATATTAAAAAAAGACCTAGCTCCCCCCCCCCCGCAGCTCCGCTAGAGAAGTGAGGGCACGACTTCTATATTCCCTTGCGAAGCGTAAACTCTGAACGAGTAAATTGGAGAAAACTTAAAAAAAAGTTCCAACATAAAGTTGTAGTGAGCTACGCTAGATTTTCCCTGTAAAGTGTCTAGCTGCAAGAGAATATAGGTTGTTATACACTCCGCTATAATCAAGAATACCTTGCCTAAAAAATTTTTTTACGTAGTGTACGACCTTGTGCACAGCACAAGGTTTGTGCTACCCACAAAAATAAATAAAGAGGAAGTAAAAAGACTTTTTATCTACATAAAAAAAAAGGTGCTTCGCTCGTAAAATGCTTTTTATGTTTTTTGTTTTTTCTTCCTAGCTTGCGCAGGATAATTATCTTTTTAAATAAATAAATACCTTTATTAGGTTTAGTCTAATTCTGTCTAAAATAATTAAGAATTGACACATGTTTTATCCCAATACCCGCCTGCAGCTCCACGAATTGAATCGTATTCTTTTATACTTCCAGTTAAATTATTGCAAACTTCAATCCTTTGATGGGAAAGTCCTCTTCCTCAAATTTTTGGCTTACCTTTCCGATATACAGCTATCTTAGCTCTAGTCTCCTCCGAAAATCGGGTTCCGAATTTAGCAGCAGACATTTTAGAAAGTGATTCTTTAGAATATCTATAGCCTAACGATGAACCTGCTTTTTTTTAAGTATTGTATTCAGGGTTTATTTTATTTAAATAATACTGTTCTCTTTCAATAAGGAAAGACTTATTTGCACAATACTCAAGAATAATTAATTCAAATTTTGAATAACCATATTTAATCAATGCATTACAAATAATCATTTTATTTGAATTTTTAAGTAAATAATTTATATTAAAATACTGTTTTAATCTTGTGGATATATTAATAGAAGAACCTACATAGCTCTTACCATTTGATTTATTAATTCATTGATATATTCCGAATTTACCTTCATTTTCCAGGCCTCCCTAGGGTGGGCAGTCAGCACGTACCCGCTTAGCGGGTACTGCGCAGGGTTTTAAAATTTTTAATTTATTTTCGTCAGGATTAGTATAATATTTTACTCCTAAAGGTAAAGCCGATAGTGCAACAGAATTTTCTAAACCGCAAGTAGAAAAACAAATAGTATAAAATAATAAAATAAATGCCAAAAATATACCTACTACTAGAAGGCTGAGTAACGTTTGATTTGGATATCTTATCTGGCGAAGCTGCCAAGGCGAAACTGTTGATATATTGGCGAGGAATTTATCAAATAAACCAGAGCTTGCGCCGTAATTTTTGTCGAACGAAACTCATGCTCTAATTGAATCTTCAATACTAAATATATAATTATTTATAAAATAAGCAGCAAAACAACAAGTAATAAAACCTACGAGAATAGAACAGCTATAGATATTTTAATTTTAATTATGCTATATTTCTTTACGGCGAAGCGTAGCTAAAGAAATACAGCTAATTACTTAACAACATATCGCAATATTGATTAGGCCATATCTTAATATAGTTCCGGGCGTCTTACGGCTGGAACCTGTTCGGAGGGGGCAGGGAAACGTTTTGTTCGATAATCAATCGGAGTAGATAGCTACCTTCCTATTCACAATTAAACTTTAGTTACTTTAATCCCTATTTGTGGTTGCTAACATAATAGGACTAAAAACATCCAGTTTAGCTGGATGGCACCCGGGAGGGTTCGAATGAAGCGATTTCCTATATTTTTGACGTATGGTCGTTGAGGGGTTATGTATAGTAAATGTCACGGAAAGCATAGCCACCCTCGCCGCCCTAGGTTTTTACTTTATACATAACTTCCCTGCTGATTGCCTCTAAACGTTAATCCTAATGAGGTGTTCCAGCATATAGTCAAATTTTACATGCATCCTATAAAGTAAAATGCACAATATAAACAAATATTACGTATAATAAAATATATTTGTTACTTAAATTTTGTCTTCGTGCGAATCACGTTTTTGATGGAAACCCTGGGCCAGGGTTTCCATACAAAAACTGTTTTCTTATCTAAGAAAAAAACTAGCCTCCGGACAGAATAAAAAAGAAAAATCAGAAATAAGAGTATTACCCTAAATTATTACATGTTATCAGTATCATCCTTTTTGAGTGAAACGATCCTGATTATTTTATTATTACAGATAATATGCGGTGTTCCTTTTTTTTAATCTTCATCCTGCACGTGATTTAGTAATACCTAAATATTCAGCACATGCCTTTAAAGTATCAAACTTATTTAGAATTAGCCCCCCCCCCACGTTTGTTGATCCTTTATAGCAATCATTTTTGACTCTTCCCACTTAGCTAGATTTTCAGATATAATAAGGTCAAGATTATCTTCCTTTGAAGCTGCGACTAAAAATATTAAACGTTTGTCTGCTGTAAGATAAGATTTTCCTTTATTAAGTCTTCATGCTATTTGTCTCTCATTTAACCCTAAAATTTTAGCAGCCTCAGCCTGACTATCAAATTGATTAATAACTAACCCTTTTGCATCATGAATAAAAACTGCTCTTCTACGAATAATAATACGATTCTCAGAGATAATTAAAAGTTTTCCTTCTTTCAATGTAGAATTGGAAGGTCCTGATAGTAGATTTTCAATACGTTTGTATAAAAGAATTCTATCAACTTGGGCTCCTGCAGAATTTTTATTAGTAGATAATCAAGAGTTATTCATCTGGCTCAAAATGAGTTCCATGACTTCAATCCCCTCTTTCGTATAATGTAATCCAAGATTTTTAATAAAAGCGACTGCTCTTCAATCTAGGTAATCTAGGGATTTTTTAGTATGGAACTTCATAGAGTCAAATAGAGGAATAAGGATATTTAATATATAGTTTTGATCAGGTATTATTAATTGAAGTATAGGTTTTTTATTTTTTCCATTCTTACCTTCGGATATGGAGTATATACTTGCTATATTTTCAGCTACTTCTTTCCCCGCTAAATTGTCAAATAAATTTTTAATTTTTTCCATTAAATTTAAATCAATGTTGGATTGAGTTAGTTTAAAGTGCAATGCATAATAAGGAGCTTTATTAATAATAAAAGACCCGTCCCTTTCCAAAAATCCCAATAATCAATTTTTAGTTATAATTACAGTATCCGGGTTTGACATTGAAAAATTAGTCCTTTGTGTATTCATTTTCCCCTTAATTTCAAGCAATTCGGCTATTAATTCGGGGCTTTTTTTTTAGCATTTGTATATTTATAAAAAGCTTCTTTAAAAGCTAAGAAATTCAGATATTTAGTAGTTTTAAGAGAATATCTAGTAAAAATATCTATTAACTTCTGAATCCCCTCACGGTTACGTACCTGGAAGATAGCTTTAACCTGAAGTGTATAATTTACCTATCCCCAACCTCTTTTGTATATATTTTAATGCAGGACCGTCGTCTATATGCAAACCGATTGAAAAAGTAAAAACCATAGTAGTTTCCTGTCTCAAACCTCCTCCTAACCCAAATATAAAAGAACCCTCAGCATCTGAAAACCCCGAAAATCAATCATAAAATTCATTATGCTCATTGTAACGAAGTGTAGAAGAGACTGCTTATCTTCCGCAAAGTAATGTGTGTGTAACAAGGGTATGATTTTTAAGCTTTCAAAAAAAGTTATTTTATTAATACCAGAGTATAAAAATCTATAATTAAAACCAACGTAGCGGTGAGAGCAATAACAAGGCGAGGGGTGAAATAAAATTAAGTGCCAAATATTAGATACTAAAAATTCAAGTCTTTTTCACACTAAAAATAACTCTCTAGTTAAATACGTGTTATTGTTTAATATAGTGCAGCTATAAATTATTTTTGAAGCGAATGCATGGTTAATGAGGTGGAAAAGAGCTACATTGTAAGAAGATAAACCTACGGCTATAACCATCATACCAAGCTGGGACATAGTGGAGTATGCAATTACCTTCTTTATATCTTGTTGGAATAATCCTACAAGTGAACTAAACACTGTAGTTATTGCACCTAATCATAAACATAATAATAGCACTGTACTGCTATATTCTATTAATGGTGATGTACGCATTAATAAATACACTCCTGCCGTTCATTTTTGTTGGTTATTAATTAAAAAAAAATAACACACCTTAAGTATCCCTAAGGATCGGACTGTACCTTTAACTTTTATATTTATTCATTTCTTCTAGCCGCAAGCTCAAAGAAGAAATTTTATTTAAACCAATTGAATGAAGATGTTCTTTATTTAAAGTAATGTTATATATTTTACATCATTTGGTGAAAGCCAAAGATTTTTTAGTTTTTAAAGGATACCTCTTTAAATAATGTACTATTAGTTTAATTTGCTTAAAAGAAGATATGGTTAATATTCAACCGTTTCTATCTTTATTATATTTTATATTTTTAATACTAACATTTAGTACTACACTAATATCTTTTAAAATATAAAATTCTTTTTGATAGATAAAAAATGTCAAATAAAGAGTTTTGTACCGAGCGTTCAATTCTTTATTTTCAGTTAAACCTATAAAACTACCCAAAGCATCTATATAACCAGATAATCAGCCAGTAGTTAAGCTAGATTTTATAACTCTATCTATAAAGAAAATATCTTTTGAGTATTGATTATTAAAAATTTTTAATCAATTTTTAAATTCTTGTTTTTTATTAACTGTGCACAAATTACCATTAAATATTGAAACTAATCTAGAAAAATTTCCTTTCGATGTAAGATAAAAAGATACAGTTATACCTATAGGATTATTATGATTCATATTTTTTATCATTACTTTACCAAAACCCAGTTCTTTTTTTATGTAGTAAATAACCTGTATGTCTTTTATACTTACATTGATATCAAAATATACTTTATTATTTAACACTATAAAAGAACCTTTTCCTTCAATAAAACCTATAAATCACTCTAAAAATTTTTTATTTATTTTTTTATGTATAACTTTTTGATTTAAATAATTATTAAATATAAAAGTTATATCGCATGCAGTCTCTGAGGTTCCATTATTAATAAAATTTAATAATGTTACCGGCTGATTAACCATTCAGTAACCAACTAATGTCGGCCCATGACACAAGATTTTCTTATACATCTTATAACGCATTGCTGCGAAAATATGTATTATTCGCTAAGGACTCTTTTAAGATAAACAGATTTACCTTTATATAAAAAACATATACCCTTTAGCGACCGGTTCGACACCGTGGGTCTACTTATACCTAAAAATTTAGAACAGTCATAAAATGAATTAAATGTTTGGATAATATTTCCACTTTCTAAATCTACCAATTGTACGCCGAGGGCTTTAATCGATATTTCACGCCGAACATATCTTCCTAAAGACTTTATATATTTTTTACCTTCCTTTATCTCGTAATTGGACGTCCCACTTAATAGTTTATCGATTTCAGTATAAAGAAGGGTTCTATCTACCCTAGGTTCCTTAGAAGTCGATAAGCGATTATTATTCATTTGACTTAAAATACGTTCAATTAAATCCTTACCTTCTGGGAGATAATGAAACCCATTATTACAAAGATTAAAAATAGCTTTTCAGTCACAGTAATCTAAATATTTCTTGGTACGTCATATAAGACCGTCAAGAATAGGTATTATTAACTTTTCTAGAATGATATGACGTCTGATTACCATAAAATATACATTATCCATCTTCTTATTTTGGTAAATATAAGCGACGCTCTCGTCATTTCCAAAATTGACTAACCCATGCTGTGATGCTAAATTTTGTAAGAACACTACAATTGCCTCTAATAAAGCTTTATTACCCTTCTGAGCAATTCCAAGTTCCCAAATTTTTGTACGGGGAGTAAAGCTAAATCAGCCGTCACCTTCCAAAAATCCTAATAATCAATATTTAGTTATATTATGATTAGTTAGCGATAAAGAGAAATCAGTTCTTTGACTATTCATACCATTTTTAATCTCTTCTATAATAGGCCTTAACTCTTTACGTTTTTCTGGGCTATTATTCTTCAGGTAAAGTTGGAAAGCTTTAGAAAAATCTAAGAAGTTAAGTTGTTTAGTTGAATTTAAAGAATATTTAGAAAATAATTCCAAAAGAACCCTTATTTCATCTTGAATTCGTACAAGAAAAACTACCTCCGGTTTGGTTTTAGAAATGGTGACTGTTCCTAACCCCCTTACTCTTTGCCTTCTCCGTTGGCCTACCTTACTAAGATACTTTTTTAAGATAAACTAACTGAGCCTTATATGTAAATTGAATACCATTTTGAATTCTATAAGTTACTCCCGATTTAGATATTTCTAAATCTTCAGCACATTTTTCCCGTGAATAATATGTACAAATAATATTTTCTGAGGTGTCTACTAATTGAATAGCTTGAGGTTTATTAGTTGTAAATGCATGATATTTATTTAATGAAATTATATAAGTTTTACCATCTCTAATTTCGTAGTTTGAGGGGCTATTTAAGAGTTTTGCTATATCTTCTTTCAACAAGGCTGTGTCAACTCTAGCCATTCCCGAAGTAGATAAGCGATTATTATTCATTTGTTGTTTAATACGCTCAATTAAAATCTTACCCATTGGATGATAATGAAGCCCTTTATTACGAAGATATAAGATATCCTTTCAATCAGAGTAATCTAAATATTTTTTGGTGTGTCAAATAAGACCATCAAAGAAAGGTATTACAACCTTTTCCAGTCTTTCCACCCCTGAAATAGATATTTTAAACTGACCCTCCCCTTGAAGCCGTAGGTCAGCAACATTTCCATCATATTTACCTAAGGCTTGAAAATAGTCTTTAATTGCCTCTAATAAAGCTTTATTACCTTTCTGACCAATACTAAATTCTAAAGTTCCTACAGTTTTATATATAAAGGATCCGTCTCCCTCCACGAAGCCTAATAATCAATTAGGCGTAATCCTAAAATGATTTACCGGTAAATTGAAATCAGTTCTTTGCTTATTCATTTCACGAATAATGCCTTGTATAGAAGGCATTATATCAGCCCTATTTTTATTATCCACATATAGTTTATAAGCTCGAGCGAAAGCTAAGTAATCCAAATGTTTAGTCGTGTTTAAATTGTACTTATCAAAAATTGCAATTATAATTGAAATTTCGTGTAATATAGTCACTTTAAAAGTAATCCGCTTTTTATCTGCAGAGGGAAAAACCTTACCTATACCTAAGGTGTTCATTAAGTACATTAGTACTTCTCGGTCGTCATAATGGAGTTGAATAATAAAGCTAAATGAATAATAATGACTTCTTATATTTACAATACTGAAGCATCCTTCGGCATCCACGAAACCCCTAAATCATTCAATAAACTCCGGAGATAAAACAAGTTGTTTTCCACCTGATCCAGGGAATTTTAGGCTAAAAGAGTCACTTGCGCATTGAGTTATGCAAGCTTCTGGAGATTTTAGTTTTACGTATTGCTGACTACAAGTATCTATTGAAATACCAGGCGAGATAAAAGGGCTAGAGTCAAATATACCTTTACCGAATAAGTTACTAAATTGTATTCCAATAATGCAACAACAATAAAGATAAATAGATATCCAGGTATCCTATGAAACATGTATAACAAATTTTGAGATAAACTGCTGCAACTCTTGTTCATGTATGTTGGGTACTATTAATATAATCTAAAGCACCCTTATCATCTATATGCAATCTTATGACAAAGTGAAATGAAAAGCTATTCCCTAATCCTTTCACTATAATGAAACTACCCTCAGCCTCAGTAAAACCCCTAAACCATTCAATAAAATCGAGAGATAAAACCAGTTTTTCCCGTTAGGTAGCTCTAAGATTATAGGGGATTGATTTATTTGATCTTTAATTGTACAAATATTTGCTTGCGAAGCCAGAGCTGGGCAATTGAGTTTTACGCTACTAAAGGGAAAACTAAAAGCTATCGAATTTACAAGCAAGTCCGAGTGGATTGAATAATAATCAGCTTCAAATTCTATACCCAATAATACCTGGATAAAGTTAATAAAAGTATTGTTATCTATAAAAAAGAATAAATAGCAAATGAGACAATACACAGACACAGTTCATTTATGTTAATTGTTATTAATAAGCATTATAATGAATAAAGGTTATAAAAAGTATATTATATATTCCTGTACTCTTAGGGGTAGACGCAATCTCCTCCATCAACGTTCCCCTCCCCTTTCGCCTCAATAAATTGAGGCGGAGGTAAAAAGAAAATGGATTTTTATTATATGAGACGCGCTAAGCTAAATCCGATGGGGAATGGTAAAAGAGTGTAGTTTTAAAGAATAACACTCCTTAAATCTCTTTAAGGATCGGACTGTATCTTGAACTTTTTAAAATAATCCTTGGTTTATATAAGTTCTATCGCGTTCAGTCTCTGAGGAGCCCCTATGTAATAGATACTTTTATATAGCTAATTAAATAGGCCCTACTTATATATATACATAGGTTTCCTGCTGATTAACTATAAACCAAGTTGTCCCAGCATATAGCGATATAATAATTGATTGATTAACATCAATCAACGGCAAACCATTACAACATTAAATAATAATAATAAACAAGTTGATACTGCAATACATTGAATGTTTAAATCTTTAAAGTATGATGTATAAAACAATCAAAAATTTATAACTTTCTGTATGTATTCATACTGTAAGCTAATAATTTTAATTGATCCAAACCCACCTGGGTAAGATGCTTTTTCTTTTCAATGATGTAAATACCTTCGCAAAAAGCATGAAAATCTAGGTATTTCGCTCCATACAAAGAATATTCTTGAAAAAAAGGAATAATTATAGTAGTTATATCTTTAATATTTGCAACTGAAATATCATATCTATCTCTCCCCGAAGAAGGTTTAACAATATTACCGCAGCCCAAAGTTTTAATAATTCTTTCTAACACAACTAAATCTCTTTCATGTTGAGTTACACGGAATTGTGGCTGACAAGTATAACCTAATTTCATTCTTACTGATTTAATATAATTTAACCCAAATGTTCCATCCGCCTGAACAAACCCTGCTATTCAATAAGGATTTAATAGGGTTTTACCTGGAACATGAGCCGGTTTCTTAATAGGTACTACATCGGAGTGAGCTTCTAGTACAGACTTGGATAAACCTTTAGGGAAAACAGATATTATACCAAGAATTTTCATAAATCCGTCATATTCATAATGTATTTTTTTTCAAGTAAATTCATAATATCAGATCATAATATGAAATGAATATATTTACTTGTTTCGAGCGGGTAATTTTCAAAATGATTTCTAATAACATGTAAGGATTTTAAAAAATTTTTCACCCTATCCCTCCCCAGGGATCTTTTATTATTTTATTATAATAATATTTGTGCAAGGTTTAACGCAATACAAATAGTCTCGTGGCTAAAGAATTAGGAAAAGGAGGAAGTTGAACCCGCAGCGCTCCGGGGTTCAGCAGCCACTCTCCTCTTATTCATACTATTCTTAATCCCCGAAATGTCTTTTAACCCTTTTTCGGTTAAATGTACTTTATCTTTGATTAATAAAGATACTTTAGTAAAATCAGCAAAGTCAACGGATTTATTACCAATGATAGGGTATTCTTTGAAAAAAGGTATAACCTTTTCAAATATATCGGTAAATTTAGTTACATTAAAATAAATCACTGAATTTAAATCCCTTGAATCTTTTTTAATTTGTCCACAACTAAAAAAATCAATGAAACTACTCAAAAGTTCAAAATCACGAGACTTTTGAGAAACTACAAATAATAATGAAATAGCATAACCTATCTTAGTTTTAGCTTTATAAAGCTGTACATAGAAACACCCTTCAGCTGCAACAAACCCTGAGACTCAATAAGGGTTTAAATTTTTAGGTTTTTCCGGCACCATGGGTCTATTAATAGGTTTAAGATCAACAAACTCTTTTTTTAATGTTTCTGTTAAACCTCTATTCATTGAAGCTCTTATGCTAACAATTTTATTTAAACCTGCGCTAGTTAAATGTTATTTTTTACTACATAATTCAACAACAGATTTAAATAAAAGAAAATCCGCATTCTTCTTACTTAATAAAGGGTATTTATCGAAATGAGGTATAATAACATTAAGTAAATCTTTATTTTTAGTTACAGAATAAAAACACATATCATTGTTTGGCCTTATATTTAATATACCTACGCCAAAAAATTGTTTAAGATTTTCTAGAATAGATATATCTTTTTTATGTAAACCTAATTGAAAACTAGGAGTTATAATTCACCCAGTTTTGCTATATTTACTGTTTTTAGATATAGTAACTATGAAAGAACCCTCTCCATCTGTAAAACCTATTACCCAATCAGGGTTAAAATTAGAATTAGACGGGTTTTTATCAGAAGATAAGATTGCTGGTATATTAGATACAGAAGAGTAATATCTAGCTCCAGAAACTAATCCGCTATTAATAGAATTTTTACTTAAAAATTTTTTATTTCGGTAAATATACATATTACCACTAGTACTAATTCAACCTATCCCACCAAAAAATTCTTTTACTTTTTCAAGTAACTCTCTATTATAAGGATTAATTTGTCCTCCTATCGAAAACACAGGTAAAATTTTATAACCTCATCTGGATTCCCCTGATTTTCTAAGACGTACTGAGAAACTTCCTTCGCCATCTACATAACCAGTAATAAAATAAGGATTCAAACCTTTATATACCGACTTATTAGATTCATCAAGCTTATTATTCTCATTATTATTATTTATAGTTGTATTGTAAACCATTGTGGCAGCGTGTATCAATGCAGACACCGGAGTAGGCAAAAATGTTGATTTTTAATATACATTAATTAAAAATACGCAGTTACTTACATAACTGTTCGGACTATATCTTCATATATACTTAAAAAGGAAGGGTAGTTTAATAAACTACTCTCCCTTTTCTATTAGATACTTATATTAAGATAATTTAGAATCTAATCTATTTAAATTATTTTTATATCTACTTAAAAGTTTTATTTCTTCACTAGTTAAAGATTTTTTATTTTTTATAAGTAAATAAATTTTTCTAATATTTAAATAAACTACTGATTTATCAGTTTTTAAACGATGAATATTTAAATAATTAATTACCCTAGAGAATTTAGTAGTATTAACTGTAGTTTCATAAATACCTTTATTAAAATGTAATTTACCATTTAAGATTTCAGCTAAATACACCATTTGGTTATAATTACCATCTTTAGATACAGTAAAACTCAATTTAACTAAACCATTTCTATCTGGTTTATCCTTTATAATACAAGCAAAACTACCTACAGCATCTGTAAAACCAGATAATCAAGAATTTGACAAATCTAACTTGTTATCATTTTTTAAATAAACAAGAGAAGTTTCGTATTTTTTATTATATGCATCAACTCATTGTTTAAATTCTTTTTGTTTACTATCTAAAAATAGATTACCATTTAATATTGAAATTAATTTAAATAAACCTTTTTTATCATTTACTCTAAAGCAATGATTATTTTTAACTTTATCTTGTATTCGTACAACACCAAAACCTAATTCTTTCTTGATATAAAATAAAACTGATGCTTCTCTAGAGGTGTGTACTAATTTAAATTCTAAATTTCCATTTTTATTGGTTAAAAAATATCCTTTCCCTTCTAAAAACCCAATAAACCAAAACTTAAATAGATTATCTTTTAATATATATGCTTCACGTGTAGTCTCTCAAGAACCTTGAGTTATACTCAAGTTTCCTGCAGATTGTCCCTCATACTGAATTTTTCCTAACAAGAAATAGCTCTTGAGTGGATCAATACTTAAAGCGGGATGTTTTTGCACATAGTGAAGTTTAAGGAAAGCCCGTAATAACTCCAAATTTACCGACAATATTTTTATATGTTTCGTTTTCGTAAGTAGTACCTTATCCTCTAACTCAAAAAAACAAATACAAATCAATACTAGCCCGAGGGAATGGGAGAAAGATAGCCTTATTTCCAAGACAGCCCATAGCAACGGGACTAGCATTACTTTTTTAATCCTAGTTTATAATACATTTCAGGTATAATATAAGGACTCACTATGGTTATTAGCTTATCCATACTTAATTTACTTACTCTAATACGTCACTTAACCTTTCCATCAGGGTTAGTACGTTTATTTATAGAGGCATTTATACCAAATTTTACATGTAAAATATTTATTAATCTTAAAACTTCATCCTTAGTAAAATTGTCTGTACATATTTTCAGACAACCTTCACTAAAATAACCATCACCCATAATTAAATGGGCTAAAGCTACAGGAGTTAACAGCTCTTCTAAATTTAAAGGTAAAATCTTTATATATTTACCTTCTATTACTTTATATCAAACATGATGCAAATTAGAAATAGCTGGTAAACGTTTAGTACTAAATCAATACTGTGTAGCCTCTTTACCAGTTAACTCCGGATTAGGTCAAGGTGTAGGTCTAGAAACAGTACAAATAGAAGCCAATACATCATATTTTAAATAGTTTACGTAATGTAAAATTTTGGCCGAAAATGTAAATTCAATTCTTCCATTAACAAGTGGATTTTTAAGAGGATCGTATCTTATATGACCATCCCCTAAGAGTTCACCTGTTAATATTTCCCAAACTTTTGAAGGTATTACTCAATGAGATAATTCCTCTTTGGATAATACAGTAGAACTAAATATTAATTTATTATTTAAAAGTTTTTTTTTATCTAAATAAGCTAAAACAATGCTACGACTAATAGCCAAAATCTTAGCGCATTCCGTTTTAGTTTTAAATGGAGCTCCTTCAACTAAGCCATGAAAATTTCCTGATAAATTGTTTATATTATAAACTCATATAAATGATTTATTTAAACCTTTACTATCAGTATGAATACCTCTTTTTGACATACTAACCTTATAGTAAGAAAATTCATGTAACTTGTTAGAATAACTATTACTAAATAAACCTGAAGTATTGAAATAAAAATAACAGTAAAAGAAATTGATTAAATATAAACCTTCCCAAAGCTCAGGGTGTATAGTTGAAACCAACTCCGGTTACACCTGTCAAATAAATAGAGCTTCCGACTGTACATTCAGCAGCATTTCAGCCACCCCATGGTGGACCAGTCTGTAGCGATAATATTAAAATACCGACGGTCTCAACTACGGAACGTCTTGACCGTTTTCACCATAGTAGAATATTCATACTTACGTAATATATTTGGTTTAATCCTTGCTATATTTATAGTACAATTCTATAGCCAAACTTACTATAAAAATTTGGCCATCTGCGACATTTATTTGGTCATCGCCATAGGGAGTCAAACGTGCAGCAAAAAAATTTTTTTTTGGACTATATCTTTAAACGATGTTAAAAACAACCGTTTATTTTGAGTGTCTAATTAAATATACATAAGATATTTAACCAGGAGTTATAAAAACTCAGTCTCTGAGGGCTTTAATGAAATTAATTAATAAAGTGAATTAAAGAAAAGGCAAGATGCGCTAAAACGTTCCTGCCTGCGGACTAAAACTTTATTTTATTTTTCGCATATTATTAATGAACGCACCTTTTCTTTTTAATTCTCTGAGCTGTACATCATTAATAACAATATTATCCTTACGAAAGTAAAATATATCTAATCATTTATCGAATGATTTAGCTTTTACTGAATATAGTTTACGTGTGGACAAGTAATCTATAAGCGGACTTATCTTATTATAATTAACAACTCAACGACCATGCCCCTTTTTATCCTTTTCTGTATAACCGCCCATAATACGACTTAAATAAGAAATCTCAACTTCTGCGTCTTTTTGACTCAGAACCATACGCTGCGTAATTTTCTTATTCGAGATTGTAACAATAAAAGATCCCTCCGCTTCTATAAAGCCGACTAATCAATTATCAAGGTGTGTAGGCTTAAATTCACCTAAGTTAACATCCGATTTAGGCACAGCTAAAGGTGAAGAAGAGATGACAGATTTATTATTTTTAGTTAAAAAATTATTAACTCATTTATGAAATTGTAATTTACGTTTAGTTAAAAATAGATTACCTCTAAAAATTGAAATTAGTATACCTATACTATGCTTATCTTTAACTACAAAAAGAGCGGAATCCGCTCTTTCGTAAATATTTCCCATGTTAAGTTGGCTCTGAATTTCGTATAATAAAGGTAAATCAACTTTATGTAAATGAATAGAAAAAATAGATTTACCGTTGGTAATAAAAAATGATCCGTCTCCTTCCGTAAAACCTATAAATCATTCTATAAATGCTCTGTTATATTGATGATATTTACCTTCAAGGTGAAGGCTTAAAATTTCATAGTAAACTTCCTTCCCTCTGCTAAGCCCCGCACATCTATTAATTAATTTCTTACCCTGCTGATTGTTTCCCTGTCTTGGAAATTTTTCCGGAGTACTATATCTGTTATATAGAGACTCAATGTTTAGAATTATGCTTTCAGTGTGAGAAACTTTTAGGGTAGTAGTATTTAGTAGTTCCCACTGATTCTCTCGGCTGGAGTCAAGTAAATAAAGATCATATTTTAAGGTAAGATTGTGTTTGACCAAGAGAAACAGTGTAGGATGATTTATAACATCTACCAAAAGTTTAATAGATCCACCCCCAATAAAAATAACAGGTTTCCCCTCAATTCTACCTATGGTACAAGAAAATCTATATCTAATAATTAAAACATTTACTAATCTTACAACATCATTATAATTATGAGAAAAAGTATATAAAACTACACCTGATGCTAAAAATACTCCACTACTCATCAATCAAAAAGCTAAAGCCACAGGTGTTAAAAGTTCATATAAGATATAATTAGGCATAACTTTTTCATACTTACTTTTATAAAAATAATGATATAAACGATTAAAGCACGGCAGTGCTCTAGTGTATAAATAAATTTTAGTTTTATAGTAAGTAGGATAACTTGAACAAAAGTCAAATAAATTAAAATATATAAACCAAATATATTTACTGGTAGCCTCATTCAAAGGTAATCCTACTACTAAACGAACATTTAAAGATGTCTTACTGGAAAAATTCAATTTACCACCTGAAAGCAATAATCCTATAACAATTCCTTCAGTCCACCCGTTTAATTTAAGTTTATTAGCCTCCATTCTACTTATTTTTGAATTAGATAAACCACGATTAATCTGAAGTAAAGGGACTGAAGATATAACAGTTAAATCAGTACTATAGCATCTAATTTTACCTAAACCTCCGCCAAGCGTGTAATAATAAGATGGCTTGCTTCTATTTCAAGCTGGCGACCATACACTACAAGCTACAGAATACCCGCTCTTAATAGAATTCACCTTAAATAAGTTACAGATGCCGAATGCTATATTTATTGATAACCTTCGGCTTTTCTCTATCTTTATCGAAGGTAGTGATGAAAATAAGACCAAATGCTTAATTATTTTGCTTCAAGTATAAAGTAAAATGAAGCTAAGTAAGTTTAAGTAACCCTCGGATTCTCAAGCATTTGAAAATGTTCCAGCATTAATCAAAATACAATTAAAAGTAAAATCTAAGTTATTTACTTTTATGGGCCTGCGGATTTGTTTGTCCTCACCCACCTGCGCGCTTTTTGCCATAGCACCAATTAAGAAGCATACACCTATAATAGTGATTACATCCTCATTAATGTATGGCGCCAGTGAGAATACTGTTGCATAATCTAAATTCAAATTATTTATAGCCTTTCAGCTATAATTTGGACTATCTCTTTTTCCCTTCTTCGCTAACTGCATTAGTGAAGCTAGCAAAGGTTGGAAATATAACGTATAGTCTCTGAGGATCCTACCAAGATATTTTTATATATCCTTTGGTTTCCTGCGGATTGTCCATTGTCACCTGAGACCCTCAGGATCTATCCTTTTAATTATTATGGTCTGTTTAGCATCTAAAAATCAAGATGTTTTAACAATATTCCTATAAAAAGACTTTAGGGGTTTCCCGCAATATAGTTATATAATAAGAATGTTATTTCTAACACCACGGCAATTTATTTTAATGTTAAACAATCTAAAAGAGAAAAATCAAATACTTTTCGCTTAGTATTAAACTGATTTTTTATAGTTTTAATCTTCTCCAAATTTTCTATACTTAAATTTCCTTTGTGGAGATCTAAAACAGTACATCAATCCTTATAAGCTAGATTCTTAAAAGAATATAAAGGAAAACGATCAAAATATTTTCGCACTATCTCATGACTTCTTAAGTTATGAGCCGAGACTATAAAAGCATAATATTCTTTATCTTCAGTTTTACGAACTCTACTATACAAATTAACTGAAAAAAAGCTAGCAATTTCACTTAAAATATTAAAATAACTACTTCCTCCCCTGATCTTTGCTTACTTCTCTTGAATAGTTTTGTTTTACTTCTATACGAAAAGAAATTTGTACTTTTGTTCTCGAAACCCTATTCTTCTTACTATCTTTATCCTTTCTAGCTAAGCCAACAAGCAAGGAAGGATAATTTTTAATAGACCAACCCCTCCGGCTAAAAAAGGTTAACTAACATATCTCCCTCGGTTCATTCCTCCTTTAAGAATTAATAGTTGATTTCGTCCTTCTTCGGTTAGATGATCTTTATTTTTTATTAATCCTGCAGCTTTACATCAATCTAGATAATCAAGAAATTTTATTCCCCCTATACAATGTTTAGAAAAGAATGGAAGAATTTTCTGCTCAATGTAGGAAAATTTCTGTACTCGGAAATTAGCAGTACTATCTTTATCTTTATAAACATTTCCGCAATCAAAATATTCAATCAGACTTCTCATTAATAGCTCATCACGAACATGTTGAGTAATTTTCAAAATTAATTGTATATTATACCCGGACCGATCACTCCGTTTCCGAATTTGAACGAAGAAACAACCTTCCGCAGTCGTAAAGCCTGCTATTCATTCAGGGTCTGTAATCTTTTTACTACAAACTAAAGGTAATTGAACAGGCTGAATTTCTGGAAAAGCTTCTCTTAATTCAATAGATAAGCCCAAATTCATTGAGGCTCTTAGGGGCAATTAATTTATTTAACCCCTCAGTTGTTAAATGCTCTTTTCGCTTAATTATTTCAAATCCTTGTTTGAAGAGTTGATAGCTTACCCACTTAATAGTAATTAACGGATTTTGTTCAAAGTGAGCTATAATCTTTTCCAGATCTTTAATTGATTGTACTTTAAATTCGATACCATCCCTATTTAAATAAAGATTTCCTACTCCAAAATACGCTTTTATTGCTTTTAAGAGAGCTTCATCCCTCCTGTGAAGAGAAATCTGAAAAATAGCTGTAACTAAATAACCCGTTTTATATTTATTATTTTTGGATATCATAAAGGTAAAGTCACCCTCGCCATCCGTAAAACCAGTTATTCAGCCTGGATGCTTATGAAAATATTCAAGAATATATCCTTCTTCTGTCATAGATAATTTTTGATTATCCAAATATACCACCCCGGATGGGGTGGAAAACCTTCTTGAGTGTATACCAGATATACTTTTTAATCCCGAGGATAAATGAAGCCCAGTCATTGGCTACTGGAAGGTACTCTTTATCGAGCTTGCGTCGTTTTTTTCATTATTTATAAATAATGAAAAAACTTAAGATTCAAAAAGGAGTCCGAATAATTTATATCACTCCATTTATTATAAGGTTTTATCTCAGATAGTCCTTTATATTCTTTTTTCTCAACTTTTAATATAGATTCTTTCCAGTAAAAAAAATCCACACCTCTCTTTCCTAATAAAGGAAATTTAGTGAAGTATGCAGTAATTATATTTATATTAACTAAATTGTGGACCAATATTTTTATAGACAATCTTAGAGATTTCGAGTGTTCAATTCTAGATACTAGAGAAGTTTTACAAAATTCACTTATTTTACTGAATATTGAAAAATAAGCTCTACTCATTAATTCTCCGTTTTCATTATTATGGAACACTAGATTAACTTCTAATTTAAATTGTGGAATAAATCTAACGGATCTTTTGGCATTTTGTTTTATCAAATAAAACCCTCCAGAAGATTTTGAAGCGTCTGAAAAACCTGCTAATCAACTATTACTATCTAAAGGGGATGAATCTAAACCTAAGCAAGGTATAGTACTATTATCATGTTCATTTATTCAAATAATAGCTCTATGTAAAGCTTCCATTTTCGGTGTACGAAAATGCCCATTAATTAATATAATTATCTTTAAAACTTCTTCTTTCGCCAAAATTTGTAATAGTATATGACCTGCTTTTGATCTATCAATTATCTTACCTACCTTTAGTTCTACTGATAATTTTTCCGCTAAAGGTTTATCATTTATATTAACATGTCGTCATAATTTATCATACAAGTAAATGTTTTCAGATTAAATTTAATAAATATTCTTTCTTAAGTTAGCTTTAATCCCTTGCAAGGGATAACTAATTTATTAATGTTACGCAAAGGGTGCAAGCTCCGACTCTTTACTGTAGGTAAAAGGTACCCCTACCTTTCGAACGCAAAGCGCGGCACGCCGGTACACAGGTTCTAGCCACTTCTTAAAGACTAAAAAAGCCGCGAGCACCCTGAGTTGTTTAATTAGGCTTTACCTTGCTAGTGTTAATAAACCAGTCTTCTCCTAATTTTTCTAAAGCCTTTTATTATCTCTGTAAAGGCAAAACTGGATTGCGTCCCGTTAATAAAAGTAAATAGGGATAGAAGATGTATCTGTTAACTCTTTTTCTTAGTTGGCTAAAAGTAGTAGGAGGCTTGCTTACGAAATAGCACACCTCTCCTCTAAAAACTTAATAAAAAAAATAATAATAAAAAAACCCAGCACAGCACCACTGAAGCTAACGGAACATCAAATTTATTATAATAAAAATTAAATACCTACATTTTATAACTCAGATCACCTTCATATAGAGGTCAACCTAGCCTAGGCTAGCCTAGCGAGTTAAACAACACAATTTTAAGTTCGCCTAACAAATTCTTCCGGTATTCATTCTTCCTTAGATTTCTCGTATCTCATTTAACCCTTCAATAGTTAAATGTCTTTTTTCTTTCATAATTTCTGCAGATAGACAAAAATCCTTAAAATCTTGGGATTTTATACCTAGGATAGTATATTCTCGAAAGAATGGAATAACTTTCTCTATCAGATCTGAAAATTTGGTAACATGTAAATGAACCGCATCGTTAAGTACAGTAATTCTACCACAATCTAAATAAGCAGAAATACTTCTCATCAACGACTCGTCTCTGGAGCGTTGAACAACTTGAAATAGTAACATTACAGCTTCACCTAATTTTGTTTTAGATGGATAAATTTTTATGTGAAAACAACTCTCACCTGACATAAATCCTGCTAATCAATTCGGATCAGATATTTTATGGTCGTTAAACACTTTAGTCATTGGAATTACATTAGGAAAGGCTGTTTCCAACTGCTTTGATAAACCTAAATTCAGAGATGCCTTTATCGAAATTAGTTTTTCTAAGCCCTCTTGAATTAGATGACTCTTAGATTTAATTATTTCAAGTCCTAATTTGAATAATAAAAAATCTGAAGATTTTTTAGTTATTAAAGGGTATTTGTTCAAATGATTTACTATAACAGTCAAATCTTCTATTGACCCTACTAGGTACTGAATTGCCTCTGGCCCTTGATCATAAATCTTACCCACACCAAAGTAATTTTTAATACTCTCTAAGATATGTAAATCTTTTTTATGCAAACCTATTTTAAACCAAGGTTGAACACGTCAACCCGCTTTAAGCTTATTGTTTTTAACCAAGTTAAGCATAAAACAACCTTCGGCATCTATAAATCCGGTAATAAATCAAGGATTCAACTTAAAATTTTTTGTCTCGTCTTGTTTAACTCGTTTTGTAGTAAAAAATCTTATGTGTTTATTTACTTGGTTAGAAAGGGTAAAAATCCGCGTCTCATGTGAAGCGGTGTTATTACCAAAGAACGGATTTTTCCTTATTATTTCTAAACGAGTGGAATTAGTGCCTATCCACTCCAACCTGTATAAATTTTAAAGAAATTTTATAAGGATTATGACTTGATAATTACTTTCGTAATACATTAGAGTACATCTTAAATTCAAGAAATTAATCTTGTATCAACTGCCGTATACTCGTTGCTCTTTTACAGATATAATATCTGATTTAAATCCGCGATAACCCATGTTCTTTTCAGAAGCCTTCAAGCTTATTACCTTACATGAGTGATTAGTTCATCCACCTGCAGAGTTTCCCCCTGCGGCTTGGTATTTGAAGTTCTAGAGTGTCTCCGGAATTTGACAGTTAAGCTCACACAAGTGATTTCCCTAGTTTTAACAAAAACCATCACTAAGAAAGCAATAATAATTTTGGGACGATAGATTTTAGAATTCGAGTCTTTATTATGAACAACTATGTTACCTTGTCCTTCAATTAACCCAGCTAGATAGCTACCCAGGTAGCTGCGGCTAATTTTATTAGTAATACTAACAGCTGAATCTTTATTTCCCTGCGGGGTAGGTGTTCCCTCAGGTTCCGGGTAGTGAAACGTACCCGGAACTATTAAATCTTTTCCTCCCATGGAATCAAAACCTGTCTGGGGAGCTGAGGAGATTAAACGTGCGAAATTGAATTTAATAGAGCAATATCTAATATAAGATTGACAACCTCCAAGTGGCTTAGTTACAAAAGACATTGTACCATAAGTTCTTCTAGTTGATGTAGCAGTTCTTAGGGATGGTTTATTGGATTTTCTTCTCGTCCCTTGAGAAGGAGGCACGGTTGTAGCAGTATAAGATTGTTCATTAAAAATTATTTCTTTATACAAACTTAATTTTATTTTCTGTATTTGATCTATTCCCTCTTGCGTTAAATGAGTTTTGTCCTTCATTAATTCTAAGACTGTAACAAAATAAATGAAATCCTGTTGTTTTACCCCCTCTAACCGATATTTTTGGAAAAAAGGTAAAATTTTATCTGTCAAATCTGATAATTTGGTAACTTCCAAATTAACAGCCTCTTTATGTATAAAAGCCCTACCACACTCTAAGTAGTCAACGAGACTTCTTATCAATTCCTCATCTCTACAGTGTTGAGTTAGTTTAAATATTAATTGTACTCTATAGCCTGAAAGACGATTAGGGTTTTTATCCAACCTTATCATAAAACAACCATCTCCAGTAGTGAATCCGGCTAGTCAATTCCCATCCTTAATATTGGAATCTAAAATATTTGATCTAGGTACAGGAACAATATCTGAAAATTCAGCAGCTTGTAGTAAAGATAAAGAAAGGCCTTTATTTATAGAGGCCTTCAATGCGACAATCTTTCGTAACCCATCTATGGTTAGATGTTCATTATTTTGAATTAAATTAACCGCCGTTTTAAATAAAATATAATCGGCATATTTCTTAGTAATTAAGGGATATTTCTCAAAATGATTTATTATTACTGTCAGATCTGTTATAGATCCTACAGAATACAAACAAGAACCATCTGCCTTTAAAGAGATATTCCCTAATCCAAAAAAGCGATGAATTTTTTGCAATATGCTTAAATCTTTTTTATGTAAATGAATTTCAAAACTACACAAAACACGTCAACCTACTTTAACTTTAGAATTTTTTATAATTCGAAGAGAAAAACACGATTCCGCGTCAGAAAAGCCCGTTACAAAATAAGGATGAAGAAAAATTTTTTCATCAAAAGTACGATGAGAATAAGTATTAGTAGAATATCATTTCTTTTGCGCGTAAGGTGCAAAATCGCTTATTCTTAAACCTTGTAACATGTAAGTATCATTTGCTGAGACTAAATAAGGTTGTTTGTTTATTGAACCATCTTCGTAAAGGTTAGACCCGTTCGGTGAAACTAAAGATTCTGCCATAGACTTTTTACTATCTACATTTTCTGTGTTCAAGGATAAATATTTACCTTGGTTCATACCACTTTTTATTCTTATGATCTCTTCTAAACCTGATGCAGTTAGATGAGCTTTGTTTTTAATAAGCTCGGCTATTATACAAAAATCTGCAAATTCTTTCCCTTTAACACCCAGAAGAGAATGTTCTTTAAACAAAGGAATAATTACGTTAAAGACGTCATTAAGTAAATTAACTCCATCATCAAAACCTCTTCGATAAGAAGGACCCTGCATTTTTTCTACGTAGCCTTTCAAAATATTATTATTATAACAAGTCTTGGAAGAATATTTTCTCTCTTGTCTGTAAAATATATGACCACTGGGCATACCTATATTATTTACTGAAGCTGTAGGACGGCATGAATTTTCATTCTCTAAATTTTCTGTATTCAAATATCTTCCTTTATTCATTCCGGCTTTAATATTACGAATTTTATTTAAACCTTCTACTGTCAAATGAGCTTTAGTGTTCATTAATTCCGCAATTTTGCAGAAATCCTCCAAATCCTTTACCTTTACTCCTAATAAAGGAAAGGGGCTAGGGTGGCTACGCAATACTACGTATCCAGGGTGGAGTAAGTTCGTTTGCCAAAGCCTAGGTATATCCTTTAAAGTATTTATATTTTTTTGGTCGCAAAATATGCTCCCCCTTTCTCGAGCCTCCGGCTGCTTTTTTTTATTTTTAATAAAAAAAATCTTAGAAAACTTTAACATTTGATTATTATTACCAAAAGTTCATGCAACGGTAAACATTCCCACTGTTAAAATCCAATCACCTACACGGTTTGTTAAGAATGCTGAAATAGCGCTAGTATTAGCTCATATCCTAGTAAATCAAAAATTCACCAAAAGATAGGAGCAAACTCCGACACCCTCTCAGCCTACAAACATTAATAGGTAGTTATTACCTGTTACTAGTATAAGCATCATGAAAGTGAATAAACTTAAGTAGCTAAAGAACCTCTGAACGTGAGGATCATTTTGCATGTATGAAATCGAATAAATATGAACAAGCGAACTTATTATTAAAACTGGCAATAACATCGCGACGGTCAGGCTATCAAAATGAAAACCTCAATTTATGTACAATCATTCTGAGTCAATCCATCTAAACAGGTGGATGGAAACTGGAACATTGTTAATACCCACTTCAATAAAGGCTAATACTGCTAAAACTGTCGCAATTACAACACATGATGTTGTAATTAATTGTGCTCCGCGAATTCCAACTTTTCTACCAAAAAAGCCGGCTACTATACTCCCAAATAAAGGTAAGAAAATTATACTTAAATACATTATTTATATTCTATTGTTACGTTTCCTCTTCAACACCAGCTACCTCTCTTTATCCTTAAAAAGTATATACGGAGTTGGTAACACCGGCACCTGACTATTTCTTAAGCAAATAATATTCTTAGGAGGCTTACCTCTAACCATATTTTATTGTTTTATATAAGACACTCGAAATAGCCTTATTTCCACCTGGCAAATATTAAGTATCCGCTGGATACAAATTTAGAGGGAGGAAGAGATAGAGAACTCGTATTTCATTTAGTCTATCTATTTTTCGAGCCCGCTTCGCGGGCACCCGATTTTATATAAAAAATATATTTATATATATTTTTTTTTACAGCCTCCCCCCCTTAGGAGGCGGGCCAAGGTATTAAAACATTAGTACGATAAGCTTAAAATAAAGATTAGCACAGATAATAATCTCTTATTCTTACTAGATAGATTACTTATTTATTTATTATTTTATTTAGTAGCGGAGCGTCCTAATATAGTATTAAATAAATAAAAAAAAAATAAATTTTTGCTGGAAAATATCATCACTAGAGCTTACCCGGGTGCGCATAGCTCCTAGGGTAATTTATTAATTTTTAGAGCTTGACCCCCCCTATAAGAGAAGAACGTAGCCTATAATAATCGAGATCACCCGTCGATTTTTTAGACACTCATATATTAGTGCGTAATAAATTCGCTCCTTAATAAATTTCCTCATTAGGAGTAATAAATTTGCTACGCAAGCTAGAAGCTTCGCTCATAATAATAAACTAGAGAGAATAGATTAAATTTCTGGCTATTTATTCACCAACCCACATTTAGTCGATGAACTGCACACCTAAAATCTTAAATAATACTGCTAACGTTTATTGGAAAGAGTATTAAATAAGGTTTATTTTTTTTATTATAAATTTTAGATGCTTGGCTGCGGATTATCCTTTAACTAGGCAATCAATTTAGATTTTACCATACCACGAGTCATTACCTGTGCCGCGAAAATGTTACCTTCTCGTTTGGTTTAAATTGATTTAAAGATTTCCCGCAATTTGAAGGTTTTGCCTTTAATATTAAAGACTAGGGGAGAGTTCATCTCCCCTTTTTTGATCAGAGTTTACATATAGTTAATAGGCCTTGAGGATTATCTGTACTCTTACGAAGTCAATGGCTAGTGCTTAATAAAAAAAAAGTTGTGAGGCGATATGCGCTATGCGCTACGTTAAAAAAAAATAAAATGAATTTTATTTTTTGGTTTTTTCTGCTATCTTATGGGTCAAGAGAGGCTATCGCGATAAAGGCGAAGCATTTAATGGTCCCGAATATATTTTTTTTATTCAGCTTTGCTTTATTTGCTTTGCTAAGGGTAAATTATACCATACCCTTATTGGGGGGGTTATTTATAACCACCTAATCTTCAGACGGAACAGGTCTACCTCTATTCATCCCTGCTTTTAATGCGTGGATTTGATATAACCCTTCTGTAGTTAAATGAACTTTGCTATCCATTAATTCGCCAACTTTACAGAAATCATTAAAATCTAACCTTTTAATACCTTCAATAGAATATTCTTTAAAAAAAGGAATAATCTTTGATTGTATATCCGAAAATTTTTCACATTTAAATTTAAACATACCCTTAGAGTAATTACTAACTATACCGCAATCAAAGAAAGAAATAAAACTTTTTATTAATAACTCATCCCGCATATGTTGAACTATTTCTATTTCTAATCTTACTTGGTAACCTAATTTGTGATGGGTAGACTTGAATATATTTACAAAGAAAGAACCTTCCCCTGCTACAAATCCAGCCATTCACATTTTATGAGGAATAGCCCTCGCAACATCTCTGGTTAGAGCTTGTACTACATAAGGGATAATGGGTGTAACATGGGAAAAACTAGTTTTTAATTCTTCAGGTAAACCCCGATTTAAAGATGCTTTCAACCCCACTACTTCATTTAACCCTTTATCAGTTAAATGGCCTTTAATTTCCATAATTTCAACTATAGATTTTCATGTAAGATAATCTTTTAGTTTATTTGTAATTAAAGGGTAACTATCCAAATGAGGAATTATTACTTTCAGGAGAAATTTTAAAGAACTAACCATATAAGTAGATTTATCCCCTCTAACTGAAACAGTTCCTATCCCACCAAAGAAAATCTGAAACTTTCTTAGGAGTTCTATGTCTCTTCTGTGCAATATGATTTGAAAGAAAGCTTGTACATTGAAACCTGAACGATTTCTAGTATCACGCGTTATACTAACTTTAAAGCAACCTTCTGCATCAGTGAAACCACTTACAAATCAGGGATGTAATTTAGAATTAATTGAAAGCTGAGAGTAACTTCGATAAGGTACTATTCCTAGTCTATTAATACTACACGAGTAAAAGCTTCCCCTATTGAACGATTGGTGGCTATATTTTTATATTTTTTTATCTCTAATGCCGCCGTCTCCCCCCCCCCTATTTGAACCTATTTGTATCAAAGAATAATTTATCCTTAAAAAACCTATAATAATAATTGAAGATCCTCTTCATGTTTCCCCTTTTCCATAGAAAAAATACTTCATATTTTCTCCTTAGGTAGGCTGGGTATACCCATAACTATTAGGTTATGCTTGACTATATCTTAAGCAAATAATAAAAATAATTGTTTACCAACATCCATTTAGTCGATGAACTCCTCACCTTATGCTGGTGGTTAGCTGCAGATTATCTATTTCATTTCTTCATACAAACCATTTTTACCACACAAGGAGTCATTACCTCTTCCATTAATTACATTATTAACTTGGTAGATTTGTCTTTAAGAACTTCCCGCATTTTGAATGTTTAGCCTTAAATTAAGACTAGAAGAAAATTTTCTTCTCCTTTTTTGACCATATTTCTTCTTTGCCTGGCTCATCTCTATGATTATTTATAGCATTATCCTTGTTAATTAAAGAAGTCTCATTTATTAATCGTAGCTGCAAAATTTGTTTTAAACCATCTATATTTAAATGTTCTTTATTCTTAATAATATTTGCTGCACTCTTAAAATCCAAAAAAGTAAAATACTTGGATCCTACTACAGAATACTTTTCAAAAAAAGGTATGATATGTACAACTATGTCATCTATTTTTGTAACAATAAACTCACAAACCGCACGTTTTTTATATTTAGCTTCTTTTTACTGTTAATCTATTAGCTGTAAAAAAGGAGGTTATAGAAAAAATTTTTTTGTCGGCTGCGCAAGCATCAAGCATCAAGCTCTGGATTTCTTGTTCTCCATAAACAAAATAAACTTTACATAACCACCTTCGGTTTATAATCATCTTCTAGCTCACGTGCGAAGCACGTTTTTAATGTTAACCCTTGTTAGTAGCGAAGTTAGCGGAGCTCTTAACATACAAAAACTCACTAACCTATACGATTATAGCCAGCGTAAAAGCTTGTTTCTAGAACCTGAAAATAGTTAAGATACTATTTATTATTAGTCCTGCCGTTGTGAATTCATTTCTGATTTTATCTTTTTAATTAGATTTAACCCTTCCGCAGTCAAGTGAGCTTTCTTTAATACTAATTCGCTAACTCTCTTGAAATCAGAAAAATCTTGCGATTTACATCCCATAATTGAATATTTATCGTAGAAAGGTATAATTTTTTCAGTTAGGTCTGATGTTTTACTTACGACTAAATTACCTGCTTTAATATTTTTTGACCTTGCCTCATATCTACCACACCCTAAATAAGTTGCGATATTTTCCATTAATTGTTTATCTCTAGAGTGTTGAGTTAATTGAAACTTTAATTGAACAGCATAACCTGTCGTTGTTTTAGCTTTATTAATAAATATATAAAAACAACTTTCTGCTTCAGTGAAACCAGCCAATCAGTTAGGATTAATAATACTCATTGGTTCAATACAAGGTCTAATAGCGGGAATAATATCCGGAAAGTTAACCGAAAGTGTTTCACTAAGACCCTTGTTTATTGAAGAACGTATACTAATAATTAGGGTTAATCCTTCTAACGTAAGATGTTGTTTATTTTTTATAATAGCTACCGCTTGTCTAAACAATAAATAATCCTCTCTCTTTTTAGTTAATAAACTTAGGACGCCTAGCAGCTGAAGGTGGTCGCACCGCCGACCTCGGATACTTATCAAAATGGGGTATAATAATTTGAGTTAATTCTTCTATTGAATTTACCGAAAAAATAGCTTGTCCATTTCTAGAACGATTTATTATATTACCTACAGCTTCCCTGGTCAACCCTTAATATTCTTCCAAGGGTTGAGTAGCTTTGTTAAGTAAACGAACGGAGCTCGTAAAAAACGATTGTATACTATTTAATAAAATTAAATTTTTTCCGTGTAATTCTATAGAAAAAGAAGGGGCTACATGTCAACCTGTTTTACAATCTTTACTTTTGTAGATAGATATAGTAAATGATCCTTCACCGTCTATTAAACCTGTTACATAAAAAGGATTAATATTTTTAAGCTGACCTTGACCTTTATAATAACCACTTTTAGTAAAATCCTTGCACGTTGTGGTACAATATCATGATTTATTATACACTATATGTAAGTAGCTACGTTTAGGTAAAGCAAATAGTTTGATTAAAAGATTCGAGGCACCGAAAGCTAGAGGATCTTTCACACTAACTTGTGTAGAAACTCGAAAATAAAGTAAAGATTTAATAGCCTTACCCGAATAATTAGATGACACATTCTTCGATGCTTTGTTTTTTAGGACGATCATTTTATCTACATCCTTTAAAACGCGAGACCCACTTGTTTCTGCCGCAATTAATGCCTCTGTAGTACACAACCCACTTGTTTCCAACACAATATCGAAATTTTTATACATTTTTGTAGCTTTGAAAAAAAAATCAAGGTGAGATTTTTTCAAGGTAGCGGGCACTTCCTATTGTTTACCGCTACTTTCACGTGCAGACACTCCTATCTTAGACTCTCATCCTTAGGAGGATTACCAAAGTACTTTCCGTGATAGTAACTCCTTCAGAAAGTAACTTCAGTCCCCTAACTCCTTCAGAAAGCCGACGTATAATCCTTTTGAGACGGACGTGATAGTTTGTTCACGCTACTCCTTCTAAACTCGCCGAGGCTCCTGTCCACCATCGACGCTATGCTCTGACTCTCCCTCTGTCCCGGGATAGGTAGCCCCTTTGTTTGGACGAGTCAGACCCCTCCCGGCATAGTCACAGTATAGGGAGGCGATCTGCCCTAGTTGCAAGCTCTTATAAACTCTCTTTATAGTATACCAGGATAAAATCCAAACCCTTGTTGGAAAGTGTATTTCTATAGTTTTCGCCCACTTAGATAACGGGGTGCTAGCCCGCTAAATAAATTGAGGGATACAGTCCATCTGGTACTCGAAAAAGAATAGATTAACATAATCTTCCAAATCTCTAGTTTGTTAAAGGAGATTTTACATCTACATTTAATTAATAAGACTCTCTAGTAATAAAATATCTCTTGAGTGTTGACCGATCCCTTCCGGGATCCCGGAAGGGATCCTAAAGGATCCCCTCCGGGGATAGAAAAACGTAATCATACAGCTAAACCACTCTTCGTTTTAGATTTTTGAACAGTAATAAAGAAATTAGATTCCCCGATACAAAATCCGGCTACTCGTTGCGGTGAGAATTTTTTATACATTGCTTCGCTTATGTTATGGGGTCTTTTTGTAGAAACAATATCTGGAAAAGCTTTTTTTAATTTCTCAGATAGACCTCAATTAAGAGATGCTTTAAAGCCAACTATTTTTTGTATTCCTTCTAGGCTATTATGTTCTTTATTTAACATAAGTAAGGCAACCTGTTTAAATAAAAAATAATCAGATGACTTTTGAGTTAATAAAGGATAATTTAGCTTCGCACAAAATGTGGAATAACTATATTAATTATATCTTTTAAAGCACTAACTCTAAATTCTACCATTGAAGTATTATTAGGTTGGTTTAGATACTCTATAATTAAACTAGTAAGGTTTGGTGTGCTGTGCCTCTGAGCTATATTATTTATACCTTTTTAAATACTAACTCTAAATCTAAATTCTACTGACACAAGCTCGAGTTATTCTTAGGTTTATACATAATAGAAGTATTATTGGATTATACCCTATAAAGCCTAAACATTCATATTTTAAGACTATAAATAGAGATATTTTAAGATACCCTTCCTGTGTTCATACTCTCTTTTATTTTTATTATAGCATCTCTCCCTTCATTCGTTAAATGACCCTTTTTCTTAATTATATCTGCAACTTGACAGAATGCCTGAAAATCTAAGTATTTTATTTCTTAGATATCCTGCGCAGCGCGGGTAGCGAGTGCTGGACTGCCCCTACCAAGGAAGGGAGGGCCTGGGGTATTTTTCGAAAAATGGGATAATTTTTACCTTAATATCTATAAAATCGGTAATTACGAACTCAAAAGTTTCTCGATTTTTGTATAGTTTCCCACAACCAAAATAATCTATTAAACTTTTAAGTAAAGCCTCATCTCTATAATGTTGAGCAATAGAGAATCTTAACCTAAAGGAATACCCTGTTTTAAACCCATCACGTTTTTGGCCCACAACACCAAAACAACCCTCTCCACTGGTTAATCCTACTAATCAATTTGGATCTTGAACTGACCGTAACTAAAGGCTTATCTACATTAGTTATACCCGAAAAGGCAGATTGTAGCTCAGGAGCTAGACCCTAGTTAAGTGAACCTTTTATAGCGACTAACTTGAACAGACCTTCTTGTGTTAGATGCTCCTTGTTTATCATTATATTATAGGCTAGCTTAAATAGATTATAGTCTACGAGCTTTTGTGTTACTAAAGGATACTTGTCAAAATGGCCAATGATAGCCTGTTAAATTTTTATAAAGGTTATACGGAATATCATAGCCTTAGGACCGTCTTGATAAAATTTTCCTACACCCAAATAGTTTTGTATCTGCTCTAATAATTTAATATCTCTTTTGTGTAAAACTATTGAAAAAAAGAGTTGGCCACTTCAACCAGTTTTACTTTTTTTATTTTTACTTATTCCTAAAATAAAACATCCTTCAGCCGTCCGTAAATCCGGTTATAAACCAGGGGTTTAACCCTTGAGGTGATTGCAGTGGGGGGAATGGCTACGGTAGAATAGGGTCTATGGCCCCTTTGAAGAAAATTTATTTCCAACTCTGAAAATAGAGTAATTTGGCTAGTCGGCCCCCATAATAATTAGGTGACGCATAACAAATTTTAGCTTGCGCTGTTTCACCATCTATAAATAATATAAGAGATAAAAGAAGATAAAATCTATAAACTAACTTAGTTATATACAAAGGGTTAATTTACCCTACCCTCTTACTTTTTAACGAAGGCTACGACGAGAAGGACCGGGGGGGGGGGCTGGTCCTGACAAGGACCAGCCGGCCCTCATTTCGTGCTTCTTTTGCGGAGTCCTAGCCTGCTAATGGCAGTAGTTTTTATAATTTTTTTCTAGCCATAGCTGGGCTAATATTCGTTACGCATGCGACCTAACCTCTGTTCGCAAGCTAGAGGTAAGGGTATGAAACTCCGAGTAGGGTAAACACGCCTGCTACACGTTTATAACATTAACCATACTTCATTAGTGCTGCCTTGGTCCGAAGGTTAATCGAGTTTTATATAGCTCGCTTATTGCGCGCCCAAGGGCGTAGTCTTTATCACGGTCCCTTACGAGTCGTGATAAAACCCTTTTTATATCAAAATTTAGGTCCACCCACTTGCGGACAGTCCAACATAAGCAAAGCTTTGCGCAGGATATATTTATATACATATTCTCGAAAACTTGATTAACCTACGGTTAATCTTATAAACTCCTACGCGAAGCGTAGATATAAGTGTTTAACTTTGTAGTACCGGCCGCCAGGGCGGTACCACCTCCCCTAGGGGAGGTGGTACTTTGTATACATCTACTAATGCCCTGCACACCTATTAGCCATCTCGGTGAACTTCCTGCACTAATCAATCATGAATATAAATTTGTAAGAGGCATTGACCAAGATCGAGGCTAATTCTAAGTTACGACTGTACATTCGCGAGCATTTCAGCTCTACGTAGGTGGACCAGTCTGTCGCGATGTTTATAGCCACCGACGGTCTTCAATATTGTTAACCGTTTTCACCTTATCCGGCCGTTATATATTTTTTGTTTCGCTATAACGTTGCCACAATTAATAACGACTAGGTAGGATTCGCACCCACAGCTCCAAAATCGAAGCAACTAGGATTCCTAACAAAATATCCACAAGTTTTCACTCGAGGTTTGACTATATCTTAAGCTCTAAGAGACGAGCTCTCAAAACCAACTGTCGTTTAGTCTATGAACTGCACACCCCACAACACATAAAATAAATTCTTTAATTCCATTATAAAAAAAAATATTCTTTTACTGTACAATGCTTCGTGACTGAGCGCTTTAAATCTTGTAACTAGGCAAAACCGGCCTAGGTTTTTATTATTTCTTAGTTACGGCTTACGTTCTCACTGCGAAACTAGCCTTAGGAGGGATGTACGCCGTCATAATAAATATATAAAAAAATTTTTTTATACGGATAACTTAGCGAAGAATTACTATTTTATAGCTGGTGCTTGGCTGCGGATTACCCATTGCTTTTAGGACATCAATTTCGATTTTACCTTACCTTAAGATAAGTATTACCCTGCAGGGTGCTTGCGCCGCCCTACATATATTAGAGCTACCACGAGTCATTACCTGTGCCACAAGATATGTTACCATTCTTGTTTGGTTGAAATTGCTTTAGGGACTTCCCGCATTTTTACAGTTTATAGCAGAAGGTTCACTTCCACAAATAGGCCTAGGAATATATCTCCTTTTGGTTATCGCCTTAGCAAGCGAGGGATTAAAAAATTTTTCATACTTTTAAGCTGCAAAGTAACCACCCTTCTTCCTCCCTCCCCCCCCCCACAAAAAAAAAAACAAACCAAAACATACCCTCAACCCCCC
>Ga0157379_10000041_pt1 | contig 78644 bp, 64 predicted proteins | sample S25metaG_FD_121802 | JGI IMG/M metagenome (GOLD analysis project Ga0157379, IMG submission 121802) | Switchgrass rhizosphere microbial communities from Kellogg Biological Station, Michigan, USA - S2-5 metaG | ecosystem: Host-associated > Plants > Roots > Rhizosphere > Soil | place: USA... | reverse complement strand
GTGAACGGAACATCGCGAACGCGGCCTCGCTCGTTTCCTTCCTCATCACAGTGGGAAATATCCACGCGCTTGGCGCCGGTCAGGTCTGCCGCGAGCCTGCTGATGACCAGATCGTCCTGATCTGTAATCGTGCACGCAACCTTTCCTCCCGGATCCACACGATATTGCCGAAGGTTCAGGCCTTCGCCGCGCAGCTTTTCCAAAAACGGCTCGCTCATGATAACGGCAACCGCTCCTTTGCGGGTGAGTTCGCGAATCGCTTCGATGAGTTCGACCAGGCTCTGGAGTTCGGCACTGCATTCCGCACACGAAAACAGGTGCTCTTCCACTCGCTCCTCGTCACTCGACGTGAGCTCTTCGAGCCAGTAGTCCGCAAGCAACCTCGGTGCAAGAGGGTGTTTGCAACGCGGAAGGGTCATGACGCCTCCTTTCCAGCGGTCATGCAATCGCGAACCTTGCCGAGAGCGCGGTGCCGGATAACGCGCACGTTTTCCAGGGACAACCCCAGCTGGTTCGCCACTTCTTCTGTTGTCCCTTCCGCATAAAACGTCATCATTAGAACGCTGCGCTCGCGCTCCTGAAGCTGTTGAAGACACGTCGCGAGCTGACCGTGATCGACGTTCGAGGTCTGAGGCGTGATTATGGTGGGAACGGTGCGACCAAATTCCTGCGCGAGGCGCTCCTGCCGAATCGCACCGCGCCTCCAGTCCCGAACGACGAGTCGAGATGTACCGAGAACAAACGATGCAATTCTTTCCGGTTCACGGAGGCGGCCTCCCCGCAGCGTCTCAATTGTAATCAGAAGAACCTGATGGGATAGGTCGGCCGCGGCCTGTTCGTCGCGCAGATGTCGAAGACCGTACAGGCGAACCCTTGGAGCCAGCCGCCGGTAAAGTTCGTCCTCCGCGTCCCGTGCCTCACCTGGACCAGAGGAGGAAACCATCCTCGCGAGGTCGGCATCCTGCCATCGATTGGGTTGAAATGACTGGTCGAACTCCACTGAAATCGAATATAGCATGAGAAATTTCTCGATTTTCTTAACGGATGTGTAACGGAACGCCGTCTTGTTACACATCCGGTTCAGAAACGGAGGAATTTATGATCACGAACACTCAATCGGGCACGACGGTCAACGAGATTGCGGACCGGATTTATCGAATCAGCACCCCAGTTCATGTCCTGGGCGGGTTCACTTTCAATCAGTATTTGATCGCGGATGAGGAGCCCCTGCTTTTTCACACCGGCCCGCGACGCATGTTCCCTCTTGTGCGTGAGGCAATCGCTCGCGTGATTCCAGTCGAGCGGCTCCGCTATTTCGGGGTTTCTCACTTTGAAGCCGATGAAAGCGGCGCTCTTAACGAGTTCCTTGCGGTGGCGCCACGGGCGGTGCCGGTGTGCAGCGTAGTCGGCGCAATGGTATCGATCAGCGATATCGCGGACCGCGAACCCAGAGCACTCGCGAATGGAGAGAAACTTTCAATCGGCAGCCGCCAGCTTCAGTGGGTGGACGCGCCCCATCTCCCCCATGGGTGGGACTGCGGCTATATGTTTGACGAATCGACGAAGACGCTGCTGTCGGGCGACCTGTTTACGCAGGGGGGCGCCGATCATGCGCCACTTACGGAGTCGGACATTCTCGGACCGAGCGAGGCCTTTCGCGCACCCCTCGACTACTACGCTCATGCGGCCAACACGCCGGAACTGTTCGAACGCCTCGCTGGTTTAAATCCATCCACGCTGGCGTGCATGCATGGAAGCGCCTGGCACGGTGACGGCGCCGCGATCCTTCGAGCGCTGGCAGAAGCCGTGGTGACGACGACTCTAGCTATTGCATCTTGAAACTGACGCTGATGGTTAGCGGGAACTCTATTGGAGTTCCATTTAGAAGCGCGGGACGATACCGCCATTGTTTCGCGGCCTCGATCGCAGCGTGAATCAATTCGAGATTGCTATTGCCTCCCGACGGATTCACCTGTATCGATTGGACCGATCCGTCTGTCGCTACAACAGCGTCCAAAAGCACCACGTCCTGTGCCAGCTTCGCTCGGGCGCCAGGCGGATAAGCAGGCTTGGGCTGGGAGATCAGATTTGGCGCTGATATGACGCCGCCAACGCGCAACGGTGACGGCGATGGCGCTGGAGACGCAGCTGGAGTCTGAGGAGCTTCAACACTCACTTCCACGAACGTCATGGCACGACCAACCTGCAGTACGGCGTCCTGTACTTCGGGCTGGGCTCGAATAAGTATCGTTCTGGTGTGGTTTGCGAAACCGGGCAGGCGCACCTCAAACGTATAGTCGCCGGCATTGATTTGGGGCAATGCGTAGCCGCCCCGATCGTTGGTAACGGCCGTCCGATCAACGCCCCCGGAACGATTGAAGATTCGCACGGTGACGCCGGGAAGTACGGCTCCTGTCGGGTCGTATACGGTGCCGGAGAGACTCCCTGTTTGAATCTGTGCCGGAGGTTGAACGGCAGCGGGCGGTATCGCTTGCGCGACGGCAGCAGGCGCCGACGTCGTGGTGGTCTGCTGGGCAAGAGATATCACAGGTACTCCTGCGACCAGTACAGGAATGGAGAGAGGCGTTTCGGACACGATGCCGCGTTCAGGAAGCAGGGCAAAAGCAAGGCCGCATACAATGGCGGCTCGTAGGAACTGCGAAACCCGAGAACTATTCAGGGATGACGCAGGATAGTTCAGAATCATAGTCATTCTCCTGTCCAGGATTTTTCCGGACGTATTGAATGCAGGTTGACAGCCTTCACGGCCAGCGATTGAGCGCTCGGCGGCCTTCAGCAGCGTTTCCGCATACGCTTCCGCTCGCGCTCCAGCGGCCAGCACACGCTCATCGCAAGCGAGTTCTCGTTCAACCGTGAGTTGACGCAGCGCGTAACGCACTGCTGGATGGAAAAATAGGACGGCGCCGAGAAGCGTTTGAAAGGCATTCAAAAGGTGATCGCGGCGTTCAAAGTGGGCAGCCTCATGCAGCATCATTGCCCGCTGCTCCTCAGGGTCGGCCCAGGTTTTGATATCCGCGGGCAACAGGATCATCGGGCGGAAAATCCCGGCCAACATGGGCGCCCGAACCTCGGTGGAATACCCGACAGGAACGCGAAGCGGCAGACCAGAGGCAATTAGGGCGGTCGCACGAAGACGGCGGAATTTGAGATAAGAGCGAAGAGGCTCGTAAATCGAGATCAGAACGCCAGCCACCCACAGTCCAAACAGTATTGGCATCGGGTCCGGACGCCGCGAAGGGGCAGCGGGCCGGACTTCGGCGCTCGGCGCAACGATGGGAGGAACTGGGGTTAAAGGCTCGGGCAATTGCGTGAGATGTCGTAAAGGCGCTTCGGCAGGCAGCGCAACGGAGAACGTCCTGACGAACACGTTCGCTGCCGGCAAGACCGCAATCACGATCAGGCCGGCCAGCCAAAGACGATACCGCTCAGCAGCGGAACGGACGCGCACAACTGCAAACGCAATCCAAAGCGTCCCGATCATTGCCAGCGACTGGCCGCTCCAGAGCAGCATCAACTCCGCCCAATAGCTCATTTCTTGGCCGCCTTCCTGCGGATCGCATCAAGTTCTTCGAAGGTCAGATCGCCGGTCTCCACAAGATTCAGCACAAGGGACGCTGCCGACCCGCCGAAGACATTCTTGACGAGATGCTTCAGAACTCGAGTGCGCGCCTTTTCGGGATTCACAACAGCTCGATAGATGTGGGCACGTCCGTCTTCGCGATGTGTCAGGTGATTCTTGCGCTCGAGCACACGGATGATCGTCATGACACTGTTGTAATGGCGATCCCCGGAGAGGCTCTCCTGAATCTGCCGCGCTGAAGCCTCGCCGAGCTTCCAGACAACACGCATGATTTCGAGTTCCTTGTCGGTGAAGGTTTTTGACGGTTGCCTTGGCATCGAATTTATTAAACGGATAAATACGTTGATTATTAAAACGTATTTATCCGTTGTTGTCAATAGCCCGGGGAATTAGGGGACGGGGGGAGATCTCCCCCCGTCCCCTAATTCCCCGATTTGGTGCGCCTGTATGACGTAGCTTCGCCGCCACTCACGTAACGCGTGTTTGTTCGAAGGCGATATTCCAGGTGTTTTGGATCATCTGGGTACCGCGCCTCCATTCCGTACGTATACGGCCCCATGCCATGAAAAGGCAGCGGCTCAACCGTCGCCGAGTACGCCGAATAGAAATCCATATCCTTCGCGAAGCCGTCTGCATACAGAAAATAGTCGCGAGACCAGCCAGACTTTACCGCAGGCAGTGTAGAAGGATTGAACTCCAACGACACTTCGTCTCCAGAGCCAAGAATCACAAAACGATCATCCTTTTCGCTCACCAGTGGTAACACATTCCCATACGCCGTTTGATACCCTGAGGCGCGCGCGTACGGTCCGCTGGCGCTGACTTCTTCATGAATGTAGGAGACGTCGCCCGCGACACTGCCTTCGACTTTTTTCGGATACCCTCGAAACGCAAACGATGCTTCCGCCAGTGGAACTTCGCGGATCTCCACAGGGTTTGTCTGGGGCGTCGTGTCGATCAGTATCTGATCCCAATAGATCTTCAGATTTGTTCCGATCCGCACTCGCGATGTTCCTGCCGGCAGACGGCCGGTCCAATCGGAGACCATCGTCCTCAGCAGTCCTGCAGGAAATCCGATATCGTCAGAGACACGCTTCCACTGGCCGTTACCGTCGGGAATCTCGAGGAAAGGAACAACCGCCTGAATACCGCCCTGATGTGCGGCGAAGATCGACGTGACCGTGAAGTAGTCAATGAACCCATGCATGATCAGTCGAAGAGGTTGCTTCGGATCGACTGGGCCGAGATCCAGTTCCAGATAGTGCATCTTCGCGAATCCGGGATATTGCATGGATTCGAATCCGGCCACGTATTGCCGGTCGCGATTCAGCAATAACGGCATGACGTTTCGCCCTTTGTCGTCAATTGCAGCGTGCGGGGGACGGGCATTCCGGGTTGTGATCACTTTGAATTCGGGAAATGGAGGTGCACTTGCGAAGTACTCATTCGGATTGACGACAACATCCGAAGGGTGGTCGATCGCAAGCAGTCGGACCTGGTCCAGGTACGTGATCTCTTCCATCACTTCCGCGAAACGAAAGCTCAGCCTGCCGTTTTTGGGTTTAACGACACTGCCATCGATTTTCAGATACTCCGTTGGATCCGGTACATTGCGCTCCCCCGGCCCAACCCATTCGCCGACGACTCCCGGCCCGATAATGTCCGAAATGAATCGATACCGTTCACCGTCCCAGACGAACACCACAGGACACGAACTTCCCCGCCGATCGATCTCTTTAAGAACATGACGGGCTCCGGCTGCGAGTTGCACTTCGTCTTGAGGCACGCCAGTCGGCCACAATAGTCTCACGATGTCCGCTTCGCGAGCATCGCCAATACCGGCAAGGATCTCCGGCGCACTTTGGCCAAGGTATCCCGATGCCGAAGGTAATTCCCATTTCTGGCGAAGCGCACCGGCAAAGACCTCGACCTTCGTTCCGATGCCGCTGCGATTGTCGCTGAGTCCTTGAAAAGCGAGGCGAACCGACTGGCGGCGATTGCCTCCTTCATTGCGGAGCAAAAGAGGCGGACCACCATTCTGGATCAGGAGAAGATCCGTGTCCCCATCGGCATCGATATCCGCAGCAACAAGCGCTCTTGGACGGACCGGCTGTAGTGAATCCAGAGCGACCGCGTGCGTCACATTCGAGAAGTGCCCGTCACCCACGTTACGCAGTAGAACCAACTCCCCACGGCCGGCTCGCTCGCCGGCAACTGCGAGATCGAGCCAGCCATCGTTATCGACGTCAACCGCCACCAGACCCCATCCGCGCGTCCACTGGAGTTCAGGAACATTCACGCGTTCGAAACCGTGGCCCGCAAGATTCTTCCAAACACTGAGGCCAGGTTGGTTCCAATGAGTGAACGCGACGTCCATCCAGCCATCTTTGTTGAAGTCGAATGCGATGGCGCCGGCAGCCGTCGCTGGGAATGGAGACTTCCACACGTCCGCCGGACTGAACGGCCCCTCGCGCGAGTTCAGGAATACTGAGGCCGTGGGACCCAGGCCGGTAAGGATGAAGTCGATTGCCCGGTCGTTGTTAAAATCAGTTGGTAGAGCAGCAATTCCCGCATTGGTTCCGGCAAGACCCGCAGATGCAGTCGCATCTGTAAACGTCCCATTCCCGTTATTTCGCCATAGAAGATTTCTGCCCATTCCTTGCCGGTCGGGCGGAACATTGAACTCTCCCTGTGCGCCGAGCGGAATGTCCTCGAACCGCGAGATGTACAAATCCAGGTCACCGTCGTGGTCGTAGTCGACAAATACAATGCCGAGGGGCAGACCATCCATGCGAATTCCCGTCTGTTCGGTTACATTCTTGAATGAGCCGCCGCCTTCATTTCGGTAAACAGTGATTCGGCCTGGAAAGCCCACGACAAGATCGTCTCGGCCGTCATTGTCATAGTCACCTGCGGCACAACCTACCCCTTCGCCCCGACCGAGCCCCGAAGTCGCAGTCACATCAGCAAAGGCGCCACGGCCCGCATTGCGGTAAAGAGAAGCCCCCGCGACACCCGGAAGAAACAAATCGGGACGACCGTCACCGTCGTAGTCCAGAAAGCACGCGCCGCCAGCAAGAAAAGGCCCGACGGTTATCGGCTCCGGGACGCTGCCGCCATCAAAGCGAATACCTCCACGATCCGCAACAGGAACGAAACGGACCGAGAAAGCTTCAGGAGCAAGACTAACTCCGGCAATAGGCTCAGCTGTCGAGTATTGCCCTTGCTCGCCATAGACGAGACTGATCGGCTTTCCCTTTCCAGACTGCGTGAGCTGCTCGAAACGTCCGAGGTGCTGGCGCGCCGCCTCTTCATCACCCGACAGCTGGTAGGCCCGCGCCAGCCCGAACTCGGCGGAGAGGTGTTGCGCGTCCAGCTCCAGGCAGCGCAGATAGGCGCGAACAGCCTGATCGTAGCGAGAAGCTTGCGCGTTCAGTTGCCCAAGAAAATAAAACGCGTCGGCGTCGTCCGAATCAATGCGCGATACCCTTTCAAAAGCGTCGATAGCAAGATCCGGCTCAGCAAGGTTTCGATAGAGAATGCCGAGGTTATACCAGGCACGTGCGCTCTCCGGCTGGCGTCGCGTCGCATCGAGCAGAACTTCGCGTGCTTCATCATTGCGCTGAGTGTTGAGTAACGCGATGCCTTCGTTTAATCGCGCGATAAACAGCGATGGATCGCTTCGCGATGCGCTGCGAAACAATTCCAGAGCTTGTACAGGGCGGCCGCGGTTCATTTCTGCGACACCGAGGTTGTTGGATTGAATGGCTGCGATGTTGGGGGACTGGGAAGCGCCGCCAGGCAATCGACGCGAACAACCGGGAATCGCAGCGAGAAAGCACGCGAGCGATAAAATTTGAAAGCCTCTCACCGGCCTTCCTGGACCGTTACCACGCTTCCGGACTTAACATTGGTGAGGCGGTCTGTGCGGCCGCTTGGCCACTTCACTTCGACACTATCTGCGACCTGGGCCTTGCCCAGGCCAAACGTCAGGATGCGTTCACTCTGCGACAGGTAACTGGAACCGCTTTGTGCCATCGCGGTCTGAACTTCTTTGCCAACCGTCACGCGGACCGTGGCACCCAAACCGTCACGATTAGACTGCGTTCCGACAAGCTTCAAACGCAGGCTGCGATTGTCGCCGCCATCATTGCGGAGAAGCACCGCAGGGCCGTTGTTTGTCGTCATCACGATATCCAGGTCGCCATCGTTGTCGAAATCTCCGTACGCCGCACCGCGCGCCACCACGGGCTTGATAAAGGAGGCGCCCATAGCAGTCGAGACTTCCTGGAATTTGCCGCCGCCACCATTTCGAAACAGATGCGGCGCTTGCGCGTACTTGATTCGAGACTGGATGCGTTCGATTCCACGTTCGATGTGCCCATTGGCGACAAAGATATCGAGCCATCCGTCGAGGTCATAGTCGTAGAAGAAACATCCAAAGCCGAGGGTGAGCAAGCTGGATCGCCCCACCGCGGATCGCGGTGCTTCATCGACAAACAAACCGTTGCCTTCGTTGTGATACAGGGCCAGCATTTCATTCGAGAAGTTCGTGATCAGAACACTTGGAAAGCCTGATCTGTCATAGTCCGCAGCAGCCACGCCCATACCCGCGCGCGCGTTCCCAAGTTCGCTAAACGCGATCCCCGCCATGATCCCGCGTTCCGTAAACGTTCCTTTACCGGTGTTGATGTAGAGCCGGTTCGGCTGCGTGTCGTTCACGAGCAGCAAGTCCGGCCAGGAATCCTGATTTGCATCGAGCACCGTGACACCAAGACCCTTGGAGGTCGGATCCAGGACGCCGGCAGCCTTTGTGACATCCACGAAGGTACCGTTCCCTTTGTTGTGCCACAGACGTGCTGAAGATCCCTTGTAGGATTCCGGTGTGCAGTACGATTTCTCCGTCCCATCCAACGTGCATCGGATATCGGTAGCAGGAGTCCACTGGACGTAGTTGGCGACAAACAGGTCGAGATACCCGTCTTTGTCGTAGTCCAACCAGGCCGCACTTGTGCTGAATTCGTCAGGCCCGAAAAGGCCGGCTTCTTTTGTGACGTCTTGAAAGACCCCGTTCGTGTTGCGAAACAGCAGGCTTTGTCCGAGCGTGCTGACGAAAAGGTCCGCGTCGCCGTCATTATCATAATCGCCGACAGCAATGCCCATACCGTAGACCTCTCGCGCAAGGCCGGCAGCGGCAGTGACGTTCGTGAATGTGCCGTTTTGATTGTTCTTGTAAAGCTCGAGAGTTGAGGTCCGGCGGCTCGCGCCCGCCCAATCCTTACCGTTGGTGAAGAACAGGTCCTGCCATCCGTCGCCGTTGTAATCGATGAACGCGACTCCCGGCCCGAGGGTTTCGGGTAGATACTTTTTGCCGGTAGCGCCGGAGTTGTGACGGAAAGTCAAACCTGCCGCCTTCGTGATGTCGACGTATTGGATGGGGGAATTGGGTGGAGTTGTTTGAGGAGCGGCGAGGATCGATAAGATAGGCACAAGAATCGCCCCAAAAACGAGTGCGAGAACTCCCCTCCTGGACAGGAGGGGAGGGCGCGACATCAAAAAAACATCGCGAAGCTTCCTTTGATGGAGCGGACGGGGTGGTGGATCAAATCGATTTTGGAACTTGGACCACCACCCCGTCTGCGCCCTAATGATGCTACGCGACTTCTCCTTAATGGGCGCAGCCACCCCTCCTGGCCAGGAGGGGCGAGAGGCCGAGGAGGGGAGTTCTTGATGCCCCGTCACGCTTTCCCGCCCTTTACCAGCGAGGCCGACGTGTGCTCGTGAATCGACTGGCGTTCGTTGTTATCTTCAGGGTGAGCATTCCGGTAGGGCCCTGTGATGGCCTGCGCCGCTTCGTCGGCCTTAAACCGCAAGTAGCGTGCCTGGTGCTCCAGCGCGAGTTTTTCATTGCCAAGGCCGTTATAACAGAGCATCAGGTTGTAATGAGCCTGCAGGTCTTCAGGATCGATCGTCAACACCTGCTGAAACTCCTTGATAGCCTCCGCATATTTCTTCTGCAGGAACAGCACGCGGCCAGCATCATTCCGTACGACACGGTCTTTGGGGTACTGCGCGATCACCGTCCGCAGATGCGCCAGCGACTGGTCGTAAGCGCCTTCCGCGCGCAACAGTCGTGAATAAAAGTAGTGCGCCCGTGCAAGATCTGGCGCGAGCTCGAGTGCACGCTCGAGCACATCGCGGGCGCCCTCGAGGTTGCCTTCCAACAACCGCGAGCGGCCGATATTTACCCAGCCATCGGGATTCTTTGGCGCAATCTCGGTAACTCTGGAAAACGCTGCTTCTGCTCCCTTGAGATCCCCTTGCAGCAACAGGCCGATTCCGTAGTCGTTCCAGCGCGACCAATCGTCGGGCTGGTTCTTTGCGACAGGTATCGGATTGCCACGGGCGCCCTGCACAACGTTCAGCGTGGCAGCACCTTCCGCGATCGTGATGACAGGAAGGTCTGGAATCGCCTTGATCTGTCCGGATACCCCGGACGTATCCGCGGTGAAAGCCCACTTGCCATCGTCGTAATGGGGCGTTGCTGCCGGAGTTCCTGCAATGCGCTCGCCGGCGAACGCAAACTGCGTATTGAACCAGGCAAACTTGCGATAGTGCAGCCTGGTCGTGAGGTGAATCTTACCCCTGGCATCCGCGGGAACTTTGAGGCGGTAATGGACAGTGTCTGCAGCGCCAGGAGGAATCAGGCGAACGTAGACGAGAGACCGCGTTGACCACGCATTGCGCTTATCGATCGGATTGCCGTGGGCATCGACCTGCAGAGACCGATAGAAATGCGCACCGGCATCGACGGGTCCCTTTCCATCCTGGGTAACGGCGCCACTGGAAAAGATGACTCGCCCTGCATCGTCGGTCGCTTCAAGTTCAAGCCAGACATCGAATGCATCGACTGTGCCGCCGGGGAAGAAGTGTCCGATCTTTCGGGTGCGGACAACCACATCCACACGATACGTTTCTCCCGGTGCGACCTCTGCCTGCACTCTGTCAAGAGGAGCAATCAATGGACTGACTTCTGCCGTAACCGGCGCCACGCTTGACTCACCTTCCTCACCTACCGCGAACGTGGTGGCGAGCTCCCCCGATAAGGCACCTGTAGATTTCTTTTGATCCTCATGAGGCTCACGTGACGGGGACACGCCAAAGATGTCGACACTCAGAATGCCATTCTTGAGAAACTGCGTGACGGCATCGAGCTGCTCCTTATCCTTGTTGGCGGTGGGGAGTGCTGTGTTCGCTCCAGGAAAACGATGCGAGTGAATCTTGCCGCCGACATTGCCCATGTCTTTGGAGTCGACAACAGGCATGTGGCAGTCGACGCAACGCATGCTCTTCGGGGGATAGTAGAACGAGCGAGCTCCCAGCCCCGACACACCGCTTGCCTGCCAGTTGTCGTAATCGTTGAAGCCACGTATCCAGCGATAGTTGTTTACGTGGGTGTCCAAATGTACCTTGTGACAGCCGGAGCAGAACTCGCCATTGTCCTCTCGCACGAATGGCTTCATGAATGTCCGGCGGTGCGGCTCCGGATTTACATACACCAGAAAATCGTGAAGCGCTCTCGCCAGCCTGTTTTCGTTGGCGGCCAGTTTAGCCAGCGTCGGATATTCGAGCGTATAGTCCGCCTGGCCCATCGAGCTGTGAACTTTTGAGACGGAGTGGCACATCACGCAGCCCAGGCCCGCCTGGGCTTCCGGCGTATTGATGATCTCACGCACCGGAGTGTCAAACTTGCCGCTGAAGAGTAACGCCGGATCATGGCAGCCGGCACACCACCGCGACGGCTTTACTCCGATGACGTCCTGCATGTATTCGATGCTCTTTCGATACCACTGGTTATTGAACGAGGAGAAGTGGTGAGCCGAACTATTCCACTGCTTAAAAATATCGGAGTGACAGCGCTCGCACGCATCAGATTTCATGAAGAAATCCGATTCGAGCCTGTGGCCGGTATTCGTTCGAACGGAGCTTGGGAAGAAATCTCCGTTGACGCCCTGCCCTTCATCGTCCTGTGACTGGGGAGGCATCGAAGGATTAGTGATGCGATTGTTCACGCGCCACCGTACCTCGCGCACCGCCCACGCGGACGTTCCGAGGAGCAAAGCCACAACAAGAAACGCCGAAAAGCGTATGGCAGTCGACGGTACGAGCCACCCTCGAACTCCCGCATATCCCGTCAGCAGGAAGACAACGCCCAGGAGACACAAGAAAATGTGGCCATACAGCAATGGAGCCATGGGACGTGTTGCCCCGGTAAATGTCAGCGCGATTCCGGCAGCGGTTCCGGCAGCAATAGAAAGCCAGCCGAGCTTCATCATCGACGTTGCGGTGCGGAGCTTTAACAGCGAACCGATTAAGAGAAGCGCGAAAAGGAGGCCTCCCAGAATATGCGCCAGGTCGATGGCGAAGTATGGGATCGTCGCAGTTGGAAATGTGTAGAGATAGATCCCCGACAGCGTTAACGCAGCGAGTCCCCATGCCGTCACTCTAGTCATCGGATACTCCCTTCAGTATCGGGGGCTCTTTCCATCCACCGGCCTGCTCGATACGCGCAGCCACTGCAAGAACCTGCTCTTCTTCCCAGGGCCGCCCCACGATCTGAACTCCGATCGGCAACCCTTCCGGCGACGATGCCATCGGCACAACGGCAGCGGGATTTCCCAGAAGATTGAACCACTGCGAATAACAGAAGGCACTGGGATATACGACGGTTTTCCCATCGATCTTCCAGGAGCGCTCGCCGTGCCGAAATGCGGGGGCGCTTGCAACAGGGCAAAGCAGAATCGGATAACGATCCATTTGAGCAAGGAAGCGCGACCGAAGCACATCGCGGGCAAACAGGGTATTCAGAAGTGTATCCATCGTGAGGGGCGGGTCCTTTTCGGATAACTCGAGGACTTCGCGAACGATGGAATACATGTCCCCTTCGCGATCCTTATAACTCTGCCGAAGCAGCACGGACACACCGTCCACGAACAGGATGTGCCAGAGCCGCAATGCTTCGTCCAACCCCTCCGGCATAAACGCCTCAACGGTGAAACCGTCGTCGCGGAGGGCCTGAGCCGCCTGCTGAACGGCAAGCCGCGTTTCTTTTGTTACTGGAATGCGCCCGTCATCTTCGAAATATCCGATACGCAACTGTCGCAGCGAAGTCTTGTCCGGCTTGCGCAGGGGAACTGGAGCGGCGTTCGGGTCTCCGTTGTCCGGTCCCGCCACAATATCGAATAGCAGTTGAAGATCGTGTACCGTTCGCGCCATCGGTCCAACGACGCCGATCAATGAAAAGGGACCGACGGAAGACGGAAAATGTCCTGTCGCCGGAATGCGACCGGGCGTCGGCTTCAATCCACAGATGCCCGAAAAGTGCGCTGGAACGCGAATAGACCCCCCGCCATCACTGCCGATTCCTCCCGCAGAGCAACACGCTGCGATTGCCGCCGCCTCACCGCCACTCGAACCTCCCGGGGTACGTTCGAGATCCCACGGGCTGTTTGTTGTTCCGTAGAGCGCGCTGCGCGTTTCCCACGCCATGAGGAACTCCGCGACCGCGGTGTTTCCGAGCACGATGGCGCCGGCGGATTTCAACCTCGAAACGAGGGGCGCGTCCACTGTGGCAATGTTCCCCTGTCGCAGCCGGGTTCCGGTCTCACACAGCAATCCTGAGACATCAATCGAGCTCTTGATGGTGATCGGGACGCCATGCAGGGGACCAACGGATTGGCGTGAGGCGATTGCTTCATCGGCCCATCTGGCTTGTTGTCGTGCCCGGTCTTCGTCGAGGCTTACGAATGCATGAAGCTTTGGTTCCAGCTGATGGATCAAACGGAAATGAGCATCAACCACATCGAACGATAAGAATTGACGATCGCGGATTCCAGCGGCAATCTGCCAGGCTGGAGCTCGCGCAAGGGCGCTATTCATGGGCTTCGGGCGCGAGTTTAGTCCAAATCAGCATGGCCCCACAACAGGGGATAACCGATAGGGCACGGACTGTCTCATCCCCAAATCGGATTAAGGCGAGAGAAGAATTTGAAGTTGGAGATTCCCGAATTGGAAGTTCGAGGTTCGAAATCTTAGATTGGACCTTGTGGGTGCCATTTAAGTCCGATTTGAGACTTCCAACCTCGAAGTTCCAATTCGGGAATCTCCAACTTCAAATTCTTCTTTCGCCTTATTTCTCCATCTCCGCCCGATTTTGGGAGTTGAGTAGTCCGTCCCCTTTCTAGACACCCCCGGAGTTGTGAACGATTTTCCCATCGACGACCGTGAGCACGGAGCGGATCTTCTTGATCTCCACCTCCGGAACCGCGAAGTAATCGCGATCGAGAACGGTCAGATCGGCAAGCTTGCCGGGCTCGATTGTTCCGATCTTCTCTTCCATGCGCAGGAACCAGCTGTTGCCGCGGGTGAACAGGCGAAGCGCTTCGTCGCGTGTGAGGTTTTGATCCCCGTTGACGCGCGCACCGAAGGAATTCACTCCCGTTACGGCGTAATAGATATGCAGCCAGGGATTCAACGGCGCGATGTGGACGCCATCACCGTGGATGCCAACCTGAATGCCATGACTAATGATTGTTCTAAACGGTGGGCCTACGACCGCTGTGGGAGAGTTCGATGTCACCCAGCGAAATGCCCCCATTTCAACGCCGCATCCCAGAGCCTGCAGCCTGCTCAGCAAATCCGCATTAACTTCCGGGACGTGATGAACCATCCAGCGCAACTTTGTGATGTCGAACTCCTTATTGACGGCTTCGTAGGCTTCGACAACCTGTCGCAATCCCGCGAGATTCTGAACAGCATTTTCGTTGCGCCATCCAGCCTGGCCGACCAGCCGCTGGGCTTCGCGCCAGACTGCGCCGCTGGCCAGAGGCGCCGCCCATTCTCCAATCGCTCCCGTCATCAGCATGTCATCGCCGAAAAACTGAAATTGATTGCGCAGGCGTTCTTTCAGCTCAGGCAATGCAGGATCGCTCTGGTTCTGCAGGAAGTTCATCTGCAAACGAACGGTCGTCTTTCGCTCGCGATGCAGGGCAATCCACGAGTCGTACATTCGATACTGATCCAGATTGGAGAGAATCTGACTTGGATGGAGCGGACCGGGCGTCGGAAACAGCACTTCATCAAGGTGCGCGGTCAGTCCGACGCTAGTGGAATAGTTCATCGCGTCGAGCGTACTTCGCTTCTTGTCATCGAAAGTCTGCAGGCGCCTCAAGAGGAACAGCGCCGATGCCGAAGGGCCTCCCCCGCCAAAACCAGTCGCCGCAATGGCGCCAGTCGCCGAAACATTAATGGGAACGATATCGGGATGAACTTTAGGTCCGGCATCCGCAGCGTCGAAGAATGCCTTGCCCATGCTGTTCGTGGCGCAAGGCCCGGTGAATCGTTCGTAAAGCAGAACAGGACGATCGGGCACTGCGTCGTCCAGTTCCTTCAGCGTGGGGTGACGGTGCTCCGCCCATTGGTTGGGATGCCAGCCTCCCATCGACGTGATCCATTGCCCGGCAGGAACATCGCGGCGCCTTGCGGCAAGCGCTTCCTGAATCTCTCGAATCGATGTCGTGTTCTCGAGTATCGTGTGATAGCCAGGACGGTTTGCCAGACTCACACTGTGGATGTGCCCTTCAATCAGGCCTGGCACAACGGTACGGCCTCGAAGATCAATAACGCGTGTATTGGTACCGGCAGGTGGGGCCGTATTGCCTGCGGTGACAAACTGGCCATTGCGTATCGTGACCGAAGTGACGACGGCATTCGCCGCATTCATGGTGTGAATTCTGCCGTTGGTGAGCGCCAACGTCGTGTCGGGCGTAATCGCAGCCGCAGGGGTCTGAGCTGCGGCCTGTATGGCAGGGCTCGAGTAACTCACAGGACTCGTTCCCATAACAACGGCGGCGCCGGCCGCCGAGCCGATAAACTGACGACGCGATATTCGAGTTTTCTTCCTGAAGCTCATTGCGGCCCTCCAGTGTTATTGAACCCCGCCACGACCGCCGCGACCCCCACCAGCGCCGCCACCCCGTGCTCCGCCACCGCCGGCCTGGAATGGAGGATACGTCCGCGGGTTCACTACATGCCGGTCCATGAACAGATCCGCGAGTTGAGCTGCTAGAACCGCGAATTCAGGATTGCTGTCGAATACATGCGGCACACCTTCGAACCCGTGGAATTCCACCGGCACGTTTACATCACGGAATTGCTTCGCGAGAGTCATGCTGTTGTCGATCGAAATCGTTGTGTCTTTATAACCATGGAAAATCGCAATTGGAGGAAATCCGGCAGCGATGTACGTCACCGCGTTCGCCTTGCGTCGATCTTCATCGGTGCTGCCCGCCGGCATCATCGTGCCCGGCACGTTCGTTGCAGGATAGTAGGCGAGGCAGGCGGCGACTTTAGTACTAATCCCCGCGTTTCCGCCGGTGCCCTCCCATTCGGGTCGATCCCCGGTTCCCGCTGTAAACAGCGCGTGATAGCCACCGGCGGAATAGCCCACCACCGCAATGCGATTCGGTTCGATATTGAGACTCTTGGCATTCGCGCGAACCCAGCGAATCGCGGCTTTCGCATCATGAACCAGTGCGGGGAAACCGGCCTGCCCGGCAAGACGATACTGAGCGGCGATGGCGGTGTAGCCGAGGGCGGCGTATGGGCGAATCCTCTCATTGAGGGTGTCTTTGCTGCCTCCGGTGAATCCTCCACCGTGAAAGTGGATCGTGGCCATGCGCTTTTCTTTTCCCTTTGGCGGGCGGTAGATGTCGAGCTTCAGTTCCAGATCTCCGCCTTTGCCGAACGGGACATCTTTGTCAGTTGTGACGCCGTCGGAACCAGCAGACTGCGGGGTTGCAGCCAGGCTCAATGCCGGTACAGCAGCGCCGGCCAACGTGGATCCGAAGAAAGTTCGTCTCGTCATTTCACTCATGATGCCGTCCTCCATTGGAAAGAGTCCCCCGACTATAGACTTGGCGGAAATTGCAGTCAAACGGGTGGTTCCGATACTCCTGTCTCATCCTCCGCCGAGCGGTTTGTAGACAGGATTTGACCTCATGGTTTGAAAGACCGGTCGCCGCCTCGATCTCTTTGTAGGTAAGACCGTCCACGTACATCATTTGGACGACACTGCGTTGCTGTAGCGGCAGCCGGAAAATTAACCCTGCAATAAACGATTGTCGTTCCCGCGCCATCAGGCTCTGCTCGGGGTTCGCTTGCCCGCAACGGACGTTTTTGGCGATATCGATCTCAGCTGCACAGGCTTTTTCCCGCTCCCTCAGGTTTAAACAAAGATTCAGGGCAATCGCCTTAAGCCACGCTCCCAACAGTTCGGCCCGCCTGAGCGTATGGAGCTTTTCCAGGGCGCGAACAAATACCTCCTGTGTTGCTTCCTCCGCCTTGTCTGCCGACCTCAAAAGTCGATAGCAGTATTTCTGAATTCTCGAACGATGTTTCTCCAGAATGCGCCCAAAGGCGAGGCTGTCTCCGTACAGGAATTGCGTTACAAGAGCCCCGTCGAGTCGCCAATTGTTCGTGTCTCCTTCCACAGCGCTGGAGTCGTTAGCCCAGCAGCGCAGGCTCCGATGATCGTCAGGCAGCGTTTGAGCGATCGAACTTCCCATTTCTCCTCCTCGGCCAACAACAGCCGACCGGTCTCAAACGGGAATGCGGGAATTTCGCGGGAATGTTGGCGAGCGATGCCAGTTTTCATCCGGATCTCACGCATTGATGGGTAAGGACTCGAAAATGATCAAACCCGCGATGGCGCTGACGTTGATTTCAGGGCTGGCCGAAGGAATGCCAGACCAACAGCCATTCCGCTGCCTTTCAGGCGCTTTTGTTAGGGTTGAAGGAGGGTGCCGATGTGTGAAGCGCGAGAGATCTCATTGAGTTGTACTGAGAGAAGCCTTAGCATGCTGCCAACAAATCAGAAAACGATGAAACAACGCTGCTCATGGAATCGACGGGTTCAGGTTTTGTTCGGACTGATTCTGATTTCCGCTCCCCTTTACGGACAACAGAAGCTTAAAGACGAAACTAAAGAAGGGTGGAGTCGCTACACGCAAGTGACCGAGCGGCGCCTCGAACGCGAATTGAGCAATCCTAGCCCCCTCCTCGTTAGTGATTTCGAACGCCTGAAGAAGGGAGAGCTCCTGATCCGGCAGCTCACAAAGCCCGATAGTGACGAAACGGTCGAAGTCAAAAGTGGGACAATTCACCACTGGTATGGCGCCACCTTCGTGCCTACGATAAACATCGACTCGCTGTTTTCCTGGGTGCAGGAATACGACCGGTACTCCGAGCGTTTTAAGAAAGAAATCGAGCAATCCCAGTTACGATCGCGGACAGGTGACACGTTTAATATTCGGTTGGGCTTAACGAAAACGAAGCTCGGCAAGACGGTTCACTATGACACAGAGCACACCGTGGTCTACAGGCGGAACGGTGTGGGGCGCGCCTCCAGCCGGAGTGTATCCACCAAAATTATCCAGCTAAAGAAATATGGGACGCCCAATGTGCAGCGACTGCCTGAAGGAGATGACGAAGGATTTCTCTGGCGTCTGAATTCCTACTGGCGCTTCACCGAACGCGAGGGCGGCGTCATCGTGGAGTGCGAGTCCGTGGGTCTCAGCCGGTCGCTGGGTTCATTTCTGAGTTTCCTGGACTTCTTTTCTTTCGGAAAGATCAGCGCAATCGCCGCGGATGTGGCTCGTGAGTCGATGGAACAAACTCTCACGGCTCTGCGAGATGGGGTGCATGCAGTGCGCTAGGTGAAGGGAGCAGATGATGGCCACAAAGAATACATCAGGAAAAAAGGACATCACCATGTTGCTTCAAGCGTGGAGCAACGGAGACTCTTCCGCGCTGGATCAACTCACTCCTCTCATCTACCACGAACTCCAACGACTCGCCCGGCGCTACATGGCTCGGGAACAACCCGGGAATACGCTGGAGACCGGGGCAGTACTGAACGAGGCTTTTATGCGCCTGATCCGATGGAAGGCCGCTAGCTGGGAGAGCCGGTCCCACTTCTATGGTCTCGCCGCGAAAATCATGCGCCGAGTGCTCGTCGATCATGCGCGGGCGCGCGGCTATCAGAAGCGTGGTGGCGCACTGCGGCCTGTTTCCCTCAATGAAGCACTCGTTATTTCCGCCGAGCAGGCTCCCGATCTGGTTGTTTTGAACGAAGCGCTGGAACGCCTGGAGGTCTTGGACCCGCGGAAAAGTAAGGTCGTTGAGTTGCGTTTTTTTGCAGGACTGAGCAACGAAGAAACGGCCGCCGTTTTGCAAGTTTCTGTTTTCACCGTCATTCGCGACTGGAACTTCGCCAAAGCCTGGCTCCAGCGCGAACTTCTGGGAAACAATGCTGACAAGCCGAATCCGACTTCTTAGTGTCCTGAGTGAGAAATTAATTTAGACAATGAATTGGCTGACTCACGCATCCTACCGGTAGGCATTTGTCATAAGCGTTTTCTGGGAAAAAGGAAGATACACCAGGCAAACAACAAACGCGATCGCCAGGCCGAATGGAATTTTGGGCGCGAGCAATAGAGGTGACATTGCCCAAAGCATGTCAAACACGAATAGCGCGGGAAATAATTTCCAGAACTGTTTTCCGGCATCCGGATGTTTCAACCCGACCGCTGAAGTCAGGTAAATTCGCACTGCAATTCCCGTCGTGGCCGAAAAGAGCAGCAATCCATACCCGGCGTAGAGAGGCACACCCAGATACACCAGGAGGATATCGGCTGCACTGTGGAGGTAGAACAGGGTGGCGAAGTACATCGCCAGGTACCCGGCTTGATGAACCAACAGCAGCTTGCGCGCCGATGCCGGTTGGAGCACGTATGCCGTCTCCGGAAACCATTGTTGCGGGGGCGGGCGGTTCGGTTCAGCGGGAATCGGAGTCTGTTGACCTAACGGCAGCGCCAATGCGGCCATCACCTCGTCCAGCGACTGAAAACGCTGCGCAGGATCCTTTTCAAGACACCGGAGAATTGTGGCTTCGAGGGTCTCCGGAATCAACGGCTCGACCGTCCGCGGGTCGCGAGGTCTTTCAGTGATCTGTTTGAGCGCCACGGCGATCGGCGTTTCGCCGGCAAATGCCGCAGAGCCTGTGAAAACCTCGTACATCACCAGACCTAACGAATAAATATCCGAGCGCGCATCGACCGTCTTGCCCTCGGCCTGTTCAGGAGACATATAGGCAGGTGTACCCAAAAGAGATCCCGCCGTTGTGCGCGCAACAGTTGCCAACCGGGCGATTCCAAAATCCATCAACTTCACGTTGCCGGTGTCGTCCAGCATGATGTTTTCGGGTTTCAGATCTCGATGAACGATACCCTGCCGGTGGGCCTCGCGAAGTCCTTCGCAAACTTGACGAATCAACTCTGTGCCTTTGCGAATAGTCAGAGGGCCGAGCCGATCCAGCGTCCGCCGGAGGGTTTCACCCCTGATGTACTCCATGGAGATGTAGGTAATGTCTTCGAACCGATTAATGTCGTGAAGGCGACAGACGCTCCGATGATTAACCTTCCAGGACACCTTCAGCTCCATCTTGAAGTGGTCGATCATTTGTTCGTCTACTGCCAGGTCCGGCCTTAATACTTTGACGGCCACGAAGTCATCGGTTTCCTTGTCGTGGGCGCGATAGACGATGCCCATGCCTCCTCGCCCCAGCTCTTCCAGAGCCTGGTAACGGGGGCCAAGACTCGGCAGTTTCCGCAGTTTTGCGGGTGTGACGTCGCTTGTCCACTCGTTGGCGAGTGATTGCGCAGCAATCTGCATCGCAGACTGTTCCATCGAACCTTTTTCCTGCTCCGCCGCGGCGATCAACGATTCCAACTCCTGGCGCATCTGCGTATCACCCTGGCAGGCTCCGTCCAGAAAGTCCCGCCGGCCCGCTACCGGTCGTTCCATCGCCGCGTGATAAATCTCTTCGATTCTTTTCCACTGGTCCGAATTCATGCCTTCATCGCGCCTTGAGAATCGCGTTGGCGTCTATTTCCGCAACGGATTTCTTGCCACACTCCGCCATCACAAGATTGAACTCTCTTCGCAGAATTGCAAGCACAGCCTCAACTCCCGGCTGACCGAACGCGGCGACACCCCACATGTATGGTCGCCCGATACAGACTGCGCGTGCCCCCAACGCCAGAGCCTTGAAGACATCCGTTCCGCGACGGAAACCGCCATCTACCAGGACCGGCGCTCTCCCACGAACAGCGTGAATCACGTCCGGCAGGCTGTCGATTGTCGCACGTCCGGAGTTCGTCGAGCGGCCGCCATGGTTCGACACAATGACGCCGTCCGCACCGTTACGGACGCAAAGCTCCGCATCCTCAGGGGTCTCGATTCCCTTAACGAGAATCTTCATCGACGTCGTGTTTTTCAGGCGGCGAAGCGTTTCCCACGTCAGTGTGTTCTGTGCGGCCTGCCCGGGACGAACCTGAGGATCGGTCGCGTGGCAACTCATACACTGTCGGGTATCGAGGCGACGAAATTTCTGGACCGTCTCGAGATTACGCCCGCCGAGAATATCGACAGTCCACACCATGACAGGGCACCCGGCGCGTTCGATTCTCTTCACGGTCTGCTCTGTCGTTGGCCAATCCTGAGACGCGTAGAGCTGATACCAGACCGGGCCGCCGCGAGCGTCCATCACTTTCTCTATCGACTGGTTCCGCTCCTGAAAGCCACCGAGAATCTGCAGCGTCTTTTGCTTCTGCGCAGCTCGAGCCACGGGCAAGGGACCTTCCGGGTGAAACAATGTCCCGCTCGGTGCAAGGACTACCGGTGTTTCCCACTTCGTTCCAAAGAGGTCGACTCCCATGTCGATCTTTGTCGTGTCCACCAGGCGGCGAGGACGCAATTGATAATGAGAAAAACCTTCGAGGTTGGCCCGTAGTGTCGCGTCGTCATCAACACCCCCAGTGAGGTATCCCCAATGAGCCGGAGGCAGAGATTTTCTGGCGGCAGCTTCGAATTCAAAGACGTTGATCGCCTCTTCCGGACTCGAAATCACAAATTCATCCGGCTGCTGCAAGGCAAGCAGCGGGCTTGCTGCAAGAAACCGGAGGAAAGCACGTCGAGATGGAGTTTCAAAATTCATGAATAATCCTCGCGGGGTTATATCCCGGCCGATGCTGCCTTGACAATCAAGAGTTGCGCCTGTAGCTTCGGCCACTATGCTTGCGCTGAGAATGGGTTGCGCGGCCCCCTCATGAAGAAGGCTGCACCCTGGCTGCTCCTCGGCACCGTTCTCTTCATCGCCGCGATCGCGCTACGGCTGCAGGGACGGTTATGGATCTGCTCGTGTGGTTATGTCGCGTTCTGGCGCGGGGACATCAACACCGGCGGAAATTCCCAACATCTCTTCGATCCCTACACGTTCACTCACGTCATTCACGGTTTTGTTTTCATTGCGCTCGTGCAACTGTTGTCGCCGCGATGGGGTAAGGACTGGAAAATCGCAGGAGCGCTTTTGCTCGAAACGCTGTGGGAACTGATTGAGAACTCCACGTACATCATCGAGCGCTATCGCTCCGAAACGATTTCCCTGGGATATACCGGCGACACAATTGTGAATTCCTTCGGGGATCTGATTGCGTGCCTCGTGGGTGTTCTGATTGCGAGGCGGCTGGGCGTAGCGAGAACCATCGCCCTCGCGCTGGCCATCGAAATCGTCCTATTAGTTGCGGTGCGGGACAACCTGACATTGAACATCATCATGCTGTTTTTCCCGAACGATGCGATCCGCGGCTGGCAACTGGGGAATTAGGCAGGCTAACCCAGGCGTTCTGCTTCCCGCTCTCAAACACGGCTTCGATGACTTTCATGTTGTTGACGGCATCGGCCAATGGTGTGGGCACGGATACATCATTCAGGATCGCGAGCGAGAAGCGGTCCGCTTGAATCGTGTACTGATTGCAAACCTCGAACCGGACTTCTTGAGTGTCATTCCCGAGCTGGTGCCACAGCCTGCTGGGCTTATCGGGTGGCGCATTGAACGGAATCTCGATCTCGACACGGCCCGTTGTACCGAAAATGTTGACGCGCTGGTGATAGGCAAGTTGCGTCGAACATGTAAACGTCGCGGTGCCCGTGCCGAAATCGAGGATCGCGGAAACCAGCCGGTCCGTGTTGAAGCGTGGATCGTATTGAACGACTCCCAGCACTCGGTTTGGCTCCGACTCGAACAGGAAGCGCGACAGTGAGATGCTATAGCAGCCGATGTCCATCAGTCCGCCGCCTCCCGCGCTCGCCTGATTCCGAATATTGTCCTCATCCGCATTGAAGTAAGAAAAAAAGGAATGAATAGTTCGCAGTTGGCCGATGCCGCCGTTGGTCACGATCTGTTTGGCATGCTCCCATTGCGGATGCATTCGGTACATGAAGGCTTCCATCACCTTAAGGCCGCGATGACGTTGGGACGCCTCCAGCAGTTCTTCCGCTTCCCGGACCGACAGCCCTATGGGTTTCTCACAAAGAACATGCTTTCCCGCTTCGAGAGCCCGGATGGACCACGGCACGTGCAGGTTGTTGGGCAGAGGGTTGTAGACAACATCGATGTCATTGTCTGCAATGAGTTCGTCATATGTTCCATAAGCTTTCGCGATCCCAAACTGATTTGCAACCGCTTGAGCCGTCGCAAGACTCCGAGATGCAATAGCAGTAACCTCTGCATGTCGGGACTGTCGGACAGCCGGAATCATTTTGTTACGGGCGAAGTTCGAGGTGCCGAGCACACCCCATTTCAGCCTGGCCATACGAATCTATTCCGTGAGTATTTGCTGGAGGCGAGCAAGTGTCGCCAGCTCGTTCTTCTTCATTTCAATGCGTCTGTCATCCTGACGGCGTTGGTCACGATCTCCTCCATGCTCTCCCTGCGTTTGAGGCGTGAAGAAGGGCCTGGGATTGGCGGCCGTGTGGATCTCGTGTTGAAGACCTTGCTGCCATGACGGAATCATTGCCAGAAGCGCCGCGACATCTGAAGGCTTGTAGCTTTCCGCCAGATCAAGGAGATGGACAATATCCCCTTCCCGATAGCCTCCGCGATTGCCGGCGGAAGTGAGATAGCGCAGCAGAATACTTCGGCGCGAGCCCCCGTCCCAGATCGCCCGTCGAGCGATCGCTCTCACAAGCGAGCGATTTGAATCGGACACCCGTTCGATAAGATCGAGGAGAGGTGCCGGGATACTGCCATCAAGGCGAAGACGGTGAACGTATCGTTCGAGAGTCACTTCCCGAAGCCTGATCTTGTGGACCTGCCGATCGCTGGTGACGAGAGGCCCGTAAGTCGGGCGCGCAAACAACTGCTGTATCAGCGGTGGCCACTTGTCCCGACCTACGGATTCACTGCCTAAAAGCTCAGCAAAAATGGCCTGGTCGGCCAGTTTGGGCGTAAAAAGCGGAGAGAGAATCAAGTCATGCTCGTAGTCTTCGAGTTCGGGCAGCCTATTCTCGAGAAATGGACCGATTGCGTCGCGATCAACGTCGTAGTTGCCATTCAGGTAATTGGCAACCTGGGCGGTGATATCGCGTGGGCGCTCCAACTGTGTGGCGAGAGCTTCGAGCAGGGTCGGCACGCATTCAGTATCTGATGATCAGCGACGGCGGGCCAAGGGGAAAGGGTGGATACAGCTGCAGAATTTCAGGAACAAACCCAAAGTCCGGGTGTCTATAGCCGAAAATGCCTCAGTCCGTGGAGGTCTCCCTTGAAAAAGACAATTCGCCGGATTCTGCTTGTGTCCGGATGCTTGTTCTCAATCGTGTGCCTCGCCGCACAGGCCCCCGATGCTAAATCTACAGCCCGGGACGTCATGAACCGTGGCGTTGCTGCATTCAAGAGCGGGGACCCGCAATTGGCGGCGGATTCTTTCACTCGCGCGCTGGAACTTGACCCGGATCTCACCGCAGCAGAACTCTACCTGGGAATCACCTATGCGTCCATGGCCACTGCCCAGAACACCGAAATGAGCAGGAAGGCCATTCAGAGTTTCGAGCGGGTCCTTGAAAAGCAGCCCGAGAACCAGGAAGCCGCTTCGCGACTGGCGAGCGTGTATTTGAGTGTTGGCGATCTTGGGAAGGCTCGCAGCCTTTACATCCAGTTGACTAAAGCCGCTCCTCTGAACGCGACAGCCTTTTACTCGCTTGGAGCTGTGGATTGGACTCTGGCGAACAGTAAAACATTCCCGCTACCTGACGAGGACCGGAAGCTCGCTATTGATGAGGGACTGCAAAATGTGGCGGTCGCTCTCGCACTCAATCCGCAATATGCGGACGCGATGGTGTACAGGAACCTTCTTCTCCGGGAGAAAGCGGAAACCACATCAGACCCTGCGGAACGTGCAAGGCTAATCAGTGAAGCCGATTCGTGGTTCAGCAAGGCGATTGGAGCAAGAGCGGAAAACCTGGCGAATGGGGTAACGGCCGGAGGCGGCGCTGCGCCACCACCGCCTCCTCCGCCACCACCACCGCCTCCGGCTCAACGCATCGGATCTCAAGTCGCTCAAGCGAACCTCGTTCGCCGCGTGGCGCCGGTTTATCCGCCGCTGGCACGAGCCGCGCACGTTCAAGGAGTGGTGTTACTGCAGACTTCGATCGATAAGACCGGACAAGTAGCGGACGTATCGGTTCTGTCGGGACATCCACTTCTTAACGATGCCGCTGTTGAAGCCGTACAGCAGTGGACTTATCAGCCGGTGTTGTTGAATGGACAGCCTGTCGACGTCGTGACGACGGTGACGGTCAATTTTGTATTGCAGTAGCGGGATTTTCAGGCCTTAAAGATCCTCACCCCGGCCGATTGACGTTTACCGTTTCGGAATGTAGGGATTGGCTCGCCGGTCGGCCGCCTGCTTCCGGCGGTACGCGCGGAAGACAACAACACCGACCGTGCCCAGGATGGCATAAGGCACAACCAGCAAAAAAAGAATCCCGCGATTGAAGCTCGCCGCCATGCCCTTACCTTCTGGAGAGTTCTCAAGAGCCGTGACGCACATCGAGCACTGTGCGGGCGCGGGGGTATGAACGATCACGATGATCACTAAAGCTGCCAGCAATAGTGCCAGGATGCGGCGGCTCGACACGATCAGTGCTCCTTTACCTCGCCGGTTGGCAGGTGGAACGTTGGCGATTGATTCTGAATCTGGTGCGTTTCATTTTTTAGCGTTTCGCCAAACGTGAAAAAGAACAATATGATCGAAAGCAGCAGCGGAGTGAACGTCAGCATCACCAGATTGACTCTCTCGGCCTTTAGATGCATGAAGATCGAACCGATCAGGAAGATCTTCGCCAGCGTGATCGTAACCAGCGCAAACGCCTTGACGCCTTCGCCCAGGAAATGAAAATAGCCAACAACAAGCGCAAGGAGAGTCATTCCCAGCAGCCAGAGCCACGTCGTGAAGTATTGCCTATAGCCGTGTGCGTGCCCGTGTGATTCCATGAAGACTCCTGATTACAGCAGATAGAAAAATGCGAATACAAAAACCCAAACGACGTCTACAAAGTGCCAGTATAGTCCGGCATTCTCGACGCTGTCTCCCGAGTATTTTCCCATTGTGGCGCGCAGTGCGACAATGGTCAGAATCGTGAGTCCGCTGAACACGTGAAACCCGTGGAAACCGGTGATAACAAAGAACGCAGCCGAAAATTGAGGGACTCCCCAGGGATTCTTAGTCAGCGTCGCCCCTTCGCGAATGAAGTGCGACCACTCATACGCCTGGCAACCCAGGAAGATCGCTCCGCCAACGATCGTTAAACCTAAAAACTTCACAGCCGATTTCGGATCCCCCGCCCGAGCCGCGCTGACAGCCATGGCCATCACAGCGCTACTGCTGATCAGGACGAATGTCATGAAGGTAATCAGCAGCGGGCTGAAAACCTCCATCTGCACGGGCCAGGCCGGCGCGATGCGACGCATGAACCCGTAGGCGATCAGAAAACCGGCGAACGTCAGAGCGTCCGATATAATAAAAATCCACATCATGAACTTGCTCCACGATGTGCCAAACGGCGACTTTCCGCCGCCCCAGTCCGAAGCTACTACCCGCTCTTGTTCCGCCAGACTCGTCGATTCCATTAAGACCTCTCAGGCAAGAAGTAACAAAAGAAAACAATAAATCCACACGACGTCCATGAAGTGCCAGTACAACGCGAACACCCTCAGGGGCTCATGATTCGTGGCGGTCAGCTTATCGGCAAAAGATTTCTGCAAAACCACGCCAAGGCCAACCAGACCACCCAGCAGGTGCAGCGCATGCACGCCTGTCAGGACGTAGAAAAACGAACTGTGAATCGTAGTGGACAGATAAACGCCGGCGGCCACTAACTGCCGCCACGCAATGACCTGTCCCACCAGAAAGCTGATTCCAAGTATTCCGCTGACGGCCATCCATTGACGAACGCCCGCAGGCTGATTTCGGCGAACCGCATGCCGCGCGAACTCGAGAGCGACACTGCTCGCAAAAAGTACCAGGGTATTTGCCCAGACAATCCGCGGCACCGTGATGTTCTGCCATTGGGGCAGGCCGTGCAGCACGATGTATGCACTGCTCAACCCCGCGAAGAGCATGATGATCGCGGTCAGCAGAACCCACATTCCGATGTAGGCGCGAGACAGAGGGAACGCTCCACCCGAATTCCCGGATCCGCCGTCGTAGTTCGTTGGAGGAGGCGGCAAAATAGTGCCGCGCCTCCGAAGCTGAGAAAGTACCGACATTAATGCTGCCTGGCCGCCGGCACTGCAGGTGCAGTCTGCGGCAGGAAATCCTCTTTCGTGCCCGGTGGACTATAGTCAAATGCCCACCGGTGCACGACGGGCAATTCCGGGCCAAAGTTTCCATGGCCGGTAGGGCAAGGCGTTTCCCATTCCAGCGTCGTGGCCTTCCACGGATTGTTTTCGGTCACGCGTTTGCCCGCCCAGATACTGATGAAGAAGTTCCCGAGAAACAGAATCTGAGCAGCGCCAAGGAAGAATGCCGAAATTGAAACGAAAACGTTCAAAACCTGCTGCGGTTGCAGGAAGAGATAGTTCAACGGATCATAAATGCGCCGCATCTGCCCACCAATTCCCAGAATGTGCATGGGGAAGAAAACACAATAGACGCCAACGAAACTCGCCCAGAAATGAACCTTTCCGATAGTCTCGTTCATGAAACGCCCGAACATCTTCGGGAACCAGTAGTAGAGGCCGGCATATGCCGCGAACAGCGGAGCAATCGCCATCACGAGGTGGAAATGGGCGACGACGAAATACGTGTCCTGCAACTGGATGTCGGCCGCAGACGTTCCGAGGAAAATACCGCTCAGTCCGCCACTAACGAACAATGAGACGAAGCCGATGGAGAACAGACCCGCAGACGTGAACTGAATGCGCGCGCCCCACACCGTTCCCAGCCAGTTAAACGTTTTTACCGCCGAAGGCACGGCGATCAACAGTGTTGTAATGGTGAAGACCGACCCCAGGAACGGACTCATGCCGCTGACGAACATGTGGTGGCCCCACACGATAAAGCTGAGGCCAGAGATAGCGGCCATGGCGTACACCATCATCTTGTAGCTGAAGATCGGCTTGCGGCAGAACGTCGAAAGGATATCCGATGCGATTCCCATTGCGGGAAGAATGACGATGTACACCTCCGGATGTCCGAAGAACCAGAAGAGGTGTTGCCACAGCAGCGGATGTCCGCCCGTATGCTCGATGAGCTTGCCGCCCATGATGATCCCGCCCGGGATGAAGAAGCTTGTGCCGCCGACGCGATCGAATACCAGCAAGATCGCTGCGGCAAGGAGCACCGGAAATGCGAGGAGTCCAAGGACCGCAGTGATCAGCAGCGACCACTGCGTCAGCGGAAGGCGCATCATCGAGAGGCCCTTGGTCCGCATGGTAAGGATGGTCGTGATGTAGTTCAAACCACCCATGAGACCGGAAGCCGTAAACAGAGCGATTGCCGTGATCCACAGGGTCATACCGGTACCCTGATGTGGATCCAAATCGGGCAACGCGCTTAGCGGTGCGTAAGCCGTCCAACCGCCGAGCGGGGCGCCTCCCTGTACCATCAGCGCCGAGAAGATCACAATGCAGGACACGAGAAACACCCAGTACGACAAGGCATTTAAAAACGGAAAGGCCATGTCGCGCGCCCCGATCTGCAGCGGGATCAGGAAATTGCCGAAGCCTCCTGTGAGCACAGCGGTAAATAGGAAGAAGACCATGATGGTGCCGTGCATTGTCACCAGGGACAGGTAGAAACCCGGATCCATGTGACCGGTACTGTCGAACGCTTTCGGCATGAGCCGGGCTAAAAACGGGAAAGCATCGTGGGGCCAGCCGAGCTGCAATCGCATCAGCAGAGACAAAGTGCCGCCGATGACAGCCATAGCCATTGCGGTAACGAGGTATTGGATACCGATCACCTTGTGATCGGTGCTGAAGACGTACTTACGCAAAAACCCCAATTGAGGATGGGCGTGTTCGCCTTCGTGATGATGACCCTGTGTATCTGTCATTTATTTAGTCCCCAGTCCGCTCAGTCAACTTCATCTTTAACCAGTTATTGAATTCCTCTTCGGAAGCATCGATGGTGACCAACCCCCTCATCTTGTAATGGTTGTTTCCGCAGAGTTCGGCACAGGCAAGCTCGAAATTGCCGGCAACATTTGGAGTAAAGGCAACCTCGACGGCAAGACCCGGAACAGCATCCTGTTTCACGCGTTGGTTAGGCAGAAAGAAACTGTGAATCACGTCCTTCGATCGGAGGCGCACGATAACGGGCTTGTTGACCGGAACATGCATTTCACCCGTGACGACGATGTCGTCCTTGGACGCTTCATCCTTTTCATCCAGGCCGATTTGATTCACGCTATCCACCAGCGTCAAGTCGGTCCTGCCGAACTTCCCATCTGCTCCGGGATAGTGAAACTGCCATTGGAACTGTTGAGCCGTCACCTGGACGGTGATCGCGTTCTCAGGCAGACCGCTGAAATAGTATTTCAACCACACGCGCTGTCCCATGAACACGAGGACAACGAGGATCAAGGCTGTGCCGGTTAACAGGAGGAACTCCGCCTTCGGATTGTCGTGCCAGTAATCGGCCTTTTCATTGCCGGCAGCGCCATAACGAGCAACAAAGTATCCCAGCATCGCCTGAGTGACGACGAACGCGATGCCTGTAACGATCAGAACTGCCGTAAAGACTCCATCGATCTCCGCGCCGTGAATCGAGGATAACGTCGGGAACCACCACGGCTTGGCGATGAATAACCAAAGCGAGACGACGATGAGAATCGCCATAAGCGCACCGAAAGCCAGACCACTCGTCGTGATCCGTCCCGGGCCTTTTCCATCAGCCATAAAACTCCTTCCTGAATCGTATGAACAGGGCGCGCCGCCCACTAAAAAGCAAACGTGAAATCTACCAACTCGGAGCAGCGAAAGCCAATGGTTTTATTGACATGGACACATTGTCAGACGCTCGGTCAAAGCAGGTCCCGGTGTGCCTTTTTTTCCGCTTAAGGCGTGGATTTCGTTGCATTTTCGACGGCCTGAACGTGCGAGACCGCGGTTAGACATCGTCTGTCGTGCAAGAGTACACTTGCCTCCGAGAGGGAGTTTCGAATGAGTTCGCGCTCAACCAGCGTATTTCCGGAAGTTGAAGAGGAGACCAGCGATCAGGTTCAGCCTCTGTATCATGTCATCCTTCTCAATGATGAAGACCACACGTACGACTACGTCATCGAGATGCTAGTGAAGATCTTCGGCATGACGGAATCGAAAGCCCTCAGCCATGCAGTCGAGGTGGATACCGTGGGCACGACTATCCTGCTCACCTGCGAACTGGAGAAAGCGGAACTGAAGCGCGACCAGATTCACGCGTATGGCAAAGACTGGCGGCTTCCCCGATCGCTGGGATCCATGGCCGCGGTCGTTGAACCGGCCGCGTAAGCCCTACACTTCCCAACGCTTCAAACCCGGCATTTCCAAACCCCAAAGATCCAGTACACGCCCCACCGTCTGATCAACCATTTCGTCGATTGTCGTCGGACGGGTGTAAAACACGGGCACGGGCGGCATCAGAATCGCGCCGATCTTCGACGCGTCGAGCATCAACTGGCAGTGTCCGGTGTGCAAGGGCGTTTCGCGGAACATCAGCACGAGGCGTCGGCGTTCCTTTAGCGCAACATCCGCGGCCCGTGTGAGCAGATTATCGTTGGCGCAATTCGCGACGGCAGAGAGAGTACGCACCGAGCAGGGCGCTACGATCATGCCGTCCGTCGGATAAGAACCGCTCGAAATCCGCGCCGCGAGATCCCGAACTGGATAGACCTTGCTCGCGAGTTTTTCCACATCACCGATCGCATGGTCCGTCTCGAGCGAAATCGTGGTCTTGCCCATGTCAGTGATGACAAGGTGGGATTCAACGGAAAGCTCTCGCAACGCTTGCAGCGTCCGGATCCCGTAGACCACGCCCGTCGCGCCAGTAATTCCGACGACCAGCCTCACCGGGCGCACTGCGGACACCGGCACAGCTCTCGGAGATATTCGTAACTGTAAATGCCCGTTCCGTGACTGTCGCTGAACTCGAAATGGACAGCGTACTGCCCGACGAGCTCGATCTTTTTGAACTCGAGGCTGTCCGGAATATGGATCGGGAGAATGACGCGCTGGCCCGTCATCTCATCCTGGCAGGAAGCGCAGGGACAAAGGCCGCGAAGCAGCGGGGCGAGATGGCGCGTCTCATGACCGTCTGCCCACAGGATCTGAATCTCGCCGGGGCTCAGTTTCTTGATTTTGGTTGGAGTTGTGGCATCCGAAGCCATGCCTACTCCACTTCAAGCACCGGTAGCGTCGCGAATGACCGAATACTGACCTGCGCCGCCACTTTCCGGCTGATCTCACGTAGCGTCTTCGCACTCGCGGAATCGGGTTTCGAAATGACGATAGGCGAGCCGGCATCGGACTGCTGACGAATAGCGAGATCCAGCGGGACCTCTCCGAGAAATGGGATATCGAGTTCTGCGGCTGCTCGCTTGGCGCCGCCCTCGCCAAAAATGTAGTCGCGCGACTCGCAGTGCGGGCAGATGTAATAACTCATGTTCTCGACAATGCCGAGAATTGGCACGCGCGTCTGCTGGAACATCCGGAGCGTCTTCATGGAAATGCGCAGGCCGACGTCCTGCGGGGTCGAAACAATGACGGCGCCAGTAAGCGGCACCTGCTGCGCCAGCGTAAGGTGAATGTCTCCAGTTCCCGGAGGCAGATCAACGACAAGATAATCCAGTTCGCCCCACTCGACATCAAACAGGCATTGCTGGAGTGCGCGGTGCGCCATGGGGCCACGCCAGATCAGCGGCTGATCCGATTTCACGAGAAGGCCCATCGACATGAATCGAATGCCCGCGGACTCCTGCGGGATCATTTTGTTGTTCACACTCTTGGGCGGCTGGTCGATTCCGAGCATGATCGGCATCGTCGGTCCGTAAATATCGCCATCCAGTAAGCCAACGGCAGTGCCTTCTGCCGCGAGGGATGTGGCAATGTTCACCGCAACAGTCGACTTCCCCACGCCACCTTTGCCGCTGCCCACTGCGATAATATTCTTTACGCCCTTGAGCGCGGTTCGATCCATCTGAGGTGTCTGGCGCACTTCGGCGGTCATTTTGACGTCGACGTTCTGCACTCCGGCTAGTCCCTTGACCAGGGCGACAGCCTCATCACGCATTTGGTCCTTCACCGGACATGCCGGCGTCGTGAGGTTCAAATCGAATGCAACGTTGCCGCCATCGACCTTTAGATTGCGAATGAAGCCAAGGGAAACGATATCCTTGCGCAGATCCGGGTCCTGAACGCGTTTGAGAATGTCGAGAACCTTCTCTTCAGTGACCGGTCCGTCCTTTTCTCTGTTCCAAATAGCCATGCTGCCTCTATGTCTTAAGATTCAACAGACTATTGTAGCATTCGAGAATCGGGCCCGCGCCCCTTTCGGGAATAAAAGGGGACGGACTACTTAACCCCCAAACTCTCGCAAGGAGCGGGACCTTTGTGATTGACTAATTGTTAGTGGTATTTGTTACATGGGGGGCCGCTCAGGCGGCGTCCCCCTAACTAATTCCTAACGTCGGTCGTGTCCGCGGCTATGCCCACTGGGATTATGGCTCCCGTCGGACGAGTTTCCGGTTTGGCGGGAAGCAGACGGAGCGGGCGATGAGGCCTGTGACGGAGGCGCGCTGTTTCGCGATTCCGTTCGCGGTGAAGGATTTGAGGGTGTACGCGAATCTTCGCGTCTCTGCTCGCGTTCAACACCAGGGAAGCGACCAGGATGTTGCTGAGGTTCAGGCGCCCGTTGTGGCGCCGGCGCCGTGTCTGGCCGCGAAGCGGGCTCTGCCCTTCGGAACGTTGCTGAAGCAGGCGTAGGCCGCGGTTGCTCGACTTCGGGCCGTGCGAACGCCGGGGCTCTTCCTGAACTGATTTCAGCCTCTCGGCTTCGTTCAGGCTCGCGCCGAGAAGGAAGTCCCACCGTGCCCCCATCGCGCTGGACAACCGCAGGTCGCCGCTCCGTTTCATTCGGCCGGCTCGCTACGGAATTGACCGAGTTTCCGCGGGCCCGATTGTCTTCAGGCTGGCGCACCCGGCCGGAGTTATTGTTCGGGAAGTTGACCGCGTCTCTTCGTTGCGCGTTCTCGTTCCTACGCCCATTGTCCGGTCGATTTGCTACGACGGGAGGCGCCGGGACTTCGCTACGGCCGCGATTACCGAAATCATTTCTCGGGACACTGATCGGTTCGCGCGTGTTTTCGCTGCGCCCATTGTTTGCTCGGTTCGCTGCAACGGGAGACGAAAGGTTTTCGATGCGGCCGCGATTACCTTCAGACTGACCGCGGCCGGCGTCATTCCTGTCATTCCGCGGAGACGCATCAACCCGGCGCACCTTGTCATCGCGATCACGGGGGTTCGACACGGGGCGCGTGCTGACAAAACGCGGATCGACATCACGCCTGGTTTCGACGTGAGGAGCTCTGCGATCCGAAAATTGACGATTTTCCCGCGAGGGTTCGTGGGGCAACCAGCGATCAGCCTGTCCGGCACGCCTCAAGTCGTTTTCCCCGGCGGCGACGTAATTGTTGATGGTGACTTTTCGAGCGAAGTTGCCGGCAACGATACTGGTGACACCACTGCGCCCCGAGATGAAACGCGCGTTGCGGTAGTTCTGCACCACGTCGATGTTGTTCACATAGGTAACGTTGGTGACGACTGTCCGTCCGGGCCCATACCACGGACGGTAAACCTCATGCGGCGCAAGTGCCACCCATCCGACGTTGGTGCCCCATCCGAAAAAACCCACCAGGGCCGGCCGCCAGTAGGAGCGCGAATGAATTTCGCCCGGATACCAGACCCATCCGTATCGAGGAGCGTGGTACCAGCGGCCATAGTGATAGGGAGCCCAGCCCCAGGGATCTCCGCTGATCCAGGTCCAGCCGTAGTAGTTCACCCATGTCCATCGCCCAACCCGGTAAGGCGCCCACGATGTTGCGACTGTCGGAGCCCAGACCCAGCCATACGGCGCGTCATAAACCCAGCGGCCATAACCAGCCAAATCTTCCGCACCGTAGATATCGCGACTCACATACGTATAGCCTCCGCTGCGATCGAGCGCCTGGTCGCGCGAATCATTCCAGCCGTCAAACTCGTCCCTCGGACTTGCGCCACGGTACGCGACCTGCGGATTCGCTGGATCGCCACTGACCCACACCGTCTGTCCCGCGCGAGCGAAATCGGTTCTGCCGCCAGAGAAAATTTCAGCCTCCCCTGAGCGAACAGTTAGTTCCGTGGAGAAGTCGTCTCGTACGGTGATGCGGTAGGTTCCCGGTTGGCGCGGACGCATTGCAAGAGTCGGAGTGCTGACTTCAAGCTGCGCCTGCGACTCGGGCAACACCCGAAATGTCACGGCGCCTGCAGAAACCTGAATAAGAAAATCGCGGTCCTTCAACTCTGCCAGCCGGACTTCGCTTTCCGATCCAAGCCGGATAAAGTTAGCCCAGTCCAACTGAATCTCCGCTCTCGAATTCCCTTCAGTCAGGACGTGATCCAGCGCCACGAGCGGCGCGTTCAACTCGGCCGCAACGAGTTCGCCGGTATCTCCTCTGCGGACGCTGACATCTCCGCCAAGAAAACTGATGCGAGCAACGCCATGATCGGGAGCGTCATCGGAGTCCTGCGCCCAACCGGGCACCGACAGCGCACCAAGCAACACGAACATCTTCAGGAACTTCATTGGGGATTCTCCTCTGCCGCGCTTAGACGCGGCAGTTTCACCAACGTTTGCGCCCGGTGAGAGCGGTGAATCCTGAAGAAAAAGTAAGGGAGATAAGATCGAAAAAGGCCTGTCTAAATTCGATTGCGGTTCAATCGCAGCAGCGCCCGCACGGTGTCAAAAATCCGACGTCATGGTGATACTAAAAGCTGCCGGGCGAGAGCGAATTCCGGATCGATTCGCAACGCTTCATTGAGTGCCGCAGTCGCCTTTTGTGTATCGCCCATCCGCGCGTACGTCGCGCCCAGCATCGTATAGGCGGGCGCGGAAGGACTCAAGGCGAGAGCTGCTTCCAGCTTCTTCACTGCCGTCGGAAGATCTCCGGCGTCAAACGCCACCGTTCCCTGCTGGAACAGCGCCTCCCACATTCGAGGATTGCTCGCATAGGCCAAATCAAACCGCTTCCACGCTTCGACCTTTCGCTCTCGATGCAGGTCCGCCATGCCGACATCCAGATGGCAGTTCGCGGAGTTTGGATCCAATTCGAAAGCTCGCGCACACGTTGAGTCAACGGCACCCCAGTCTTTCTTGAGTACAAGGAAGCCTGCTTTGCTTGTGAGCGCCTTCAGATGATTCGGCGACTGCCTCAGGACAACGTCGAGTTGACTGATCGCGTCATCGTAGCGGCCGCGGCGACCAAGCTCAGACGACACGCGCAATCGGATGGAAATATTATCGGGCCGAAGTTGAAGCGCCTGTTCAAACAAGACCAGCTCGTCTTTCCACACCGGCACGCGGAAGCTATCCAGAGCGAAGTACCCAATGCAAAGAGCGCCGGCCAGAACGACAGACCGCATCGCCAGGAGACGCACGAGGGCTTCTGCTGCAATCCAGACAAATCCGACCGATGCCAAATAAAGATTGCGCTCCGCAAGAGGCACAACCACCCGCGATACCGCTAAAACGGGAAGCAAAGTGATCGGAATCCAGAGAACAGACCATGCCGCTTTGCCTCGGAGTTTCCATGCCGCTGCGACGTACAGCAACAGTACGGCAAGAACACGGAGTGTGACACCAGATGTCGCCTCGAGAGTGTAGAAGAACGTGAGGTTCACCGGCAGCAGCAGCTTCTCGATGTAGATGCTCAAGTGAGAGATTGCGGTGAGTATCTGCGTTGGCACCGACATGCCCTCGTGAACAATCGATGGAGCAAAACCACCAAGAACAGCCGTGCGAACCGCGAGGTATACCCCCGTTGGGATAGCTAGCAAAGCATATCGGGACGCACGAAGCTTCCGGAAAACGATCAGGTCATAGACAACGACGCACGGCAAGAATGCGAGCGCAGATTCCTTCCACAGCAAGGCAATTCCGTAACACGCGACCCAGGCGATTGTTGCGTGAAGAGCGGGTTTGTACTCGGAGACGTAGAAATACAGCGCCAACAGAAAGAACAGGGTATATCCAAGATCCGGTATGGCGGCGATCCACGCAACGGGCTCTGTGTGGACTGGATGAAGGGCAAACAGAGCTGCCGCGATGCCTGCGATTTTCAAATCTTTCCACAGCTCCAGCGTCAGCATGAAGACGACTGCTGTTACGCATGCGTGCAGCAGGATATTGACCAGGTGAAACGCCCACGGCGAAGCGCCGACAAGAGTGTAGACGGCGTTATAGACGACCCACATCAGTGGGCGATAGTAATTGGCGTCACTCGCCACGTCCGTAAGGTCCCAGACATTAGCTGTGAATACCCGTACAAATCCGGGCCAGACTCGCAGATGAGGGTTCTGTTCGATCTGCGGTCGATCGTCGTAAATGAAACCCATGCTCAGCGTCTGGATGTAGGGCAGGATCGAGAGAACGATGACAAGGATAAATACCCATGTGGCCTTGCGCGTCATGGGGGCATCATAGCTCGGGGACACGTGGGTCAAAATAGATGGATCGAGGGACCGTGCGAACAAATCAGCAACCAACGCATTTTGAAGGCTGCGTACAACTCGCTCGTGGCGAGATCGAAGTAGCGAGAGATTTTTGGCCGATCATGGGAAGTGACGCTACTCCGGTAATCCGAAGGCCATGATGCTCTGTCCGACCGCAATCGCGATGTACTGCTTGTTGTCGAAGACGTAGCTCATGGGCGACGCTCTCCAGGTCTGGTTGGTCGGGAATTCCCACAGCACTCTTCCATTCGACGCATCGACCGCGAGGAACGAGCCGCTGTTCTCGCAATAGAAAACAAGACCCGTGGAGGTTGAGATAACCCCGCCGGACGACGTATTCGGAGTCGTGACGCCGGGTATGTCCCAGGCGATGTCACCGGTGCTGATGTCGACGGCGCGAAGCGACTTCGTGTAGGTCTCGCCCGGTGCGGGAGTCGCCGCACCTCCCATGAATCCTCGTCCTGCCTGCCAGTCCATCGCACGCTTCGAGAACACATTGCAGCGCTCGAGCGCAGAGAAGTAGTAGAGGCCCGTGGTCGGATTGAAAGACGTCGAGTACCAGTTCGCGCCACCCTGAAAGCCGGGACACACGTAGGTTTGGCCCTGAGCGTCTTCCTTAAGATCGTTGAGAACAGGACGGCCTTTTGCGTCGAGTCCCTTCGCCCAATTCAGATTCTTCAGGAATGGCTTGCCCAACAGAAACTGACCGTTCGTCCTGTCGAGCACGTAGAAGAATCCGTTGCGATTGGCCTGGATCAAAAGCTTGCGGGATTGTCCCTGCCACTGCGTATCGACCAGAACCGGAGGTTCCTGAGCGTCCCAATCATGAAGGTCGTGCGGCGTGAACTGAAAATGCCAGCGTACCTTGCCGGTCTTCGCTTCGATCGCGAGAATAGAATCGGTATAAAGATTGTCGCCCTGCCGCTCGTCACCGTTGTAGTCGGAACCGGGATTACCTGTAGGCCAGAAGAGCAGATCGAGTTGCGGATCGTAGGTGCCCGGCATCCAGCTGGCGCCACCGCGATGCTCGGTGAGTTTCCCCGCCCACGTTTCGGAACCCGGCTCTCCGGGGTTCGGCACCGTCCACACACGCCAGACCTCCTTGCCTGTCGCAGTGTCATACGCCGCGATAAAGCCGCGCACTCCTTCATCACCACCCGCCGTTCCGGAGATGACGAGGTTGCCGACGGCGAAAGGCGCAGCGGTACCGTTGTAGTTCTGCTTCCAGTCCGCCATCTCGGTTTCCCAGAGCAACTCGCCGTTGAAGCGATCAAAGGCCACCATGTGCGCGTTATCCGTGAGCATGAAGACACGGTTGCCGGAGGCCGCGACACCACGATTGAAGCCGATCGCCGCATTGCCGGAAAGCCCCGTCGTTCGTGCGCGGCGGAAATGCCAGACCTGACGACCGCTGCCCGCATCGAGCGCCCAGATCTCATTCGCGCTTGTCACGTACATAATGCCTTCAACAACGACCGGTGTTGTCTCTACTTGCTGAGTGATGCCCGCCAGCGGAAACATCCATCGGGGCCCGAGCCGTGCAACGTTACTCTTATTGATCTGCGGGGCCGTCGTGTAGTGGTTCCCGCCAGGATCGCCGTGATAGGACGTCCAGTCACGCTGCGAAGTCACGACGCGGTAACGATTCGGGTCTGAAGTTTTGCGGAGCAGTTGAACCTTACCGTCGTCTGTGGCGAGTTGCAGATCATTGAATCCTTCGCCAACGACACGGCCGACCAGCGTCTTGCCGTCTGTTGTCTGGATTGTCCTTCGAACGACCGGCAGTTGTGCCGGAGGCGGACCCTGTGTTAGCAGAGCCACGGGCACCGCAACGCCGAGACTCAAAGCTGTCAGAAAGAGAAATAGCCTGCGCATAAGCTGTGAACGATAGCAGGTGGAAAAGGATTGTTCCAGCCGCGGTGGATATGTCAGGTACGTCTGACGTTCTGAAGCTCGACCGTCAGCGATTTAGTCCGGACTGCCAGTTCGCCACGATATTAATACCCCGCAGCGCTTCGTTACCCTGCGAGGGGATCAGAAAACGTTGCCCATCGGGAGACATCGCGAATTCACGCAAGTTGGCCCTCGCAGGAAGCGCAAATAGAGTTCTAGGAAGACTCGTTTTAAATTGTGGACCCTCCATCACGTCTACCGCAGTAAGAAGCGAATTCGCACCGACGTAGACTAATTCTCTTCCGTCCTTTCGCCAGAGCGGGCGTTCACCGCCACTCTTTGAGACTCGATAGGCGGCACCAATCACTTCGCCAGTGGCGGCCGAGAAGGCCCTTACATACACCTCAAATTTGCCGGATTCGTTAGATTGGTATGCAATCCAGCGATCTCCAGGAGAAAACTGCGCCCAATATTCGTCGAACGGCGAATCAAGCAAGCGCGTTGGCTCGCCGCTGCCGTCAGTGGATATGATCCATTCGTCCGTGGCTCCATTCGATGCATATTCGTTATAGAGCAAGAACTGCCCGCTGTGACTCCAGTCGTCCAACCATCTTTCGCCGTCAGCTTCATAGATGGATTTTTCTGTGCCCGTACCGTCTGAGGCCTTAATCACGAACCTGGTTCGGCGGTTTTCCACGGAAATGAACGCGATCCGGTCGCCCAGAGGTGACCAGAACGGAAGACCTTCTGTCACGGGGCTGGCAGTGAGCCGCGTCCCAACACCACGGTCCAACTGCGTCAGCCAGATATCACCGGAGGCCTCGACGGCATAGCGATCGCCGTCGGGCGAGATGCGTACCGGGCCGGTGAAGCCGACCTCGCCGGCTGAACCCCGCGGTTTCCCATCGCGATCGAACCACGACAGGTGGACTTCTCCACCGGTCCGATAAGCTAGAAGCCCCGTAGTCGACGCGGAAAAGAATGCATAACCGCTGTTAGGACCGGTCGTACCGATCCCCTCGGCGATGGGCGCGGCTTCACCTCGCAGGTTGCGTTTTACAGGGTCGAAGGACTGAGTGAGCAGGGTGGTCCCTCGAAGAAACAACAGTTCACCCACTCCTTTACCTGACGGCGCCGGCACGTAAGCCGCCTGGGTCAGAGTGGGGAGGAGCCGTTCGGAAAACTGGTCTTCAGGCTTGTTGTCCAGAGAACCGACGTAGAGTGCCTGGCTTTTGTCATCGGCCCGAGTAAAAAGAAAGTGGCGGCCGTCTGGGAGAAAAAAAGGGAAACCGTGCAATTCAGAACCCTTCGGGTCCGTCACGGGCGTGGCATCTCCACCAACATCGAGAATTCGCCAAATTGGGCTGTTGTTGCCGCGACCTCCAAAAAGAATCACACCGTCGCGGTTCCAGGTGCCGCGGCCAACATCAGTGGACACCGTGGTGAGGGTCACCGGAGGAGCAGTTCCAGTGGCATTGACCTTCTTCAAAACATGGCCATCCGAAAAAGCGATGAATCGACTGTCCCACGACCAGAAGGGACTTCCCCATCCGCTTGCTATTTGGGTACCTGCAAGTTGTCGCGACGTGAGCGTATCCATGTCACGAACCCAGAGTCGCGTTTGCCCATCCGCACCTATCGCTGTGAAAGCCAATTTTCGTCCGTCGGGCGACAGATCGAGATAGGGGCCAAAGGTCGTCGCCTCGGGCGCAGTTATCGCGAACCGTGTGATTTCCGGCGTCGGCAATTTGCGCCACGGCGCCCAAACCGATACAGCGGCAGCCACTAGTGCAACGGCTACAAGGCTCGGCCACAACCAGCCTGCGGTCTTTGGAGCGGACTCGACGTGAGCTAGATCCTCCAACAGGGGCATCGCATCGCCGATATCTCGGAGTCGATGTTTGGGATCTTTCGCGAGACATCGTCGTAAAAGTGGACGAACTTCCTGGGGAACACGGCGGAGCTCGGGATCTTCTTTAATGACTCCTGCAAGGATCTCTTGAATGCTGTCACCCTCAAACAGTCGTCGCCCCGTCAGCATTTCGTAGAACACGACACCGAATGCCCAGATGTCGGCTCGCTTATCAACCGGCTTGCCCTTCGCTTGTTCGGGTGACATGTAGGCTGCGGTTCCAAGAATCACGCCGCTTTGTGTGGCAGTCTCAATAGCTGTCGGAGAGTTCTCCACGCTCGAAGATCTCCCCAAAATCTCTTTTGCTAATCCGAAATCCAGGATTTTCAGAACGCCGCCAGAAGTGACCTTGATATTCGAAGGCTTCAGATCGCGATGGATAATGCCTCTCTCATGCGCTGCGTCGAGGCCTTCCGCAATCTGTCGGGCGTACGCCGTCGCCGTCTCGAGCGGCAGAGGTCCGCGAAGAGTCTCTCCATCGATGAGTTCCATGACCAGATAATTGGGTCCAACATCGTAGAGCGTGCAGATATTGGGATGGTTCAAGGACGCAATGGCGCGCGCTTCCCTGCTGAATCGCTCCGTGAACTGTTCTGACGCAATCTTGATGGCGACATCGCGACCCAATCGCGTGTCGCGCGCATGATAAACCTCGCCCATCCCACCTGAACCGATTGGCGCAATAATTTCATGAACGCCGAGTTGTGTACCCGGAGAAAGGGACATGCGGCAGGCATTCTAATACCGACAACGTTGGGTGCCTAATTGGGAAACATGGGACATCGAAGCGAACTCGCAGAGCATCCTGCGGCGAACGGACGGAGAATCTGAACGTGGGCGACATCCCACGAGGAAGTAGGTTAGTTTACGGTTTCGGAATATCGACAGCGATCCACACCGCCGGCACTTTTCCTGTGCTTTCCGCCCAATGGGTTGTCGCCCGACCTTCTGCGAAACCGTCGCCAGGATTCGCGATCAAGTCTGGCTTTCCGTCTTGGTGGTAGGTCATCTGACCCTGAAGAAGGTACGTCACGGCGGGCCGATCCACATGGTTGTGCAAGCCAAGCACGCCACCCGGTTGAAGCGTAAGCTTGCGCATTCTTAGCGGACGTCCCTTTGCGGAGTCGAGTTCGGTCGTTAAATCGATAGACCGCAGCAACTCTTCACTCTGTCCAACAGTTTGTGTCGGAACCTGTCGCTGACCAACCGCGTAGCCGGCCAGAAATATGAGGACAATAACCAGGGTTGCCATTATGCGAATAGGTGACATGGGGATTCTCCGTCGGTTTGCTTGCAGTCACGGGGTTAGCGTTTCACCGGCCTTCCGTAAACCTCAATTCGGCCGACATTCACATAGCCGCCCGGACCGTGACCGCTGCCGGGCATCAGATCCGCGAAGCCGACCTCGTCAACCTTGCTGAGGTTCGGACGCTCGACCCACGTGCCGATGGCAACGACTCGCGTGATGTCGAGCTTCATCCAGCGGACATCGACAACAGAGACATCCGCTTCATTGAAATCCGCGGCCGGCCCGGTTGTGTGGTCTCCAACCAGCCAAGTGCCATCCGCGAGCTTGACGATCGGACGTACTTGGTGGAAGCCGGAAGTCCTGACCACCCAGCGGATCTTCGAAAGCGGATCGGAAAGATCGACGAAGTTGTTTCGATGACGGAGCGACGCGGCGCTTGGTGACGTCGTCGTGCCGGTCCAGAGATTGAGTGGATAGACGTCTGCACTACCTCGGACACCCACGAGTTGAATCTCCTTGCCGGAGGTGCCGTGGAGCGTCAACTGCAGGTTCGGGCTCGAGACGCCCAGTTGGGAGGCCGGCCACGCACCGTGATCGTCCGGTGGGGTGGGCAGCGCCTTCCATCCCTCGCTTAGAAACACGCCCGGTCGTGTGGGTCCCGCTCCCGCGCCCGGGCCCGAGGGCGCCGTCTGCGCGAAAGCGATGCAGGCAAGGTTAAATGCCGTAAGCGCAGCGATCAGTGTTACTCGTTGTGTCATACACCCCTCCCACCGACTCTGTTCACTCGACCGTTCTTTGCCGACGAACGTCGCCTTTGTAATGGATTGTAAGCCTTCAGTTACTCGAGCTCGCGAGTCATTTCAATCATCGTTCGACGGAAACCTAACCGATCGAATAGCCGCTGTGCGGCCACATTGTGTTCAGCAGTCCCGAGCAAGACGCGGGGCGCACCCTGGGCTCGAAGCCAATCCATCGCAGCTTCCATGAGCAGTCGGGCCGCGCCAAGTCGCCGGCTCGATTCCTCGACAAAGACATCGTGGATGAATCCGGCGGGCTCGCGCAGTTCCTCCCATGATCTCGGCTCGAGTCTGGCGTAGACATAACCGATAATGCCCTCGTCGCGTTCCGCAACGAATATGACGGAGTCTTTATCTTCCAACTGCGAGCTCAAAAACCACGCATACCCGTCGGCCGTCTTTGCCTGTGGGGCCATGAAGCGCTTTTGATCGAAGCTGTAGTGAGTTTTCAATAACGTTGCACCCATCCGACCGAGGGAAGGCGCATCCGATTCATTAGCGCGTCTGATAAGAATGTTTTTCATGAGTGATGATTGTGTTTGGATGATATGACTATGCTCCTGCCTGCAGAAAGAGGTTTGGATGGCACTAGTCACGTGTCCGGAATGCAAACAGCAAGTCTCCACGGAAGCAGTGTCATGTCCACATTGCGGCAAACAGCTCACGGGAAATGTGGCGCCTCCAACTTCGCCTGCTGCATATTTCGTGCCGGGAGGGACTGCGAGCCCTGAAGAGACAATTTGGGAAGGCACGCCGTCGATGGCTCTCGTCTACGGCAAAATCGTTAAGATCGCGATCCGACTGCTTATTGTTTTTGTGGTTGGGTTCTACGCAATCTCAGCAGGCCTGCCGGCTCTCGCGTCGATTTCATCGCAGGCGCGCGGGGTGGTTGAACAGAACTCGACTTATCTTGAATTGGGAATCGTAGTGGTTCTGGCGCTTATCGTTCTGCCTTCGCTGTTCGGACTGCTTCAAGCCATCGCTCGCATCCGTAATACGCATTACAGAATCAGTAACCAGCGCATCGTCATTCAATATGGCGTCTTGTCGCGATCGCTCGAAGAAATCGATCTGCGTTCGATCGATGACATCGAATTCCACCAGTCCTTTGTCGAAAGATTGTTCAGTATTGGCGACGTGTTCATCGTTTCAACCGACAAGGTCGTGCCTAAAATGGCTCTCCACGGAATCGGTGATCCGCTGAAGATCCGCGAATTGATTCGCTCCAATGCTTATCGGGTAAGCCAGCGTCAGCTGTTCACGCGCTCGACGTGACCCGCGAACATTTCGACTTTACTTGCCGGGTGTCCTGATCGTCGTGGACGTTGACCGAACCAGTCTCCCTCTCAGGGTAGGCCGAAGGTCCAGATTGATCCTCCCGCAGGCACTTTCGATGAAGCATAGCGAAGGGCAAGAATCCCACCCAGACCGGAAGCGACGGTGACGTATTGGCGCCCCTTGTGGGTGTAAGTAATTGCCGTGGCATTGATGCTGGATCCTGTCGGGAACTGCCACAACGTCTTGCCCGTCTCGTCATCCAGCGCGAGGAACTCTCCTGTCAATTTGCCTGTGAAGACCAGTCCGCCGCCGGTTGAGAGGACTCCCGCAGAACTCGGGAGATCCGCCAGCGGGATTTCCCACTTCTTCTGGCCGGTGATGGGATTGATCGCGAGAAAGTGACCGACGACATCGCCTGGCTTGAATACCGGAAATTCAGCAGTCACTCCGGTGGTAGTGTCCCCGAGACCAGTGGTTCTTGGAGGCGCGAGCGCCTGAATTCGCGGAATGTCCCACGTTGCAGCGTATATGTGTCCGGTCGAAGGATTGAACGCAATCGGGACCGCGTTGGTGCCACGAGAGGGCCAGATCTCAACCTTCTCGCCTGCAAGAAATTTCTTCTGAAGGTCCGTAAGAACCGGACGGCCCGTCGTGAGATCAATGCCTGTTGCCCAATTGACCTTGACGTAGGGATGCGCGGCGATCAATTTGCAGTTCGTGCGATCGAGGACATACATGAAGCCGTTCTTATTGGCCTGAATCATCACCTTCCTGAGCTGTCCGCCAATGCGAATATCGGCGAGAACGTTCTCATCAGTACCATCGACGTCGTAAATATCGTTTGGAGTGTATTGAAAATAACAAGCGATCTCGCCGGTCTTCGGACGGATTGCAAGCACGCTGGACGTATACAGGCTGTCTTTAGACTCGCGGGGCCGTGGATCGTATGGTTCCGCATTGCCGGTTCCCCAATAGACGAGGTCGAGCTCCGGATCATAAGACCCGGACCGCCACGTAGGCCCTCCGCCATACTTCCAGGCATCGGTGTTTTTCGGCCAGCTTTCGGAGCCCGGCTCACCCGGTGCGGGAATCGTGTACCGCCGCCATAGCTTCCGTCCGGTCTCGGGATCCCAGCCGTCGAGGAAACCGCGGGTCGTGGATTCACCGCCTGCCATGCCGGAAATCAGAACGCCATTAGCAACGATGGGCGCACTGGTGGAGTAGTACCCTTCCCGCCAATCGGCGTACTTCTGATTCCACAATTCCTTCCCGGTCTTCATGTCGAGCGCCACAAGGTGATTGTCGATCGTCACGCGAAACAACTTGCCGTTGTAAATTGTCGGTGCGCCCCTATTGATAGGCACTCGCGTCACGCCGGCCTCAAGCGTCACAGGTGTACGCCAGATCTGCCGGCCCGTCTCGACATCAAGGGCGAAAGTCCACTTGCCGTTGATGACATACATCACACCGTTGTAAATCGCGGGGGCGGCCAATTCGCCGGAATCATTCATCATGCTGGCGTTCCAAACAGGAACCAGACGCTTCACATTGGACTTGTTGATTTGCTTGAGAGGACTGTAACTCTTTCGATCGTAGCCCATGCTTTGGGTGATGACATTCTCGGTATTTCTGCCGTCGTGGAGCAGTTCGTCCAGGGATTGGGTCAAGGCCGTCCACGAACACAACACAAGAAGGGTTACGAAGACGTAGACATTTTTCATGCGAGACTCCGGGGCTGTCCACGCGAGCATAGAAAAGAAAGCGGGCGACGTACACCAAATTCACCCGCTTCACCACCCGATGCGGCGGCATCGTGCCCTTTCTCATGCCTCGCTTGAACGTGTCTCCAGCCTCTGATAAAAGCGTCTCGAATAAACATGTTCGGCAAAAAACTCCTCCTGCTGCCCGTCGCGTTCTCCTTGTGCCTTGCCGGACTTGTATTCGTGCCTGTCGTTCGCCAGAACCCACGAACGTTCTGGGCGTTTCTCTGCACAGCCGCGGTGTTGTGTATGTGGAACGCAGGGTTATTGCTGCAACGCCGTAGCCGCGAATTCTCGCTGGATATGAAACTCAGAAAGCAGCACTACGTGCAGGCTTGCGCCCAGGGCTCCGTCCTGCTGTATTGGGGATGGCATTGGATGCCGGTCTACCAATCGGCTCATTTGATCCTGGCACAATTGCTCTTTGCGTACGCCTTCGACATGCTCCTCTCCTGGTCGCGGCGCGATACGTACGTTTTTGGCTTCGGCCCGTTCCCTGTCATCTTCAGCATCAATCTCTTTCTCTGGTTCAAGCCGGACTGGTTCTATCTGCAATTCCTGATGGTCGCGCTGGGATTTGCAGCGAAGGAATTTCTTCGGTGGAATAAGGACGGCCGACGCGTTCACATCTTCAATCCTTCTTCATTCCCGCTTGCCGTGTTTTCGCTCGGACTGCTGATGACGCGTGCCAGTGACATCACGTGGGGGCGTGAGATTGCGACCACGCAGTTCTACCCGCCACACATGTACCTCGCACTTTTTCTGATTGGGCTTCCCGGTCAGTACTTCTTCGGGGTCACGCTAATGACGATGTCTGCTGCAGTGACCACGTACATGTTTGGCCTGCTCTACTTCGCTACCAATGGCATTTACTTCTTCTACGATTCCTACATCCCCATCGCAGTCTTTCTGGGAATGCATCTCCTGTTCACAGACCCTTCGACATCACCTCGAACGGAATTGGGACGGATTTTCTTCGGAATGCTATACGGCTTGAGTACGGTTGCGCTCTACCAGTTGCTCGGCAGTGCAGGCATGCCGACCTTCTACGACAAGCTGCTGCAGGTTCCGGCGCTGAATCTATCGATAAAGGGTATCGATTGGCTGGCGCGTTCACGCATCCTTCGCGCTTTGAGTCCTGAGGCGATCGGCCGTGCTCTCGCGCCATATCAGCGCCATCTCGCTTTCATGGCAATTTGGGCAATTGTGTTTGCGGGCATGAGCGCGACTCAGGGAGTGGGCGACAATCATCCCGGTCAGTGGCTGCCGTTCTGGAAACAGGCATGCCGCGAAGGACGTCCATACGCTTGTCCCTATCTTGCGGACCTCCAAACCGGTTATTGCCGCCGAGGATCCGGATGGGCCTGCAATGAGGCGGGTCTGCTGCATGTCGCGCTCGCGCAGTCAGGCGAAGATCTCCGTAGGCTTGATATCGCCGGCGCTGAAGACCATTTCGAGAGGAGCTGCGATCTGGGTGTTGCAGCAGGCTGCCACAATGCCATCACGCTCAAAAACCGTGCGGGCGAATTTGCTGCAGCCAGGCCGACTGTCGACGACTATCCAATCATCCTGAGGGGAAGCAAGGGAGAGATCCGCGAACGAGACCCGAGCAAGCTGTCCAGGCTCGCGTGCAAGGAAGGGTGGACAGAAGTGTGCGCGCAATAGTTGTGATCTGATACGCCGAGGCTGCCCGGCCTATCTTGTCTGTCCGCGCTTCAGTTCTTCCAGTCGTGTGTTAAACGCCTGTTCTGAAGAATCAATGAGCGCCTTGTAACCCGCCGGATCGATGAACGGATTAGGGTCGCCCTTTTCGAGCCGCGCGTATTTCTCCGTCATGCGATAGAAGCCGGTGTGCGAACCCAGGAAAACATCTGCGGGCAGCGAACGCAATACTCTGAAGCTCTTGCGAAAATCTTCCTGGATATTTGGATAGGTTGGATTGTTCGCGAGGTTTGCCGCATTCAGGCTGACACTGCCCACAATCACTACGTCGTACGTCTTGCCGTTCTCCGTGGTCTTCAGCGTCCAGGTGGTGCAACCCTTCGTATGACCCGGTGTCAGATGAGCCACGAGCGTGCTCCCTCCAAGCATGACGGTATCGCCGTCATGGAGAACCCGATCGATAGGATGCGCCTTTCCTCCAGGCCGCATGTTCGTCAACGCCGGAACGTCCTCTTCCATAACCATAACTTTGGCGCCTGTCAGTTCCTTGACGAGAGCGTCACCTGTCATGTGGTCAGGATGGGCGTGACTCCCGAGGAGAATCTTGATGTCCGTGAACTTAAAACCCAGCTTTTCGACGGCGGCACGGATCACAGGAACCGTTTCTTCATAGTCGCTGTTGATCAGAATATGCCCCTCAGCTGTGGCGATTAGAAACGAACCCAGCTGTTCGGACCCCACAAAGTACACGTTGCCGATGATCTTGTGGGCCGGAAAAGGTTTGTTCCAGTCGATTCCCGCGACGGCATTTCCCCTCGCCGCGCCGCCCTGGCGAGCCTGAGACCACGCAACCGTGCACAGGAGCAGAAGAAAAGCAGGCAATCGAAGTGCGCGCATGCGGCAAGTCTATCAACTCCTAACTTTGCCAACAACATTGGCACTCGATTGCCATGTCCCCACGTTAACGTTCAAAGTGGCCGCCCGAATAGAAATCCGTCTGCCGTATCGGAGGCTTCGAGGAGAACTATGGTTACCAAGGAACTGATCGCAGAACTGGAGAAAGCTCGCGACTTGTTTGAGTGGTCCTTGCTTAGCGGAGATCTTCCGATTGTCGAACGCCGGAAGAATCCACGTCTGCGAGTTCGGGGAAAACTGAAAAAGGACCCCGAGAAGGTCCTGCTCGATCCGATCGGCGCCGTGTGCTTTTCAAGAACCGGAATTATGTTCAGCGAACATTACTGGGTCGAAGCAGCAATCACCATAGGACTATCCATCGAAGATGCACGGGACATTATGGCAGCAGCCAACGACATGACCTGGCGCAACATCGGCACCGTCCGCCAGCCTGATCCTTACAAGCAAGCCCTCCGCGAGTGCATTCTCGACGCGACGCGGGCTCTCGCGAAAGCCGGTATCCGTTCCTAAGCTCTCTGACTAAATGATCTCGTGATTGGAATGAATGGTTGTAGAAGCCTGCCCCGCCTCTGAACCGAACTTGAGCCCCCGAAGATACGCCTTCACTTCGAGCTGCTGGTTTCGCATCTGAAGCAGGAAACCAAGATTCACGGTGTCGTCCGCTACCATGCGCTCAAGTTCCATGGCGTACTTTTGAGCGAGAGCCTCCGTGCGCTTGATCTCTTCCAGATGCTTTTCAGGACTGTGCGGGGTCGCAATCACATGAACGTTTTCCTGACTTGTTTTTGCGCGGCGTTCGTAGTGCTGCTGCAGTTCCTCACTCTGGATCTGGAGCTGCAGCTTGAGCATTCCCGTCAGTTCCGTCAGACGTCTCTCAAACTCAGCGGCATACCAGGCTTCGAGAGCGCGGACCTGTTTCGCCAACCGTTCTTCGACAGGCGCTGCATGGGACTGCGCCTCGTTTGTAGCTGTGCCTTCGTCTTGAACTATCACTTCAAATCTCGCCTCAGCATCCAACAAGCCGTGTACATAACCACGAACTGTCGCATTCTAGGACATCGGCACATTCTCCCAAGCAAGTACTTTTTTCAAAGTTAGAAAGCTTGTCGGAGAAGCTCTACACGCCCCTCTTTGCTGCTGAAGAGGGTGTCAGGAAACCGTCGGTGTGCCAATAAATCGGCATAGATCTCGGCGCTGTTGTCGAGATTAAGCCCCAATCCTGCAAGGTATTGCATTCGAAGGTTTTGGTCACGGTTGATCGCGGCACCCCGTAGCCACTCTGCGAGATCGGTCTTACGGCCGGCGTAGGTTGCAAAAAGATCAAGAGAGGATTCCATCCCCACCTCGCGGAGGGATTCTGCGACCCGCGCATACTCGGCCCGCTTCAGGCGATGTTCCAGTTCATCCAGATCGATGCGCAGCGGTTCGGTCTGACCGAGCAACACCATGTCGTGGCCCCGGCCCTCATAGGGGTTTCCCCAGATGGTGCCATTTGGGAAGACTTCGAAGAACGTTGCAACTGCGCTCTTCACGGCATCGCTGGTTGTCTCAAACAGCTGGATGTACACCGTGATAACGCCGCCGGGATTCAAACGGCTTTTTGCGGCTTCGAAGAATTCCTTCGTATAAAGATTTGCAGCGTCTTTTACCCACGGATCCAGAGGATCCATCGTGATCGCGTCAAATCGCTCGGCCGTCGTCAGAAGGTAATGTCGTCCATCATCGATTCGTAAGCGCGCCTTCGGGCTTTCCACAACACTGAAGTTCTCTTTGCTGAAGTACGCTTCAGCAGCCTGCGGCACGAGAGGCTCGATTTCAACAATCGTGACATGCTCCACTCCCGGATCTATCGAGACAGCGCCAGCGGTAATGCCCGCACCGCAACCGACTACGAGCACTGAATGCGGCGCCCGAGGAATCAGCGATGTGAGATGTCCCAACATGCGCTGAAGGCGCATGTCGCGAGGAACATTTGAAGCCTGAATTTTTCCTGCCACATGAAATGAACGGACACCATTCGAAAACTTCGATACCGCCACGGACGCATTTAAACCCTCTTCTGCATAGGGAATGTCGCCCCTGTTCACCCAGGTCGCCGCGTATCGGCCATGAGCAATCAGCAGCTTCGAAATGGGCGGAACGCCAAGGGGCAGAAAACTGCACGCCAGAGCAGATGCCAGTGCCGGAATTCTTCCACGCAATCCATTTTGAGGTAGCAGTAGCAGGAGTCCTGAGATTACCGAGACGATGATCAGCACCTGTTGGGTGTGCTGCGAACCAATCCACGCAATCAGAACCAGGCTCACCAGGAGCGCACCGCCGATTGCACCGAGAGTATTCGCCGCATAGATGCGTGACATTCGTGTGGCAGCATCCTGCCCCGATGTGGACGCCGCGAGCGCAAACGGAAAACTCGCACCCCAAATAGCCGTCGGAGGTAGCAGAGCCCAGAGGGCTCTGCCAAGATCAAGTTGAAAACTGAACCAGATACTTGAAGAGATCGACGGATCGATAGGCCAATACGGTAACGACGCATTCAGGTTGTAGGCCGTCCATGCGATTGCGGCGCTCACGAGCAACTGGCTCCAGCCCAACGCCAGGCGTGGGCGGTCCAGACTCCTGCACAACAGCGACCCGATGCTGCTACCGATTGCCAGCCCCACGAGAAACACCGAAAGGATTATGGAAAAAGTGTAAACCGAGGCTCCCAGCAACAAACCGAGAATGCGTGCCCAGACCGCTTCCGCGGCGAGAGCGCAAAATCCGGACAGCGCAATCGCAATCTCGACAATCGAAACGCCGCGCGGCGAGACAATGGCTTGCTCGTCCAGCGCACGTGCTTCTGAAGGATTCGCTGCAACCAGAAACGCGATTCCAGCAACTGCAACGTTTATTGCTGCCGCAATGAAAGTTGCAGTGAAAATATCGTATTCACGAAGCAAGTAAAAGCCGGCGAGCAGGGAGCCGAATACCGCGCCGAGAATGTTCGCTGCATACAACAGTCCCAGCCAGGAAATCCCGGCCTGAGTTACCTGGACGCGGCGTGCAAGGGCGGGAAGTGTCGCGCCCATCAGCAGTGTCGGCGGAAGGAGACATAGAGCCGCGACAAAGCCTCGCACCAGGAAACCAACGAATCCATAGCCGCTCCACGCCGTGTAGACACTGCCCACCAGCGGCATCAGGATCAACATCAATAGCCCGAAGCCGGCGATTCCGGTTTCGATGACGGCATAAATGCGCGAAGGATTCAGCCTGGGGGAAACTACACGAGGAAAAAGCCAACTCCCGAAACACGTACCGCCCATGAAGGTAGCGAGAAGCACAGCCAGGGACACTGCAGAAGAACCGACGACGAGTTCGAGGAACTGAAACCAGACGATTTCATAGATGAGACCCGAGACGCCGCTGCCGAAAGCGAGCACAAGCAAAATGAGCGGAGATCTGGGGACAGACTCCGAATTCGAACTTGGACGGCGGCGCGAGAACCCTGAATTCCTCAGTTCGAATTCGGAGTCTCTCCCCAGATCTCGCACCTATTTCGCAGCAGCCTCTTCCTTTCGTGCGCCGACGAGGATGCCTGTCATGCCGTAATTCCCTTCATGGCAGGCCGAATCGAAGATCATGTGACGGCTGTCGTCGGTTTTCCCCATCTCAATCATCACAGTCCAGGGGCGTGTCCAGGTGGTCGGATCGCTGAACGTGATTTCACGGCGCAGGTTATTCGAATCGACGCGCGTGAAGCGTTCAGTCATCTTGTAAGTATCCGGATTGGATCCGCGGAAGCCTTGAGCAAAGTTCGTTGTTTCGATGACGAGCGTGTTTCCCTCCCACTTGCCGCGCGAATCCCCGAGGACACTCTTCAGGCTGGCAGGAGCGTGGGGGCGGCCATCCAGGAAGATCACGCGATTTCCGCCGCCGGCATGATCGTCTTCCATATAGATCCCCACCGACTTCGGCCCTTGAATGATCTCCATCACGGTACCCTGGGCAAAAGCCGTATTGAGCGGAAGAAACGGCATCTGCACTCCAAGGCAGCGCGGCGATTGCGCTGTCGTTTCAGGGTTGTCGTTGGGATTTCCGCGACCGCCGCGCGCTCCGCCGCCAGCGCCGCCGCGGCCACCTCCGCGGCCCTGGCGTTGCTGTGCTTCGGCGGTTAAAGGAGGAATTTTCCCATCAGGAGGATCGATGATCATGGATGTCCGCTTGCTCGTTTTAAGGATGGAATTGAAGACGGCATTGTAAGCCCCTTCCACATCCTGCGTCGCATTGTCGGGCCTGCGCGCGTTGCGTCCGACATTCGTCGACTTCGCCTTATCGGCAGCTTCCACTTCCGCATCGGTAAGCAGTGCCTTATTTGCATTGGCCTGAGAACGCTCGAGTGGAACTTGCTCCATGACGAACCATGTGCCCTGAAGGTCCGGCTCACCCCAGGCGGTCTTTGGAGCAGGGCCCGGCTTCGGCAATGCCGCGGGCTTGGTGGTCGTCGCGGTCTGACCGGCCATGGAAGCCACGGCCAGCGAAACCAGGATAACTACTCCTGCCATCGAAGCGATTGACGCAAGATATCGATATCGCATCGAAACCTTCCTTTCCTGCCTCCAGGAAGCTCTTACTTCTCCTCAGTATCAACACCGGGGCGTTGGACTTCGTACGGCGCACCGGTCCCAGAAGATCCAAGGAACAGCTTTGTGCCGTCCGGCAACGTGAGGTCACGACCATTGGCTCTGTGGGATCCGTCCTTCGACTGATAGCCTTCGACGACGATTTTCTGCCCGACCTTGACGGTGTCCTTTGTAATGCCCCGCCTCAAGAGAATGTTCGGGCTACCCGCTTCGATGGCCCAGTTTTGAATGGAGCCATCAGGGTTTTTCACATCGACATGGATCCAGCTGTGAGGATTGATCAGCTGTACCTTCGTCACCGTTGCATCTTTGAAGTAGATCGGTTTGTTCGCATCGAATTCAGCCGAAAACGCGTGATGCGCCCAAACCAGCGGCTGGCTTACAAGTAGCGCTGTACCGGCCAGAACGACCGTTCCCACGATCAGCCTGGTTCGCATGATTAACCTCCCCATCTTTCCAATCTTCTATTTTCCCGGCGGATTGCCCGAAATATATCGCTCGTGAACCGCTTCGCCCGGCGGAATTGTACGCGTGACGTCGATGGTCATCGTATTGCCGACCCATCGCTTGACCAACTGCTCCTTGCGAAGGTGTCCATACATCGTTTCTTCAACCATCTCGACACATCGGAAATCGGCAAGTTGAGCGTTGGGCTCGAGGCGCCGATAAAGCGGCATGCTGACCTTCCACGGCTTTGAAAACACTTGCGGATCTTCGATCGTCGCCTCATACCGGATAACATCGCGCCCCATAAGGGTGTAGCGCTCGACGACATGCAGCGCGTCGCTGTGGAAATTGCCCGATCGATCAAACCACGTCGCATCGGTGAAGTCTTTGACATCGACGACAAGCGTATCTCCCTCCCATCGCCCCACCGAATATCCCATGAATGCCACGTTGGGATAAGGTTCCATCTTGTTGAGATGGATCGTGCGCTGCGCGTTCGCGAACTCGAAGACCATCATGACCTTTGTCGCGCTCTGAATAATCTGAAAGGGATAGGGCATATACATCGCCCGCGGAACACCGGGCTGAAAACACTTGATCTCCGGGTCACGGTCCATCCAGTGCTCGAGATTTTCCTTCTTTCTTTGTGCCGCCCAAGGGAGATAGGGAATGTCGTTGCCTTCGACAACGCCGAGACCGCCCGGGACCCAGCCGATAGTGCCCAGACCAACCACGGGCGCGGCAAGAACTACCGAGTTCGGCGTCAGACCCGGCTGTCCAATCATCGGACGCGCCTCATGTGTCTGCAGATCCCAGTTTGCGGTGTTGTTGGCCTGCCAGATTCCGCTGAAATCAGGCTTGCCGGCGACACGCGTCACCGCCGCCGTCTGTTGAGCGGGCGGGGCAGCGTTCTGTGAACGAACGAGCAGGAGAAGAACGGCTGCGGCGGCGCCCGACACTAATGCGATGGTGTAACTTTTGCGCCAGTATCGCATGCAAATCTTTCCTCCTCGGACAGCTGCGTCGCGAAAAGAACTCTATGCGGGCTCGGCACCCGTGTCAACCGCGGGTCAAGGGGAGATCGGGGGAATTAGGGGACGGACTACCCACCCCCCAAACTCCGGCGGGAATTGTTGAGGGCTGCACGATCTCGTCCGGAGTTTGGGGGTTGAGTAGTCCGTCCCCTCATTCCCCCGATTCCCTACGCTCGCCTCTTCTCGATGTGCTTCTCCATCTCCTCGAGTGATCGCGGCCAGTCTTCTTTCAAGAGTCGCGAAATCGCGCGATCGGCCAGCAGGCGTCCTTCTGTCTGACAAGGCGCACAGTAATTGCATTCGTTCTCGGCATAGACAATTCGCTGCACCGGCGCGCCGCACCGCGGACAGGGCTTTCCGAACCGGCCATGAACCGCCATTTCAGGACGGAATGCCGTGACTTTGGACGGAAATTCGTTTCCCGTTTGATTTCGCAGACGGACGACCCACTCCGCGAGCACCGAACGCGTGGACTCCCACAATCGACGGACTTCTTCCTCCGACATTTTCGACGTTTGCTTCATGGGAGAAAGTTGTGAGTGATGGAGAATCTCATCCGAGAAAGCATTACCAATGCCGCTGAAAAGGCGAGGATCGGTCAGCGAGCGCTTCAAGGTGTGGTTTTCGCGACGCAAGCACGATTCAAACTGTTCAAGCGAGCTCTCCAGCACCTCGAGAGCCTGGCGATCGAATGTCTTCAGTGTCTTCTCTCCCCGCACGATATGGAGAGATGCGCGCTTCTTCGAGCCCGCTTCGGTGAGGATCAATGTTCCGGAATCAAAGTCGAACGCAGCAAGACCGATCTTTCCCGTCAGCGACGCGTGTCGCTCACGCCACTGTAGGCGGCCGGCAATCATGAGATGAATCACCAGGAAGTGCTCGTCATCGAAGACAAATACAATTTGCTTCCCGAGCCGACGGATCGCGCGAACCATCTTTCCCAGAAGAGCTGACGGCGCGGGATCAACCGATCGCAACACGAAAGGGCTCGCGATTCGGATGTTCTCAAGCGTCTTATCGAGGACGCGCGCCTCGAGGGCTTCTATGTAGACGACAACATCCGGTAACTCGGGCACGCGCTATTTGAGATTCCCGTCGGGATCCCGCACCTCAACAGGTCCAAGCCCGGCGCTCTTCAGCCCGCTTTCGATGGTCTTTTTGTCGCCGACAGCAATCACGATCATCTGTTCCGGGTGCAAATATTTCTTCGCGACGGACTTGATGTCTGCCTCGTTCACAGCCTCAACTTTCTTTGCGTATTCCGGATAGTAGTTCAGGCCAAGGTTGTAGACCGGAATTTCCGAAAGGATGCTGACGGTCTGTGATGTGGTTTCGAACCAGCTCGGAAACGCACGAACGAGCGAGGACTTCGCTCTCTCGATTTCTTCTGGCTTTACAGGCGATTCAGCCATGAGCCCCATTTCCTTGACCATCTCATGCACGGCCGCAGCCGTAGCATCTGTTTTCACTCCCGCACCCGCGGCGATCCATCCTCCGTACGCGAGAGGACGGATCCAGCTGCTGGCGCCGTACGCGTAGCCATGCGCCTCCCGAATGTTCATGTTGATACGGCTCGAGAAAGATCCGCCCATGATCTCGTTCATGACGAGAAGCGATTCGTAGTCGGAAGAAGCACGCACGGGCCCGGGCACAACGATTCGCACCTGGGTTTGCGGAGAGCCCGGCGTATCCACAAGCACAACATGCCGGCTCGGCATCGGCTGGGGCAGCGAGATCGGAGGCGCGGCATCGCCACTCCACTTTCCAAGCGACTTCTCGAGAAGGGGCTGAAGATCCGACTTCGTAATATCTCCCGATACAACAAGAGCCGCATTGCCAGGCCGCACCTGTGCTTTCCAGAAGTCTTTCAGATCCTGGGCCGTGATCGCGCTCACGGACGCTGGAGTGCCGACGCCTGGATATCCATAAGGATTGTCCTTTCCGTTGAGCGAAAGCAGCGTAAGGATGTCAGAGATCTGGCCGGGGTCAGACTTCATTTGAACGAGTTCGCCAAGCCGCCGCATCCGAACACGATCGATTTCCTTCATATCGAAAGCGGGGTTCATGATGACATCGGCAAGGAGATCCAATCCTGCTCCAAGCGTCCCGCTTGTCGAAGCCAGCACCAGGCCAGAATAGTCGCGTCCCGGCGCCTCTCCGAGAGTCACGCCGGCCTGTTTGAGTTGCTCTGCAAGAACAAGCGACGAGCGAGTTGACGTCCCCTCGTCGAGCATGTCCAGCATAAATGCGGCGAGGCCAGGCTTGGCGACGGGGTTGGATGCGATTCCACTGCGGACCACCAGATTTGCCGCAACGACAGGCAATCCCTTACGGGAGTCGAGAATGACGTTCAAACCGTTCGCAAGCTGAAAGGACTCCAGCATTGGAAACGCAAGACGAGGCTCTGCCCCTGCGGCTGGAGGTTTCGCTCGCCAAAGCTCGTCAGGATTTACTGACTCGCCTCCTTCCTTGCTGGTGGTCTTGGGCGATGGAGGAACGGCAGGACCGAAGTCCGGTTCCCCAGGCATCCCGTAAACCACAACGCGCGAGTTTTTCGTAAGGTATTTCGCCGCGAAATCGTGGACAGCCTCGGGGGTGGCCTTACGATAGCGTTGAAGATCCTGTTCCAGGAAATTGGGATCTTTCTTGTGATGATTGTACGAGTTGATGCGATCCGCAACACCACCAGCGGACTCCAGTGAAAACAATGCGCTCCGCTCTATAGAAAGCTTCGTTCCATCCAGTTCCGCGGCCGAGGGCGGGGTCTTCCGGAACGTTTCGAGCTGGGCATCGATTTCTTTCTCAATTTCGTCCAGAGTGTGATTTGGAGCTGCTGTAACCTGGATCGTAAAGACAGAACCGAGTGTGTTCGAGTAGTTGTACACGGACACGTCCTGGGCAATCTGCTTTTCGTAAACGAGGCTCTTGTAGAGCCGGCTGACTTTGTCTCCTCCGAGAATGTCTGCGCTGATGTCGGCTTCGGCATCGGCATCTGTGTAGATTGGCGGCACGATCCAGGCCATATAGATGCGGGGTAACTCAATGCGGTCCTTAATCACAACGCGGCGCTCTTCCGTAATGGGAGGCGTCGTGACCGTGACTGGAGGCACATCCGGCCCTTTCTTGAGAGTGCCGAAATACTTCTCAACAAGAGCAAGGGTGTCGGATTTATTGATGTCACCAACAATGGCAAGACTCGCGTTGTTCGGAGCGTAGTACTGCTTGAAGAAGTTCTTCACGTCCTTCAGCTGCGCCGCCTGAATATCTGCGTGCGATCCGATAACATTGGCATAGTAAGGGTGTTCTTTCGGATACATCAGGTGCGCGATCGCTTCTTCTACCGGACCATATGGCCGGTTTTCGAAGTTCTCCCGTCGTTCATTGCGAACCACATCCTGTTGATTACGGAAAGAGGCTTCCGTAAGGTCATCGAGCAGATATCCCATTCGGTCGGACTCCAGCCAGAGCGCCAGCTCGAGTTGGTTGCTGGGGACGGTTTCATAATAATTCGTACGATCGAGTCCGGTTGAACCGTTGACGCTGCTTCCACCAGCCGCTTCGAGAAACTTGAAAAAGCTGTCTTCAGGGGTGTGTTTCGATTTCTGAAACATCATGTGCTCGAAGAGGTGCGCAAATCCCGTTTTTCCCTTCTCTTCGTTCACGGGGCCGACGTGGTACCAGATGTCTACCGCGACCTGAGGCAACCGGTGATCTTCAACGAGCAGCACATCCAGCCCATTGGGCAGCGTATGTTTTTCGACGGGAATCTGGGGGATCACCGTTTCGGAAACCGTGCCGCGATCCCTCGAAGCGCACGACGAACTGAGGAAAACGCTGAACAGGACAACAAAAACGATTCTTTTCATCAGGACTCCTTGAGATCAAAACTCTTCGTCAAATCCCACAAACACCGGTTCCGGAATCAACCGGACTCCGAAGGCGTCCTCAACGCCCTTCCGGATTTCGCGGGCCAGCTGAACGATATCGGATGCTTTGCCGCCACCGCGATTCACCAGCGCCAATGTGTGTTTCGTGGATATACCCGCTCGCCCGAGCCCGAATCCTTTTTTGAATCCGGCACGGTCAATGAGCCACGCCGCAGATGTCTTAACCTTGCCAGTTCCGGCAGGATACCGCGGAACGGCCTCCTGCGCACTGCTCTCCAATCGTGCGTACTCCGCCTCAGAAAGAATCGGGTTCTTGAAGAAGGATCCCGCACTACGGCAATCGGGATCGCCCTCGATGATCAGCATGCCCTTACTCGCGCGAATTTCACGCACCGCTTCGCGAACTTCCATCAGAGTCGGAGCTTCTGACTTTCCTTCAAATCTCCGAAGCAGGTCGGGATACTTCACCTGTGGCGCAGCGTGCTCCAGAAGTTCATACGTGATTGACAGGACAATGTAACGATTCTTTTCCGCAGTGTTGAAGATGCTCGATCGATAAGCAAAATCGCAGTCCTGCCTGGAAAGCTCCACCACCGATTCCGTTTGCCGATCCAGCGCGCGCACACAGACAAGCACGTCGGCGATTTCCTGGCCGTACGCTCCGACATTTTGAACAGGAGTGCCTCCTGCAAGCCCCGGAATTCCGCTAAGGCATTCAACCCCGCCGAATCCGTTACGCACGCATGCAGCAACGACTTCATCCCAGTCTTCACCAGCCGCAGCACGCAATCGCTTTCCTTCCCATGTCATGCCCTTCAAGCCTATCCGTAAAACCAGACCGTCGAAACCCCTGTCGGCGATCAGAAGGTTCGATCCGCCACCCAGCACAAAAGCGGGAATATTCTGACGCTTGGCGTAGTCGAGTCCGTCGAGAACATCCTTTTCGGACGTTGCATTCAGAAAATATCTCGCGGGACCTCCAACGCCAAAAGTAGTCCAGGACGATAGAGGCAGGTTTTCTTGCAGGGCATTCACAGGTTTTCAGTTTAGCATTCGGTTGTAATGCCTCTCTCTGATGGATACATAACCGACATCGCCGGAATCAAGGTCGGCCACTTTACCGACTCGCGCCGGCCAACAGGATGCACGGTTGTACTTTGCGAGAGGGGCGCGGTTACCGGGGTTGATGTCCGCGGCTCGGGCCCTGGCACGCGCGAGACCGATCTGCTGGATCCCATCAATCATGTTGAGCAAGCGCATGCCATCATGCTTTCGGGTGGGAGCGCTTTTGGTTTGGACGCAGCCGCAGGCGCCATGCGCTATCTCGAAGAGCGTGGCTTCGGGTATGTCACGCCGTTTGCGCGGGTGCCCATCGTGCCCGCCGCGATCCTGTTTGACCTTCGTTTAGGAGATTCGCGCATCCGTCCGGACGCGGAGTCTGGATACCAGGCGTGCCTTGCCGCACAAAGCGGTCCCGTTGCTGAAGGAAGTGTTGGCGCTGGGACCGGAGCGACGATCGGAAAGCTGCAGCCCGGGCTTCCCATGAAGGGGGGGGTCGGAACGGCAAGCCTGCAGCTGGGCAGCGACATCACAGTTGCCGCGCTCGTGGCCGTAAACTGCGTGGGCAACGTCATAGATCCGAAGACAGGACAAACGATCGCCGGATCTCGATCTGCAAACGGAAAAGGATTTGTGGACTTAATGGAATGGTGCCGTGGAGGCATCCCCGCCGAAAGTACGAATACCACGATTGGAGTAATCGCCACGAATGTGGTCTTCAACAAAGCGCAGCTGAAGAAGATCGCACAGATGGGCCACGATGGCATGGCGCGAACGATCAATCCTGTGCATACACCGTGGGATGGTGACACGCTGTTTGCAATGTCTACCGGGCAGACTCAAACTCCAGTGGATGTCGGACGGATCGGAGCGCTCGCCGCTGAGGTTGTCTCGCAGGCGATTTTGCGTGCTGTCACCCGAGCGAAATCGGTGCCGGGATTTCCGGAGTTCCCGTCGTTTGAAGAGCTAGTGTAGAGCGGATACTTGACGGACCGTTATCTCCCCTCCTGGCCAGGGGCGAGAGACACGGTTCGTCAAGGATGTTATTGCCTCCCTAATTCAGAGCCTTCAGCCGCGCCGTCGCGCACTCCTCGGCAACTTTGAGGTAGCGCTTCACACTCTCATTCCCCACGACATAAGGATGTGGATCTCCGGCCTTTCGCGTTGCCAGCGCAGGTTGCTTCGTCTTCGACCCATCGTAGTTGGTGTGATTCGAAATGATCACATCGGCACCTGTTCGCGTCACGACGTCGCTGAAACGCTTCGCCGAGTCGATATAAGTCTGAAACGCCGCCGCTGACGGTGTGAAGTTAAATGCAGTGCCGCCCCACTCTGCAACGACGTGTGGACGTCCCTGGTCTTTAACCGGAATGATCGTTGAAATCGTTCCCGGGGTATGTCCCGGAGTGAGGTGCAAGGTGAGGGTCGTATCGCCGAGCGTCAGTTTATAGCCGTCGGTCGCCACAATGTCCCGTTTCGGACGCGCCGCCTCCGGTGTATTGCTTTCGAAGAGATCCCAGTCTGGGGCAGAAAGGACAATACGCGTTCCGAATTTGTCCTGCAGATAGCGCGCGCCGCCGGAATGGTCCGTGTGCGCGTGACTTACGATCGCGTATTTGATGCTGGCAGGATCGAAGCCGAGCTTTCTTAAACCGCCGACGACTTCGTCTTCGACTGAGTAGTCGTAGATCGTGTCGATGACAATGATCCCTTGTGACGTCACAACAGCCCAGGCGGAGTACTCCGTCATGCCGACGTAATACAGGTTGTCAAAAACCTTCACCGGCTCGGCGTGCCATGTCGCCGGATCAGGTGTTCCACGCCGCTGCCCTGTCGCAGCCGCAGGAGCCGCCGCACCTCTTGCACCACCACCACCACCACCACCACCACGGCCACCTCTCTCTGCGGCCTGGCCTTGCGCCGGCGCCGCAGTGGCCGGACACAGCTGATTGAAGAGCGCGGTGTACTCCTGACCTGCTGCCGATCTCGCCGTTGCTACATGAGCTTCAGGAGTATCCTGAGCTGCAAGCACCACGACACTCATGCCAAGGGCCAAAGCAATAGAGAGTTTTCTCACGATCACCTCCGGTTTTGAGCGCACTATATAAGACCAACGGTGTCGCCGTCGACTTGCAGCCTGTCGAGGACGTAGAATTGCTCGCGACACCTCACGTCAATTCCCGGGAGTTACCGATGGGCAGAACTCATTCCACGCTGAAGAAATTCACAATGGGCTTCGCGGTACTCGTCCTGGGCTCGGTTTGGAGCACCGCCCCACAGGCAGCCCAGGAAACCAAACGATCCGTTACGGTCGAGCAAATCCTCGGATTTCCTTCGCCGGACAACCTCGTCGCTTCCCCCATCGGCTCGACGATCGCCTGGACATTCAACGAACGCGGCGTTCGCAACATCTATGTCGCGGAGGGGCCTGCTTTCGAACCGAGAAAGCTCACGGGATATACAGAGGATGACGGCCAGGAATTAACGCAGCTTTCGTTTTCCAATGACGGAAAAATCATCGTGTATGTCAGGGGCGGAGATCACGGTGGCCGTCCTGCCGATGCACCACCCAATCCTGCCGGAGATCCCGTTCAGCCGCGCATTCAGTTATGGTCGGTGGCACTCTCTGGCAGCGCTCCAAAGCTGATCGCCGACGGCGACACTCCCGTCATCTCTCCTGACAACACGCGCGTGGCATTCACGAGAGAGCGACGAATATGGGTTGCCGCTCTTGATGGTTCGAGGCCCGCACAGCAGGCTTTCTATGCGCGAGGAACAAGTGATACACCGACGTGGTCGCCGGACGGGCAAACTCTCGCCTTCGTATCGGACCGCACGGACCACAGCTTTATCGGTCTGTTTACTCCAGGCCGGCCCGTTCGGTTCATAGCGCCATCGACATCGCGCGACTCGATGCCGATTTGGTCTCCCGACGGAAAGAGAATCGCTTTCCTGCGTCAACCGGGCGTGGGCGGTGCGCCGCAACCGCCTTTGAAACGCATTGATGTGCCATGGTCGGTTCAAGTGGCGGACGTCAGCGCCACTGGCACTTCCCTTCCCGCGACCACGGTCGTGAAGAGCGGCACACCGATCGATCGCATTGTGCAAAACCCGGGTGGAATCGGAATTCGATGGGCTGGAAACGACACGCTCGTCTTCCTGTCTTATCGCGATGGTTTCCCGCATGTTTATTCGCTCGACCGCCCCACCGCGGGCGGCCGGCCGAAACTGCTGACACCAGGATCGTTCATGGTGGAACAGATGACTTTGTCGCCGGATCGCCGCTTCATCGTCTATAGCGCGAATACCGGGCCGGACAAGGACGACCTCGCTCGTCGTCATCTCTTCAGGGTGCCTGTCGACGGATCCTCGTCTCCGGTAGCACTGACGAGCGGCACGGGAATCGAATGGAGCACTGTAGTTACCGGAGATAATCAGTCGGTCGCATTTCTCGCTGCAACCGCTCAACGCCCGCCGCTCCCTTCCGTTGTTCCTGTTGCCGGCGGTAGCCCGCGTGTCATCGGTTTGAACCGACTACCTTCGGATTTCCCTACGGCACAGCTCGTCACACCCGAACAGGTTACGTTTCGCGCCAGTGATGGTGTCGACGCGCATGGACAGTTATTCCGGCCGGCTGGTGGACCGGCGCGAAAACCAGCAGTCGTTTATATCCACGGCGGCGGCCCTCGACAAATGCTGCTGGGCTGGCATACCCGGTGGGAATACGCGAACGATTATGGCGCTAATCAATATCTCGCCAGCCGTGGATTCATCGTTCTTTCGGTGGACTATCGGCTCAGCGTTGGCTATGGGCAGGCTTTTCAGTTTGCGGAAAACACTGGCCCGCGCGGGGCTTCGGAATATCGCGATGTGCTTGCTGCGGGGCGGTACCTGCAATCGCGAGCCGACGTGGATCGAAGCAAGATTGGAGTTTGGGGCGCGTCTCTCGGTGGTTATCTGACGGCGCTGGCTCTTGGCCGGAATTCGGACGTCTTCGCTGCAGGCGTCGATGTTCATGGCGTCCATGACCGTCTCGCGGCCATCAACAATACCCAGATGGCGCACGCGCTTGTAGGCGATGGAATCACGGAAGCGGATTTGAAGCAGGCGCTGAAGGTTCAGTTTGAATCGTCACCAATTTCGGCAGTACCGACGTGGAAATCACCCGTGCTGCTGATTCACGGCGATGATGACCGCACCGTGGAATTTCGACAGTCCATAGATTTGAAGAGCCGCCTTGAAGAGAAGGGAGTTCACGTTGAAGAACTCGTCCTGCCTGATGATGTCCACGATTCCCTGCTCTGGAGAAACTGGATCGCTTCGATCACCGCCATGTCGAAGTTTTTTGAAAAAACTCTGCAGTAGATCCTGATTTCGGCCTATCCCCGCCCCTTTTTGCCACGAACTGGCACAGTGATTGCTGATTTAAATAGAAGCCAAAAGCAGAAAGGAGGAGATCATGCCTGAAAAGCAAACAATCGAAAATGCAAAGACAAAGAAACGCGAGGGAAAATCACCTTCGAGTCAGGCGGGTGAATTTGTGCGCGAGGAGATGCATCACATTCGTGAAGGAAAGCACGGCGCACGCTCCCCGGAACAGGCCATTGCGATTGGCCTGTCGAAGGCTCGCCGCGCCGGCGTAAATCTTCAGGCTCCCAAGAAGGGCAAAACCTCTGAAGCAACCCGCAACAGCGCTCAGAGCGCGCTGAAAGCTGGCCGTTCGAAGAGAAAACCGTCGGCCGGACGTTCACGGGCAACTCGGCGGGCGCTCAGCCATGAAGGTCGAGCTGCGGCCTCGCCCTCATCGCTTGCCCGGCACGCACGATCAGTCGCGCGCAAGCGGGGGCATCGAAACCTGTCTGCAGCTGCGCGGAAGGCCGCACGTACCCGGGCACACCGAAGCTGATTTCCAGGCGGGAGGCCGACAATGCATAAGAACATTCCACGTCGCAGCACGAAAATCGCTGAGGACTACGCGAAGAAGGTTCGCATGGAGCCGCCGAAGGCTACACGGCAAGAATCTCCCCTTGTTTCAAAAGGTAAGATCACCGTGCGCCAGCATAATCCTGTGAAGAAAGTTAGCCGTCGAAGAAGTCCATTCTAGCTTTTGGAGATGCCGGGATTGTCGTCTGTATCCCGATTGGACGTTCCAGACATTTAATCGCGTAGAGTTGCTCTCAATGAACTCCCAGATCGAGCGGTGCAGCGTCGGAACCAATGAAACGCAGGGTTCCCGAAGAACTCTGTAGCGACTCCCCGCTGAACAGAACGATATCCGTCGTGAACCCGCCGCCATTCAACACATAGGGGAAGAACCGCTCCTGTGAACCTGGGAAAGCGTCTTCCACTATGGAAGGGACGGTCGTGTAGAGCGCTTGTTGGCGTTCATTGAAGCGTGTTCTGAATCCCGCCATCGAGATAGCGGGTAGATCTGTCGTAATGCGGAGCACGCCTTCGATTTCCTGACCCGCGATTCCGGGAAGCAAGGAGTCCAGGCCTTCGAGAATCAGCCCCGCTCCCGGAACATAATGGCTCGTACTTGCAATGATTCTCCCGTCGGAACTTGCTAGAGAGATCCACACAGTTCCGCTGAGGTTCGAAGGATTCGCGATTGAAAGAGTTGTCAGGATATGACCTGGTGATTGTTTCGCGGGCAAGCGGAATGCTGTGCCCTCAATTACCGGCATTCCGAACTCGAAATCCATGACCCCGTCCTGTACATGGTTGTAAAGCATGAACGCCGATGGAACGGCACTATCGCCGGCGGGAATCATTCGCGCGGATCCGTATGCGAAAGGGCCGTAGGCTGCCATGACAATCTTCTGCGAGCCGTGAGGCGGAATGTAGTAGTCGTCGGTCCACATATAGCCGCTCTGGAATGGCAGGAATATCGGATTTCCCGAAGAATCCAGAAACTGCACAGATCCGACCATGGCTGCTCCAGTAGGATTGACGAGCATAAGTTCGGATCTGCGGCCGTCACCCACTGCGAAGAGCGGGACCGACTGGACTCCGCGGCTCGGGCCGACGGATAGATCGACAACCGGTATGGCCGTCATCAAGTGATCCCCTCCTCCGGTATTGGTCCAGCGAATTCCAAAGACCGCAACAGGTGAAGTCGACGTGAAAGTCAGCGTTCCCTGAACATCTCGTCCCGCGAAATATGGGGCATCGTCAAGCCATCGTGAGTACTGATTACAGTCTGAGCCCGGATTGCACGCAGACCCCGCGCCCCGTAGTGTGAAGCTGCCGGTTCGATAAGGGATCCCCTGCTCGTTTCGGATTTCAAAGTTGATTGTTGCGTCCTCATTGTTCGGATTCGCAATGGCAATTCCCGTTGTGACGCGGCCGTCGGGGGTAAGTTCTGCATACATCCGGCCAGAACTGATCAACGGAGAATCCGGCACAATGGTTTCGCCCGTCAAAATGCCGTTGAGCCGAGACCCGAGAATCACCATGCCCGAGGGGCTTGCAGAACCAGGGTCAGGTGTGACGCGCCCGTACCCCGTTGCAAGCGGACCGTTACGACCGGTTGTAAATGATGCCTCACCAAGTCCCCCAATCGCGAAGCTGGTCGCCGGACCGGTGACAGGCGGAAGATTCGATATGATCGGAGGGTCCGGAGGAGGTATGACAGGCGGCGGCTCCACAAGGGGATCCGGAGGAGTGATCTGCACAACAGGCTCAGCGATCCGTCGATACCGCGTGTCCAACTTCAACCCGATTCTGCCTACATAGATTGTTTCGCCGGTGTTGGGAAGGACGATGTCGTAGTGGATGCCTCCGATCCACTCGCCATACACCGGATACGCCAGCATGTCGCCTCCTGCGAGGCCGACCGGCGTGGATAAAACACCGAGCGTTCGGGCTGGCGACCCGGTGACCTCGCCGTTCCAGGCCGACATTGGAACATCGAGCCTCTGTCCGGCCGCATCGAGCAGGTGAGCCGTTGTGCCAGAGCCGAAGACGACGTATTGATCGTATGGATAGTCGCCTGCCGGATTGTGAGGCCGTGTCTGGAGCATAAGCTCCGCCCACACAGGTCCGATAGTCTCGAGAGCAGTCCCCTGTTCGAATCTAAAATCGATGGACAGCGTCTGACCGTTCAGCGGGATTCCATTCAACCCGAAGAACTCTGTCTGAAGGAATCCGTCGAACTGCGTCGACATAGACACGAGTCGCGTCTGAGCGAAAGCGGGACAAACGAGCACAGTCACGAGCAGAAGGCCGGAAAGTAGCGGGCAGCGAAAATGAACCTTCATGCGCGATCCTACGCATTTATGAAATCTTCCATGATCCATTTACGGGGCGTGATTCTAACGGACGACGCTAAGGTGAATTCAACCCATAAAGTGAACATTTCCGAAAAAATCTGCAGAATCGATTGATGAACGCACTAATCGATTCGTTGTCGTGGAAAAAATGTCAGGAAAAATCGGACGGGGCATTCAGAAACATGGAAATGTTTCACGACACGCTTTGTCGCAACAGTTCGGATTTCGCTATCACCATCGAAACAGCCTCGAACATGTACCATCGGTTCCATCAGCGCATGAGAATTTTAAAAAATGTCGATTTGAAATGGTGAAGGAGTAAAATTCCCATTTTTCGCGCAATCGTTTGCAACGCATCGGGAGGAAATATTTGTGAGAAAGATTATTACTGTGCTGACATTTCTCGGAGCGCTGATCCTTGCAGCGAGTTTGATGCTCGCACAGGGTCCGCCCGCCGGACAGGGTGGGGCTCCTGGCGCAGGCGGCGCTGGACGTGGTGGCGGTGGTCAGGGACGCGGGGGCGGCGGCGGAGCAGGCGGTGGCGCTCCTGCTATCAAACCGGTACCAAACAAGAGCGGTATTTACATGGTTACAGGTCTCGGCGGCAACACGACCGTTCGTGTGACCAACGACGGTCTCATCGTTGTCGATACGAAGAATCTCGGCGAAGCTAATTACAACCAGCTCATGGATCAAATCAAAACCGTTTCTCAAGCTCCTGTGAAATTCGCTGTTGTGACTCACGTGCATCAGGATCACAGCGGTAACACCGACTCGTTTATCAAGGCGGGCGCAAAGGTTGTCGCGCACGAAAATCTCAAGAAGAATCTCGAGACTTATACCTCCCCGCAGGGAAAGCCCGGCACGCCGAACGAACTTTATGCAAAAGACTATACGATCAAGCTGGGCGGAGTTGAGGCTCAGGTGCATCACTACGCTGCCGGCCACACCAGTGGAGACTCGATTGTGTATTTCCCCGATTTGAAAGTTGTCGCGATGGGAGATGAACTCGCTTCAAACGGGGGCAACTGCGATTACGCGCAGGGCGGAAGCATCCTCGAGTGGGCCAAGTCTCTCGGGGAAGTTCTGAAACTCGACTTTGATACCGTCATTCCCGGTCACGGCAACGATCCGATGACGAAAGCCGATCTCCAAGCCTTCAAGGCCCGGCTCGACAGCATCTCGAAAAACGCTATCGACCTGGTGAAGAAGGGAACTCCCAAGGACCAGCTGATAGCGGCCATCGGAACTGCGGACGCAACAACCAACACAGGCGCGCTTCTGCAAAATAATCAAGCGCGCATCGACGCCTTCTACGACGAAGTGGTCAAGGCCGCGAAGTAGGAATTCGCAACCGGGCTCGCCTCCGCGTTACGGGGGCAAGCCGCAAATCTTGCCACATGCGCTTCTCTTCCCTGGCCGACAGCCTTACAGCACCCAAGAATCCGCTTTACCTTCTGCACGATGAACTTCGCGCAGCAGGACAGCCCATACTGGACCTTGTGAAGGGTAACGTAAACGAACACGGGATCGTCTATCCACACGATGTCCTGGAAGAGATTCTGCGGGATGCCACCGAGCACGCCAGAGTCTATAAGCCCGACTCGCTGGGTCAGATCGAGGCGCGAGACGCGATTTCGGGTTACTACCAGAACAACATTCCCGCGACACAAATCGTCATCACACCCGGGACCAGCATCTCCTATTGGTATTGCTTCAAGCTCCTCGCTGAACCTGAGGATGAAATCCTCACGCCGCAACCTTCCTATCCTCTCTTCGACTACATTGCGCGGCTTTGCGGCGTCACGCTGACAACATATGCGTTGGATGAATCGGAAGGCTGGGCAATCGATCTGGAACATCTCGAACGCCAGATCGGATCAAGGACACGAGCCATTGTCCTCATCTCGCCCCACAATCCGACAGGCATGGTGGCCAGTATCGAGCAACTGCATGAACTCGCCGGAATTGCGGGACGTTATGAAATTCCGATTATCTCGGATGAGGTTTTCAGTGAATTCCTTTTCGGTCGCGACACGCTGCCGCGTCCTGCATTTACAGATGCTCCCCTCGTGTTTACGTTGAATGGCTTTTCGAAGATGTTTGCGCTTCCGGGAATGAAGATCGGCTGGATCGGCGTCACTGGTGAGGATCATCTTGTCGAGAAGACTCTTTCTGCTCTCGAGCTGATTTCCGATACGTTTCTGCCGGTCAACGAAACGGCACAATTTGCAGTTCCGCAGATATTCGCTAAAGGTCAACCCTTCCTCGACAGATATCGCCAGTGGATCGCGAACTCCAGGAACGTGGCGCTCCAATGTCTCACGGGTTGCGACGTCGTCCATCCGGCAGGAGGCTTCTACATAACGGCGCGGTTATCGACGGATGAAGATCGGGCTGCACTGCAATTGCTGCGCGACGATGGCGTTCTCGTTCATCCCGGCTATTACTATGACATCGTGCCCGACCATCTCGTCATGACGTTCATCCAGGAGCAACTTAACCTCCGGAAGGCCTACACGGCGATCGCGCAGCTTTGCCGGCAATGACCAGCGCTGCCGACATCATCTACGTTATCCACGGATCGCACGCTAACACGTGGTGGCGCCGGCTTGCCAACAGAGGATATCCCTGGTGGAGACGGTGGAGTCTGTTCTGTGACGCAGTGCGCCAGTCGATTGGAAAAGAATGCGAGATTCGCGAGTTTCGGTGGAGCGGTAAAAATACCGACGCAGCCAGACTCAAAGCCGCCGAGGACCTCGCGCGGACGATCGAGAAGGATTCTCCCCAGAGAAAAGTCCACGTGATCGGACACAGTCACGGTGGCAACGTGGCCCTGGTCGCCGTGAATCGCCTTCCCCATCAGCGTGTGGATTCGATTGTGCTGCTGGCAAACCCCAATATCGCCTTGCTCGATAGCCGTGGTCAGCCGCCTCAGTGGATGTATTGGGGAGAAGCTCCTGAACGTGTTGGGCGCATCTGGAACCTCTACTCACCGGAAGATTTCGTTCAAGGCAGGCTGGTGGAATGGTTCCATGGAGTACCAAACAAGGGACGAAAGATCGTGCTGACGCGGCCACGGTTTCCGGGCACAGAACGGAATCCTGTGCTCAACCTCGAGATTCATTGGAGGCAGAAGCGGGCGGCCCACCGCTCGATGCATTCGGAGGCCATCGGATTGTGTGCGGGAGCGCTTCTAAAGGGAGCAACTATCCCCGAGGCACTAAACATCGCGGGTCTGTCTGCTAAGGAAAAGAATCCCACTCGTGACCGCGGCGGATGGCCGGGCGCCGAACGAGCATTCGAAATGATTCGCAGAAATGCGGATCCACACCCCTTTGATTTTGGAAGCCCGATGGCGCGCGTTGGCGTTTTGTTCGTGCACGGCTTCACCGCGTCTGCAGCGGAGATGCGACCTATGGCCCGGGTCGTCGCCGAATCTACAGCATGGCGGTGCAGAGGAATCCTTCTGCCCGGCCACGGCACCAAAGTTGGCGACATGGAGACGACGAATGCCGAAAACTGGGTTGAAACAGTCCAGCGCGAGTACGAAGCTCTTTCGCAGCAGTGCGAGCGTGTGTTTCTCGTGGGCCTGTCGCTGGGGTCAGTTCTCTGCTGTCACATAGCGCTTCGATTTTCGCAGGATCCGAAGCTCCAGGGATTGGTACTTCTAGCGCCGGCGTTCGGAGTCGGGCGGCTCCGAAGTGCAGTCGTATACCTGCTGCGCTCGGTTCATAACCTCTCGAGCAAAGGCAAACGCGCCTCGGACTATTTTCTCGACAACCGTTTGTACAGCTATCTTCATTTTCCAATGAATCTGGCCGCACAAGTCATCAAACTCGGCGGCAGTGTGGCAAGTGACATGGGAAGGCTTAGCCGTATCCCCGTTGTGATTTTTGCGGGCAATCGCGAATCGACGGTCTCACTCGACAAGATACTTGCGGTTGCGCGCGACAATCCCTGGATTCGCCTTGTCCGGTTGCCGCGATCGCGGCACATCCTTACCGTGGAGCCGGACAAGGAGATCCTGTTCGAGACCAGCATCCGCTTTATGGAACAATGTTTGAGAAAGGGGAATTAGGGGACAGACTACTACCCCCCCAAACTCCCGCGAGACTTATTGATGTGCACGCAACCTTTGTCAGGAGTTTGGAGGTTTAGTAGTCCGTCCCCTGATTCCCCCAACTAAGATGCAGTTTTATCTCATTACAGGCCTTCTTCTTTACCTTGCAGAGCCGCCTTTCGGTCTTTGGCCGCTGGCATTCATCGCTGTGATTCCTGCGATGCACGCGGCACGCCGCGCGCGGACTTACCGCAGCGCGGCGCTAGGTGGCTTCCTGGCGGGGGCGGTTTTCTTTGTCCCGGCACTCTTTTGGCTGACGTCAACGACGATCATTGGTTGGGTTGCGCTGGCTCTGTATTGCGCAACTTACATCGCAATCTTTGCGGTGCTCGCCCGCGCGACATCCAACATCCTTGCCCTTGCTGCGGGATGGGTGCTCCTGGAGTTCGTACGTGGCGCGATCGCCTTTACGGGTTTTCCCTGGCTCCTCCTCGCGCACTCGCAATATGCATTTACACCGTTCACGCAAATCGTCGACGTCATCGGGACATACGGATTGAGCGGACTACTCATAGTCATGAATTGCTTGATCTGGAACGGAGCGTACCGCGAAAAGCGTAAGAGCCTGTTGGTTGCCGCCGGCATTCTCATTGGAGTTTGTGTTTACGGTTACATCCGCATGTCCACCGTTACCTTGCGACACGCGCAACGCGTCGCACTCGTCCAGGCGAGTGTGCCGCAGGAAATGAAGGAGGCGCTGGAAGGAACTTATGACCCCCTTGGCGGACTCACCAGGTATTTAACCGCGAGCGCTGCAATCCCCGTTGATCAGAAGGTCGATCTACTGGTGTGGCCCGAAACGGTTGTGCTTTCGCCGTATACGATGAATGTCGATCCCGAGATTTTGCAAGATGCTCTGGCGAAAGACGCGCGCTTTGCGCAGGAATCTCTTGGCCGGCTCGCACAAACGCACAACGCTTATTTTCTTGCAGGTTCGACAAGCTTCCTTCCCGCATCTCATGGCTACGTTTCAGACCCCGAGGTCGCCAGGCGGATACCGAGCGGAAATTGGGGTCGACGCTACAACAGCGCTTATCTTCTCGATCCCAGTGGGCGGTACGTGGATCGGTACGACAAGATGCATCTTGTTCCGTTCGGGGAATACATTCCGCTTCGCGGCACTCTTCCCTTTTTGTCGAAGTTCGTGCCGTTCGACGCATCGCTTAACGAAGGAGAAAAGCAAACTATCTTCCAGATGAAGCGTGACGGGAAGACGCTGAAGTTCGGCGTCTTGATCTGTTACGAAGATACCGACTCGGAGCTTGCGCGCAGATTGCGGCGCAACGGCGCGGACTTTTTTGTGAACATCTCCAACGATGCGTGGTTTGGCCTCAGCGAACTGGATCAGCACTACGTGACTGCCCGTTTTCGCGCCATCGAGAACAGGGTTGGCGTCGTGCGCTCTGGGAACAATGGACTGTCGGGAACAATCGATCCGCTGGGCCGCTCCGAAATCCTGCTCGGCAAGAATGAAATCGGCAATGCGTCAGGGGACTTATGGATCACTGACAGCCACTCCGTTTACACGCTCGTAGGCGACTGGCCCGCTGCGACCGCATCAGGCTTTATCCTTATTTTCGAATTTTCTCGACGCAAGCGGACTACCGAAAAACAGCAACATAGCAAGGTATAATGTCTGCCGTTTTATGAATAAGGCCGCTTTCTACGACCTTGACGGTACGCTGCTTTCTTGCAATCTCGTCACCATGCACGCGTACTACGCCCGGAACGATCGTTCTCTCGTGAAGAGCGTGTATCAGTTGTCAAAAGTCGTTCTCAGTGTGCCTCTGCTCTTTGGTCTCGATCTCTATTCGCGGTCATTGTTTAACGTCTTTTCGTTTCGCGCTTATAAAGGCATGCATCGTGATCGCCTCATCGGCCTTGCGGACGATTTATTCGAAGTCACGATCAAACCTTCGATCTTTCCACAGGCCAAAGCTCTGATTGACTGTACGCGGGACCTCGGGTACCGGAACGTTTTAGTGACCGGAACCCTGGACTTCACAATCCGGCCGATCGCACTGCACTTCGGATTCGATGAGATCATCTGCAATCGCCTCGAATTCAAAAATCACATCGCAACAGGACGTGTGCTCACACCGCTGCTCGCAGAGAACGAAAAGGCACGGAGCATTCGCGAATATGCGGCGCAGGAAGGAATCGATCTCGCCCAGTCGTGTGCTTTCTCCGACAGTTCGGCAGACGTTCCGATGCTGTCTTCGGTAGGTCATCCTGTGGCGACGAATCCGACTCATCGTCTTCGCCGCATCGCCATGCGAAACAACTGGCCGATCCTCGAGCTGCGCGAACCTTCGTCGACGTTTCCTCCGTTTCTGAGACCTGCGAAGGCTCTCTGATGAAAACGCTATCACCGTGGAGATGGAACGCAGTCCGAGGTGAATATGAGGCAGGCCCGCCTCCACGGCCGCACGGTTCAGGACAAATATCTGCGGTAGACGCGTTCCGCAACTGCACGATGCTGCTGATGGGCGGGACGGGATTCGTGGGGAAGGTTTTCCTTGCGATGATTCTTGATCGATTCCCGGAGCTTCGACACCTGATCATCCAGGTCCGTCGCAAAAAGAACGTCTCTGGTGAGCAGCGGTTTTTCTCAGACATTCTCAATTCACCGCCGGTGCGGCCTACCGTGGACCGCCTTGGTGGACTCGATGCACTCCGTCAGAAAGCAACGGTGTGGGAAGGCGACCTCGACGAACCGTTGTGCGGAATCAGCGCCGAAGTGCTCGCGCACTGGAAGGGCAAGATCGATGTGGTTGTAAATCTTGCAGGGGTCGTGGATTTTGATCCGCCTGTAAACGAGTCGTTTGAGACAAACGTCTACGGCACACAGCATCTGATCGACCTTGTCCGATTGCTCGACACCAGGCTTGTCCATGTTTCCACGTGCTATGTCGCCGGCAAGCGAAATGGAAAGGTTCCCGAAGATATCGAGATCAACGGCTATTTTCCCCGGCGGGATGAGTCGCCAGATGAGCAATTCTCCGTGCAGAAGGAACTCGAGTGGTACGAGCAATTCGTGAAGGAGACTCGCGAGAGCCGGCATACTAATCCGCGTCCGGTCCGCGAACGATTGCGTGAAGGCGGGATGAATCGCGCAGATTATTGGGGCTGGACGAACACCTATACGTACACGAAAAGCATGGGCGAGCAAATGCTCGCCCAAACTCCCGGCCTGAGCTATTGCATTGTGCGGCCAGCGATTGTCGAGTCGTCCATGGAGTTTCCGTTCCCGGGATGGAATGAGGGTTTCACGACGTCTGCACCGCTTGTCCTGATGGGAGGCGAGGGCGTAAAGGGCTGGCCGGTCCGCAAGGACGGCCCCCTGGAGGTCATCCCCGTGGACCTCGTGGCTCAGGGAATACTGATTGTTACTGCGGCAATGCTCTCGGGAAAGAGCAAACGCGTTTATCACCTGGCTTCCGCGGACGAGAATCCGATCATGCTTCCGCGGCTGGTCTCATTCCTTGGAATGAATTCGCGCTACAAACACAAGCACAAGAAGGAAGGCAACAGGCTGGCGAATGCGTGGAAAGCGTATGTGGAAACTCAGGTGATCACCGTCGAGTCGCTGCAAGCGCGACGATCACGGCTTCACCGCGGTCTGGATATCATCCATGCGGCACTTACGCTGGGGAAGACGATACTGGGTGCGAAGAAAGTCGATCCTTACTTAAAGAGTCTTCGGGATACAAGGCGCCAGATTCGCGCGCAGGAAATCACCCTCGACAAGTTTCTCCCGTTCATGTTTCACAACAGTTTCATCTTCGAGACGCGGAATATTCGGGAAGCTGCCGCGATGCTTACAGACGAGGACCTCAGGAGAATCCGCTGGAATCCGGAAAGCATCGACTGGGCCGATTACTGGGTAAATATCCACACGAAAGGTATCGAGAAGTGGATCCGACCGATGTTTGGATCATCGAAGAAGCCGGGGACGGGGTAGGGATTTGGCCTAACGCTAGCTCTTATGCCCGCGCTTCCGGTTGATGTATCGGATGATGTTCGTGAGCGACGTATTCGGCAGGATCTTGGCAAAAAGCACAAAAACTCGATTTGCGACGCCAGGTATCACGACCGCTTTTCCGCGCATCGTTTGCTGAAAAGCGATCCGCGCGGCGGCTTCGGCAGTCATCCCCGAATTCTTGTTTTTTTCAGCGATGCCCGCCCGCGCTCTGAACTCGGTCTGCGTGATACCCGGACAGAACACCGTTACACTGACGCCCGACCCGGAAAGCTCATTCCGAATCGCCGCTGAGAACGACAGCAAGAATGCCTTACACGCGCTGTACACCGATTGAAAGGGTACGGGGGCGTAGCAATAGACAGATCCAACGTTCAGGATCCGCCCGCTGCGCCGCGAAATCATTCCGGGCAGGATGGCCTTCGTCAACTTTAGCGCCGCTGTCAGTTGCACGTTGAGCAAGTCGATTTCGGTTTGGATGTCCGCATCAGAGAAAGTCCCGTTAACGCCAAAGCCCGCATTGTTGACGAGAACCTCGTAATTCCGCTGTTGCGCCGTGATCGTAGCGATCAACCGGTCCGTTGAATCGGATCGAGACAACTCCGCGGGCAAAACTTCGGTGGCAACTCGGAATTTGTCGCTGCAGTCTGCGGCAACTTGTGCGAGAGCCTGTTCATTACGTCCGGTAAGAACAACGTTGAATCCGCCGGACGCAAACTCCAACGCCAGGGCCTTACCGATCCCGGAGGAAGCTCCGGTGATGATGGCCCACTTGCCCTCCCCGCTCATCGAGTATCCAGGTCTTGATTGCCGGCGCCGAAAAGATTTCCAGGATCGAGACTCTTCTTCAATTCGCGCTTCCATTGGAGATTGGCGGGAGACATGATGCGCGGCAGGAACACCCTCCGCAATTTTCCGACGCCGTGATGGTGGGATAGAGATCCGCCGGATTTCAGGATTTCGTCTCGGGCGACGTTCTCGAGCTCGAGGTAGACTTCATGAGGATTCTCGATCCCCTTGTAATAGAACCCGAAGTAGAAATAGATGCAGACACCCGTCCGATAAAGCTGCGTCACGCGGGCTGTCACGAATGGTTTACCCGGCAACTTGCGTTCGGCGTACTCCTTCTGCAGTCGCTCTTTGACGTTCTTGCAAAGCGCCAGCGCATCGCTCCATGCAACGGACGTCTCGAACGACTCCGCAATGATGTAGTAGTTCATCAGGAAGTCGCGAATGTACGCGATGCTGTAAGTCAACTGGTAGCCGCGCCGCCCGTTCTCGCCTCCGGCCTTCATGCCGTTGTGACGCGCCGCAATGCGATACAGGGCTTTCTGCTGTTGCTGCACCTCTTCATGCGTTCCTTCGAAAACGAGCGTGCAGGCCACCATCTTGTCGGGCTCGAATCCCTTCACCTTCGTAACAAAGAATCGCTCGACACGGCTCTTTAGCTTCCCAAAACCATCAGACTTCGGCTTCAAGGCAAGCCCAAACTGAAACTGAAGGTTGTCCACAAGACGGACGCTGGCCGGTGGTGTTGCCTCGCGAGTCAGGTCATACATGAACTTGAAACCGTCTTCGAAGGTTGGGAAGAGAACTGACCCGTATTCCTGAACTTCGGGTAGCGAAAAAATCTTCACAACGGCGGAAGTCACGATGCCGAGTGTACCTTCCGAACCGAAGATCAACCGTCGGAGATCCATGCCCACAGATTCACGCGGTGAGCAACTGGATCGCTCCAGCGTCCCAGCCGCGGTGGCTACAGTGACATCGAGAACAAGATCCTCGATGTTGCCGTACTTGTTCTTCTTCATGCCGCTCGCGTTGGTTGCGATCCAGCCTCCGAGCGTGGAAAATTCGACGCTGTCGGGCTCATGACCCATCGTGACGCCGTATTTCCGCAGTTCCGACATGATCTCGCGTCCAACCGCGCCCGCCTGGATGCACGCGAGCATGTTCTGCCGATCAATCCAGACAATGCGGTTCATCCGGCGCATGTCCACGGACACGATGGACCGGTGTTCGTTGGGGAAGCACCGAAGCGCATCCGTCACGTTCGTTCCTCCCCCGTAGGGGATAAGCGTCGCGTCATACCGCTGCGCCGTTTCCACAAGCTTCGTAACCTGTTCTTCGGATTCGGGGTACACGACAACATCCGGGAGGCGCCCAAGCTGCGTGTACTTGATCGCGTACATTTCTTCCTGCGTATGGCCGTGGCCATGGCGCATGCGGATCTCGCCGCCCGTATCGATTTGCGCCGGCGAAAGGAAACTCTTCAAGGACGCAAGAAGGTCCGGCGACAGATTCGGATCGGGTATGACCGTCGGATATTGCGGGGCGTGAACTTCCTTCAGATTCAGATCTATCCCAAGAACTTCGCGAACCCATGGAAAGAAACGAGGAAGCTCCTTGCCGCTCAGTTCGTAGCGATTTCCGCGAATAATGACGTGGCCGTTTTCACTGACATCGAAATGCGTGTCACGAAATCCCCAGACATCGAGACTCTCTGCGTCGGCTTCTGAGGGCGCAGACCGAGGTTCTGGAATGATCAGGGAACCATCAGATGCTGGAGTGCGGCTAGCCGCTTTCTGGAATGTTTCCGAAAAACTCAAACCGAGAGTTTACGAGAAAACGGGTTACTTCCCGAAAATTTCTCTCAGATTGGGGATGTGCCGGATTAAGACGATCGCAAACATGACGTACGCCGGTATCGTGAACACGAGAGTCGCAAGGACGAACATCGTCGTCAGCGACGAGATGGCCCCTTCCTGTTTCCAACCCATGCGGCGCCCAAACCATCGGCCAATGACATACAAAGGCAGACAGATCAGCGTGTATATCGGCGATAAGGCCAGCAGGACTCCGACCGTCGTCGCGACGCCCTTTCCGCCATTCCACCCGCAGAATGGACTCCAGCAATGCCCCGCAATCGCCGCAATACCCATCGCCCATGCGACCTGCGGAGGGACTCCACGAGAAAGCAGGAGAACAGCGATCAGACCTTTGGTGATGTCGCCAATGAGTGCGATCGCCGCCCGCGGCTTTGTCGACACACGAAGAACATTATTGAAGCCCGGGTTCTTTGAACCGACTTTGGTGATATCAATTCCGGTGCCCCACATGGCGACCTTTGCGAACGGAATGGCGCCGATCGCAAAGCAGGCCAATATCCTCAGAAGATACGTCGGTTCGAATTCCATGATGGGCGAGGGGGGGAGAATTAAGGGGACGGACTACTCAACCCCCAAACTCCTGCGCAATTTCGTCCGGAGTTTGGGGGTTGAGTAGTCCGTCCCCTTAATTCTCCCCAGATCCCCCGATTGATGATACGTCAGGCGGGAAACTGACGGCTACCGCTCAGAATGGTTGATGCGCAGCGAAACGGCGTACGAGAGCCGGTGGTCATTCTCGAGATTGGTTGTCGACTGGAACGCCGCGACGTCAATGCCGATCTTCGGAAGGATGTTGAATCCAAGTCCCGTCGAACCGGCCCAGAGGTTTCTGCTGTATCGCGTGCCGCCGCGAAATGCGAGCGGACCGAAACGGTACTCCGCACCACCATTGAAGTCGAAGCCGTGAAAGTTTTTGCCAAGCTCCGTCGCGGCAGTCCAACGCCCTTTGGTGTACTCCACATTCGTATGAAATCGAACGGGAAGGGTCGCCCGTATCGACGTATCGGGCAGAGTGAGAGAACTGGTTACAAAATCACCGCCGTTGAAAAGATTCTGCAGAGCGTACCTGTGGCCCTCCACCTCTCTCCAATTGATTCGATTACCGATTCCGTCAAGGCTGACTGCGACGTTCCATGGGCCCTTAACAACGCCCGTGGCGAGATCCAAAGAGAAACCATGTCCCTTGCTCGACTCGGTTCGGTTGACGGCGAAAGGCACGCTCGAAGGCGTCGCGACTACGAGGCCAGAAGAGTCGGTATCGAGTTGAAGAGCCATGGC
>Ga0157379_10000040_pt1 | contig 79019 bp, 89 predicted proteins | sample S25metaG_FD_121802 | JGI IMG/M metagenome (GOLD analysis project Ga0157379, IMG submission 121802) | Switchgrass rhizosphere microbial communities from Kellogg Biological Station, Michigan, USA - S2-5 metaG | ecosystem: Host-associated > Plants > Roots > Rhizosphere > Soil | place: USA... | reverse complement strand
CTGCTGATCGCCCTCAAGCCCCAGAAGGGTCACCGCCACGGCGCCCTGGCGCGCGGTTTTGACAAAGCCGCTGGGGATCTGGTCCGGCCCCAAAGGGGCGGCGCGGCCGGTCTGAACGGATAACAGGAGGGGCGTGGTCATGGGGTCACGGGCGGGCAACCCGTTAGGGCTAATGCAGAAAGCCGGGCCCGAATACCCCGGCAAAGTGGGCATCCGGGTTGACAGGAGTGCAATTTTGCGACAATTTGCGACAAACGGAATAATAAGGTTGTAAAATCAAAGGGGTTGAAATGGGGCCGTTCTTCATTGCCGGCGTGATGGCGGCGGGGTTTGCCGTCACGGTGGGGATTTTGTTGTTCGATGAGTGGGTCGCCAAGAGGCGGGCGAGCCGGAACGATTAGCGGGGGCACTATGGAGTTCGGTTTTCTCGAGTACGGACTGATGCTGGTCGCGGTGGTCAGCATTCTGGGCGCGGCGTTCACCCTGGCGTGGATCGACGCTTCTCCGCGCAAGTCGGCAGAGCCGCAGGAGTGATGCGGCGCCGCACTCAGCGCTGTCGCATTTTAATGACTTGACGCTGATAGCCGGCGGGCGAATGCTCAGGCGGTAGGGGCTTTCATCCGGCAGCGTGCTGCGACGGTGATCGATGCCTGTTTTCCATCCGGAAAATCTTTTCTCGATACCTCCAGCGGCTGCAGGAAGGTTGGGGAGGTAGCGATGGCCTATGTCGTGCACATCAAGCAGATCGCCACGGGCGCCGTCAGGACTCGGCAAGAAGATGGCGAGTGGCAGTCCGACACGCGCTTATGGACGCGGGGCAGCAGAGCCTGCGATTGCGCCAGGGCGCTTCTGTTTGCGCGGGATACCGAAGACGTCGCCTGTCCCTGCGGGTTCAGCGCCTATGCCATCCGGGTCACCGCCCAGGATGGGCACGAATTCCATTGCGAGGACGCTTTTGCGCATCGCGTTCAAATCGATTTGCCCGTTTCCCGCGAACATGCCGGCGCGGAAGCCGTTCACGGCGGACGGCTGGGTGCTTTGGCGCGTCAGGCATTCGGCCGGCTCGGCATGCATTGAAGCGTGTGGCGGTAAGCCCCAGGAATTGTAACACCCTGTTCGTAACGATGAACGCATTTTATCCATAGAAGGCGATTGTTCCTTCTGGTTGTGCCGCCCGCTTTGTGTCATCTTTGGCGTCAGAGCGAGCGCCGTTTCTCAGATTTGGGGCTGGGAGCTTGGCGATCCTTGAAGAGAAGGCCGGGCGGTTCGAAGGCGTCCGGCCTTTTCGCTGTTCGATCCATCGCAGCTATTGGCGCACGAATTTCCTGACCGTACCGCTCAGCAGACCCAGATAGACATCGCCATTGGGGGCGATGGCGCCGCCATGGGAACCGGAAGACGTCTCTCCCGGCAAGGCTTCGATCACCTTGCCGTCCAAGTCGCGCAGCACACCGCCCAGCCAGATGTGCTGGTCTTGTGTCATGATCAGTGAGGAGACGCCGCCGACATGCTCCCACTGGCGCAGATATTTGCCTTGTGAATCGAAGATCTCGACCCGCTGATTGTCGCGGTCGCTGACATAGATCAGGCCCTTGGCATCGACCACGGCATTGTGGGGAAGCTGGAATTCACCCGGACCATTGCCGCGCTTGCCGAATTCGCCCAGATATTTGCCGTCCCTGGTGAAGCGCACCACCCGGTCGTTGCCGTAACCGTCGGTGACGATCAGTTCGCCATTGGGCGCGAAGGCAATGTCGGTGGGCAGGTAGAAGAGGGTGTTGGTCTTGCCGCGCTTGTCGCGTGTGCCCAGGGTCATCACGGTGTGGCCGGAGGCATTCATCTTGGTGATGACCTGGCCGGGCGCGTCCACCGCCCAAACATTGCCCTCAGGATCGACGCGGACCTCGTGCGCGCCGCAATTGCTGCAGCCGGCGGCGCCATAGACCGCCTGGTAGCCGGACATGTCGGGTTTGCGGCCCGCCGCGGCGACGTCCTTGAGCATGGGCATGACCTTGCCGTGGCTGAACTTCACGTCGCCGAAGGGAGCGACGAAGGTGCCATCGGGTTTGTATTCCAGGATGGCGTCGTCGCCCCGGTGCATCACCAGGATGTTGCCGTCCTTCTTCACCGCCACGCTTGTCACCTGGATGTAATTCCAGGGACCGGCGGGCAGGCCCTTGTCGCCGGTGAGCGGCTTGGGCCATTCGGGCACGGCCTTGTAGTGGATGGCCGGAATGTCGGACGGCGTGGATTGGGCGAGCGCGGGCGCGGGCAGGGCGAGCAGCAGAAAGGCAAGGCGAGAGAGACGCATGATGATCCTCCCTTTTTGTTTTTGTCAGGCAACTCTATAGCAGCCGGCAGGCTGGAGCTATCCACAAAGCGGCGAATAAACCGTAGCGTTCTGATGAAAGCCCAGCCCGGCTCCGCAGGCCGCGCGGGTCAGCCGGAATGTTTGGGAGGGGGATTAGGTATGATGTCCCCGGAATTCTCTGCTCAGAATTCTCTGCTTTACGGCTCAAAAAAGTTCGGCCAGGTCCCATTGGGGACGTTCTGTATTGGTCGGATTTCCGTGTTATGAAATCCCCATGATCAGAATCCTGGGCCGAACCACATCGATCAATGTCCGCAAAGTGCTTTGGACGGCTGCTGAGGCCGAGCTCGACTTCGTTCACGAGAATGAGTGGGCTGACGACCGCCCCACCTCCGACATTGCATTTCTTGCCCTCAATCCCAACGGTCTTGTACCCGTACTGGTGACAGATGAGGGCGTAATCTGGGAGAGCAACACCATCTGTCGCTATCTGGCAGCGAGGGCCAATCGGCACGACTTGTTGCCGGTTTCAGCCTTCGCCCGCGCCGATGTTGAAAAATGGATGGACTGGCAGGCTGCGGACCTGAACGCGGCTTGGCGTCCAGCTTTCATGGCGCTCGTCCGGCGGCGCACACCTGCCGACAGCAGCGATGTTATGCGCAGTATCGAGGAATGGAACGCGATGATGCTCCTTTTGGAGCGGCGGTTGATGATGACAGGCGCCTTCGTCACAGGGGACACGTTTACCCTGGCAGATGTCGGGCTGGGGCTCTCGCTCCAGCGCTGGCTGCTAACGCCAATGGCCCGGCCCGGCACTCCCGCACTCCTTGCTTACCGGGAGCGTCTTCAAGCTCGCCCCGCGGCCCGCGCCTGGATCGCTCCGGACATTCCATAACCCTCGCCAGCGCAATGTCCGCCTTGGGTCAGAAGCGGACATTCCCCTCCCAAACCGGGCGCGGACAACTCCCCGGGCATATAGACCACACATCAGGAAGTCCGGCCCGCCGATTTCGTGACATTCGCAACGTCCGCTGTGCCCTTAGGCGGAATTTACAACCAGCATTTTGGTCATGAGGCTTGAGCCTCCAGCCGACCGCAAACCAGCTAACTTGTCAACGAGTGCCATTGTTTCCCACCACTTGCCGGTGGCCGATTTCAAAATGTCGAAACCAATCAGTAATATGGCAAGCCAGATGGGAAGATTGGGGTTGGTAAGCATGCGGAAATGCTTGATGTCGAAAACGCCATGTCCGGCGAGCATCCCTATGACGAACCGCACCCATCTCGTGAGTCTTCGCCACGTCCCATGGAATGTGTTCGGGATTATCATTGTCTGAACTTTCGTGAATTGCAGGGCCGGGCATCGCACCGGCCCTGATTGTCGAGGCTTCACCAGGCGCCCAAGTATGATGGTGAGTATTTGCGTTCACAGTTGCATTTGGATGTCACGTCGCGACCGAAGTCTTGGCCGCAGCCGCAACTGTTGGTCGCGACTCCGCACATGCAATCGGGACCGCAATCGCAGCTCGCGCCGCAGTTGCATTCCGTGCTTTTGGGTTGGGTGTTCATCTGCATCTCCATTGTTGGGTTGAGTTGACGACCCGAACCTAGTTGGAGGTGCAAAGCTTCAATTGAACGAAAGGGCCACTTGAACGAAAAGGCTACAAAATTTCGAGAGCCGCCGCCGGGATACCGAACATTCGCCGGAATGTCCGGCTGAAGTGGGCGGAGTCAGCAAATCCAGCCTCATGTGCAGCGGCTGTCAATGATTTTCCGTCGGAAAACAGTTCCACTGCTTTCACTATCTTCAGCCAAAGCAGGTAGGTCCTGAAGGGCAACCCCGTCTGCTCGACAAATAGGTGACGCGCTCGGCCAGGAGACAGGCCAACATTATGTGCCGCCGCCTCAAGCGTAATCGCGTTTCCCAAATGAGAAGCTGCAAACTCGATCATCTTTTGGACGCGGGGTTCGGGTTGTCTGGCCGAAGACAGTCCGGCCAATCGTTCCACAAGCAACCGCCCTAGACTTTGCAGGACTCTTTCATCTGGAGGCGACGAGCAATACGCCTTCTGGAGTCGCTGAGTAACGTCGGTGATCAAAGGGGCCGGAATGGGAACGAGCATCGCCTTTTGAAAAAACGACTGGCAAATTGCTCTGCCGGGCTCGCTCTCCGGCTCGATGAATAGATTTGCAATGAGACCGCAGGCTTCGAATATGTGACCTTCGTCTGGAGCAACCGCGGCCGCACCTTGCACAACAGTTTTTTTTGTCAGCAATCTAAACTGGCCGCCCAATGAGAGCGAAATCTGTATCGCATGATGGGAGTGATAGTCGGTCGAATTGGACTGACCGTCAGGGCGCGGCAATGCCTCCATAATCCAGAGACTCGCCCCCTCCCAAAACAGAATTCGTCCCCGCCCAGCGACACGCATTCGTAAGACCTATCACAAAATGGCCTCATATACCGGGGGAAAGCCGGGTTCGACGCAGGATCTGGTCGAAAGGACCATCCAATACCAAAGTCAGCTTTGCGCCAATAGTGGGGTGTTTCATCAGGCCCTCATTCGGCCCGTAAAGGCATTTTCCCTCTACCTCTGCTTTGCGGCTTCCAGGCGCTCTGCCTCTCTTCGGTACCAAGCTTGGCAGTCACGCTTCACATCGTCATAGACGGTCTCCGCAGGTCCGACACCGTGCGCGTAGGCGTCCATCGCGCTTCCCGTAGCAATAGCCTTACAGTCTTCCCCGCGTCGTGCAGCCTGCATCCCGAAACTACTGTCTTCGGGTCGTGCGCAGCCGCCCAACAGCATCCCCGCAATCATGAGACACGCGGTGGAATTTATCCTCATTGCCTCTCCTTTTGACTCAGCGACTTCGTGCCTCGAACATATCTAGACCACGACATCAGCAATCTGAGGCTCCCGGCATTACGGGTATTCGAAAGGCCCGGCGACATGATGCCCATTGCATGCAACGCGACAAATAGAGCTTTCCGGATAATTCTTAAGGCCTGGTCCTAGGTAATATGTATGCTGTCGCCGTATTTCATGTCGCCGTATTTCATTCGCTCTGTTATTTTTGTTGGCGGGAACGACACAAACGATGGGGCCGCGGCAATTTGCGGGGTACTGGAACAGACTATCCCAAGCTGGAGCCCAAGGCGAGAATGCCGAAATCCAACTGGGCGTGGATTGGCCCTGAGCCAAAGTGCAATGATGGCCCGATATGGTCCTGGGACGGATGTGTGATGACGATTTCAGGCGGTGTTGTTCACAAGCTGACGCCAGACTTGAGAAAAGCCTTATCTGCCGATCGTGCCGCACTGGCAAAATGGGAAGACATCACGCCGCTGGCCCGCAACGAATGGATTTGCTGGGTGGAGTCCGTCAAGACGGCGGAGGTCAGAAAAGAGCACGTCGCGCGGGTTGTGTCGCAACTCAAGGAAGGCGCACGCCGCCCCTGTTGCTGGATGGGATGCGTTCACCGCAAGGACAAGGCTTTAAGTCCTTCCCAGAAATTCCTTTTCAGCAAACGGTCTAAAAAGCCGGCGGCAAATCCACGCTAACCCCAATTCTTTATGGACGTCAGACGGGCCCGCCGTGGCGCAGCCAGGCGGCGCAATCCGGCGTAAGCTCCCGTGCGGCGATCCGGTCGCACTTGTCGATCTCGTCCTGACTCAACACCTCACGCCAACGGCCGTTGGTGCCTTTGTTGATGAAGGTCTTGGCGCCCTGCCGGAAATGCTTGTTGAGCAAAGGGTCGTCGGCCGCGACCTTGCGCATATGCGCCAGGCTGCAATGGGCGGCTATGGTCGGCAGCTGGGCCTCGTCGAGCGGAATGTCCAAGAAGGCGGCGATGCGGCGAATCTGGCCCGGCAGATCGGCGATCAGATCGGCATAGTGCAGCAGCAGGATGTTGGGCAAGTTCCGCACATCCCACCATTCCTGGATGTAGGACCAATAGGGGGTTGCTTGTGCCGGCCGTTCCAGAAACTCATGATAGAAACGCCGGATATCCGGATCGGGGGGCGGTGGCGGGTCGAACCCGTCGTTTTTTGCAAGCGCTTCGATCGCCGATGACGTGAAGTTGATCAGGTGATTGTGCAGGCTCCAGGCCACGTCGCGCGTATCACGGGCGACAAAGAGGTATTTGGCCTTGGGCGAGTAAACCAGATGCGGCAGCGCCAGATGCGTCTTCAGGAAGCGGCGATGGGTCTGGGCGCGGGCCTGGGCAGGGGCCTCGGGCGTCAGGCGGAAATCGATCCAGGGCGACACCGACTGGCCATAGACGTCGGGGTCGGCTTCAAGCACGAGCTGGGCGACAATCTGCTGGGTCAGGGTGGTGCCGGACTTGGCGTAGGTGGCGATGACGATGTCGTCGTCGCGGAACACGAAATCATTCCAAAGGGTGGAATCCATCACCGGGTTGCGGAATTCGCCGCGCTTGCACGGCCAGGCGATGTCGCATGCCTCGGCCATCATGGAATCTCCAATGCGGTCTGAAGCTGGTTGACGGGTGTGGCGAGCCTTGGCGCGGTCTCGCGCAACAGAAGAGACAGCAACGCGGCGGCGGCGGCGCAGCCGCCCGCCAACGCCAGTGTGGATTGCAGACCGGCGCGGTCGGCAAGCACGCCGGCAAGCGATGGCGTAATAAAGCCGCCAATCAGCTCGGCAGCGCCCATGACCAGGCCCAGGGCTGCACCGCGGTCACGCGGCAGAACACTCTCTCCCGGAATCATGCCGATCGACACAGGCAGCAAGGCCTGCGGCACGGCCCCGAAGGCGCAGATGACTGCAAGCCCCAAGGTGCCGCCGGTCCAGTAAAAACAACCCAGCGGCAGGATCGCGCCAAGGCCCGCAAAACCGGCCATGACGGTCTTGCGGCCCAGCCGGTCGGACAATGCGGGCAGCATCAGAAAGGTGGCAAGGGTTGCCGCGCCAAGCGCGGTCATCACCAGGCTCATGTCCAGAGGGCTGAGCCGGCGAACCTGGACGAGATAGAGCGGCAGGAAGATCACGATCACCGCCATGCATGCCATAAGCAAAGTCGCGATCATCGCGCACAGGCTGATATTGCGGACCTTGAGCAGTTCAAGCGGTGGCCTGGACCGCCCCAACGCAACGGTTGGCGCGCTCTCCGGTGCGATTTCGCGCACGCCGAATGCAATTGCCAGGACCAATGCCAGGCCGGGCAGGCCCGCCAGAAGGAAGGTGGCGCGCCAGCCGAACTGGTTTGCCAGGCCCACCAGCACGATGGGCGCGAGCACGCTGCCGATAAGACCGGCGAAGAAGGCGTAGATCCCCATATTGAGGCCGCGCCGGTGATCGCCCGACGCGCCGAGCAGCAGCGTCGAGGCGAGTGGCGGGACAGGTCCTTCGGCCATGCCCATGACCAGCCGGACGACGACCAGCGTCGCAAAGCCGCCGACCAGGCCGGTCGCCGCCGAACACAGCGAAAAAACCACCACGGCCGCGATCAGGAAGGGCTTGCGCCGCCCGGCCGTGTCGGAAGCCCGGCCGACAAAAAAGCCGCCAATCGCCCAGGTCAGGGAAATTATGGATGCCGCCAGGCCCAGTTGAGCATTTGTCAGCGCAAGCTCGGCGACGATAAAGGGCGAAAGGAAGCTGATTGCCCCGCGATCGAACAGCACGGTGCCGAAGGTCAGGCCCAAAATCACGGCCACAACGCTCTCGTAAGCAAGATATCGTCTTCTTTGCCTCTGGCCCGCAGCTTTGCCCATGGCCCATACTTAGGCCAGCCCGGTCCCGGGCGCTGTGAAATCTTATGAAAGATGGAAATGCGCCGCCCGGGCCAGATATACGCCTTCGGAGACTTCCGTCTGGACGCTGCCCGCCGGGCCCTGCTGTCGCGGGCGGACGGCCGGGCTGTCCCGCTTTCGCCCCCGGCGTTCGACACTCTTCTCTATCTTGTCGAGCATGCCGGCGAAGCGATCGAACGCACGGCCTTGCTTGCGGCGGTCTGGCCTCATGTCATCGTGGTGGAGAACAGCGTCAGCCAAAGCATCTCGGCGCTTCGCCAGGCGCTGGGCGATGATGCGGCCGCGCCGCGTTATGTGACCACGGTGACGGGGCGTGGCTACCGGTTCGTTGCCGAAGTAATCAATGAAGACGCCCTTCTCCGCGATCCAGAGGCTTACCAGCTTTACGTCCTGGGCTGGTCGGCGATGAGCAGGCCGGGCGGCAAAAACCTGGAGGCCGCGTTGGATTATTTCCAGCAGGCAGTGGTCCGCGATCCGGAGTTTGCATTGGCACATGCCTGCATCGCCGACTGCTACACGATGTTTTGCGTTCACAACCTGCGGTCGGTCGAGGAGGCAGTATTCAAGGCGCGTCTGGCGGCAGACCGGGCAATGCAGATCGATCCCAATCTTCCCGAGGCCCATGTGGTGCGCGCCAATCTACAAGTGATCGTCGAGCAGGATCATGCCGCTTCTTTCAGGACGCTCCTCCATGCCGTTGCGCTGGACCCCTTCTGTTTCTCGGCGCACCGCTACCTTGGTCTCAATCGGTTGAGTTGCGGTGCATTCGATGAGGCGCTGGCGGCGCTGCGCCGTGCCCAGGCGATCCAGCCGCTTGCCCTTTATATCAACGGCAACATCGGCATGGTTCTGCATTTCGCCGGCCGGTATGAGGAAGCCGTTACCCAGTTCGAACTCACCTTGCGCATGGACCCGGAGTTTGAGATCCCACGGGTGTTCCTCGGATTCAGCTTGCTCCAGCTCGGTCAGTTTGAGCGCGCCATCGCCGAACTTGACCGGGCGCCCAAGACCTTGCAGGGGCACCGAGCTTATCTCGCAGTGGCCTGGGCTCTGAGCGGAAGGACCGAGGCCGCCAGGGCAGTGCTAGCTACGCTTTTGAGAAATCCCGCGATACGGCCTTTTGATGCGGCACAAATCTATGCCGCCCTCGGCGAGGATGAGGAAACGCTGATTTGGCTGGAGCGGGCGGTGGAGGCGCGCGTTTACGGTTTCTTCGCGGTCGACCCGATTTTCCGGCGGCTGCGGGGACATCCGAGGTTTCAGGTTCTCACCGCACGCCTTCGACTGTGAATCTAAGCGGTCGCGTTCAGGGGCGAGACTGTTGGCCGTGCCCCGGCTGACCAGCCCGGATGTTCGATCTGCTTGGCCAGTTCCGTCACCGGATTCCTGAAAAATAGGGCCAAGGCTATGGCGGGGCTCCGATGGTTGCGGCGGCTGGGCGGAAACGCCACCAGACATAAAGCCAAAGCAGCGCAATGGCTGGATACATCAGAAAGCTGGCTTCGGTGCCCAGCACCCCGCCGGTAAGCCAGGCCGGGCCCTGAAAGGTGACGTCCAGCATGCGCCCGACTGGCAGCCGCCCGCCATTGGGCGTGCCGATGACGAACAGCTGCATGTAATCGAAAGCGAGATGAAAACCGACCGCGAACCACAACGTGCCGGTCTTCAGCACACTGTAGCTCATCACCAGGCTGAGCGAGACCAAGGTAATAACATCCCAGATATTCTCGCCCGGCTTGTAGAAATAGTGATCGGCGGTGAAGAGCGCCGCCACCAGAAGGGCGCCCGGCCAGAAGCCCAGGCTGCGCCACAGCGCCTGGAGCAGGTAGCCGCGATACCAATATTCCTCGCCCAGGCCGATCAGAATGTTGGTACCCAGCCACAACGAAGCCGAAACCGCCAGCGATGCGCCTCCCGACGCCAGGCCGCGCACCTGCATGCCGCCCAGCGACAGCATGCCCACTGCCACAAAGCCTGCCAGCGCCACCCCAGCCGCAATGCCTTCCCACAGCGGACGGCCCAAGACGCGTTCCACCGGCAGGCCATAGGCGTCGGGGCGGCGGCGTTCGTACAGCGCGAAAGGCAGAACGCAGATTAGCGCCGTGAGGAGAAGCTGGAACTCACCTGCTGCCACCAAGCCCGGCGGCATTTCGCCCGGCGAGGCCTGCATCCAAGGTGCGAATAACCGGTCCAGTAGCGGCGAAACCAGCCAGGTGCCCGCCGCCACAAATAGCACCGCACGCCAGAAGAACCGCAGCCGACGGTGATTATCTAACAGCCCAGATAATAGCATCTGCATCAATGGCCCGTTGCCCTCATTGTTACTTTCACGAGCGAACTCCTTGGTTGTGAAATACGGGGTTGTGAAATACGGCGACAGCATACCTATTGCACGAAACACATAAGGCGTGCGTCAGGTAATATGTATCCTGTGGCTGTATTCCCCACGGTGGCAACGCCACTTCTGAACACAATCCAAGTCGACGCGTTGAGGCATGGGAGATGTGAGGCATGCCGCGCAAGCTCAAGACCTTTGTCACCGAATCCGGCTTTTTCGAGCTGGCCGTGGCGGCGCCCTCCATGAAGGCGGCGCTCGAGGATTGGGGCATCGCGGTCAACCTGTTCCAGCAGGGGCTGGCGCGGCAAACCGATGACCCCGCCATTGTCGCAGTGGCGGAAGCCGAGCCGGGCAAGGTTCTGCGCCGGCCCATCGGCAGCAAAGGTCCGTTCCGCGAAAATGCCGAATTGCCGACAGTCAAAGGCGGGACCGGGCTTCGTTCGAAGCGGAGCCGCGCTCTTGGAGACGGGACTCCGGACAAGGCGAAGCCAGCCAAAGCGCGCCGGTCCAATCAGTCGACTGCGCCGCGCGAGGCGGTGGATCTGAAGGCCATTCGTGAAGCGCGTGCCCGCCTGGACGAGGCGCAAGCGCGTCATGGCAAACGCGCCGCCGCGCTGAAGAAGAAGCAGGACGCCTTGCAGCGGCGCGGCGAGAAAGAAGAGCAGGATTGGCAGCGCGCAAAAGAAAGGCTGGAGGCAAAGATCGACCAGCTGAAAGGCTAGGTCACCAGCCCGGATGTTCGATCTGCTTGGCCAGTTCTTCCCAGGTGGCGGCGAGCAGGATCAGGGAGGTCCGCGTCTCATCGCTGCCCGCTTCGTCGGCCAGTTTCAGCATGGTGCGGGCGCGCTCGCGATAATAGTCCGGGCTGCCAGCACGGACCGGGTGTGTCTGTTCCACCTCTTACCTCTTCTACTCAGTACGCTAATGCACGATCCAACGCGCAACTCATGAGTCGGTTTCCCGAATTATTTTCAATTGCTTGTGACGAAAAAGGGGCGCCGCAAAGTTCCGCCGGGAACTTCAGGCGCTGCGCCGGCCGCGATTTTCCAGCGCCGCGTGCATGCGGCGCATCACAAGCTGGAAATCATAGGGCTTGGGCATGATTTCAGCGCCGCAAAGATCGACAGGCACGCTGCTCTTGCCCAACTCGCCCGACGCCAGCAAGACCGGCAGCCCGGGCCGGTGCTCCCGGATCCAGCGCGCCAGACCGAAACCATCCAGTCGGCCGGGCATGCGCACATCGCTGAAAACCAGATCTATCAGTGCGCCCTTGTCCAACAGCTCGGCCGCATCATCGCCGCTGCCCACCGCCACGGCATGAAAGCCGGCCTGGCTGAGATAGTCGCAGAGAAAGCCCCGGATGACGGGTTCGTCATCGACGATCAGAATGGTGCGGCGCGAGCCGTCAAAACCGTCCTGCGGGAAAGCGACGATATCGGCCATCCGAATTCAGTTCCCCCGCAAGCCAGCGATGTGAACAATAGCAACGTCGGAGAGGTGTTCCGTGTACTGTAAGAAATTATAGTTTAAGAACAACTTATTAACTCCGTCAAATCATCCAGGATGTTAAGATTTGATGGCGCATTTCCGCGGCTTTTTGCGCAGCCAAGCCGGTGCCGTCCCAAACGGATCGGCAAAGATTGCAAGATGGACATCGGGACGGCGGCCGGGCCTTGCGCCAAGCCCCGGCGTCAGGCCCGGCGCCTGGCGCGGCGTTCCAGGATGGCGCGGATCTTCCGGATCACCAGTTCGGGGTCATAGGGCTTGGCGATGATGGAGGCGCCCCAGGACTCTTCCAGGCTGTCCACCGTGTCCAGATCGCCTGACGCCAGCAGCACCGGCAGGTCCGGTCTGTTCGCGAACACCCACTCCGCCAGGGCGTGGCCGTTGAGAATGCCGGGCAGGTGGACATCGCTGAAGACAAAGTCGATTGCGACGATGCCGCGCGCCAGCATGCGGGCCGCTTCATCGCCGGATTCCACGGCCAGCGCGTTGAAGCCTGCCTGGTTCAGATAGTCGCTGAGAAGTTCGCGCACCGCCGGCTCGTCATCGATGACAAGGACCGTATGGCGGCGTCGATTTTCCCGCGGAAAGGCAATGATCTCTGCCATTTTCGCCGTTTCCCCCAAGATGCGATGTGTACACCGCTTATATTGTTGCCTGGCGCCTCGCCATGCAACAGTTTCAAGACACTATCAGTTTGCTAGGTAAATCCAAGGTTGGGGATAATTGAAGGCGAAAGTGCAGAGAACGCGGTTTTCCAGCAAAGCCGGTCCATCCACCGATGGTTAACAATCTGACATTTTGAAGCTCAGGTCATTTTGGCTGCCGCGCCGGCACGGCGGTTAAGCAGTTCCCGTTCGCGGCGATTGGCGGTGAGCGCCGCGGCGGTCTCGAATTCGGCGCGGGCTTCCTCGCAGCGTCCCAGCTTTTGCAGGAGATCGCCCCGCACGCTGGGCAACAGATGATAAGACTTCAGGGCCGCTTCTCCGCGCAGCCGGTCGACGATGACAAGCGCCGCGGCGGGACCTTCCGCCATGCCCACCGCCACCGCGCGATTGAGCTCGATGACGGGCGAGGGTGCCAGCGCCACCAGATGGCCGTAGAGCGACGCGATCAGTTGCCAATCGGTATCTGCGTAGGCCGCCGCGCGGGCATGACAGGCGATGATGGCAGCCTGCAGGGCATAGAAGCCGCCTGCGCCATTCAACGCGTAGGCACGGGCCAGGGCTTGCAGGCCGCGCCTTATCTGCAACCGGTCCCAGCGATTGCGGTCCTGGTCGGCCAGCAGGATCGGATCGCCGGCATCATCGATCCGTGCGGATTGGCGCGACGCGTTCAACTCCATCAAGGCCAGCAGGCCATGGACTTCGGCTTCCTGGGACATTATGGCGGCCAAGGCGCGGCCCAGGCGCAAGGCTTCGTTGCAAAGCTGGGGTCTGAGCCAGTCATCGCCGCGCGCCGCGGTATAGCCTTCGTTGAAGATCAGATAGATCACTTCCAGAACCGAGGAGAGGCGTTGCGGCAGTTCCGGGCTGCGCGGGGGTTCATAGGCGAGGCCTGACTCCGACAGGCTGCGCTTGGCCCGGGTGATGCGCTGGGCGATGGTGGCTTCCGGCACCAGGAAGGCGCGCGCGATCTCCGGCGTGGTCAGGCCGCAGATCATGCGCAGGGCCAGCGCGGCGCGGGCCTCGCGCGACAGGCGCGGATGGCAGGCCGTGAAGATCAGGCGGAGCATTTCGTCGCCGATATCGTCGTCCAGATCGGGATCGGGCATGGTCTGTTCCCGCTGCTCCAGTTCCTGGGCGATCATTTGGTGCTTGCGCGAGAGCATCTTGCCGCGCCGCAGCTGATCCAGCGCCCGGCGCTTGGCGGTTGCCATCAGCCAGGCGCCCGGTCTTTCGGGAACGCCGTCGCGGGGCCAATGCTCAAGCGCCGCCACCAGGGCTTCCTGGGTGAGATCCTCCGCAAGCGGAACATCGCGCAGCATCCTCGCCAGGCTGGTGATCAGCCTTGGTTGTTCAATTCGCCAGATGGCGAGGATGGCGCGATGAGCAGCGGTCAATGGTTGTGCGGAGGCGTTGCGAAGAAGCGGATTTCACAGGTGCCGTACCAGCCGGGCATCAGGTCCTTGTGCAACTGCATGAACTCGGTGGCCATGGCGATGGCCTCTTCCTTGTCGCGGAGTTCGAAAATGGCGAAGCCGCCGACCACCTCCTTGGCCTCGATGAAGGGGCCGTCGATCAGGCTGAGCTTGTCGTCGGCGATGCGAACCTGCGCGCCGGTGGAAATCGGCATCAGCCCGCCATTGTCCAGCATGCGTCCGGCCTTGACCTCGCGTTCGGCCAGTTTTTGCATGGCCTCTCCGAGCTCCGGAGTGGGGGGACCGGGATGGTTGGATTTGACCAGATACATCACACGCATGTTTTGCTCCTTGGCTGGACGGCGGGCCCATGCCCGCCTTGTCACAGGAAACGACGAACGAGGTCCCGGCGGATCGACAGCGGCCCCAGTATAATGTGCCGGTGGCGTGTGCCCGCGGTCTATCGGTTTCGGCCGTAAACCGCTACAAGACCTCAAGGAAACGTGTTCATCCAGGATAGTGCCCCTTGAAAATGTCCTTCCGCTGGTTCGGCGATAGCGATCCCGTGTCTTTGGCCTATATCCGTCAGATCCCCGGCATGCATGGCATCGTCTCCGCCATTTATGACGTGCCGGTGGGCGAGGTGTGGCCGCTGGACAAGATACTGGCGCTCAAAGCCAAGGTGGAGGCCCATGGCCTGGCGCTGGATGTGATCGAATCCGTGCCGGTGCATGAGGACATCAAGCTGGGCAAGCCCAGCCGCGATCGCCTGATCGCCAATTACCAGCAGACCATCCGCAACCTGGGCAGGGCCGGCATCAAGGTGATCTGCTACAATTTCATGCCGGTGTTCGACTGGACCCGCACCTCGATGGCCAAGGTGCTGCCGGACGGTTCCACCACCTTGACCTTTTCCACCAAGGAGGTCGACGAGATCGACACCAGCAAAGGCATTTCGCTGCCGGGATGGGATGCCAGCTACAAACCTGAAGAACTGCGGGACCTGCTCAACGAATACAAGAATGTCGACGAGGAGAGGCTGTGGCAGCATCTCTCCTATTTCCTGAAGGCCATTGTGCCGGTGGCGGAGGAAAGCGGCATCAAGATGGCCTGCCATCCCGACGATCCGCCGCGACCGATCTTCGGCCTGCCGCGCATCGTCAAGAACCGCGACGACCTGGCGCGGCTGTTGTCCATCGTCGACAGCCCGGCCAATGGGCTGACCCTGTGCTCGGGCTCGCTGGGAGCGGGCCCCAAGAACAATGTCGAGGCGCTGGTACGGGAGTTCGGCGGAAAGGGGCGCATTCATTTCGCGCATCTGCGCAATGTGAAGGTGAACGAGGCGGGCGATTTCGAGGAAACGGCGCACAAGAGCGAATGCGGCTCGCTGGACATGGCCGCGATCGTCAAGGCCTATCACGACGTAGGCTTTGAGGGTTATGCGCGGCCCGATCACGGCCGCATGATCTGGGGCGAGACGGGAAAGCCGGGCTATGGCCTGTATGACCGGGCGCTGGGCGCGGTGTATCTGAACGGGCTGTGGGAAGCCATGAAATTTGCTCCGCCCGCCTGAGCTGGGATGCTTCGACAAGCTTAACCTGAGCACTTACAGTATTGCTCGCCCTGACAAAGGGTGAGGACGCCACGGCAACAAAAAGAAAAAAGTGGGGGAATATGCCGAGGATACGCTGGCTGATCATCTGGATGTGCTTTGTGGGCAATGCGATCGGCTATATCGATCGCGCCAACCTGGCCATCGCCACGCCAGCCATTCGCGCCGAACTGGGCATCGATGCCGCGGCAATGGGATTGGTGCTGAGCGCCTTCTTCTGGACCTATGCGGTGATGCAGCTTCCCGCCGGCTGGTTCATCGACAGGCTGGGAGTGCGCATCAGCCTGGCTTTTGCGGTCGGCTGGTGGTCGTTGTTCACCATGGCCACCGGCGCGGCGCGCGGCGTGGTGGAATTCATCGGCGCGCGGCTGATGCTGGGGGTGGGGGAGGCGGCCAGCCTGCCGTCCTTCACCAAGACCGCGTTCAACTGGTTTCCCAGACGGGAACGCGGTTTTGCCTGCTCCATCTTCAACAGCGGCTCGACCGCGGGATCGGCCTTGTCCTTGCCGCTGGTGACCGCGCTGATCGCTGTGGTGGGCTGGCGGGGTTCCTTTGTCGTCACCGGCCTGTTTGGTGTGGTGTGGGCGCTGGCCTGGTGGTTCATCTATCGCGATCCGGAAAAATACCGCGCCATCGCACCCAAGGAGGTGGATGCGCTGTTGGCCGAGCGAGGCCCGCCTCCTGTTGCGGGGCCGAAGATTTCCTGGCTGGACCTGTTCCGCTACCGCACCATCTGGGGGCTGATGATCGGGCTGTTCTGCCTGAATTTCGCGATCTATTTCTTCATCACCTGGTTTCCCTCCTATCTGCTGCAAGCGCGCGGCTTCTCGCTGGCTTCGCTGGGGACGTGGGGGGCATTGCCGGCGGTGATGGGTATCGTCGGCAACTGGGTGGGCGGTTATGTATCGGACCGGCTGCTCAAGCTGGGCTGGTCGCCTACCGCCGCGCGCAAGACCTGTCTGGTGGCCGGCATGGCGATGGCGTCCTGCATCGGGCTTTCGGCGGTGGTGGAAAGCAACTGGCTGTGCCTGGCGCTGTTCACCCTGGCCTATGCCAGCCTGTCCTTCACCGGCGCCAATATCTGGACGGTGGCCAGCGAGGTGGCGCCCACGCCCGGCCATGTCGCATCCATCAGCGGCATCCAGAATTTTGCCGGCAACCTGGCCGGCATCCTGCTCACCACCTTCACCGGCGTGATGCTGGTGTTGACCAAGGGTTCGTTCCTGATCCCGCTGGCTGTCGCCGGTGGCTTGTGCCTGGTGGGTGCCTTGTCCTACCTGTTCCTGGTGGGCAAGGTGGAACCGCTGCTGCCGCTGGAGCAACGCTAGTGGCGTGGTTTCGAAGTTCGCACTGTCACCGATATCAAACTCAAAGCGAACGTCGAAACCAAGCGACACTGGGAATCAATAAGTGCTGGTGCCCTTCGATTCCGAAATTCGCCAAGAGCCTGATATAGAGATCGTGCGAATTTCGGAATCGGGACACTAGGGATCATGTCGCCTAGAACCAAGTTGCTCACCGGTGGCGCGCTGCTTCTGCTGATCGTGGCCGCAATCATGATCGTGCCGCGCGCGCTGCGGCTGTGGCATGCCTGCGCTCCCGTGCCGGAGGCGGAACGCATCGACACCGACATGCTGCTGGCACAGGCCGGTCCGATCAGCGCCGCCCTCGCCACGGGCCATGCCGCCATCGCCAACGCCCTGGCGGACAAAGCGTTGGAGAAACTGGGGAGCGCGGGAGGACTTTCACCGGAGGAACAGGAAGCGATGGAAGGGGCGAAGAGGCTGGCTGCGGCGTCGGATTTCGAGCCCGCCGTGCGCATCAAGCAAAGCCTGATGAATCAGCGGATATCGGCGTTTCAGACGCGTGAGCGGATGTCGGAGCGCTGCCATGCCGCGTTCCGTCGCCTGGGCCTGCGATAATCCTGGATCAAAGGTCCCGCATCCAGCGCAGGCCCTCCAAAGTGCCGCCGGCAGGGTTGTACTCGCAGCCGATGATTCCGGTATAGCCCAGCTCGTCGATCCTTTTCAGGATGCGCCGGTCGTCGGCTTCGCCGGTGGTGGGTTCCTGGCGGGACGGGACGGACGCGATCTGCATATGGCCGGTGATGGGCAGCAGTTCTTCCAGCCCGCGCAGGACTTCGCCATGGATCAGTTGGCGGTGATAGATGTCGAACTGCAGCTTGAGATTGGGCCGCCTGAGTTCGGCGATCAGGTCCGCGGCCATGGCGAAATCATTCAGCAGATAGCCCGGCGCATCCCTGGGATTCAGAGGTTCGATCGTGATGTCGATATTGTGGGCGGCGGCTTCGTCACAGGCAAAGTTGAGCGCGTCCTTGTAGGCGGCGAACGCCCGTTCGCCTGAGCCGCAGCCGGACATCAGATGCAGGCGTGGGGCGCCGGTGACGCAGGCATAGTCCAACGCGTGGGCCAGGGCGGCGCGGAATTCGGCCCGCCGCTCCGGCAGGCAGGCAAGCCCGCGCTCGCCTTTGGAAAGGTCTCCCGGCGGAAGGTTGAACAAGGCGAGTTGGAGATTGTGGCGCGACAGGCGCGCGGCGATCTCGTCGGGATCGTGATCGTAGGGGAAGAGATACTCGACAAAGCCGAAGCCCGCATCCGCCGCCGCCGCGAAGCGGTCAAGGAAGGAATGCTCCTTGAACATCCAGGAGAGATTGGCGGCAAAACGCGGCATAGGGATGGCGGTGCGCGGACGTCAGGTGACGCGCTTGCGCCGTGGCTTGGCGGGTGCGGGGTTTTGCGAAGCGGTGGCCTTGTCCTCGGCCTCCTTGGCCAGACGCAGGGCCTTGAGCCGCGCGGTCTTGGCGTCTTGGGCGGCGCGTTCCTTCTCGATCTGGTCGAGCACGGCGCGGCTGCGCTGGTCCGAGGCTGAAAAGGTGGCGGGCGGTTTGGTGACCATGGCGGGAGCCTAGGACGCGGGAACCCGCTCGACAAGAGCTAGGCACGTTTGGCGAACAACATGCGGCCAACGAGTTGATCGTGCTTGGCGAAATAGTGGTACAGCGCAGCTGCAACATGCACCAGGATGAAGCCCAGAAGCACGTAAACCAGGAGGTTGTGGATGTCGCCGCATTCATGGCCCCAGGCCGAGCCGGTGGGGGAAATCTTGGGCAGGGTGACCAGGCCGAAGAGGTTGACATCCCAGCCGCGCGAGTTGGTCGCCGCCCAGCCCAGCAAGGTCATGACCAGCACCAGGAGGTAGAGCGCCCAATGGGTGAAGCCGGAGAGAAATCTCTCCCACGGCGCCAAGGTGGGGAGTTGCGGCACCGGGTGAAGCAGCCGCCAGCCCAGGCGGAGGACGATAAAGAAGAGGATCGCCGCGCCGACGGAGAAGTGCCAGGAGACCCAGCCTTCGTTCACGGTCTTGCGCCCGATATGCGGCATGATCGAGCCGATGGCATATTGCACGGCCAAGAGGGCAAAGATCAGCCAATGCAGCAGCTTGGCGACAAGTCCATAGTCAGACGCTTTCGTCAGGGCCATCTGCGCGGTCCTTATATAATAAGTGCGGTTTTGGTCGTCGCGGAAACTATAGCAAGCGGCGGGAGGACCAGAAATTGATTTCACGCAATGCCGTTGCATGCGACTGATAATGAGTCTCTGGCTTGCGTCCTGATGATCCGGCCGTGCGGCAAGAGAAAGGCCATGCGGGTGCCCTTGCCGGGCACACTGTGCGCGATGAGGTCGCCGCCATGCAGCCGCGCCAGCGACTGCGATATGGGAAGTCCGAGACCGGTGCCTTCGTGCCTGCGCGCGATGCGGGAATCCACCTGGCCGTAAATCGAGAAGGCCTTCTCCAGTTGCTGTGCGGTCATGCCGATCCCGGTGTCCGCCACATAGATCTCCAGGCCGCCGTCACTTTCCACGGTGCCAACCGTGATGGAACCGGTGGGGGGCGTGAACTTGATGGCATTGCTCAACAGGTTGATCAGCACCTGTTTGGTGAGACGCTGGTCGGCCCGCACCAAGGCCGGGACATCAAGCCTGAGCTCCAGCGCGACCCGCCCTTTTGCGCTCTCGCGCAGCAGAAGCGCGCAGTCTTCGATCAGGGTGTTCACGGAAAAGACGCTCTCCCGCAGCTCCATCTTCCCGGCATCGATCTTGGACAGGTCCAGCACATCGTTGATCAGGTCCAGCAGATGCACGCCGCTTTTGTGGACGTCGCCGGCATATTCGAGATACTTGGCGTGGCCGACGGGCCCGTAGATCTGGCCGCGGATGATCTCGCTAAATCCCAGAATGGCGTTGAGGGGCGTGCGCAGCTCATGGCTCATGCTGGCGAGGAATTCCGACTTGGCGCGATTGGCGCGCTGGGCCTCGGCGGCCAGGCGGAGCGCCTGCTGTTCGCTTTGGCGCAAGGCGGTGTTTGCCTGCTCCTCGCGCAACAGGGCGGCTTCCAGCCTGTCTTTCAGCTTGCGGCGTTCGGTGATGGCGGCAGCGGCGGGAAGCATCACCGCGACCATCACGCTGACCATCAACTGGACGAAGTAGAGCTGATAGCCCGGGGAAAGAAAAGCCAGCGCGGTGGGACCATGGCCCAGCGCCGCGGCGGCGGTCGTCAGCAGGAGCGTGATGGCGAGGCTGAGCGCCGCCCCTTCCAACTCGCTGATCATGGTGATCACAAGCAAGGCGAGGGGCAGGATGAAAAGCAACGGCAGCGCGAGCGGCAGGAAGAGGGTACTCAGTGCCGCTGCCAGGATGATCAGTCCCGCCGCCAGCGGCCGCCGGTTGGCCCATAACTGCTCCGGTTGCGCAGTGGCCAGCAACACCGTCAGCGGCGTGAAGGCGACATAGGAAAGGGTAATGGAGATGAACCAGGCATGCCAATTGCGCCAGAATTGGCCAGGCCACCACAAGCCTTGCTCGGACGCATAGACGAAACCGGAAAGCCCACCGACGATGATGGAAAGACCTATGAACCGGACCAGGTGTTTCCAGGCGCGGAAATCTATCTCCGGGCCGATCCGGCGCTGGCAAAAGCTGTTCATCACCAGCAGCAGAGCCGAGGTCAGGCAGGGAATGGTGATGGCGTCGATCCAATCGGAGCCGAAATATTTTTTGGCGATGATGCCGCCGGCGGTGCCCGCCAGCACGACCGGCCATTTCCAGCCCCGGCCGAAAATCAGGATCAGCGCCAGCGCCACGCCGCCGAACGGCTTCACTGTGGTGACGCCGTCCGCGAGCTGGTACAGGACCGCGCCCACATAGTTGAGCAATGCGAACAGCGCCGTCAGCGCCGCAAGCTTGACCGCTTGGCGGATGGTGTGTTCCGGAACCCGCATACCCAATCCCTTCTTCCGAAACACTGGCATGGAAGGCAAAAGAAACGGTTATCGGAAAGCCTCGGGGAATGGGCCCGGCTATCGGGCTTGTTGGCCGGCATTGGCGACCAAGCAAGACTTTTCTAACCATGTTTTTTCAGTCAGGACAGGCGGACCCTATTCCCGCGACCTACATGCAATTTTAAACCGGCAGCGCTTAGGGTCATGCATTCGCAGAAGGGCGGATGCCGATGACGATCAACAGCAATGTCGAGCTTGCCGGGACGAAAGACCAGCGCGGCAGCGTGCGCTTCGCGGCACGGCGCGCGGGCAAGATTTTCGCTGGCGAGGGCGGCGCCCTGGATTGCGTGGTGATGAACCTGTCGGTGGAAGGCGCCGCGGTCTATTGCCCCGAGCCGGTGGCGCTGGATGCCTCAGTGGTGCTGTATGTGGAAGGTTTTGGCCGTTTCGATGCCCTCACCACCCGTCATGCGAAAGGCGCGTTGGGCCTGAAATTCGCCTGCAACGCGGCACAGCGGGCAAAGCTGGAGCAGGACCTCGCGGTCTTCGTCAGGGAGGGGATGACCAATGTCACCCGCCTGCGCCGTCACCGCCGCGGCGGCAGCGATGCCGGACTCGATTTCTTCACCTGTGCCGATGGCAGTCCGGTGGCATGCCAGGTTCTGGATATTTCCTTTCAAGGTGCGCTGCTGAAGACGGTGATGCGGCCAGCCATCGGAGACGTGGTCCAACTGGGGCGCACGCGCGGCTGGGTGGTGCGCCACCACGAGCAAGGCATCGGGGTTCAGTTCCTGCAGCAGTTCGAGGAAACCTGACGGCGGGTGTTTGGCGGCGGCGGGATCAGGCCATCGCCAGCAGAACGGAACCGGCGACGGTCAGGAGCACGATCGTCCAGGATGGAATCCGGGCGAAGACCAGGAGCGCAAATCCCAGGATTGCGAGGGCCGCATCCCGCCAACCGGCGATGGCGCTGGTCCAGAGCGGGGAATAAAGCGCGGCTGCCAGGATGCCGACGACGGCGGCATTGACGCCGCGCATGGCGGCTTGCAGGCCGGGGCGGTTGCGCAATCCATTCCAGAACGGCAGCACACCCATCAGCAGCAGCATGCCGGGCAGGAAGATCGCGACCAGTGCCAGCAACGCGCCCCAGGCGCCATTGGGCGGCGCGTTGAGCAATGCGCCCATATAGGCGGAGATGGTGAAGAGGGGGCCGGGTACGGCTTGCGCGGCGCCATAGCCGGCCAGAAAGGTGGCGGGGCTGAGCCATCCCGGACGCACCACCGCATCGCTGAGCAGCGGCAGCACCACATGACCGCCGCCGAACACCAGGGCGCCGGAGCGATAGAAGGCGTGGAAGACGGCCAGGGTGTGATTGGTTGCGGCAAAAAGCGGTCCTGCGGCGAGCAGCAGGAAGAAAAGGGTGAGCGACGCGGCGGCGAAGCGATGCGAAACCGTGACGGGCAGGGGCGATGCCGTTGGGGTGCCGATGCCGCGGCAAACGATGAGTCCGGCGACGGCGCCGGCGGCAATGGCCAGAACCTGGCCGAAGGAGCCCGCCAGCAGCGAAACGATCAACGCGGCCAGGGCAGCGATGGCGATGCGGCGAAGATCGGGAGTCAGGTTTTGCGCCATGCCCCACAGCGCCTGCGCCACCACCGCGACGGCGACGATCTTCAGGCCATGAATGGCGGCGGCGGCGATTGGGCCGGTGAGAGAGGCGGCCATGCCGGCGAAAATGAAAAGCAGCAGAGCCGAGGGCAGGGTAAAGCCCAGCCACGCCGCCAGACCGGTGGTCAAGCCGTGGCGCGAAAGGCCCAGCGCAAAACCGACCTGGCTGCTGGCGGGACCGGGCAGGAATTGGCAGAGCCCCACAAGGTCGGCATAGGCGGTTTCATCCAGCCACTGGCGCCGGGTGACGAACTCGCGGCGGAAATATCCCAGATGGGCGATGGGCCCGCCAAAGGAAGTGAGACCGAGTCGCAGGAATATCCGGAAAACCCGCCACGGCGAACGGTCCTGTGCGTCTGTCTTTGCCCCTTCCATGGGCGGCTTGTAGCACAGGCATCGTGACGTTTCCGACAGCGCGGAACGGCGCGGTTCTCAAGCCGTTGTGGGTGGCATGGAAAATCGCCGCCGTGCACTGCTCGCTATCCCTGGATTGGCAACCATGCCTGTGCTGGCGGGCTGCTCCGGCGGGGATGAGGATGTCGGCGCGGTCGAAGATCTGATGCGCGAACATGGCGTGTTGCGGCGCGCCATCCTTGTGTTTCGCGAAAGCGCAAGCCGGATGCGTGCAAGTCAGGCGGTTGACGCCCAAGCGATCAAAAAGACCGCGCAACTGTTTCGTGAGTTCGGTGAGGATTATCACGAGAAGAAGCTGGAGGAAGAGAATATCTTTCCCGTCCTGCGCAAGACCGGTGGCGAAGCAGGCGCCATGGCGGACGTGCTTGTGGCTCAGCACAATCGCGGTCGCGAGATCATCACTTATGTGCTGGGTGCTACAGGGGGCGCGACAATAGTTGATCTAGGGATGGCGGCGGCGCTGGAGGCTTTTGAGCGGATGTACGCCCATCATGCCGCCCAGGAGGATACGGTGGTCTTTCCCGCCTGGAAGAAAGCAATCGGGGAACGGGCGGTAGGAGAGATGGGCGAGAAATTCGAAGATATCGAGAAAAAGCAATTCGGCGGCGATGGCTTCGACATGGCCGTCAAACGCATTGGCGACATCGAACAGACGCTGGGTCTGGCCGACCTGGCGCAATTCACGGCGCCGATGCCGGCCAGAACCTGAAGCTCGACTTATTGCTGCGGGATGGCGGCTTCGCCCTGGCTGGTGGATTTCACCGGCGGGCCGCCCTGCTCGTGCGCCATGGTCTTGGTGCGGCACTCGACGGAGTCGCTGCGATCGTGACAGACGGTGTGCGACTTGGCCATGTCGCCTCCATCATGGGCCATGGCCATGGCATTGCCATTGAGATTGTTGTTGCCATGGACGCCGGCGCGGGTCCTGGTGTTGTCGCCGGCGGCCGATGCGCCCATGCCCAGCGCCGAGGCCTCGCCGCTGGGGCTTTTGCTGACGGCGCCTGCACCCACAGTGGAAGCGCTGTTGCCGCCGACCGCGGCGGTGCCGGCGCTGCCGGCGGCAGCGCTACCCTGTTGGGCATAAGCGGGCATGGCAATCGCGGGCATGACAATCGTCAGGGCGAAGGCAAGAGGAAGTGCGATTTTCATCTGACGCTCCTGTGATGATCGGTATCGCAGCCGAAATATTCGGTGCGCGAGCCGGGTGAACCGCCGCCTGCCACGGCGGAGGAACCGCCTGGCGATGTGGTCACGCTGGCAGAGGCCGAGCCGTTGCCGGAATGGACCGTAACACCGCGGCTGTCGCAATTGCGGGTATCGTCGGTGCGGGGACCGCGCGCGACCTGTTGGTCATCGCTGGCGACGGGGCCGGCCTGTGCCTGTCCGCGAAGCGGGCCTGCGGTGACGGCGGCCGAAGCCTGGGCCAGTGCGGGAGAGACGGCGAAGCAAGCAAGAAGAAAATAGGCGTGGCGAAGCTTCATGGCGTGCATGTTCATGGGTGCTCCCAAAGCAAAAAGGCGCCGCGCGGTAACGCGGCGCCTTTGGTTTTATCTATTGGTCGTTTCGACGATCATTATGGGCCTGACGTCCGGGGTGACGTCCCCGATCGGAGGCGGAATTTTCATCGGCGGGGACGCCGGAGGCGCGGTGATCGATTCCGGTGGATGAGGCTCCCGTGCCCATGGCGGTGTTGGTCTCGCCGCGGCCTGCGGTAGAGCCGCCCGCCGCGAGGCTGGAGGAACTGCCGCTATTCGAGCCCGATGAAGAACCGCCTGTTCCCAGCGCGGTGCTGCTCGAGCCGCGGCCGGCAGTGGCGCCGCCCACACCCATGGTGGAGGAAGAGCCGCCGTTTGATCCGTAGCCGGACGATGACGCACCGGTGCCCAGCGCGGCGCTGGCCTGGCCGTTCTGCGCGCTGGCGGCGCCGACGCCCAGGCTGGAGGAGGTTCCGGCGCTGCCCGAAGAGGAACCGCCGGTTCCCAGTGCGGTATTCGCACTGCCGCTTCCGGACGTGGAAGCGCCGGAACCAACGGTGGAGGAACTTTGAGCCGAAGCCATTGGGGCCGCCGCCATCACAGCCACGATCGCGGCCGCTGAGAAGAGGGTTTTTCCTTGCAACATTCTTTTTGCTCCATAGCTCATTGCCCCTGACGCGAACGGTAACGTGAGGTCGATGGTGACGTTCCGGGCAGATTGATAATTGCGACGGCAATCGGTGTGGTTCCGCCGTTGCGGATTCCGCCTCGGCACGAATCGTTCCGCGATTTCGCGGACCGGTGGCGTGACTTTTTTGAGCTCAGTCCAGCACGGGGATGCTTGCCAGCCCATTTTGCAGTGCGAATTCTGCGGGCTGGCGGTTCCGGCTGGTTTTGCTATCAATGGCGTGGCCGCAGAATTAGCTGGGGTGGGGAAGGGCCGGTCCCCGGGGGTTTCAAGTGTTTTTTTGCAATTCCAAAAGATGGCGCCTGGCGCTGCTGTGCGCTTGTGCCTTGTGGCCGGCGGCGGGATGGGCAGCGGATCCGCGTGTAGACGAGTTGGCCCAGCGCCTGAAGGAAGTGCAGAGCCAGCTCGATGCGCTGAAAGCTGCTTCGTCTGATCACAAGGCTGGGCTGAAGCAGCTTCAGCAAGATGCGGCGGAAAAGCGGGCGCGGATACGCGAGGAGATGGACCGGCAGGCACGAGCCGGTCTCACCAACGGGCGGCTGAGTGTTGCGTCTTCCGATGGCGCTTTCAGCATGGCTTTGCGCGCAACGGTGCAGTTCGATGCCGGCTATTTCGCGCAAGGGCGCAATCCGCCCGGTGTGGATTTGAACAGCGGCACCAATTTCCGGAGGGCCCAGCTCGGTTTCGCCGGCACGCTGTGGCGCGATTGGGCTTATAATTTCACGTATGATTTTGGCGGCAGCGGTACCGAGAACCGCGGCTATTTGTATCGCGCGTATATTGAGTATGACGGGCTGGCGCCGGTCGGTTTCCGGGTGGGCGCATTTTCGGCTTACGACAGTGTCGAGGATGCCACGGGCGGCGCCAACCTGGCGCTGATGGAACGGCCCACTGCGGTGACCATCGCCCGCGGAATCGGAGCCGGCAGTGGACGGGAAGGGGCAGAGATATTTGCGCAAGGCGCGAGCTACCTGGTGTCGCTGGCGCTGACGGGCGGCAAGACCACCGACACGGCGACTTTTGACGAACAGCAGGCCGTGGTGGGGCGCGTCGCCTGGCTGGCGGTGGATCGCAGTGATGTGAGATGGCTGCTCAACCTGGATGCGACACATGTGTTCAAGCCGGCGGACCTGACGGCGGGACCGGTAGTGTCCGGCGTCATCCAGCTCAGTGCGGGGCCGGAATTGTCGATTGACGGCAGCCGGACCGTCGATACCGGCGCGCTGGATGCGCGAGGTGTAACCGAGTTCGGGATGGAGACGGCCTTGAATTTGGGCCGGTTGTTCGGGCAGGGCGGATGGTTTCACTATGACATCACTCGGCGCAACGTCGTGCCTGATCCCAGTTTCCATGGCTGGTACGCGATGGCGACCTGGTCGCTGAGCGGGGAAACGCGGCTCTATGATCCGGTGACCGCAAGCTTCCATGGCCTGATACCGGATGCACCCTTGGGCAAGAAGGGGTTTGGCGCCTGGGAAGTCGTGGCGCGCTACAGCAGCATGGACCTGGACTTCATGCCCACGACGGCGGTCAATGCCGGGGGTGTGGCGGGCGGCATCCAGAACATCTGGAGCGTGGGATTGAACTGGTATCCCAACCAGACGGTGCGGTTCCTGCTGGACTACAACAATATTCAGGTGAGCCATGCCAATGCGCCGGCCGGGGATATTTCCGCAAACGCTATTGCGTTGCGGAGCCAGATCGCGCTGTGACAGGCGCGGATCAAGATTTCTTGTAATGTGGGCGGGGCGGATGCCGACCGCTTGCGCGGATTTTCAAAACGCATCATAAGTTTTCCCACGGTAGATGACTGCGCCCGAGGCGCCTCTCTCCGACGGCCTCGCGAAAGCGGGGCCTTTTGTTTCAAAGAGGCGTAACCCCTCCCCGGAAATGCCTCCGGCATTTTCGACCCTCCCTCAAGGGGAGGGTGGAACGCGGTTTAAGATGTCAGTGAAATCCAGGGCTGCGGCGGAGATCAAGGCGCTGGCGCGCAGGCACTCCAAGGCCGCGGTCAAGGTGCTTGCGGCGATCATGAACAATGAGGAAGGGCCGGCGACGGCGCGGGTGTCGGCGGCGCAGGCACTGCTGGACCGCGGCTGGGGCAAGGCGGCGCAGCCCTTGGCGGGGGAAGAAAGTGGCCTGCCGATCCTGGCGCGTATTGAACGGGTGATCGTTGACCCTCGGCAGACCAACGAAATCGGCGGCAAAGACGACGGGCCGCATCCTTCGGATTGATACGCCCAGGGTCTTCGTGCCGCTGCTGGGTGCCAGCCGTTACAAGGGTGCCTATGGCGGGCGCGGATCGGGCAAGTCGCATTTCTTCGCCGAGCTGCTGATCGAGGATTGCCTGGCGCAACGCTCGATGCTGGCGGTCTGCATCCGGGAAGTGCAGAAGTCGCTGAAGGATTCCTCCAAGCGGCTGATCGAGACCAAGCTGAAGGAGCTGGGGCTGGGGGAGGCGGACGGATTCAAAGTCTTTGAGAAGCAGATCCAGACGCCGGGAGACGGACTGATCATCTTTGCCGGGATGCGTGACGCAACAGCGGAGCGCATAAAAAGTCTCGAAGGCTTTCAGCGGGCCTGGGTCGAGGAGGCGCAGGCGCTGTCGCACCGGAGCCTGGCGCTGCTCAGGCCGACCATCCGCGCCAAAGGCTCGCAGATCTGGGCCAGCTGGAATCCGAGGCGCAAGGGTGATGCGATCGACGATTTTTTGCGGGCGCGCAAGCCCTCGGACGCGGCGGTGGTGGAAGTGAACTGGCGGGACAATCCCTGGTTTCCGCCGGTGCTGGAGGAGGAGCGGCTGACGGATTTGCGGCTGTTCCCGGAAAGATACGAGCATATCTGGGACGGCGAATATGCCAGCGCGCTGGACCGTGCCTATTTCGCGCAGGCGCTGGCGGAGGCCAAGGCGCAGAAGCGCATCTGCTGGCTGGGGCGCGATCCCCTGTTGCCGGTCAAGGCGTTCTTCGACATCGGCGGCAGCGGGGCGAATGCCGATGCCATGGCGATCTGGATCGCTCAGTTCGTGGACCGGGAAATCCGGGTGTTGGACTATATCGAGGGCGTGGGCCAGGTGCTGGCTTATTATGTCCATGAGCTGCGTGCGCGCGGCTGGCGCGAGGCGATCTGTGTGCTGCCGCATGACGGGGTGGCGGCGAATTCGATCACCGGCAAGCGCTATGAGGATCATGTCCGCGATGCCGGGTTCGAGGTGCAGGTGATCAAGAACCAGGGCAAGGGTGCGGCGATGATGCGGATCGAGGCGGCGCGGCGGCTGTTTCCCCGTATCTGGTTCAATGGAGAAAAGACGGAGGCCGGGCGGCAGGCGCTGGGCTGGTATCACGAAAAGAAGGACGAGGTGCGCAGTGTGGGACTGGGGCCGGAGCATGACTGGTCTTCCCATGCCGCCGACGCCTTTGGGCTGATGTGCCTGGCTTACGAGGAGCCGGAGCGGATGCGGGAGGAAATGCAGGCCCAAATGCTCGAAGGCGGGTGGATGGGGTGAGGCCCGACCGGCGAAGCCGGTCAAATCGATCCGGTGGATCGATTTGAGGGCCGAACGCCGCGAGCTTGGGCGAGCGGCCGGGCCGAACCGAGCGCGATAGCGCGAGGTGAGGGAGGGGCATATATTTGGTGGCAGGGCGACTGCCACTCCTTGTGGACGGAGCGGCTCAACCCCACGTAAGCCTATCCGAGGGAGGCAGGCTTGAGGGAATTGCTGTTCGCGTTGGCGGTTTTCGCGTCCGATCTGCTCGGGCGCGTCCGGCGTTGGCTGACCTTTCGGCGGCTTTTAGGCCTAGTTGCGCTTCTAATCCTGGTGCTCTGCTTAAAGGGTCTAATTGTTGACTTGGGAATGGGCGCCGACCTGCCCATTCTGTTTGGGATTGATTGGGGCCTGGCCCTGGAAGTATCGGGGCTGATGATCGCCTTATCGGTGCGAGATCATGTGACCACCGCCGTCTATGTCGTGAGGCGCTGGCTTTTGCAGCGCAAGCCCGTCAACTACCTTTTGCGACGCAGCTCCCGGCGCTCCTCTCGCTCCCGGCCGCCGGCACAACTACTGCCGCCACCGCCGGACGACGAGCTAGCGGCCTGGGCCTTTGCTATGACGTGGTAGCCAGCCGAGCGTGATAGCACGAGGCAGGAGGGGGCGGTTTGCGAAGCGGGCCAGGCAGCCTTCGAAGAACGCTATTGGAGCGACAATGGCACAGTTGAGATGGCCGGCGCCGAAAAGTTGATGGGCACCGCCGGTGCTTTCGGTTCGGGTGGCCCCTGCGGTGCCGGCGAACCGATAAACGGTCTTGCGCCGGTCAGTCCCAACTGCAGCAATGTTTCTGGGACGCTGTCGAACAAAATGTCCTGCAACGCGCCATGAATGGCATCCCGCTGCCGGTCCGTCATATTTGGAGCAGCTTTCGGCCAGATGGAGGTATCCAGGAGTTTGACCGGTGAGGCTGTTGCGTGTGCAGGACTGAGCCTTGCCGCCGCCGCCGCTCTTATCGTCAGGGTGTGAGCATCCAGCACCGCGACGGTGTAAATCGCGAAAGCTTCGGTATCGGGAAGATTGGGAGCGAGGCTTTCCGTCGTATTTAAAACGCCAACACCAGTCTCTTGCTGGTTTATTCCCGTCAGGTGCGCCGTCGATTTGACGAAGACAACATATAAATCCACGTCCTGTGACGTTGGAAGACCGAAAAATTTCGGAGATAACATGCCGTTTTCAACGGTCAGCCGTGATTTTGAAAACATCTCACGGTCCACCGCAATATCCTTTACCGTGAATCGCGTTGACAGAAAATCTTTTGCCCTGTCTTCGACCAGTTGATCCAAATGCCATTGGGGAATTGGAACTTGTATGCTCTTGTTGGAAAATACCAGGGTCCCCAATTTTTCCATGTCGAGCGTGTCACCGATCCCGGACACGATGGCGACGGACCTGTCATTTCGATAAGGGTTCTGTTCCGGCGGTATTTTCACCAAGGTGCGGAAGCCCGGCGGCGGCAAATTCAAACCCATTTGCAAATCGCGCAAGGTTTCGACCACCGAAATATTGAGGAGCGTGGACAATTCCAGGTGGACGCCGATCCATTGCACATCCCGGAATATAAGATCCTCTTGTATCTTCAATTCGGGCGGCAGAATAAAAAGCGGGGGCAGGCTTTCATTGTCAGTTGGACGAAAGCGCAGCCGCGAAGGGGCACTTGCCAAGGTTTTCAAGGTTCGGGCATCGACAATCAGTATCTGGTAGCTCAATGACAGGGTGGAGCGGACGTTTTTGTCTCCCGCGACCAACACGGGTCCTGCGTAGACCGGCGGCTGCGCCTGGTCTTTGGGGAGAAGCAGGATATAGGCGTCGACCCTATCGGGCGGCAGCGATTTCAGAAACTTCTGCAGATCGGAAGAGAAAATGGTGTACCACTTGCTGGCCGCCATTTTCTCGAAGGCGCCGCGATCATAGGGCAGATCCACGATTTGGAAGCGTGGAGGCAGGTATTCGCGCAAGCGGGCCTTGGCTTCATCATCAAGCGCCCATCCCCGGATATCCCTGTCCTCGGTCTTCGAAATCAGTGTGCCTTCGGTATCCAAATGAAGTGAGCCGCCGAGACCGGAAAACACCGCGACCGTATCGATGCCGCTGTAATCACCGATTTTGATGGTGGGAAACAACTGTGCGTTTGCAGGCCCGGCAGGGGTGATTATCGCCGCAATTATCGCAATCACTGCAGCAAAGTATTTGAGCATGCCGCCACCATGGGCCCCGGTCGACGGCGTATCATCCCCAGGCGGGTGGCAAACTGCAAGGGCACCGATGGCGTGCCTTTGATGGGCGGCTTTCCTGGTTAATCGCCTCTCAAGCGCCGGCGGGTGGCCCAATAACGACAACAACAATTCAAGGTAACAATGACCGACGAGCAACTCCTCGCCGACGCACGCGACGCGTTTGCCCTCTGCGAAGAGGCTGAAAGCGAGAACCGGCTGGCGGCGCTGGATGACCTGCGCTTTGCCAAGCTGGGCGAGCAATGGCCGGAAAGCGTGCGCCAGCAGCGCATCAAGGACGGCCGGCCCTGCCTGACCATCAACCGGCAGCCGGCCTTCATCCGCCAGGTGGTGAACGAGGCGCGGCAGAACCGGCCCAGCATCAATGTCCATCCGGTGGACAGCGAGGCCGATCCCGAAATTGCGGAAATCTATAACGGGCTGATCCGCAACATCGAACAGACCAGCAAGGCCGATGTCGCCTATGACACGGCGGTGGACTGCGCGGTCAGTAACGGTTTCGGTTATTTCCGCATCGGGACCGATTATGCCGATGACGACAGTTTCGATTTGGACCTTCGGGTCGAGCGCATCGCCAATCCTTTCAGCGTCTATGGCGATCCTTTGTCGACGGCCAGCGACTCCTCGGACTGGAACCAGTGCTTTGTCACCGAGGTGCTGTCGCTCGACGCCTTTCGCGCCAAGTTCAAGGGCGCGGAGCCGGTCAACTGGTCGGGCAGCGGCTATGAGAAGCTGGCGGCGCCCTGGAGCCAGGACAAAAGCGTGCTGGTGGTGGAATGGTGGCGGCGCGAAAGAGTGAGGCACGCCATTGTCGCGCTGTCGGACGGCTCGGTGCTGGATGCGCAGGTTTATGCCAGGCAGAAGGCGCAACTGGGCGCGCAAGGCGTGACGGTGCTGGGCGAACGGCTGTGCAACGGCCACCGGGTGACGCAGACGGTGCTGACCGGCGCGGAGGTGCTGGAGAGCACTGACTGGGCGGGGAAGTATATTCCCATCGTGCCGGTCTATGGCGATGAAGTGAATATCGAGGGCAAGCGGCATTTCCGCAGCCTGATCCGCGACGCCAAGGACGCGCAGCGGATGCTGAATTACTGGCGCACGGCGTCGACCGAGCTGACGGCGCTGGCACCGCGGGTGCCGTTCATCGGGCGCAAGGGGACCTTCAAGAGCGATGCGCGCAAGTGGGCGACGGTGAACAGCCAGAACCATGCCTTCATCGAATATGACGGCGATACGCCGCCGCAACGCCAGCCGATGGACAGCGGACGGGCGATCGGGGCGATCCAGGAGGCGCTGAACGCCCAGGACGATATGAAGGCGATCCTGGGAATGTACGATGCCTCGCTGGGGGCGCAGGGCAATGAGACCTCGGGCAAGGCGATCATCGCGCGGCAGCAGGAGGGGGATACCTCCAACTTCCATTTCATCGACAATCTGTCACGCGCCATCGAGCATGGCGGGCGCATCCTGATCGACCTGATCCCCACGGTGTATTCCGGGGCGCGGATGATCCGGGTGTTGGGGCGGGACAGCCGGGCGGCATCGGTGCGGCTTGGGCAGCCGCTGGTGGTGAAAGGACCGGACGGACAACCGCAGCGCGATGAGGCGGGGCTGCCGCTGACGCGCATCTGCGACCTGGGCCGGGGCAAATATGACCTGACGGTGGAAACGGGCCCGAGTTACGCGTCGCGGCGGCAGGAGACGGCGGATCAGATCCTCAAGATGATCCAGGCCTATCCGCCGGCGGCGCCGGTGCTGGGCGACCTGCTGGCCAAGAACCTGGACTGGCCGGACGCGGATGAAGTGGCGCGGCGGCTGCATGCGCTGTTGCCGCCGCAAGTGCTGGCGGGGGATCAGGCCAATCCGTTGCAGCATCCGGTGGTGCGCCAGGCGGCGCAGCAGGCGGTGGCGGCGATCGGAGGCTTGCAGCAGAAGGCGAATGCGCTGGGGCAACAATTGAGCGCGTTGCAGCAGGACCGGGGACTCGAGAACCAGAAGCTGCAGATCGATGCCTTCAAGGCGCAGACCGAGCGGATGAAGGCGGTGGGTGAAACCGGAATCGGACGCGGTTGAAAGACTGGAGTGACAAATGGTCAGTATGCCGAAGACGCCATTCGATTGGGGGGACGACCTGGATCCAGGATTCAATGCCGACCCAGGGGAGGATACAGCGTCCATAGACAGAGGGTTTTTGGTGCCGGCTCCATACTGGGTTGGAGACGAAGGATTTTCTGTGCGGACCTCGGGCGGGATTCTGGACGGTCTTCCTGAACCGCATGGTGGAAGCGGACTGCAACTGCTGATGTCCCCGCAGGATATTGCAAGCATTGACAGTCCTGGGACAGGAAACGCGGATGAGCATATGATACAGGATTCCGCACCTATCCCGCAAAAGGCCGAAGACAATAATCCGCGAACGAGATCGCTGGTCCCATACGATAAGACGAGCGAAGACCGCCGCAGCGTTGCGGGCAAGATCTGGAATCTGCCGAATAGCGCCATCGGCATGGCATATGGTGGATTGGGCTATCTGACGGGTTGGCCCAGCAAGTGGCTCGGTTTGCAAGAGAACGCGCCTGGTATCACAACCGGAAATAATGCAGTGCAGTTCACTGACAATCCGTTCGGCGGTGTTGGGGCGATCACGCTAGGCAATGTGCAGGTGATCAATGGCAAACCGACCGGCATAGGTGACGATGGAAATTTCGTGGGTCCGCATGAGGAACAGCATACTTATCAGGGAGAGCAGTTGGGGCCGCTGTATCTGCCGTCCAATATTTTTGGAGGGCTTGCGGGCGTACTGATTGACGGAAACTGGCATGGGTCACACAATTGGAATGAAGCCGGTCCGCAACAACAGCCGCCGGTGCCCTGGTCCAAATGAGGCGCTTATGAAACGGCCTGGCGTGTTTTCCGCGTTATTGCTCGCATCGTTAGTTCTCAATGCCTGTTCCAAGTTTTTGCAGGTGACGCTGTTCAACAACACAGGCGGCGCCATAGAGATCCATGCGGAATCCAAGAATGCGACGATCGCGCCAAACCAATTCGAACGTTTCAAATACCCCGGAGAGAGCGCCAAGGGTGTATTCCATCTTTCGAGCGGGGGATGTGAATATCTCTATGAGTTTTCGCCGAAATTGGACGATTACGGCCTTAGCTATGAGTTCGAGCGGGGCGTTCAAATTCAGGTGGAGAAAGATTTCAGCATTGAGCTTTTGCCAGTATCCTATAAGGGCAATTTTCCCGCTTCCGGGGAAATCATTCTAAAGCACGAAGGATTTCCGCTGCATCCTGTGTCGCAGAAATGCGGCTGACGCGTTTCGGGGCTGGTCATGGGTGCCTTAGCGATTCCTGGTGCCGGGCCGGCTTTGCAGAAGCCAAGACCTGATCTTTCGTAATATTCGGTTTTTGCCTGCCGTGAGCGACGCCGCACGGCCGATATCATTGGCGCGTCTCTAACTTTAAGGAAAATCCATGACGATCGAGAACGCGGCTTCGGCCGCGAACGATGTTGCCTTGCCTGAAGATTGCGATCCGGAGTTTGTGGAGGTCGTTTACGACGGCAAGAGCTATCAACTGCCGCCGGAGTTGAAGGACGCTTTGTTGCGTCAGGCCGACTACACCCGCAAGACCCAGGAGGTCGCGCAAACCCGCAAAGCGTTGGAGGCGGCACAAGCCGGACATCATCAGGACGTCGCGCATGCGCGCACTCACATTCTGGACGCGGCGCGAGTGGTGGCGCTGAACGATCAGCTCGCCCAGTTTGACCAGGTCGATTGGCGGGCTTTGCAGGCACAAGACCCGCGAGGCGCACAGGCATTGTGGCAGCGGCGGCAACAGCTCAAGGATCTGCGGGACCGCGCGGCCCGCGCCTGGACCGAGAAGGAAAAGGACCATGCCTCCCATTCGCAGCGGGCGACCGCCAGGCGGGTGAGCGAGGTCAGCGCGCATCTTCCGCGGCTTATCGCGGACTGGTCGCCGGAGCTCGACGTGAAGCTGGCTCAATATGGAACCGCCCAGGGCATTTCCAGGCAGGAAATCGCCCAGGCGGCACTCCACAATCCTGCTTTCGTCAAGCTTCTGCACAAGGCGCACCTGTTCGACGAAGCCGAAAAGAAGAAACAGACCCAGCAGGCATTCGATGCCGCGCAGGCGGCCCGCCCGGTGACGCGCGTCGGCGGAGGAGGGGGAACGGCATCGCGCCGCACCACCGATTCCAGCGGCGACGCGCTAAGCGCCGAGGAATGGGCCAAGCGCGAGCGCGAGCGGATGCGCAAACGCTAACCAACCCCTTCCAAAGGACCAAGAATGACCAACACACTTCTTACTCCCACGCAGGTCACGCGCAAGGCGCTGATGATCCTGCACCAGAAGCTGAACTTCATCGGCAGCATCAATCGCGGCTATGACGACAGCTTCGCCAAGGACGGCGCCAAGATCGGCGATACCTTGAAGATCCGGCTGCCCAACCAGTACACCGTGCGTACCGGCGCGCAGATTTCGTCCTACCAGGACACCACCGAGCAGTCGGTGAGCCTGCAGGTCGGGACGCAAAAGGGCGTGGACGTGAATTTCTCGTCCAACGAGCTGACCTTGAGCCTGGACGATTTCTCCGACCGCGTGCTGGAGCCGGCCATGTCGGTTCTGGCGGCCGCCATCGAGGCCGACGCCATGAATATGGTCAATGACGTCTACAACCAGGTGAGCAATGCCGGTGCAGCCATCACCCTCAACAAGGTGCTGAACTCGCGCAAGATCCTGGTGGACAATCTGGCGCCCCTGGGCGACCGGACCTGCAACCTAAATACCCAGGACAATGTGGATCTGGTGGATGCGCTGAAAGGCCTGTTCCAGGATTCGACCAATATCGCCAAGCAGTATCGCGAAGGCTATATGGGCCGAACCGCGGGCTTCGACTTCATGGAAAACACGCTGTGGCCGTCGCATACGGTGGGCAGCAAGGCAGGCACGCCGCTGGTCAATACCGGAGGCCAGACCGGCGCCAGCCTGATCACCGATGGCTGGACGGCAAGCACGGCGGGCTTGAAGAAGGGCGACGTCTTCACGATCGCCAATGTCTTCCGGGTGCATCCGGAAACCAAGCTGTCGACCGGTATCCTGCAGCAGTTTGTGGCCACCGCCGACGGCACCGCGGACGGTTCGGGCAACATGACCGTGGCGATCAGCCCGGCCATCGTCACGTCAGGTGCGACGCAGAACGTTACGGGTTCGCCGGCCGACAATGCCGCGCTGGCGATCGCCGGCAATGCCTCGGCTGCGCATGGCGTTTCGCTGTCCTATCACAGGAATGCATTCGCCTTTGCCACCGCCGATTTGGTGTTGCCGCGCGGCGTGGACTTCGCGGCGCGGGAAGTGCTGGACGGTGTGTCGATGCGCATCGTGCGCCAGTACGACATCACCAATGACAAGTTCCCCTGCCGTATCGATGTTCTGTACGGCTACAAGACGGTGCGGCCGCAACTGGCCTGCCGGCTGGCGAACAACTGAGACGACGGCGGCGCCGGTGGCGGCACCGGCGCTGCCGCCTTTTTTTTGAGGAATAACGATGAGCTGGACAGGCGAAGCAGACGAGAATGGCTGGTCGATGCCGACCACTACACCCGGCGGAGTGCTGGATGCGCTGCCGGCGCCCTATCCCGGTACGGCCCTGAGTTTAGTCATGAATGATCAACAACTGGCGGATGCAGGGGTTGCGCCTGCCGCTGGGGCAAGCGCGCAAAACGCCAGCCCAGCGGGTCCGCGGCATCCGATCGGAGAGATTCCCGGTTACCCGGAGACGGGAAAGGGAGCGTGGCGGTCGGAGCTGGACGATCAGTTCACCGACGCGGCAGGAAAATACAACGGCACTTACGGCTATAAGCCGGGCGATCCCCAGTATATCTCGCCTGAAATGATGAAGTCCTGGGCGATGCAGGAAAGTGGCGGGGACCGGCGGGCCTTCGAGAGCGATCCACTGCAGGCCAACAAGGCAGGGGACTGGGATTCCCGCAAGGCGGACTATGGTATGTCCCAAGGACAGGCGATGACACCTCAGACCAGTATTGATGGCGGGCTGGATTGGCTGCACTACAAGGCGACCATACACGGCAATGATGGTGGGCCCGTCGGCTATCGGTCGCTTCCGGAAGCGTTGCGGCGGTACAATGCCAATCCGGCCATCGACCCGAATGGCCTTCCCCATAAGGACAATTATGTTAATTCTATCCTGGGCAGGATAGGAAATGGGCATGGGGCATCGGGGCAGTAGAATCGTGGCGGCTGTTGTTGTTGCAGGCCTGGTCGCAGCGCCAGCCTCGGCGAAGACAAATTATCATGCCGGCGTCTGGAATCTTTTGCGTGCGGGAGGTCTCTGCTTTGCGGAGAACGGCGATTCCAAGGCTTGGCGTGCCGGCACCATAGATGCCGGCGGCAAACGCTATGAAATCTGGGGCTATTCGTGGGAGGAAACACCACGCACCAAGACCGGTAGCACCGAACACGCAAATTTCAGAATTCTCGTTTTTGAGAGGGCAGAAAAGCAGCTGTCTTATCTCGGCAACTATAACGTCGACAGCGTCCCGTTTGCGATTCAAGGCCGAGCGATCAAGTTCGATTATGCGCATGGAGATCCTGGGGCCGTCCATTATCCCGGCGACAAAATCGAGTTCGATGATAATGGGCCACCCCGCCAGATTGTTCTGGACGGAGAGTTGCACAGCTTCGATCCAGCCACCGGCAAGGTCTGCACTTTCCGATAACCCGCACTAGGTGCGGACGACGCATTCGCAAGATTTCGACACGAAGGAGAACGCATGGCGCTGGATGGCAGCTATGACGGGCTGAAGGCCGTTATTGCCGATTTTCTGAATCGCGCCGACCTGGCCGCCGTCATCCCGGACTTTATCACTCTGGCGGAGGCGCAGATGACGCGGCGCCTGGTGGGGCGGCAGAATCACGGCTTGCCGATTCCGCGCCGGCTGATCGGCCGGTCCGATGCGGATCTGCTGGCCGGTACGGAGTTCGTGGCGGTTCCCGGCGATTTCCATGGACCGGTCGAGTTCGTGCTGCAGGAAAATCCCGAGATCGTCTTGGACTATCTTGACCCAACGACATTCCAGCAATGGAGGCGGGCACGGGCACTTACCGGCGCGCCCGCCTACTATACGGTGGTGGGTGGAGAGTTTCAGCTCTGCCCCGTGGCGGACAAGGCCTATACCGCAGAACTGACCTATGTGAGGCGGTTTCCCGCTTTGTCGGGCTCCACAAGCAACTGGATTTTGAGCGACTATCCGGATGCCTATCTTTATGGCGCGCTGGTTCAGGCGGCGCCTTATCTGAAGGATGATGGGCGCGTGGCGACCTGGGGATCGCTGTTCACCACGGCGCTGGACGATATCTGCAATGCCGATCCGATGCCCACCGACAAATCAATCCTGCGCACGGAAATCCCGATTTTGACCGGGCAGGGACGGGCGCTGGATTTCGACACCAACTCCGACACTTTCTGAGGCCCCAAATGGCAAGTTATGTCAAATTCGATTGCTTTGTTGAGAATGTCGCCGAGAAGGTCCACAACCTGGGCTCCGATCAGCTCAAGGTGGCGCTGACCAATGCGGCCCCTACACCGTCATCGAACACCGTCCTGGCGGACATCACCGAGATTTCCTACACCAACTGTTCCTCGCGCAACATCACCACGAGCTCAAGCGCCCAATCCTCGGGCACCTATAAGCTGGTGTGCGCGGACCTGGTGTTGAGTGCGTCCGGCAGTGTGGGGCCCTTTCGCTATGTCGTATTCTACAACGACACGCCCACATCGCCGGCCGATCCCCTGATCGCTTATTGGGACTATGGTTCCAGCGTCACACTGGCGAACGGCGATACCTTCACCATCGATTTCGACGGTACCAACGGCGTCCTGCAACTCGCCTGATGCAGGCCTTTGTGGAGGTCCTGGCCGGGGTTGTCCGGGTGGGGCCGGAATGCGGCGCCTATGCCAGGCCTTTCGACTATGCGGTGGCTTTTTCATCGGTGGATGGAAAAACCGCCACGATAAAAGCCCTGGCAAGCGACGATGCGGGATTCACGGTGGGTCATGCCCGTGCGGTGATCCTGGCGCTCAAGGGTATCGGCCTTCAAGCGAGATGGGAACGGATAAAGTAGCGATGCCTGAATATATCGTCGGTCACGAATTCATTCGCGAGCCGTCCGGCCTTCTGAAGACCGGAGACGTAGTGAATACACACACCCACAACCATCACCACAATACCCACCTGATTTGCGGGCTGTGGGAAGTTCATCGCTTTCAGCCGATCGTGGATGAGGGCGGGCGGCAGAAAGCCGGTGCCGGTGGCGAACTTCAATGGCTTGCGCTGCCGGTGGTGAAGATCAAAGGCGGCGGCCCCCGCTCGGTCATCCCGATCCCCGCCAATATGCGGCACAAGTTTGTGGTGCTGGAGGGGCCGGCCTTTTACCGCTGCTGCTTTGTCCATCGGGATGCCGTCGGCAATCCGAGCGAAATCTATCATGGCTATGACGAAGCCTATGTGTGAAATCCTGCTGTGTGTTCGCGACATGAGAAATGTGGCTTGGCCATATCCGCAACAGGGAGATGTCATTGCCGTGGTGCCGGATGGCTGGCGGTGGGGTGCTTGCGAGCTTGGCCAGGCTGTTGAGGGCAATCCCAACGGCAATCATCCGTTCTGGCGTATCATAAAGCTTCCCAATGTGACGGTGGCCCAGGCATCCAATCTGTTGGCACCGGAGCGCGACACCGATCCGCAGGGTCCCAGCCCTTACCTGCAATACCGGCAATTTTATTTCGACAAGACGAAGATTCCCGCAGGCCAGATTGCTCTTCTGCAGAACCTGGCGGACGACCTGCGCACGAATGGGTTTGTGACGTTGAATTTCACGGCTGCCCAACTTGCCAATGTGATCTCCAGGAGGCCGGCGCTTTCGGCGCCGCCAAGCTAGATGGCGACCGTCAGCAGCATAGGGACGTCAGGACGGAATTATTCCACCATAGCGGCATGGCATGCCGCTTTCGCGAACGGCGGCTGGGAGGGCGAGTGCTATAACGACAGCGAATTTGTTCATTCGTCCACCGTTACCCTCGGCGGCACCAGCTCGGCCAATTATGAGAAGTTGACGGCAGCGGCGGGGCAATCCGCGTTCGACAGCGCCGCGAATCCGCTGAGATACGATGTCACCAAGGGGGTGGGCATAACCTGTTCGGCAGGTTATGTTACGCCGCTCTATAGCAGCGCCGGCTTCCTGACCATCTCCCGGCTTCAGGTCCGGATCACCAACGGCAATGCCCGGGGTTGCATCGCAGGCGATTTCGGCGCGGGCGCCTTCCACATAGACAGATGCCTGTTGCAGGAGCAGCAAACCCAGGACGCAAATCGCGCGGCTCTCTTCATTGCCGATGCGAACAACCTGGTCACCAACACGGTCTGTATCAGTTACAACAATACCGGAATATTCTGTTACTACGCGACGGGCTCGACGATCGCCAATTGCACTATTGTTTCGCCCAGCGACAAGTCGAGTGTGGGCAAAGCCATCGCGAATTTCGGCGGCACCAGCGGCATCACGATCAGTAATACAGCCGGCTTCGGCTTCGGTGGCGGGTTCACCGATCTGTCGAGTTCCACCGGTGACCATAACGCGACCGATCAGGCATCGTTCGGATTTTCCAGTACCGGCAGCCTGACATCCAGGACATTCGCCAACCAGTTCAATGGTGTCACGTCTTCGGCGATGGACTTCGGTCTCAAGGCTGGGTCCGATCTCATTGACGCCGGCGCTGCAGACACGACCGACATTCCGGCGGCGGGTGATATTGCCGGTACGTCGCGTCCGCAAGGCAGTGCCTGGGATATCGGGGCTTGGGAATTCGCTGCGAGCGGCGGTGCGGTCTATGCGATCACGGCCGTTAAGGGCGCTTATGCCTTGGGCGGAGAAGCCGCCGCCTTCAGGGTTGGACGCGGCTTGAGCGTAGTGAAGGGTTCATATGGCCTTTCTGGGGAATCCGTTGCGCTGACTTCGGCCCGGAAGGCGGCGGCAGCGCTGGGGAGCTATGTCCTTAGCGGTCAAACGGTCACCATCAACAAGGGCAAGACGCTTGCGGCCGGCTTTGGATCCTCGGCGTTGTCTGGCCAGGCCATCAGTTTTCATAAGGCGCTCGGCATGGCGGCCGCGCAAGCCGGCTATGTGTTGACGGGCTATGCGGTGCGTTTCGGCGGAGGCGGCCAGATCTGGACGCCACAAGGTCCGGTCACGGTTGCTTGGTCTCCGCAGGCTTCGCAATTCGACGTTTGGACATCACGAATCTCAACTCCCGAAAATTGGATACCGCTATGACCACGACCCCGAACCTTTCACTCATAAAGCCTACGGTTGGCGCGGACAGCGACACCTGGGGCGACTCATGGAACGATAATGCGGATGTTCTCGACACGTTATTCCAAACGGGGACTTTCACACCAATTGACGCAAGCGGGGCGGGGATGACTTTTTCCTTCGCGGTGGGAATTTACCGCAAGTCGAAGGGGAGCGTTCTTATCTCGATGAAGGTTATTTTCCCCACCACGGCGGACGGTTCTAATGTGAGGGTCGGCGGCTTACCGTTTACGGCGGCAAATGTTCCGATGACGGGTTTTCCAATAACGGCTTTTCCGACTGGCGGCGGTTCGCCAGCAGCGATCGGATTCGTTTCGGTCAACACGACTACGATGTCACTGAACATGACAAGCGGTGTCGCGGTCTCTAATTCCGTAATGTCCGGCAACACGCTCTACGTCAACGGCGAATATCCGATATAGAAGCTCTAGAAGAGCATGTCCCCACGAGGTTATTGATGATCTGCACTAAGAGGAAACGAGATACCAATACCCGCACCGGGGTACCAATGATTCTCCGGCTGCTCCTTAAAGAATAAGAATCGTCTTCCTGTTTCGCGCGAGAAAGTTATCAACTTATTGGTAACATGAGCATTGTCACCAAGAATTATCGCTTTTGGAGAAAGCTTATCGCGCACGGCTTGGTATTCTTTGTACTCATATTCAGCAGAATGGTCGCTGTCGTTGATGAAAAGATCGATGGGTCCGTTCATGGCTGTCAGAGATTCGATGGAGTCGCCGTAGAGGATTTTTCCAACCGCAGCATATTTGCCCTTCAGAAGGCGGCCTGCGATGGGATTGAGATCTGTTCCAAAGTATTGACCCGGATAACCTTCCGCAGCATTTCGGAGTAACGCGGCACAAAGAATCAAAGAACCATGCCCTCGTTCCACACCGGTTTCCACGATCAGTTTTGGCTTAATGGCCCGGGCGACCGCGTACCAACCCAATCGACGGCCGAACCCACATCGAATATCGCTAGGCATTTCGGCGGCAGCTCGAAGTTGGCTATCATCTATAACCTCCCGAATATAATTAGAAATTTCTTCGGTCGTCTTTTCTACAGCGCACGCTACTATTGCGGCCAGGTAGTCCATGTTGTATTCGCTGAGATCATAAATAAAATTGCTCGTCTCTCCTCTTTCGAGAAGGTTGGGCAAAATTCTGTCGACCTGTGGCTTGTAGTATGCCGCGTAAAAATCTTTCGCTCGCTGCCGTGCTAAAGCAGCGGCTTCTTTTGCATCCCTTCTAGCCAACGCTGCGGCCTTAACCCGTTTAAGGATGTTCCATGCGGTTTCCGGCAGTATCGCGCGGATGAGATCTCTGGTGTTTGTCGTTGTGGGCATAATCGATCAATAACGATTTACGGCTTTGAACTCAAGTTCATGAACTGTCTAGATTCTTCCCGCAATTTCGCGACGATAGATAGCTTTGCCATAAAAGCCGCCACTTTCGCCATCCGGTGTTGGCCTAAGATGGATGGCCTTATATTGGCGACTGTATGAGGTGCGGGCCAATACCGAATCTGAACCCCTGCTTCGCATTTCCGCTATTGAAGCGGTCAAGATGAAATCTTCAAATTTCGTGAAGTCAGATTTTCGGCAAAGATAAGCCTTCTCGTCCGTCGCCAGAAAAATCGTCAGCCGCGTGTTGGCCGTATAGAGATATTTGAAGATGGCTGCGATGTTCTGGGAGTAATTTAAGTTTGCGAAATCGTCCATGGCAATGATGCCAAGAGGCGCCAATAGCTCTTCTGCCATCTGAAGTTCGTGGAAGGTTTCATGATAGCCGTGGCTGGCATCGATGTGAATAAAGCGGAAGCTCTTGCGTTTGGCGCGATAGCGAGGAAGGGCCGATTTCAGCTTTTCGGACGGCGCTATAATAAAGTCGGTAGAATCCTTGATCGGCTCAATTGCCGTGCGATCCAAATAATCATTGATATCGACAAGGACCAGCCGTTCTCCGTCCCTTAGATGGCTTCCAAGAATGACTGCGCTTTTGCCCTTGTAAGTGCCGATTTCAAGGATACCGCCCTTGGCACCTGATTTTTCCTGAAAAGCGAGAAGCATATCCACCGCTGCCATCGAGAAGGCAGATAGCATGCCTTCGATTCGATCGGCAGCTTCTGCGACTTTCTGATATTGAAGATTTAGAGGCAGGCGCAATGCTTCGATCGCCTGAAGATCAATATCCTCAGGCCGCCAACCCCGAATTTTGCAGTCCAAGGTCCTGACGAACGGGAATTGTCCCAGGAATTTTCTGATTGCACGCATTTGTGTGGACCATAGCCATGGCTTGTTGGGGATGCAACGCACAGCTTTCTGATGGAGCATAGAGCTTGGCCAGATTTCCGATTTCTCTGCCGCCCGGTGTCTTCAGGGATGGGACGCAGTTTCAGTCCAAGGGCCGCTGGTATGACGCCGGCCTGGTGCGATGGTATGGGGCTGCGGTCGGTCCGGTGGGTGGGTGGCGGCGGAAAGGTGCATCGGCTCTGAGCGGATCGGCCAGGGCTGCGATCGCCTGGCGGGATAACAGCGACAATATATGGATCGGGGTGGGGACCCATTCCAAACTTTACGTCTGCAACCGGCTTGGCGCGGTGTTTGACATCACCCCTGCAGGCTTGACGGCGGGGCGGGCGGATGCCGTGGCCTCGGGCGGCTATGGCTCAGGCCCCTACGGCGTCAGCACCTACGGTACACCCCGATCAGACACCACCACCACGGTCAGCGATGCCACCCAGTGGACCCTGGACACCTGGGGCGAGAATCTGTTGGGCGTCAGCCCGGATGATCGCAAGCTTTACGAATGGGTGGCGCCGGTGACCGGTACCCATGCGGCCAGGGTGAGCAATTCACCGCTCTGCGATGCGGTCGTCACCACGGCCGAAAGATTCGTGTTTGCACTGGGTACCGACCTGGGAACCGACGATCCCCGCGCCGTCTCCTGGTGCAACCAGGAAGACAATAGGGACTGGACACCTTCCAGTACCAACCAGGCGGGCAGCTTTCCGCTGCAGACTGCGGGGCGGTTGATGTGCGGCAAACGGGTCAGGGGCGGCACCCTGTTGCTGACCAGCACCGATGCCTTTCTGGCGCAATATGTCGGAGGCACGCTTGTCTATGGTTTCGACCGGGTCGGGGAAAGCTGCGGGATCGCATCGCGGCAGGCCATCGCCGAATTCGGCGCCGGACAAGCGGTATGGATGAGCGCGGACCTGAATTTCTGGCTGTGGAACGGGGGCGCCGTGGTCCCGCTTCCGTGCGATGTCCTGGATTACATCCGCCGCGACATCAACACCATCCAGATTTCAAAAATCGCCGTCATCGTCAATTCGACCTTCAGCGAGATCGAATTCCGCTACTGTTCCAGTTCTTCCACCGAAATCGATCGCTGTGCGGTTTGGCAGTACAAGGACAATCATTGGTCCATCGGCCGCGCGGCGCGGACCTGCGGTGTCGACAAGATGGATGCGCTATTCTATCCGGTCCTGATCGCCAGTGACGGCAAGCTTTATGATCATGAATTGGGCTGGGCCTATGACGGGCTTGCGCCTTATGTCACCTCTGGCCCTATCGAGCTTGGGAATGGCGACAGCATCGCGCATGTTCTGGGCCTTTTCCCGGACGAGGCCACGGTCGGCGATGTGACGGCGGCTTTTACGGTGCGGCGCAACGCCGACGATGCCGGCGCGGGCTTTGGACCCTATCCTCTGACGCAAAAGACGGACTTGCGCTTCAGTGGGGGCCAGTTGGAGATGACCCTGCAAGGCAATGCCGCGACCAACTGGCGGGTAGGAATTCCCAAGCTGGAAATCATGCAGGGCGAGGCGAGGGGCTGATGCCGCTGAATCTACCCATTGCTCCCGGCCAATATGACGCGGCGGATCAGGCCCAGATCCGAGGCCTGCTGGAGCGCGAAGACAGGCGTAACCAGAAGATCGGTGGCGATGTCCTGCTGAGGGCGCCCAACGGATCGCTCTGGAAACTGGTGGTGAACAACAGCGGCACCCTCGGCACGGTCGCAGCTTGACGCCACTGCAGCGGGAGTGGGCGCGCTGCCGGGACTGGATTCTGGCGGCGATCGAGCCTACGGGCCTTTACCGGATCGAGGATGTGGAGAAGGCCATCGCAGCCGGCGACATGCATTTCTGGCCCGGGAGAAATTGCGCGGCGGTGACGGAGTTCGTCATCTACCCGAATTGCAAGGTGCTGAACATCTATGCAGGCGGTGGCGTGAGGGGCAGGGCTTTGCGCGAACTGACCGGGCAAATGGAGCCGGCTCTTGAAGCTTGGGCGCGGGCCGCGGACTGCAAAAAGATAATCGGCTTTGGAATCAAGACGGCCTGGAAACCTGTCTGCGAGAAGATGGGTTACCGGCATCTGTGGACTGTCATGGCAAAGGATGTGGAATAATGGGTGGAAGTTCGCATACGGAAAGCAGCACGAAGGTCGATCCGGCGCTGATGGCGCTGTACCAGCAGAACTACAATACCGCGAGCCAGATCGCCAACACACCGTTCCAGCCTTATACGGGCGAACGCGTGGCGGGTTTCAATGGCAATCAGACGGCGGGGTTCAATGCCTTGCTGTCGGCGGCGAGTGATCCCACCGCCACGAATGCCATCGGCCAGGCGCAAAATACGATCGGGTCCTTGCTGAGTTACCGGGCGCCGACGGTGGCCGCACCGCCAACGGTGACGGCGGGACAGTTGTCCGGCACCGATCTTGGGCCCTATCTCAATCCCTATACCAACGATGTCGTCAACGCTGCGTTGAATGACCTTCAGCATGCGAGACAGGTGCAAGGTGTGGCCGACAATGAAGCGGCCACCGCGGCCCATGCCTTTGGCGGTACGCGGCAGGCGGTCCTGGACGCCAATACCACCAACGACTATCTGCGCAACGTCGCCTCCACCACGGCGGGGTTGCGGCAGGCGGGCTACCAGAATGCGCAGCAGGCGGCGCTGTCCGACATCGGTAACCGGCTGGCTGCGGATCAGTTCAACGCCGCCGGCACTTATAATGCCGGTACCGCCAATGCCGCCAATGACCTGACGGGAGCGGGGCTGCGGATGAATGCCGCCAATCAATATGCCAACCTTGGCCAGACCTATTTCAACCAGCTCGGTCAACAGGGGCAACTCTATTCCCAGGTCGGGGCACAGCAGCAGGCGTTGCAACAGACCCAGGATGAAGCCGCCTATGAAGAATTCATGCGGCAGCTGAACTATCCCGCTCAGCAGCAGCAGTTGCGCAACCAGGCGCTGGGGATGATGCCGATGCAGCAGACGCAGAGTACAACAAGCTCATCGTCCCCCGGGTTTCTCGATGTCCTCAACACTGCTTCTCATTTTATTCCCGGGAAATAGTGAAACGGCTATCAGGAAAGCATGTGGGAGTATGATGCATGGTTCAGATGCCAAAAGTGACCGATGGATGGCTGGACGATGATGAAGCCAAAAATGGCGATATGCCGGATGAGCTGACTACCAGTCCTCGCGGAACTGGCGATATCGATATGGCGGACGGTATATTCGGTGGTTTGGATAGCGGCACTTTAGCGGCTTTCCGGCAAACCCGGGCTCATGGACAAAATCTTGAAACTCCCGACAGGACTGATGGCGGATACGGTGCGTCATCATTGCAGCCGCCCAAGATTGCTCCGCGTGAGTTGAACCCGGCGGACGCCGATTTCCAGATGCCGGACCTGCCGCCCGCCGGTGCCGGCTCGCCTTCCAAGATGTCGGCGAGCCCCCGCCTTGTCGAATTTCTCAAGGGTTATGAAAAGGGGCCCGATGGCGGTCCCGCTTTAACGCCATATCCTTCGCCGGAGGGAGGCAGCGATACGGTTGGCTGGGGTCATAAGATTCAGCCGGGCGAAGACTATTCGAAGGGCCTTACGCCGGGGCAGGCAGATCAGCTTCTCTTGAAAGATATCGCGGGACATCAAAAGATAGTGCAGGAGAGTGTCAAGGTACCTCTGTCGCAGCAGCAATTCGATGCGCTGGTTTCCTTGAGCTACAATCTTCCCAAGGCATTCAACGCCAAGCACTCCGAAATGCTGCGCGATCTTAATCGGCAGGATTATCCCGGCGCGGCCGACCAGTTTCCCCGATGGAATCGTGCGGGCGGAGCAGTAATGCCGGGTCTAACGGAACGGCGCGACTACGAGCGCAACATGTTTTTGAACGGTGTTTACACAAATCATAAATAACCATAGCTTAGACAGACCTCGGGTGGCAGGCTGTGGTGTTCGGGAAATTCACTATCGCGTTGCTTTGCTGTGTCGCAACGGGCGCGGCGGCCACACCGCCGAAAGGCGTTTGCCCGACCGGCGCTGACGGCAATTGGATTATCGTATCTGTTCGACCAGATCCCGTCGAGGCAATGAGTACGGAAGAAGCGCACGCCTATATTGGCAAGAAAGTGTTTGTTTCCGATCGCAAGGTCACCTACGGCGATACCCAATGCGAGGTGGTGAAGAAGAACGAAGACTACGGCGTTGGCGGGGCGGCTGACGTACCGGGGTTCCCCTATGGCGTCTGGTATGAGTGCGGCAGCAAGATATTTGTACCCGGGTTCGATGTTGGGAAGTCGTGCAGCCATATTCTTAGTGGCTTCGATGGATGGACTTTCGACTTGCGCCGGGTCAAGCCAAAATAAGCCGTGGCTGAACGAGCTGTGACGCAGGCGCCGCCGGTAAGCCTGACTGTTGATTTGGCCCGTCGAAATGCCACGAACTTATCTCGGGTCGTTTGACCAACTCTGGCGGCGAACCGCTAACTTTCTGAACATTCCGAGGCACCATGACGCGGACCATCAACACCGCGGGACTGGCGCTTGTCCGCAGCTGTGAAGGGTTCCGGTTGGAGGCCTATCAGGATACGTCCGGCATTTGGACGATTGGTTATGGCCATACGCGGGGCGTCAAGCCGGGTGACAGCATCAGCGCTGGGCCGGCCGAGCAGCTGTTGGAAGCCGACCTGACAGAAGCGGAGCAGGCGGTGGCGGCTTTGATCAAGGTGCCACTGACAGACAATCAGTTCTCCGCCCTGGTCAGTTTTGTTTTCAATGAAGGCGCGGATGCCTTCGCGCGAAGCACACTGCTCCGGAAGCTGAATGAGGGCGGCTACAGCCTCGTGCCCGCCTGCCTCAAGTCCTGGATCTTTGACAACGGCAAGGTGATGCCGGGGCTGGTGAAGCGTCGGGCTGCCGAGGCCGCACTGTGGAGCATGAAATGAAGCTGGTGAACAACTGGAAGTCGGCCTGGCGCTGGTTCTCCGTCCAGTTTGTGGCGGCAGCGGGCGCGGTCCAGCTTTCGGTGCTGGCCTTTCCCGAGACCGTCCGCGGCTGGTTGCCCGACTGGCTGACACACGTGCTGGCTGTGACGCTGTTGATGGCGGCCGTGCTGGGGCGGTTGGTCGACCAGGGGAAGCGCGCATGAGTCGGCTGTTGGCAGTGCTTGCTGGCTGGAAAGGCTATGCGGTCCTGGGCGCTCTCTGCTTATGCCTGGGAGCTGCCGGAAGCTGGCGGGTGATGCTTTGGCATCGGCAGGCGATAGCCGGCCGGCAGGCACGCCAAGCCGTTCAGATCGTCGAGCGGCGCGGCAAGATCACCTTCGATGTGGAAATGAATTTCGAGATGGCACGGCTGAAGGACGAAGCCGCCATGACAAAACGTCAGGAAGAGGTTCATACGCATGTTACCCCTGAGATCGATCGCGATTATCCCGTGCCTTGCGGCTTTGTGCGGGTGTTCAATGCCGCCACCCACGGCCCCATTCCCGATCCCGCCGGCTGCCCTGATGGTGCTCCCTCCGGCATTGCACTCTCTGCCGTTGGAGAAACCGAAACCCGCAATGACGGGCAGTATGACCAAGTCGCCGATCAATTAAGGGCTTTGCAGGAATGGGTACGACAACAACAGGCCGTCAAATGACGGATGAGATCGACCAGACGGCGCGCGATGCGGCCAACCGGGCCCTGCTGACCATCGCCGCGCATGAGCAGGTCTGTGCCGAGCGTCAGGGACACATCATCCAGGGATTGGCCGAGTTGAAGCAGGATGTGAAGGGGCTGTTCCTGCGTTTCTGGGTGGCCGCTATCACTTTGATCACGGTTCTGATGAGCGTGTGTGGTTCGCTGATCTATTTAATTCTAAGCCGAGGTGGCTAGGACCAAAGAACGGGAATTTTACCTTCTGGAATCGGCAGAAAATTGATCCTGTGAATTGAACGCGGGGTTCGGGTGTATCGTTAGCTGAATCCAACTCTGAAATTCCTGTCGCGCTCGCCGGCCGCCCCCCTCCGGTCAGCTTGAGCGCACGCTGGCCCCGGTGCGCTCGTTTTTGCGAGCCGCCGGGGCCTTTCTCTTGCCTGCTTAGAGGGCTTCATCATGACCTTCCGGCTGACACCGGACATGCTGGCGGCGGGATATGATTTTCTGCAAGACGGAACCGTTTCGTCGCTGGAAATTGCCGCCGTCGGACGAATTGGGTTTTCACGTCTTGCGCCAGACCGGTCTGTCGGCCGATTTTGGTGTGGAAGATGGCATTCCCTTTATCCGGGTCAGCGAGATGAGCAATGGCCACAGCAATACCGTGCTGGCAAGTTTGGCGCATGAGATGATTCATCTCCGGCAATATCTCACCGGGGACCGGAAGATGCACGGCCCACGTTTCAAGCGCATGGCAGCCAGGGTCTGCGTAGCTCATGGTTTTGATCCCAGGATATTCTGAAAGAAGTAAAAGACGATCCGACTGTTTGCCCGGCGAACCGCGGAAGCGGTCGCCGGGTTTATTTTTTCTCGACAGCGTAGCTGTACCTATACGTCCAGCGTTTCTCAGCACCGGGCGCAAGATCGATGGCGATATAAGGTTCGACAGACTGGACGCGATCGATGGAAAAGATGTTCAGCCGCGTCACAGGATTATCCCCCTGGACACGGACACTGGCGCCGCCGCCCGCGACCGTGAAGTCGTAGTCAGTGGCTGTTTTGCTGAAACCGGTGACCAGAAAGGAAATGCGCTCCTTGTTGGCCATGGGCCTGAGGTAGTTGAGAGTGTGGCCCTGGATGCGCATCAGGTCTGGCGGCGGCGGGCTGGCGGCGGCGGGCGTGAAGGGAAATGTGACGGCTACACCGCCATTTCCCGGGACCATTCGCAGAAAATTGTGATCGTAGACCGATGTGTTGATCGCCTTTTTGCCGGTGTTGCGCAACCGGTGGCTGATAAGAAGCTGCGGCTTGCCCGGCACCAGAGTGAGGGTCTTTTCATAGACGTAGCCATAGCCCAAGCCACTCAGGGTCTGGGTAAAGGTTACGCCGGTCTTGGTAACAAGCGTGGTCCGTTCGCCGGCATCCAGGATTCGATAGTGACGATAGTGATCATAGGCTTGGATATCGGGCTGGTACAAAATGCCGACCCCGGGCTTGATGAACAGGCCGGGCTTGGCCTCGAAATCCAGCGGCGCGAACTCTTCCGCGGGCCCGCTGATGGCGCTGTCGGGACCTGCGACGATATCTTCTCCCACATACGTATAGTCCAGGACTTCCGGAGCCAATTTTTCGAACCAGGGACCGTAGAATTCCCGCCCCTTCAGGGTCAGGCTGGTGATCACGCCGGCCTGGTCGAAACGCGTCCCGTTGTAGAAGCCCTGGGCTGCATCGATCCGCGCCAGCTTGGCGGTGATTTGGCCATTGGAAATGGTGATCGCAGGCGCGGTGGCGAGCAAGGCGCTGACCGGCGTGCTGATCCCCGGCGGCAGCTGTACCGGCTGGGCCCAGAGAGGTTGCGCCAGGGCAATGGCAGCAGCACCGGCCAAAGCTGCAATGTGTTTCATGTCATGTCTTACTTGGCGTCGCCCGTCACTTCGAAGCGTCAGGGCCGTAGTAGTCCAAGGTATGGGTCCAGCGCTTTTCCTCACCGGGCTTCAGCTTGACGTCCATGTAGGGCTCGATCCCCATTGTCGAGGGTACCGACCACCATAACAGCCGGGTCACCGGCATATCAGCGCGGATGCGCACGCCATAACCCGTCTTGGTATTGGTGACCTTGAAATCATTGTCGCTGACCGCGTTGGTGAAGCCTGTCAGGTCGCTGGCCACCTGTTCCTGACCCGTGAGACCGCGCAGATAGGTCATGCGCGCTCCATCAAACTTCACCACATCCGATGGCATGGGACGGGTATGGGCCAGGGCGAAGGGTGCCTGAAGCTCCACGCCATCCTCTCCGGGACTGATGGTCATAAAGTGGTGATTATAGACGGTGGTGTCGATCGGCTTTTTTCCGGTGTTCTTCAGCCGGTCTTCGATCACCAAGGTCGCCTTGCCGGGCAGCAGCCGTACCGTCTTGGTGTAGGAATAGCCATAGCCGGATGGATCGCCTGAGACCACCTGATCAAATCGGATGCTGGTCTTGGCGGCGGTGGTGGTGCGCTTGCCCTGATTCAAGATCGGATAAGTGTGGAAGCGGTCGTACTTGTCGGTGTCGCGGCGCAGGATTCCGACACCAATCTTGAGGAAGCGTCCACCGGAACCAGCGGCGTCAAAGCCGTTCTCGCCGAATTCTTCCACCGGCCCGGCAGCGATATTGGTGTTGTGCGCCACCAGACCGTCGGCGTCATAGGTGAAGTTCTTGACCGCCGGGGAGGTTTTCACAAACCAGTAGCGGCCATAGTCCTGGCCTTTGTAGGTGATGTGGGTGATCATGCCGGCATGGTCAAAGCGGGTGGCGCGGTAGAAACCAAATTCGTCCGGCAAATAGACCTTGGCCGAGACGATCCCGTTGTCGATCACCTTGTTGGGGAAATTGTCCAGCGCACTGGCCGGTGAGGTGGCCCTGGGGTCGACAGGGACGAAAGGCGCGTTACCCTGTGCCCAAGCCAAGGTGGTCGACGCCATCAATAGCGCGGCAATAGTGGCTTTTCTCATTTCTTGTCCTCCCCAGGTCCAAAATAGTCATAGGTGTAGGTCCAGCGCTTGGTCTCGCCCGGCTTGAGCGAGATGGCGATATAGGGCTCCCAGCTGAAGGTGGTGCGGATGGACCAGAAATTAATCCGGGCCAGCGGCTGGTCGGCACGGATGCGCTGGCCGAAGCCGGTCTTGCCGTTCACCACCTTGAAGTCATAGTCGCTGACCTTGTCGCCAAAGCCGGTGAAGGGCGAGGTAACGCTTTCTCCTTCCTTGACGGGGCGCAGGTATTTCAGCGTCTTGCCGCTGACCTGCGCGGCATCCGCCGCCAGCGGTTTGCCGGCGACCAGGGAAAAGGGCGCCGTCAGCGCGATATTTTCATTGCCCGGGCTGAGGCTCAGGAAGTTGTGGCAATAGACCGAAGTGACGAGATCCTTGGTGCCGGTGTTTTTGAGCACATGCTCGATCTGCATCTGCGGCTTGCCGGGCACCAGCTTCACCGTCTTGACGTAGCTGTAGCCGTAACCGGTGTCCTTGTCGGACAGGTCCTGGGTCAGGCGCACGCTGTCCTTGGTGGCAGTGAAACCGCGCTTTCCTTCGTTCAGCACCGGGTAGGTATGGACGAAGTCGTAAGTGTCGGTGTCGCGCTTGAGGATACCGACGCCGATCTTGAGGAACCCTCCGCACTTTGTTTCTCGTGCCGCTTCGCGGCAGGGGCCGGCTTCGTCGAAGCCGATGGTGGTGAATTCCTCGGACGGGCCGGCGGCGCCGCTGGCGGTCGAGACGGTGACCTGGCCGTTCTGCCAGGCAAAATCATGGACGTCGGGGGACTGGCTGGAGAACCAGTATTGCCCATAGTCCTGACCCTTGTAGGTGGCGTGAGCCACGACCCCGGCGCGGTCGAAGCGGGTGCCGCGATAGAAGCCGTTTTCTCCCGGCAGGTAGACCTTGGCCGAGATGATGCCGTTGGAGATGTCTTTGTGGGGCAGGCCATCCAGGGCGCTGGCCGGGATGACACTGGAAGCGGGTCGATTCTGGGCGCTGGCCATCATGATCCCGGAGATGAGGATTGCGGCTGAACCCATTGCGAAAACGGTGAAATTCGACTTCCTGACCGGCATACACTACCCCTTTTGCTTCCTCGGCCGTCCCCTTGTATGAGGACTGGTCCCTTTACGCACTTCATATACAGCAGAACATGACCCGTCGCATCCTCATCACCTCCGCCATCCCCTATGTCGCCGGGGTCAAGCATCTGGGCAATCTGGTCGGCTCCATGCTGCCGGCCGACATTTTCGCCCGCTATTGCCGCTCGCGGGGCTATGAGACCCTGGCGATATGCGCCACCGACGAGCATGGCGCGCCGGTGGAACTGGCCGCCTTGGAGGAGGGAACGCCGGTCGCCGAATATGCCGCCAAATGGCATGCGGTGCAGAAAGAACTGGGCGACAGGTTCGCGCTGTCCTGGGACAATTTCGGGCGCTCGTCTTCGCCGCAGAACCATGAGCTGACCCTGCATTTCGCCCGTCAGCTTTGGAAGAATGGCTGGCTGGAACTGCGCACCACCAAGCAGGCCTATTCCGTGACCGATGGGCGGTTTCTGCCCGACCGTTATGTGATCGGCACCTGTCCGCACTGTGGTTACGACCGGGCGCGCGGAGACCAGTGCGAAAATTGCACCCGGGTGTTGGACCCGGTGGACCTGATCAACCCGCGGTCGGCGGTGTCGGGCGCGCAGGACATTGAGATCCGCGATTCCACCCATCTGTTCCTCAAGCAATCGCAGTTCGCCGGAAAGCTTCGCGCCTGGATCGACAGCCACAAGAATGACTGGCCGCAACTGGTGACCTCCATTGCCTACAAGTGGCTGGACGAAGGCCTGCAGGATCGCGGCATCACCCGCGACCTGGAATGGGGCATTCCGGTGCCCGACGACATCGCCGACGGCAAGCTGAAGGGAAAAGTCTTCTACGTCTGGTTCGACGCGCCCATCGAGTATATCGCCTCCACCAAAGAGTGGGCTGACAAAAACAAAAAGGGCGACGCCTGGAAGGACTGGTGGTACGGCGACAAGGCCAAAGCCGTTACCTATTGGGAGTTCATGGGTAAGGACAACGTGCCTTTCCACACCGTGGGCTTCCCCGTTACCATCATGGCGTCGGGCGAGCCCTGGAAGCTGGTGGACCGGCTGAAAGGCTTCAACTGGCTGAACTATGACGGCGGAAAATTCTCCACCTCGGGCAAGCGCGGCATCTTCATGGACACCGCGCTGGACGTCGCCTCCGCCGACTGGTGGCGTTATTACCTGATCGCCAATGCGCCCGAAGGCTCGGACAGCAATTTCACCTGGGAGCATTTCGCCGGCGTCATCAACAAGGATCTGGCGGACGTGCTGGGCAATTTCGTCAACCGCGTCACCAAATTCTGTGTGGCACGCTTCGACGGCCAGGTGCAGGGTGAGGGCGAGTATGGCGAGGATGAAAAGGCGCTGATCGCCGATCTGGATCGCCGCATCGCCCAATACGCCGCCTATATGGAAGACGCCGAATTCCGCAAGGCGTTGGGCGAACTGCGTGCCATCTGGGTCGTGGGCAACGAATATCTGACCAAGGCGGCGCCCTGGACCCATATCAAGACCGACCGCGACAAGGCGGCGGTGGGCGTGCGCATGGGTCTGAACCTGGTGCATCAGTTTGCGCACCTGATCTGGCCGGTGATGCCGTCCTTCGCCAAGACCATCCATGAATGCATTCAGCCGGTGGGCTATCGCGTCGGCGTGATTCCCTTCCCGGATGCGCCGATGGCGGAATTGCTGGACGATCTCACGCCCGGCCAGACCATCCGCGCGCCGGAGGTTCTGGTCCCCAAGATCAGCGACGAGCAGGTCGCGGAGTGGAAGGCACGGTTTGGCGGCGTTCCCGGTTAGCGTTTGTCCGGCCACAGGCTGGCTCCCCGGTCGGGAAATAATTATCGTCCGCGCGTAACCGACCGCGCTTAAAGCCCGAAGACAGGGCAAGGTGGGAGGATCGATTGGCCCTTTCTGGACGTAAAAACTGGCCGGGACGAATCTGGCACGCGGCCTTTGCGCCCATCAAGGAGCCGGAAGGCTTTTATCGTCACCGCGCCCTGGTACGGCTGACGCACTGGATCAATGCGCTCTGCATCCTGTTTCTCTTGGGCAGCGGGCTGAACATCTTCAACGCCCATCCGCATCTTTATTGGGGCCTGTACGGCACCGATGGCGACAAGCCTTTTCTGTCCCTGGATGCCGTCGACACGCCCGCGGGCCCGCAAGGTGTGACCCAGATCGGCCCCTGGCACATCAACACCACGGGCGTGTTGGGCTGGTCGAAAGTGGACGGCGAATTCCAGGCCCGTGGCTGGCCGGAATGGCTCACCATTCCGAGCTACCAGGACCTGGCGGATGCGCGGCACTGGCATTTCCTGTTCGCCTGGGTGCTGGTGCTCAACGGACTGGCCTACCTGATCTACAGCCTGTGGGCGCGCCACCTGCAGCGCGACATCTGGCCGACGCGCGCGGATATTCGCGCGATCCCCCGATCCATTCTCGATCACCTCAAGCTCAAGCATCCCACCGGTGATGCTGCGCGGCGCTACAATGTGCTGCAGAAGCTGGCCTATCTGGGCGTGATCATTCTTATCACCCTCATGATGCTGACCGGGCTGACCATGTCGCCGGGCTTCAATGCTTTCTTCCCCTGGCTGCTGGATGTATTCGGCGGGAGGCAATCGGCGCGCAGCATCCATTTCATCTGCGCCAGCCTGATCGTTGTGTTCGTCATCGTGCATCTGGTTGAGGTGCTGCTGGCCGGGCCGATCAACGAAATCCGTTCCATGCTGACGGGCGATTACCGGATTCCTCAGGATCATCACCTGCAGGATACCCAGTTGAAGGACGAAGCCTAATGGCGAACGGCAAAATCATCACGCGCCGGGTGGCGATATTGGGAGGTTTCGCCGGCGCGGGCCTGCTGGTCGCCAATGCCGACAAGCTGACCCTGGATTCCGATTTCGCGCATGTTTTCCGCAGCGTGGAAGACTGGACCAAGATGACCCAGCGCGGGCTTCTATTTCCGGACCGCCTGGCACGTGAATATAGCGCTTCCGACATTTCCCCGTTCTTCAAGCCCAATGGCACCTTCAATCCCGGCACCCCCGAATACAATGCCCATGCGGCGCAGAATTTTTCTGGCTGGCGGCTCAAGATCGATGGGCTGGTGGAAAAGCCATTGTCGCTGTCGCTGGCCGATCTTCGGCGCCTGCCGCGGCGTACCCAGATTACCAAGCATGATTGTGTGGAGGGCTGGACTGCGATCGGCATGTGGACGGGGGTGCCGGTCGGCCCCTTGCTCAAGGCGGCGGGGCTTAAAGCCAATGCCCGCTACGCCGTGTTTCATTGCGCCGACAATCTCACCGGCGAGCCCGCCAAAGGCGGCGAACAAAGTCCGGGCCAATATTATGAAAGCATCGATTTGCGCGATGCCTTCCATCCCCAGACCATCCTGGCCTATGGCTTCAACGGCAAGACGCTGGATGTACCCCATGGCGCGCCGTTGCGGCTGCGGGTGGAACGCCAGCTCGGTTACAAGCAGGCCAAATATGTCGAGCGCATCCAGATCGTCGACAGCTTTGCCTCCATCGCGGGCGGGCAGGGCGGCTATTGGGAAGACCGCGGCTATGAATGGTATGCCGGGATCTGAATTTTGCCTTTGCCGGCGGTAACCGCTGCCGTGCGCCCGGCGAATAGCCCTTTGTACGTTGCGGCTCAGGAAAAAATCGGAAATCCATCAGGGCGGGATCGGTATTTGGCCCCGGTTTTCGTGGATTTTGGGGCGGCTGATTTGGAGAAGATCTCATGACACAAAGCAGGGCATCGTTCCTCTTTTCCGGTCTGATCCTGGGTGGGCTGGCGATTGCCGGCCCCGCGGCGGCAAAACCCCTGACCGTGGTGGAACTGTTCCAAAGCCAGGGTTGTTCGGATTGTCCGCCCGCCAACGCCAATGTGATGGCGTTGAGCGACCGGCCCGATCTTTTGACCTTGAGCTTTGGCGTCACCTATTGGGACCAGCTTGGCTGGAAGGACACTTTTGCCTCGCCGCAATACACGGCCCGGCAATGGGAATATGCCCATGCCCTGCACCACAGCGAGGTCTATACCCCGCAGGTGATCGTCAACGGCAGGGCCGACATCACGGGGCGCGACAAGGCTCAGCTGGAATCCCTTATCCTTCGCGAGGCAAATCTCATTGCGCCGCCGGTCGAGATCGATAGCGGCCATGCGCATGTGGGCGAAGACGTGTTGGCTCGCACGACCATCGCTAAAGGTGCTCATTTTGACGTATGGCTGGTGCGGTTCGATCCTAAAATCGAAAATGTGCCCATCGCGCGCGGCGAGAATGGCGGCCTGACCCTGCCGCACAGGAATGTCGTCAAGCAGCTTGTGAAGCTGGGCGTCTGGAACGGTGCTGCGGTGGACTTTGCATTGCCGGCCGCGACGTCAGGAGGCCTTAAGGACGCGGTCCTGGTGCAAAAGGGCCTTGGCGGCGCCATCGTGGCAGCCGCGCGCTCGTGAAGATGATGCGGACTTACGGTCAGTCCGCCAACCCTGTTCCAGCAAGTTGGAACGCTCGGCTCGCTCTTGCGGCCTTATTGAGGAGAAGACAATGACGATTTTCGGAAAGACGGCCGCCTTGGCCCTGTTCATCAGCTTTGGCGTTACGGGTTCGGCGTTGGCCCAAGCCAACACCAGCGGTTCAATGTCGAACGGCTCCATGTCGGGTGGATCCATGTCCAGCGGCGCCATGAGCGGGTCGATGACTGGTTCGATGGATCACGACAAGATGAAGAGCAAGAAAAAGGCCAAGGCCGCCATGACCAATGGCTCCATGTCCTCCGGTTCCATGTCCGGCGGCGCCATGTCCAACGGTTCGATGTCCAACAGCGCGGGCCATTAGGTCTGCTGTTGCAGATCGCGGCGGGCCCCCGCTTCCCCGGCCGCCGCCCGCCGCGATCGTTGCTTGCCCACCTGCTGTACCGGCACTAGCATTCCCCAATAACAACAATAAGGGGAACGTCATGCGCCTGTTTATTGCCGCTATCCTTGTGGCTTTCGTCTCCACCTCTGCCACGGCCGCCGAACTGACCGTGCTTGCACCGGGCTTTGTGAAGTTCGCCGGCATTGACGACCTTGCCGCCGCCTATACCAAAGAGACCGGCATCAAGGTGACGGTGAATTCCAAGGGCATGGGCGCGATGATGGAGACCATCAAGACAGGCACGCCCGCCGCCGATGTGGTGATGCTGCCGCAGAACCTGATGGACCAGCTTTCCGCCGACAAAGGCATTGTCGCGGGCAGCCGCAAGTCGCTGGGCCGGGTCGAGATCGTGATGATCGTGCCCGCCGGCGCCCCGCACCCCGATATTTCCACCACCGCCAAGCTGGCATCGGCGCTGCATGCGGCCCGTCATGTCGCCTATTCCAACCCCTGGAAGGACGAGAAGAGCGCCCAGGCCATGATCATTCACGACATCCTGCAGCGGCCGCAATTCCAGGGCACCCATGAAGTGCTGATCATGAACGGCAATGGCGTGAAGGGCATCAAGGACGGCGCTGACATGGCGCTGCAATTGGAATGCGAGACTCGCGATCCGGCTGTATCGGTGGTGGGGCCGCTGCCGCCCGAGCTGCATGCCTGGTTGGATGGCGATGTGGCGATTTCCTCGCGGAGTGCCGATCCCAAAGCGGCTGCCGCCTTTGTCGCCTATATCACACGCGACGCCGCGGCTAAGGTGTGGAAGGCGAACGGGCTGGAGCGTCGCTGAGCTGACCTGACAGCCATACCAGCGCGGCACTGGCGGCGGGGACATGCAAGGTGGCGGTGCCGTTCGCGACCTTGACGGGCTCGTACTTCGCGCCCTTCCAACTGCCGTCGGCGGCGACGGAAACCCCTCCCAGCAATACGCCATCTCTGGCATTCAAAGCCGGACCGGTCAGGCGCATGGCGCGGCCGCGCGTCATCCTGACATTCGGTTTGATGTCAGGGCCCACCATGTCGATGCCGGTGATGGCGACATCGGCATCCTGCGCCGTGTCCTTGTTGATGATGGCAAGCGCCCGTTCACCCTTGCGAATGTCCATGACGGACCAGGCTGTCAGGTTGATGCCGTTCGCCTCTATGGTCACCGGCGACATGCCGCCATCCGGCAGTTGGGCGAAGGCGAGCAGGCCGTAATATTCCGGCGCAGCACTGTAATGGCCATTCAGGTCGTCACCGATGGGCGTGTAGTAGCTGATCCTGCCCAGATGATTGACGCCGGTCTCCATATTGACGCCGGAGCAGCCGTAAGACGCCAGCACGAACAGATAGTCCAGCACCCACAGCGCCGCAGCGAAGGTGTTGCTCACCCCATCCCTGCCGCCGCCCGAAAAGCTCGCGGTCTCGCACATGCGCCAGTCGATATGAGTGGCCAGTGCGGTATCCCGGAAAGTGGCAAGCGCCCCTTGGAATTTCTTTTCTTCCGCCAGCATCGTCGCCTGCGTGGCGGCGGGATTGGCCTGTCCGGTGATGTAGTGATGCGCGGTCAGAAGCGCGATGTCTTTTCCCTCATCCCTTGCAAAGCGGGGCATCCAATCCACGGCGCCTGCCAGGTCCGGGCCGGCAAAACGGGCGCCGGGCACCACAGCGCGGATCGCCGCCTTGTAGCGGCGATAATCCTTGAGCCAGGCGTCGTAGTTGTAGCCGGCGGGCCGGTGGCCGGCGAGGACAAAGAGGTCCGGCTCGTTGCCGATCTCAAATGCAATCAGCCGGCCCTCCATGATGCGGGCGATCGCGCGGGCTTGCTCCACCGCATTGTCCAGGCGGTCGCTTCCCAGATTGAGCCCCCAGATCACATTCCATCCCAGCGCATCCAGAAAGCTGCGCAGCTCTTTGAGATTGCTTTCCGTCACCACCGTGGCTTTGGGTGAAGAGACCGGCGTGCCGTTGGCGGCATAGGTTGAAAAATCCGACGTGTTGCCGCCGATGCGGATCACGCCTCGGCGGTCCTTGAATTCATTGCGGCCGAGATTTCTCACAAGCTGGACGTAAGGGGCGTTTCCAGCCGACAGAAGTCCCGGCACGGCGACGGAGGAAATCTCGTATCCCAAGCCCATATAGTCGGACATGATGATGCCATTGCTCCGGTTTTGATCGACCGAAAGCGTGACGGCGCCCGCGGCGCGGGCGCAGCCGCCGAGATAAGGCAGGGCGGCGGCGGCACACAACAGATGGCGGCGGGACAGCGGGAAAAGGGGCATTTCGGCACCTCCGGTCGGCCTCTCTTCTTGGGAGAGAGCCTCCCAGCTTGCCATTGCAGCGCACACAGCACTAGTGTCGCGGTTTCGAAGTTCGCAATATGCATGATATCGGGCTTGTAGCGAACTTCGAAACCAAAACGACACTAGAATCAATAAATTGCTAGTGTCCTTCGATTCCGAAATTCGCCTGAAATCGATATAGGGATCGCGCGAATTTCGGAATCGGGACACTAGCTTTCCTTTGGGACCGGCTTTGAACCAAAGCGGGGAGGGGCGCATGCAAGGCCTGATGCAGCGGCATGAGTTGCTGATTTCTTCGATCCTTGAGCATGCCGCACGCCATCATGGCGATGCCCAGATCGTGTCGCGCCGTGCCGATGGATTGCTGGTGCGCACCACCTATCGCGAGATCGAGCACCGCGCCCGCAGGCTCGCCGGCCTGCTGCGCGACCTGGGTATCGTGTCCGGCGACCGCGTCGGCACCCTGGCCATGAATAGCGACCGGCATATGGAGCTCTATTACGCCATTTCCGGCATGGGCGCGGTCTGCCACACCATCAATCCCCGTCTTAGTCCCGACGATATCGCCTATATCGCGGACCATGCCGAAGACCGCGTGATCTTCTGCGATCCGCAATTCCTCCCTATCGTCGCGGCGATGGCGCCCCAGGTGGAGAGCCTGTGCGCCGTTATTGTGCTGGCGGCCGATGCCGCGGCAATGGCCAGCGTACAGCTTCCTTCCCATATCGCATTCCATTGCTACGAGGCGGTGCTGGACCAGGCCGAACCGATTTCAAATTGGCCGCAATTCGACGAGAATACCGCTTCGGGCCTCTGCTACACTTCAGGCACCACGGGCCGACCCAAGGGTGTGCTTTATTCCCATCGCTCCTGCCTGCTGGCCGCCATGGCCTCGAACTTCCCTGATGTGATCGGATTGCGCGCCACCGACCGGGTGGTGGCCGTGGTGCCCATGTTCCATGTCAATGCCTGGGGCCTGCCTTACATGGCCCCGATGACAGGCGCGGCCCTGCTGATGCCGGGCGCGCAACTCGATCCGGCGTCCCTGCTGGACCTGATGAACAGGGAGCGCGCGACCTTCGCCGTGGGAGTGCCCACCGTCTGGCTGAACCTTCTCAATTATCTGCGCGACAAGGGCGGGAAGATCGAAACCCTCAAGCGCATCATGATGGGCGGGGCGGCCATGCCGCGCGCCTTGATGCTGGCTTTTGGCGAGATGGGAATCCGCGTCACCCAGGGCTGGGGCATGACGGAATCCAGCCCCATCGTGACATTGAATGCGCCTAAACCGGCCTGCCTGAAGCTCGAAGGCGAGGCACAATTGTGCCGCCGCACCGCCCAGGGGCGCGTGGTTTTCGGCGCCGATCTGCGGGGGGAAGACGAGGGCGGTCATGAAACCGGCTGGGATGGCACGACCCAGGGTAACGTGCTGTTCCGCGGTCATTGGATCGCCAGCGGTTACTACCGCATGCCGCAAACCACCGGGCCGGAAGGCTGGTTTCCCACCGGCGATGTCGGTGTGATCGACGGCGACGGCTTTCTGACCTTGACCGACCGTACCAAGGACCTGATCAAGTCGGGCGGCGAATGGATCAGCTCCATCGCCATCGAGAATGTCGCGGTCGCCCACCCCGAGGTGGCCGAAGCCGCCGCCATTGCCGTGCCGCATGAAAAATGGGGAGAGCGGCCGCTGTTGATCGTGGTGCCGCGCACGGGGTGCGCGCCCCAGCCCGAAGCCTTGCGCGAATTCTGCCGCGGCAAGATGCCGGACTGGTCCGTCCCCGACCGTGTTGTCGTCGCCGACAGCATCCCTCATGGGGCCACCGGCAAAGTCCTCAAGATCGAGCTGCGCCGGATCTACGCCAGCGCCTGACGCCTATCTGCGCCCGGACATGGCGTGCAACAGGCTCGATCCCATATTGCTCATGTCGAAGGCGTGAAGCCCAAGCTCGCGCGACAGCGCCGCGCAGCATAATTGTCCGCGCACGGAATTTCCCACCGAATCCAGCCGGGGAGAGAAAACTCCGATCCCCAACTGCCGGTTCACCACCGCCAGGATGCCCCCGCCCACCCCGCTCTTGGCAGGCAGGCCCACCTTGCAGGACCAATCGCCGGCACCGTCATACATGCCGCAGGTGAACATGGTGGAGAGGGTGTCGCGCACCGGATCCAGCCCAAAGACTTCCTTGCGGGTGACCGGATTGACGCCCAGATTGACAAAGGTGGCGCCCATGATGGAAAGGTCGATAGCCGTGACCCGGATGGAGCATTGCTGGAAATAGAGGTCCAGCACGTCATCCACCGGAACATCGAAAACGCCCACCGCCCGCAGCAGGTGGCCGATGGCCCGGTTGCGGTGGCCGGTTTCGCGTTCCGACCGAAAGACTTGCTCGTCGATGTCCAGGGCACGGCCCGCCGCCCGGCCAAAGGTCTCCAGCACATGCTCGATGGCGCTTTTCCCCAGGAGCTGGCGCAGCCGGCCGGCGACCGCAATGGCGCCGGTATTGACCATGGGATTGAAAGGCCGATTTGTCAGTGGATTCAAGCTGATGGCATTGAAAGGCTCAGCCATTGGTTGAACACCTACGTAACGGTAGGTCTCCTCCTGCCCCACCCGTTCCAGCAGCATGGCGAAGGTGATCGCCTTGGAAACGGACTGGATCGTGAAGGGCACGGAGGCATCACCGATCCACACTGTCTTGCCCTGGTTGCTGGTCAGGGCGATTCCGAACTGGTTGGGAGGCACCTTGGCCAGTTCGGGGATGTAGTCGGCCAGCGCCCCCCGGATATTGCTATGAAATTCATCATAGAGCCTGGAAATCGTGCTGCGCATCATCGCTTCGGTGGATGGCTGCGGCGGCGGCTTGGCGCTATCCGCGCGATTTTGCTCTGCGCTCATCGGTCCGGCCCCCCTTAGCGGTAAACGCATGTAATAGTTCCGCAAGTCGCATGCCAAGCGCGGGCGTCACAAAAGCTTCATTCAAAAGGTTCATGCCATGGGCGGGGTGGGCAAAAACCCCGGTATCCTGGGATGCTCTGTTCCCCAAGGCTTGATCGCCGGGGGATGGTATGCAGCATTCGGGGCGGTTGGACATGGCGCCGGGTTCAGCCAAGGGTTGGGGTGACAGTGGACGAGGGGCAAACCCAGGTTGTGACTTTTGCGGGAAGCGCCGACTTCGCGCTGGAAACCCGCGCCCATTGCCTGGAATTGATCGAAGGCCTTGAGACGGGCCGACGCTATATCGTGAGCGCGTTGGGCGCCAGCATCGGCCGCCAGCCGCCCGCCGACATTGTCCTGGCCGACTCTGAAGTCTCCCGGGTGCATTGCCGGCTCGGCCTGGAAAACGGCGTGCTGACGGTCACCGATCTCAATTCGACCAACGGTACGTTTATAGACGGCACCCGCATCCATGGGCCTACGCCGATGCCGGTCGGAGCCATCCTTCGGGTCGGACGCCAATCCCTCAAGCATGAATGGCGGACCCACCGGGAAATCCTGCTGCAGGACGAATTCGACCGGGACATCCGCAAGGCCCGCTCCTATGTCGAGGCGATGCTGCCGCCGGCGATCCCGCAAGGCCCCATCCGGACCGACTGGCTGTTTGAACCCTGCTCCCAACTGGGCGGCGATGCCTTTGGCTATGGCGCCCTCTCCGATAACCGCTTTCTGATCTACATGGTCGATGTTTCCGGCCATGGCGCCGGCGCGGCCATGCACAGCGTGACGGTGATGAATCTGCTCAGGCAACGGGCCGTGCCTCATGCCGATATCACCGACCCCGCCCAGGTGCTGACCACGCTCAACCGCATGTTTCCCATGGATGATCATGCCGGCATGTATTTCAGCATGTGGTATGGGGTCTATGACGCCGCCAGCCGGGAGCTGATCTACGCCACGGCGGGCCATCATCCGGCCTTTCTGATCCCGCCCGAACGCGACCAGGCTGTCGCGCTGCGCACCCGCTGCGGCCTGATCGGCGTCGATTCCGGGACCCGTTACGTCTCCGCCACCGCCCGGGTACCGCCGGGTGCTTTCCTCTATCTTTTCAGCGACGGCGTGTTCGAATTTGTCACAAAGGATGGCATAGAATGGGGCTTGAATGACTTCATTCCGTATCTCCAGCGCGCACCGGTCCCTGGGATGACGGAAAGCCAAAGGCTGTTCAAGGATGTGCGCGCGCTGGCCCAACCCGGCGCGCTGGACGACGATTTCTCGCTTTTGGTGATAGCGTTCGACTGATGGGCGTTTGACGGAAAATGGATTCGAAGGAGCAAGCTATGGAAATGCAGCATGACAATGTGGGGGACGTGCGCAGGGTCGTGCTGGTCGGCCGCCTGGATACCAAGGGTGTTGATCTGGTAGAAACCCGCTTCGGCGCCGCCATTGTGCCCAACGGCAAGGACACCATCGTCGATCTGACCCAGGTCACCTTCATGGCTTCGATGGGAATTCGCATGTTGATCTCCACCACCCGGGCTTTGTCGCGCAAGGGCGCCAAGCTGGTTCTCTATGGCGCGGGCCCCGGCGTGAAGGATGTGATCGAGACCACGGCCTTGACCGAGATCATCCCACTTGCCGGAAATGAAAGCGAAGCGCTGGGCCTGGTTGCCGGCTAGGCCGTTGGGCTCCGATGGCGGACCGTTCCCAGGACGATATGAATGGCTTGCGCTCTTCAGCTGTCGTTAATGGCAGGCTGGAGATCGTGCTCAACAACACCCTCGAAGCCATCGAGGATGGCCGCCGCAGCATGCTGGATTTCCTGGCCGCCCAACGTTTGGCCGATGCTGTCCGCCACCGGTTGGAAGTGATATTCGAAGAACTGGTGTCCAACACCATCCGTCATGGCTTCACGCGCGACTCCCGCCAGTCGATCCGTGTCCGTATCGAGCCGCGCCCGGGCCTGGTCGAATTCACCTTCGAGGATGACGGCGCGCCCTTCAATCCGCTGGATGCACAGGCTCCCGAACGCTTCTCCACCATTGAAAAGGCGCAGGTCGGCGGATTGGGGATTCCTCTGGTTACCCGTCTATCCGCGCATCTTCGCTACGAACGCTTGCCCCCGCGCGCGGACGATGCGGATTTCGCGCCTTGCAACAGGCTGGTGGTGGGTGTCGCGGTCTGACGATCAAAGCTTGGCAGCGTCAGAGGCGGCATGAAGGCCCGACAAGGTGGCCTGGCCGGCGGTCAGTTGCGTGATCGCCGCATTCACCATTTTCAGGTCCTTGGCGCTTTGGGCCAAACTGGCGGCCGAGTTCAATTGGGTGAGAAGCGCCTTGGCCTGGGCGGCGTTGTCCTGGCGGATCTGATAGGCCTGCTTGCGCGCCTGGGACGCCAGGAACCAGGGCTTGGCCACGCCAGCCAACGCCACCACCTGGTCCGCCGTGGCCTGCACCGATGCCTGCAGGTCGGAAAGCTCCTTTTTGCGGGCAGTTATGAACAAAGGCGACGCCGCGCCATAGGCCTGTTGGAACGCGGCATAGGATTCCAACGTCTGCTGGAGGGCGCCGGTCGCCGCCGCGGCGTCCATCGTCGTAAGGTCAGCCGCCAGCTTCCCGTCCAGGTCGGCCTTTGCGGTCTTGATCTGGCTGATGGCATTGGTGGGATCGGGGACGCTCTTGCTGTCGGGCACGGCGCCCAGATCGCGCCAAAGCCGTCTTGCGCTGCGGCCCAGCGCGGCGATCTCCGTTTTGGCCATATCCCGGGCGGCATCATTGAGCTGGTCGGCCGCGCCGGGCGCCTTCTGCTGTTCCAGCGCCAGCAACTTGGTCTTGGAATCGTTCAGCGCGCCTATCTCGCTCTGCGGCCGGTTCACTGTCTGGGCGGCCGCGATCACGCCATCCAAGGCCTTGTCCAGACTTTCCGGTTTCGCGCTGGGTGTGGTGCTGGCAAAGGCGCTGGCCGGAAGCGGGTCCGGCGCGGGTTTGGGCCGGGGCCAAAGCAGGAAGCCCGCAACGGAGATCAGCAGGATCGCCGCCAGCGAACCGACGACGGCGGGCTTGAACCGCGCGGGTTTGGGTTGCGGCGCGGCCTTGGGCGGTATTGTGGCAATCACAGGAGACTGTATTGCGACGGGCTGCGCCGGCCGCGCGGTCACCACAGGAACGGTGGGATCGGCCGGGATCGCCGTTCCGATGCGGGTCGCATCTTCGGCATAGTCGCGGGCTTCGAACAGCTTGAGCCACTCGGAAATGGATTGCGGCCTTTCCTGCGGCCGGATGCCCATGGCAGCGTCGACCGCCCGGGTGAAAGCCTGGCTGTATCCGGGCCATTGGCGGGCGGAGAGGGACTGGCCCAGCCCGCCATGCAGCCGCTCCAGAACTTCCGGCGGCTTCTCACCTGTGATGCACTGATACATCGCCACGCCCAGCGCATAGATGTCGGTCCAGGGACCCTGCGGGAAGGTCTTCACATATTGTTCGATCGCCGCATAAGGCGGTGTGTAGAAGGTCACCTTGGTGTTGGTGGCCTGGCCGGAATCGAAGCGTGCCGAACCGAAATCGATCAGCACCGGCCTTCCGCTCTGATTGATCAAAATATTGGCGGGCTTGATGTCCCGGTGCAGCACGCCGGCCTTGTGGGCCCGGTCCAGCCCCTCGGCGATGGGCTTGATGATGCCGAACAGGCTTTTTTCGTCGAACCGGCGGTTCCGGTGCAGCATCTCGGAGAGCGAGGTGCCGCTCTCGAAATCCATCACCATATAGGCGGTGCCGTGGATCTCGAACAGGCTGCGGACGCTGACGATATTGGGGTGCCGTTCGGGAACCGAGAGATTCCACAAGACCTTGGCTTCCTCCAGGAATTTCCTGCGGCCCAGCTCGTAGATTTCTTCCGATCCGGAATCGGTGGGCGCGACGGTGGTGCCGTCGCGGTCGCTGATGGCGCCCGGGAAATATTCCTTGATGGCGACGTCTTCACCGAAATAGACGCCTTTGCCCCGGTAGACGATGCCGAAGCCGCCCGCGCCCAGCACCTCCTCCAGCCGCCACTCGCGCAGGATCGTGCCCTGCGGCAAGGCCTTATTGTGATAAGGCGCGTTCAATTGCTAGCATCCCCATGACATTCGTCGACAACCTCCGGTAAGCAAGACACAATTATACGCTCTTTTCCAGTCATCCGGCCGTCGCGCGGGTGGCTTAAGGACAAAAACATGCGCCTGGAATGCGTTGTGCGTACTCATGTCGGCTGCCGGCGCAAAATTAACGAGGATTCGCTTCTTGCGCGTTCCGATCCCGGACTATGGGCGGTCGCCGACGGAATGGGCGGGCATGATGCCGGCGAGGTGGCGAGCGCGCTCCTCGTCGACATGCTGGCCGCCGGCCCGGAGCAGGCTCCGCTTGCGGCCCGTATCGCCGCCGCCCAATCCGCGCTGGCGGATGCCAATGAACGGCTTGTGGCGATGGCGCAGACCTCGGACGAGCCGCGCACCATCGGCAGCACCATCGTCCTTTTGGCGATGGACGCGCATACCTTCTGCTGCCTGTGGGCGGGTGACAGCCGCGCCTACCTGGTGCGTCGCGGCGCGATACAACAATTGACCCGCGATCACAGCCTGGTCCAGCAGCTTGTGGATTCCGGCGACCTCGACAGGGAAGAAGCCGCGCAGCATCCCAACGCCAATGTGATCACCCGCGCGGTGGGCGCGGCACCGGAACTGGCGCTTGATCGGATCGAAGGAGAGGTGCGCAGCGGCGATATTTTCCTGCTGGCCAGCGATGGGCTGACGCGCCTGGTCAGCGACGATGAAATTCTCAAGGAGCTGAAAGCGTCTGACCTGGAATCCGCCGCCGAACGGCTGCTCGACACCTGTCTCAAGCGCAAGGCGCCGGACAATGTGACCTTCATCGTCGTCAAGGTGGGCTGATCACCGTCCGCGCGGCCTGTTCTTCCAGATCACCGCCCCTAATGCTGCGTGACCTGGGCCGAAGGGCGGATGTCGATTGCCTTGCCCTGGGCTGCGGTCACTTTCACGTCATCCAGCACGACGCCTTGGGCATCGCTGACGGTCATGCCCCTGGTGCCGCCGAGACGGACATTCTTCATGGTGAGATTTTTCACCGGCGATTCCGGCAGGCCATAGACCACAGCCGCGGTCTGGCTCCCCTTGGCCATGATATTCTCGAAATGGAAATCGTGGAAGAAAGGCGTCAGCCGGCCGATGGCCTGGGGCTTGTTGTCGGCGGGCGGCTCGACATTCGGATAATATTCCGAGATCAGGATGGCGGTCTTCACGCCCTCCATGTCGATATCCTTGAAAAACAGATGGCTGACGTCATGGCCGCGGTCGCGGTTGGATTTGATGCGGATACCCTGATCGGTGCCATTGAAATGGATGCGCTCGGCGCGGACATTTTGCGCCCCGCCTGCGAGTTCGCTGCCGATGGAAAGGCCATGGCCATGCAGGAAGATGCAGTCGGTGATGGTGATGTCGCGGCTGGGAGAATCCGGTCCCGGCGAATTGATCTTGCCCGACTTGATGGCGACATTGTCGTCGCCGACATCGGCCGTGACATGATCGATCGTCACATGGCTTGAGGAAAAGGGATCGATGGCGTCGGTATTGGGGGAATCCGACGGCGCCAGCACCTTGATACCTGAAATGGTCACATCATCGCTGTAATAGGGAATGATCTGCCAGCTTGGCGAGTTCTGTACCGTGACGCCGGTCATACGGATATGCCGGCTGTGGTCGAACACGATCAGCCGCGGCCTAAAGACGATCTCGCCCATAATGCCGCTGGGGCGTTCACCCTTGGAATCGCGCCACCAGACCTTGCCGTTGCCATCGATGGTGCCCTTGCCGGTGATGGCGATGTCGTGGGCGTGGATGGAGGTGAGGAGAGCTTGCCTTCCGGGGGCGCGGAAGACGGTGGTTTGCGGATAGTCCGCGTGATCCGGCGAGCCCAGCAAAATGACGCCTTCCGCCACGTCCAGGGTGATGTTGCTTTTGAGCAGGAGGGGAGCGGTGACATACACGCCCTTGGTCAGGGCAACCGTGCCGCCGCCATGCGCGGCGCAATCGTCAATCGCCGATTGAATGGCTTTGGTGTCTTTGGTGATGCCATCGGCCTTGGCGCCGAAATGCATGGGATCGCAGGTCCGCGCCTGCGCCACGCCCGCACCGAGGCATAAGAAGGCCATGCCAGACAGGGCGACGCGCCAATTCATGATGTTCTCCTTGTCGTCCGCCATCTGGCGGCTGGGCATCTTACATGCCTCAGGCGCGCCCCGGGAGATCGCCCGGTTTATGGGGTCACATGCCAGGCCGGTATCTGCGCCGCCGCCGGCAGCTCATCGTCATAGCTGATGAAGCTGCCCTGGTGAATGCAAAGTTCGACCACCTTGCCCAGCGCGATCTTGAAGGAGGCGTTCCAGGACGCGTAGGACACGACTTTTTCCAGCCCGTCGCCGCGCACGCTGGAATAGCTGGGCGGTCCCAGGACGCGGGCCAGATCCTGCTCCTGGCTGAATTTGTCGAACCCCAGCAGATTCGAGAAGCTGCCCTTCTCGCAGATCACCGCCGCGCGGGGGACGGATTGCTTGGAGCCATGGAAGGTGATGTTCAGCGCATAATCGTCATTATGTTCTTTGGTATAGACATAGGTGAGATGGCTGTTGCCGTCGTCATCGGTCTGCAGCGCGCTGCTGGCGGACGGTTTTCCAAGGGCCAGCGTCACCTCCGTGGGTGACATGCCCAGCCGCAACCCGCCCAGATCGGTTATCTGCCTGGCCTCGGGCCGCTTGTCCCTGTCCGGCCTCAGCACAAAATAGCCCGAGCCGGCCAGCACACAGGCCAAGCCGATTATCCCGGCCACTTTGGTGACTGTCCCCTTACTCATCCCCGCCCCACAACCCGTCGCAGAAATCTGCTGAGGTGATGCCCCCGGATCGGAACCTCCCTTCCGAAACCGGGACCAAGTCCAACTATATGTTTCTTCCGTATACGCTGGTTTTTATGGCTTCAACGGCTCCCAGCCGCTCTGGGTCAGCGCTTCCAGCGGCGAGAAGCGTATCTTGTAGTCCATCTTGTCGCTGCCGCGCACCCAGTAACCCAGATAGACGTAAGGCAATCCTGCCGCGCGCGCGGTTCGCACATGATCCAGGATCATGTAAGTACCGAGGCTGCGGCCCACTTCGCCGGGATGGAAGAAGCTGTAGACCATGCTGAGACCGTCTTTGAGGTGGTCGGTCAGGGCGCAGGCCAGGAGCGTGCCGTCCTCCTTGCGATATTCGACGATATGCGTCTCGACCGGCGTCTCCTCGACCATTGCGACATAGTCGAACAGTCCCATGTCGCTCATGCCCCCGCCGGGATGGCGGGAATCCAGATAGGTGCGCAGCAGGGCGAACTGCTCCCGTGTCGCTTCCGCCGGCACTTCGGCGCGCAGCAGGTCCCCGCCGCGGCGCAGAATGCGTTTCTGGCTCCGGCTGGGTTGAAACTGGCCGCAGCGGATGCGCACCGAAACGCAGGCATTGCAGCCTTCGCAGGCCGGGCGATAGGCGATGGACTGGCTGCGGCGAAAGCCGGAGTGGGTGAGGGCTTCGGACAATGGCTGGGCCAGGTTACCGCCCAGCCGGGCAAAGACCTTGCGTTCCGTCTTGCCGGGCAAATAAGGGCATGGCCCACCCGGCGTCAGGAAAAACTGCGGTACGCGTGTATTACGCTGGTCGGTCACGGGCTGGCGAACCTCTTGGCCAAAGTCTTGGCCAAATTCTTAGGTCCGAGTATGCCCCGCTTCGCCGCAGAGAAAAGTGGATTATTCGCCAGGGGCGAGGATTTTTTGCTTGTGGTTACAGGGCTGTACCCGGGGGCCAGGCGAGCAAGGACTCAGTTAAGGCCGGTATGGGCGGGCACCGGTGGGGCTTCCCGCATCAGCAAAATCGAGAGCCGGCGGTTGGCGCTGGCATTGGGGTCTTCCGGCAAAAGCGGCTCTGAACCGGCCTTGCCGGCCACTTCGTAGATGCGGTCGCTGGACAGGCCGCCGGTCTGCAACATGGCGCGGGCCTGATTGGCTCGGGTCGAGGACAGTTCCCAGCTCGCGCCGCCGGATGCGTCATTGCCGCTGGTATGGCCGCTGATCGAGACCCGGTTGGGGAGAGAGGCGATGATGCCGCCCACTGCCGCCAGCAGCTTCCTGGTATAGGGCATGGGCTCGTTAGAGCCCTGCTGGAACATCGGCCGGCCGTCCTGGTCCACCAGCTGGATGCGCAGGCCCTGAGGCGTGTTCTCGGTGATCACCTGGTGGGAAAGATTGGCGATGTCGGGATTGTCCTGCACCGCCTGGTGAATGGCCTCGGCGGCGCGGGCGAATTCCCCATCCTGGGCGGAATGGGAATCGGCATTGCTGGTGGAACTGGCATTGGCGCCGCCCTGCGTGGCACCGGCCGCCAGCGACTTGGTGGCCGAAGAGGGCGCGGGCGGCGACTGTTTCTGCATCACCGATTGGGCGCCGCCGGCATGGGCGCCGTCTTCACCCATCACCTTGCCGCCCAACACGCCGCCGGAGCCGGAAACCGTCTGGGCGATGGACTGGGGCGCGAAATAGTCGGCGATGCCGCGTTTCTGTTCCGGCGTGGTGGTGTTGATCAGCCACATCAGCAGGAAGAAGGCCATCATGGCGGTGACGAAGTCGGCATAAGCGACTTTCCAGGCGCCGCCGTGATGGCCGCCATGTCCGCTCTTCTTGATGCGTTTGATAACGACCGTGTTATCGCCGGCCATGCCCGCCACCTATGAATACCCTGGTTTAAGCCTTGCGGTCTTTTCGCCGCGTCGCCTAACCTTAGGGCCGATAATGCATAATCCCCCTTAACCGAGTGTGAAGCAGACCTTTATGGACTTCGATAGCAAGGCTTTGCGCGAGGCGCTGGGCTTTTTTCCCACCGGAATTGCGGTCATCACCGCGGCCTTTCGGGAGGCGTCCCATATCGGGATCACGGTAAACAGTTTCACCTCGGTGTCGCTGGATCCGCCTTTGGTGCTGTGGTGCATCGACCGGCGCTCGCGCCGCTATCCCCATTTTGCCCAGGCGCCGGGCTTCACGGTCTCCATTCTGGCCAGCGGCCACAAGGCGGTGTCGGCACGGCTGGCCGGCGCCGGCGAGCACAGCCTGGACGGGATTGCGCTGATCCCCACCGAGCTGGGACCGCCCGCCCTGGCCGACTCACTCGCCATATTCGAATGCGCGCGCGAGAGCGTGCAGGATGCCGGGGACCACGCCATCCTGATCGGCCGCGTGCTGCGCTTTGCCCGTCATGAGGGGGCAGGGGCGCCGCTGGTCTATTACCGGGGGCGCTATGGCGCGCTGGCTCAGGGCGAGCCGCCGGGGGGGGGACCGGGGCGCCGTACCACCGACCTGGATTGAAGGACCGTCTCACTTGCGGCGGCGGAATTGCTCGTAGATGTCGTCAAACAGCTCCTTGCCGCGTGCCACCCGCGCTTCGTCCGAACCCTGGGTGCGGCAAATACCGGCGATGACATGGGCAATACCGGGCGTTTCCGGGTGGCCGAACCGGCCGTCGTTCAGGTCGATGTCATGAATGATTTCGCCGATGGACTTCAGCGCGGGGTCGGAGGTGCGGGCGCGGGCCAACAAAGTTTCGAATGAGCAATTGTCGCCTTCATGGGTGAACTCGCCGTCCTGCATGTCGTACCGGTATTCGCCGGGCTGCGGCAGATAGGATCGGCCTGACACGAATTTCAGCGAGCCTCGGGGATCGATGAAACGCTTGATCAGCCAGGCGCAGGCGATGCGATCCACATGGATGTCCTGCCGTGTGACCCATGTCTTGCCGGTCAAGTCGCGGGGTCCGATCGCGGCCATCGACGCGGTTTCCTTCCGGATGATGGCGCTGTGATCCAGTTGCGCGAGCAAGGCCTCGGCGGCGCGGCGCCCCGATGCGGCAAAGAAATCCAGCCGTTCGATATCGGCCAGGCGCTGACGCAGCTTGACCATCGCCGGTGCGGTGTCGGGCGTGACCTTCTTTTTCCGTTTGATGGTTTGCAGCAGCTTGCGCATGTCGCGCGCCAGCAAGTCATAGTCCTTGTCGCGGGAGGTGTTGAACAACGCCCGCAGCTGGTCGTCGCGCATTCCGGCGACAAGTTCGGAGTGACACAGAACCCCGTCTCCGCCGCAACGGTCGATCTCGCGCAGGATGCGTTCAAACGCGTCCCGGGTGTCGGGCTGGGATGGAAGGACATAGACCGAGTTCCGCAAGCCGATGGCGCCTATGGCGTGCAGCTGGCGCCACAGCTTCACACGCTGATAAGCCGGTTTGGCAGGCATCTGATGCATCAGCATCAACCAGCCCGGCCGCGTGCCGTCGCGCCTTGCGATCTTCTTGGTCTTAGAGGCCATGATACATCCGTATCAACCAATTGACCCCGGCTTGTGTCCGTATCAATTTCGTCGCACCGGCAAGCGGTATCAGAGTTCGTTGTCATGCATCAAGTTCCGCGCCGCCCGATAGTTCCAGCCTGCATCCTGACGGTGACTGCCGCCTGTTTCTTTCTCGCGGCCTGCGCCGCGCCTCCCTCTTCGGAAGGCGATCTGGCGCCGGAAAGGCTGGCACAATTGCAGCGCATCTGCACCGGCACCATGAAACTGGATCGTGGCACCGTGCATTTCGAAGATTGCATGGATGTTCTCAGTGAGGCAGCGCACAGGGTCGATCAGCCGGGAGCGCGGCCGTGAAGGTGAGATTGGCAATTTGTATAGTTCCTGTGTTGGCCGTCGTTCAAATTTTGTCGTCCTGTAGCGCCGAAAGAATTTCGCCGAACGAGGCAGAGTGGCGGCGCGCCAGGACGGCATGCGAACAAGTCGGGCTGAAACCCGGTACTCCGCAAGCCGGTGATTGCGCCGCCGATCTGCAGGGCCGGTTGAATAACAGCGCGTTATAAAAGCAGAAGAAAGAGGGGAAGATTATGCCCGATACCGAGATGCGCTCCCCACGGCGCGGTCCAGTGGTTCTGGCCGTTCTCGCGTTTCTCGTCATTGCCGCGGGCATTTTCTATTTTGCAATTCTTCCCGGCCTGTCGGTGGCGCGTAACGAGCCATCCAAATTGGAAGTGGATGTCGCCACCTATCTGCTCCGCCACAGCGTGCCGGCGTCCGCCAAGGCCATGACCAGTCCGCTGGGTGCCCATCCCGATCCGGCGGCGGTGCGGGCGGGCCACGATCTCTACACCGCCAAATGCGAGACCTGTCACGCCTATGACGGCGGCGGGCGCACCGAAATCGGCGGCAACGCATTCCCGCGCGTACCCGCGCTCCGCCCGCTGGTGGCGTCCATGAGCGACGGCGAGATTTTCTATCATATCCGCAACGGCATCCGGAACACGGCGATGCCGGCCTGGAATTTCCCCGACCGCCAGGTCTGGCAACTGGTCGCCTTTGTCCGCAACCTGCCGATCGTGGCCGCGCGCGCACAGCAGGATATCGCCGGACAACAGGCTGCGTCCGTGCTGGCGGCGCATTATGTCGGCTCCAAGGCCTGCCAGAGCTGCCACCAGGACATCTATGCCCGCTGGCAGAAGACGGCGATGGCCAATGTTCTGCGTGATCCCAAAATCCATCCCGATGCCATTGCCGCGGACCCCGCCACCGCGCCCGAAGAGCTGCGCTTCACCAAGGACGATGTTGCTTTCTCTTATGGCAGCAGGTGGAAGCAGCGCTATTGGAAGAAGGCGGGCGACACCTATGTGCCGCTGACCGCGCAATGGAATTTCGAGACCAAGAAATGGTCGAAATATCACGTTCCCGACACCGGGGATTGGTGGGCGGTGCACTATCCCGATCCCAAGGGTGATAATTCCAACCGCCCAACTGCGCCCTTATGCGACGGCTGTCATTCGGTGGATTTCAATATCGACACCAAGCAGCCCCTCGAATGGAATGTCGGCTGCGAGGCCTGTCACGGTGCGGGCAGCAATCATGTCGCCAATCCCAAACTGTTCAACATCCTCAACCCCGCGCGCCAGGATTTCGTTCAGGCCAACGACACCTGCATCCAGTGCCATTCTCAGGGCCAGCCGCTCACCAATCCGATTAAGGGCCAGTATTACGACTGGGCGGTGGGCTATCACGCCGGGCTGAAGCTGTCGGACTATTGGAAGCTGGAGGAGCATAAGCTGGGCGAAACCAGCTTCACCCATTTCCCCGACGGCACCGCGCACAAGAACCGGATGCAGGGCAACGATTTCGTTCAGAGCCTGATGTACAATCGCGGTGTCACCTGTTTCTCCTGCCACGATCCGCATGGCACCCAAAACGAAGCCATGCTGAGAAAGCCGGTCAATGAGATCTGCGCCTCCTGCCACAGCGTGGGGAACCAGAACGGACCCCATACCGCAAGCCTGGAAGAGCACACCCATCACCCGGCGGGCAGTCCGGGCAGCCAGTGCGTGGCCTGTCATATGCCGAAGATACTGCCCGAACTGCCGGGCGGGCCGTTCGTCTCCACCCATACTTTCCATTTCGTGACGCCGAACGACACCGCCAGCATGCAGATCCCCAACGCCTGCAACACCTGCCACAAGGATAAGGATACCGCCTGGGCCAGCACGCAGCTTGCGAGCTGGAAGAGCAGTTCGGTCTGGCGCATGCGGCAATAACGGATGTGCACCCGGCTAGCCGCGCTGCTGCTGGCGGGTGCCGTGGCCTGGCCTCTGGCGGCTCATGCCTATCGTCCCTTTGACTCCACCGATGCCGCGGTCGCGGACAAAGGCGCCTTCGAGGTCGAACTCAGTCCTTTGAGTTATCGGCATGACGACGACGGTACGGCATGGATCGCGCCATCGGCGCGGCTCAATTACGGCTTTGCCGAGGATTGGGAAGCCGTTCTGGAGGGCCAGGCTGAGCATTTTTCCGATTTGCCCAGCCGCCTGACAGAGGCTGCTGTTTCGGTGAAAGGCGTGCTGCAGGCAGGAAGCCTTCAGGAGAAGGACGGCTGGAGTTTGGCTGCCGAAGCTTCAGTCCTTCTCCCGGGAATTCATGCGGACGATGGTGCCGGCTTTGAGTTGACCGGCATTGCCAGCCGGCGCTGGGAGTGGGGCACCATCCATATCAACATCGCGGCCGAGCTTACGCGCGACGGCCACCTTGGCACCTTTGCCGGATTGATTGTTGAAGGCCCCGATGCATGGACCGTGCGGCCCGTTGCCGAAGTGAACTATCAGCGCGAGTTCAGCGCCCATGAAGAGACGTCCATTCTGTTGGGTGCAATCTGGAAGGCGCAGGACAAACTCGCCTTTGATATCGGCCTGCGTCATGCCTGGGTTAACAGCCGGCCTGACGAACAAGTACGGGCAGGCCTGACGTTCAAGCTGTGAGCGGGGCGAGGCTTTCCGGCCACGCTCCTGAAAATTCCTTAATCTCCACAGCCGCGACAACTTAACTTTGCCTGGATTCCACCGCATCCGCGAAGGCTGTCACACATCTGTCATGGAACCTTCATCGTCCTGTAGCCGCCCCCTGCGACAGCAACCCCGCGCGAAATTGCGTGAGATTCACAGAGGGACTGAGGGTAATGAAAATCGGGAAAATTGCGCTGATGAGCGGTGTTGCCGCCATTGCTGTTGCAGCCGGTGCGGGGGCTCGGGCGGCTGACGACACGGATCGCGATCAAATCAAGCCCAACCTGGTTCTGGCCCAGAATGTAACACCGTCCAATTCCACCATGAGCAATGCCGAACTGGCGGCGCGCCTGCAGGCCGTGGAAGACCAGCTGGCTTCCCAGCAGGAACGCGCACAGTCCGACCGCACGCGTCTTTCCACCTTGGAGCAGGGTTACAATTCGGCGGTGTGGGCTTTCGACAATGGCCGCGCCACCTTCGCTTCCGGCGACGGACGGTTCACCCTTGCGATCCGCGCCCGCATGCAGGCCGACTTTGCGGGTTATATGCAGGACTCCACCCATGGCGTCGGTTTCGCCGGCCCCAGCGACCTGTCATCGGGCGCGGTGATGCGCCGCGCCTATTTCGGCATCGAGGGCAAGGCTTATAACGATTTTGCCTATGAAATCCGCCTCAATGCCGGCGGCTCCGATGGCGGCCTGAATTCCGCCTGTACCTCTACCACCACCATCACCGCTCCGGCCGGCGGCGCGGCCACGTCCACCTGCGCCGTCGGCGCGATCGGCCCGGGCGGCGAAGGCGATCCGCTGCTCAACAAGATGGTGATCACCTATACCGGCATTCCCAACTTCCACTTCAATGTCGGCGTGATCGAACCCTCCTTCATGATGGAAGGCACCACTTCGTCGGCCAACATCACCTGGATGGAGCGTCCCGATCTGGAGAATATCGCCGCGGACAGTTTCGGCGCCGGCGACAGCCGCCGCGGTGTTGAAATCGGCTACAACAAGGTCGATGCCTTCTGGCCGGGCGACAACGTCGCTTTCGATGTCGCCTTTACCGGCGGCAAGACCGGCAGCGCCGCGACCCATGGCAATGGCGGCGACGAGCAGAGCCAGATCCTCGGCCGCGTGGTCGACCGTTTCTGGAGCGACGGCATCTCCAATTTCCAGGTCGGCATGAGCATCGCCTCGGTGCTGTACAGCGGCAACTCCGCGGGCGGCGGCTCTCAGACGCTGCGATTCCGCGAGCGTCCCGAGATCCGCGTCGACGGCACCCGCCTGATCGACACCGGCGCCATCGCCGCCAAGACCGGCGACATGATTGCCTTCGACCTGGAAGGCAACTGGCAGAACTTCTTCCTGGAAGGCGAATGGGCCCAGTTCAAGATGGACCGCCAGTGCGGCGCCATTGTTTCGCCGGTCTGCACCAGCTCGCTCGCGGTGATCGACCACCCCACCTTTACCGGCTGGACTGTGGGCGGCACCTGGATCATCACCGGTGAAACCAAGACCTATACCCCCAACGGCCTGGCGGAAACTCAGGCCGGCTTCGGTGCACCGGTTCCCTCGCGTCCCTTCTCGCTGGATGGCGGAAGCTGGGGTGCCTGGGAGCTCACGGCGCGCTACAGCGATACCGACCTCAACTGGCACGGGACCCAGGCTGCCAACACCACGCAGCTGGCCGGCATCAACGGCGGTCGCCAGCGCATCGCCGCCTTCGGCATCAACTGGTATCTCAACCGCAATGTTCGCATGATCCTGGACGACAATATCGTGCAGATCACCAAGGGCACCGCGGCGCTGCCCGATCGCGACAGCCAGGACTTCAATGTCGTCGGCCTGCGCGTCCAATACGCCAACTGATCACTCTCGTTTAAACGGAGACCAAACATGAAGATGAACTACAAGGCTTTGATGGGCGCCGTCGCAGGACTTGCGATGGCAGCAACAGCGGCTGTTGCCGACATCACCGGCGCGGGCGCGAGCTTTCCCTTTCCGATCTACGCCAAATGGGCGGCGGTCTATAAGGGCGTCTCAGGCGTCGGCCTGAACTATCAATCCATCGGTTCG